>Ga0126381_100003527_pt1 | contig 16967 bp, 14 predicted proteins | sample PanSoiMetPlot_28_FD_96465 | JGI IMG/M metagenome (GOLD analysis project Ga0126381, IMG submission 96465) | Tropical forest soil microbial communities from Panama - MetaG Plot_28 | ecosystem: Environmental > Terrestrial > Soil > Tropical forest > Bulk soil | place: Panama | collected 2016-02-17 | reverse complement strand
CTTCAACACCCGCGTCACCCGTATCTATGACGTCGGAGTCGCGGGCATCCACCGCCTCCTGGCCGTCCGCGAAGAGCTAACCGCCGCCAACGCTGTCATCGTCTGCGCGGGAATGGAAGGCGCACTCCCCTCCGTCGTCGGAGGACTCGTCGGAGTCCCCGTTATCGCCGTTCCCACTTCCGTAGGCTACGGAGCCAGCTTCAGCGGAGCCGCCGCTCTCCTCGGAATGCTCAACTCCTGCTCCCCCAACGTCACCGTCGTCAACATCGACAACGGATTCGGCGCCGCCTACTCAGCCACATTAATTGCCCGGGCCGCCCAGCCTGAGCAGCATTGACTCCAACACTTCGCTAGCATCAACATCAATTCAAACTCCGACGGAGGCCAAGGATGATTGCGAAGCTCTCACGAATAGCCCCAGAGATCCCGGCCTCTAGCCTGAAAGAATCCATCGATTACTACGAACGGAAGCTGGGTTTCCGCCTTGCGATGCAGATGCCTCACGGAGACTACGCCATCGTCGAGCGCAGCGGCATCGCAATCCATCTCTTTCAGGACGAAACTCGAACCCACTCTCCCGTCGGGCTTCACATCTTCACGCCAGACCTCGATGCGCTTCATACCGAACTTCTTGAACGAGGTGCTCATCTATCGCAGGGAATTTCACGAAAGCCTTGGGGAAATCGCGATTTCCGCGTCAATGACACCTTCGGAAATGAGCTAAAGTTTACCGAACCTTCGTTGACCTGAACGGCCTTCTTCAGCAACCATCCGGTAGTTTCGCCAGCGCATCCTAGTCTTTATGGAGCGCCGAACCTTCCTAAAATCCGCAGCCGCAACGAGCATCGCTGCAGCAGCCTCCAATTCCCTCGCGCAATCATCAGCCGCGCCTTCGCCCGCCAAGCGTCCCGAATCTCCCAACATGATTTACCGCGAACTCGGCAAGACCGGCGAGCGTGTCTCCGCCATCGGCATGGGAGGTTACCACCTCGGCAAATCCCCCGATTCCGACGCCAGCATCAAGCTCATCCGCCAGGGCATCGACTCCGGCATCACCTTCATGGACAACTCATGGGACTACAACGACGGGCTCAGCGAAGTCCGCATGGGCTGGGCCCTCCGCGAGGGCTATCGCCAAAAAGTCTTCCTCATGACCAAAATGAACGGCCGCACCAAGGACTCCTATAACAAGCAACTCGAGCAATCCCTCGGCCGCCTCCAAACCGACGTCATCGACCTCGTCCAGTTCCACGAGGTCATCCGCCTCGAAGATCCCGACCGCTACTTCGCTCCCGGCGGAGCCATTGAGGCAGCCGTCGCCGCTCGCCAGGCCGGCAAGATTCGCTACATCGGTTTCACCGGCCACAAAGACCCTCTCGTCCACCTCCGAATGCTGGACATGGCCAAACAACACAACTCCCACTTCGACACCATCCAGATGCCGATCAACGTCATGGACGCACACTTCCGCTCCTTCACCAAAGACGTCATGCCCATCGCGCTCCAGCAAGGCATCGGAGTCCTCGCCATGAAGACCTTCGGAGATCATTACATCCTCGAAAGCAAAACCGTCGAGCCCATCGAAGCTCTCCATTACAGCCTCACGCAACCCGTCTCAGTCGTAATCACCGGTATCGACTCGCCCACCATCCTCGAACAAGCCCTCACCGCCGCTCGCACCTTCAAGCCAATGTCGCAAACCGAAGTCGCCGCGCTACTCTCCCGCACCCGCGAAGCCGCTCTCACAGGCAAGTACGAACTCTTCAAGACCACCACCCATTTTGACGGGACAGCCCACCGCCCCGAATCGATGGGCTGATCCCGCAACAAGAATCCTGCCTGCACCGCAATCAAAGAAGTGATCCTTCGCAAGTCCGCAACGCAAGTTGAAATTACTCTTGCGCACATCTTGACAAAACCATAGCCATTTGGCTATGGTTTTGTCCGTGACGCCAGCCAATGCCAACTACGTCTTCCGGGCTCTATCCGATCCGACCCGCAGGGCTATTTTCGAGGAGCTGACACGGCAAGGCGAAAAGACTGTCCACGCATTGACTCGGTATGCGGGCGTATCCCAGCCTACTGTCTCCAAGCACCTGACCGTATTGAAGCGGGCAAAGTTGGTGCGGCATCGCCGCCAGGGACGCGAAACTCACTATCGCGCACAGCCCGACGCGCTGGCTCCGATGGCGGATTGGCTCACTCTCTACGGCGCCTTCTGGCACGACCGGTTTGATCGTCTCGAAGCATTCTTGGAAAGGATGGAACCATGAGCAATCCAGCAGCAGAGAGTCCCCGTACCCTTGTGGTCGAGAGGGTATTCCCACATCCGCAAGAGAAACTGTGGCGAGCGCTCACGGAGGGCCCGCTCCTCGCGCAGTGGATGATGAACAACGACTTCGAGCCGGTGCTCGGCCGGAAGTTCCAGTTCCGGACCGAGCCCGTAGCGCATTGGAATGGTGTTGTCGACTGCGAGGTGCTGATGGTCGACCCAATCCAACGCCTCTCCTATAACTGGGGTGTTGGGGGGAGCGACAGCGGGCTTCAATGGGTGGTGCTCTGGACGTTGACTCCAGCGGAGGGAGGCACACACGTTCGCATGGAGCAGTCCGGCTTCCGTTCCGATCAGCAGGCAGCCTATCAGGGTGCAAGCTACGGCTGGCAGAAATTCTTCGGAGCCCTGGAGAAGGTGCTCAGCGGAGGTACATCATAAACGCTTCAGATAGCATGATGAACCCCTATGCCATAAACGCCTCCGAAAACAAGGCCTCCAAAGGACTCGTCGTCGGCTTCTGGATCTTCACGGCGCTCTTCTGTCTCGAGATGGCCTTCACCGCATACTACGAGCTACGAGTGATGCCGGCGGCGGCCGAGGCGTTCACTCGCCTCGGCTTCTCCGCTAGTTCATTCCGGGTGGAGCTCTCATGGGCCAAGGTCGCAGGCGTCGCTGCACTGCTCGTGCCAATGGTCCCGGCGCGGATCAAAGAGTGGGCCTACGCGGGCTTCGCCATCAACCTCGTCTCGGCCCTCATCGCCCACCTCTCGATCGGCGATCGCCCGCGGGCGTTGGCCCCTTCGGCAATCACCAGCGTGCTCTGGGGTCTCTCGTACTTCTTCTGGCGCCGCCTGCACACGCGCCCGTTAGAGGCAGCGGATCGCTCATGAGAAGCCGACATCTGGGACCTATCTGGCCCAGATGAATGACTCGGCGATTTCTCGACAACCACGTCAAAAGGAAAGTCTCGCACTCAACTGAATCTGTCTTCCAGGAGTTGTCACCTCTGTGATCGATCCGAACCCTGCTGTATTCACGAACCGATTTGGCGTACCAAAATTTGTGTGATTGAGCGCATTGAAGAATTCTCCGCGCGTCTCAAGTCGCAGCACTTCACGTAAAGGAAAACTCCGTACCACACTTACATCCACCGTCTCCATACCCGGTCCCGGCACAGAGTTTCTCCCGACATTTCCGAACGTGTACGCAGACGGAGCAGCAAACGCTGCCGGATTGAACCACGTGAACGGATTGCGAGTTCCCGGCCCGAACACTAGATTTCCCGTCACATTTGCCCGCACAGGATTCTCTCCCAGCGCAGTCCCCGCGTTCGCAGTGTCCCCAAACACCGAGATCGTCAGTGGGAAGCCGCTCTGCAACTGTACAATCCCCGACGTCCTCCAGTTCGAGGTCACCGCGCGAGTGAAGCCGTTCCTTGACCATCCCGGCACGTCATAGATTGCACTAAACGCAAACCGGTTTCGTACATCACAAGCAGGCCCCTTCTCCGCAGCAAGATCATTGTTATTCTGCGGAATCGCGGCCTCAAACATCGGCGATCGAAAATCCGGAGCATTCGACAACGCCTTCGACCACGTATAGTTCGCCAGCAGACTCAAGCCTTTCCCCGCGCGCCTCCGCACATTCACATATCCTGCGTCATACCAGCTCTGAGCTGAGTTCTCCAGTAGATTAATCGTGCTCACCCCAAATGTCGTACTCACTACAGGAGTGTTCGGAGGCAGCACTGTATTCGGCACAAAACTGATCTTGGTATGCGGCCTTCGTGGCTGAATCAACCCCGGTCCCGGCTGCGCATTGTTGATCAGATGCGCTCTCTGCAAATGGAATCCGCGCGACCCTAGGTACCCGATCTCCAGCACCGTCCTATTGTCCAGACTCTGCTCCACCGAAGCACTCCATTGCTGGATGTATTGCGGTGACGGCCTCACCTCCATTCCGGTAAAACTCACCACCGTCACACCCAGCACTGCCGGAGCAAAGTTGAACGTCGAAATCGACGGCGTAAAGTTGTCGCTCTGGTTCGTCTCAGGAAAGACATACGGCACGTTATGCCGCTGGTTGCACCACGTGTTCATGTCCACTGGCGTAAAGAAAACCCCATACGCTCCGTGCAGCACCATCCCGATTCTCGGGATGCTATGCGATATCCCCAACCGCGGCGCGAAGTCCGTCTTGCTGGGATACATCAACCCCTCCGGATACCCATTCTGCCCGCCGATGAAAACACTTGGCGTTCCATCCGGAGCGAATGTCAGATTGCTGTTCGTGTAGCGGATGTCCACCAGAGCGCTCATGTACTCGTACCGCACGCCATAATCCAGCGTGGTGTTCTGCGTCAGCCGAAACGTATCCTGTGCGTACCCCTGTGCATACCATTGTCGCAGTTGCATCTGCGGCACGCCCGCCTGGCGCTGTCTGACCGCCGGCAGACCGAGCAAAAAACTTGCCAGCGCCGAACCCGTCCCGTTGTTCGCTCCGATGTCCGTTGTAAATCCGTTTGTGAACTGGTAGTAACCACGGTTCTGGAAAAACCCCCACATCGGCCAGATGAACCGCTGATATACCGCACCGAACTTCATGCTGTGACGTCCCTTTAGCCAGCTCACTGTGTCGCGCCCCTCAATCAGCGTGTCCCACGCATGCATCGGAGTGGCCGCGTAACTATCACCAAACGGCGAATACCCTTGAACATTGAAGTATGGAGCACCCCATGCTCCCGGCCCACCAAACCCTACACCAGTTATTCCCAACTGGCCCACAATGTCGTTCTTATTCGCGCTCTCTGTCGTGTGGTTCATGCTGAGCCGCGACACCGCGACTGTAGCTACATTCAGCAAGGACGAAGTAAAGATGTGACTGTACGACCCCACACCCTGCTGCGCAAGATTGTAATGCGGATACCCAAACCCCGGGAGGTTCTCCGGCATAAATCCATGCTCTCCGCCTGCGCTGTACCGTATGAACGCTGTGTCCTTCGAGCCGAACTGATGATCCACTCGCGCCGTTCCCTGGTCGGTATCATGCACCTCATTCCGCACGTCCAGATAGTTGTTCGAATCGTTCCCCGCTCCCACCACGGTTGGCTGACCCATCATCGTCATCCCGCCCATGCCGCCCATCATCAGGTTCGGCCTAGGCGTGTACTGGGTCAGCATCGTCACCGCAACCTGATTCATCCGCGACTTCGGAATCACGTTGTTCTTAAAAGGCTGCCGCGTGAACTGAGGGTTCTGCTGGCTCACTGGAAGATTCGGGTTGTAGCTCGGGTTCGGCACCGTTGTCGCGGGATCGTAGATCGTCACGCCGCTCATGCTGAAATCGCCATTCACCTCATCTTCCGTCGGCACCGTCTCAGTCATCGAATCTGCCTGCACATGCCTCAAACCTTCGTAGTTCACAAAGAAGAATGTGTGCTTTCCAATCGGCACCGGCCCGCCCAGCGACCCTCCAAAATTGTTTTGCACCAGATGCTTCGTTCCGCCCATATCGTTGAACGAGTGCGCGTCCAGCGCTCCATTGCGCAGGAACTCGTACACGGTCCCATGCAGTTTGCTGCCTCCCGACCGAGTGACAATGTTCACCTGCCCGCCGCCAGCGCCGCCCATGTCGGCCGAGTAACTTCCCACCTGCACATTGAACTCTTGGACAGCATCCGGAGACGCGCTCAGATTCTGCGTATTAAACGTAGGGTCCGTATTCGTCGCACCGTCTAACAAAAAGTAATTCGCGTTCGGACGATTTCCTCCCACACTGATCGCCGACCGCTCTCCCGGACGCCAGTACAGCGGATTCATGTCTCCAGTCTGCGCTCCGTGGCTCACATGCGCCCCTGGAACTGTCAGCATCAGGTCCACCAGCATCCGCCCATTCAACGGAAGCTGCGACACCGACCTCTGATCCACCACTTCACCGACGCTCGCATCCGTCGTCTTCAGTAACTCCGCCGCAGCCTCCGCCGTTACGGATTCTTTCGCCGCACCAACCTGAAGCATCACATCAAGAGTCGCCTGTTGCCCCACCTCCAGTAGCACCTCCCGCTTCGTCGGAGCAAAGCCCGGACTCATGGCCTCCAGCACATAGGTTCCCGGCAATAACCCACCCATCTCATAAACGCCATGCGCATCCGCCGTGGTCTCCCGCACCCGTCCCGTCCTCTCATCCGTCAACTTCACACTCGCCGTCGGAATCCCCAGACTTTGTGGATCCATCACTACGCCGCGCACAGCCACATAGTTCGTCTGCGCTCCCGCAAACGTCACAGCAAGACCCATCAGAATCAAGGTCCCAAGCAAACCTATCCGTTTCATATGGCCTCTCAAAAACATCCATCCGTCAGATGGGTGTAAACCACTATCCTGTCTCGCTTTCGCAGCATTCAAACCTGTATTGACTGGTCGAAGCATTCTTGCTCACTTGCTAAAGCACTGTCCTCCTCACCAAGGAGGACAGACGCTCCCAACTTTCGATGGAGGCAATCAGCTGCCACACTGCAAACTGCTATTGCCATCTTCGGACTTGGCCAAATCGCGAGTGCCTTTACTTTGCAGAGGTTGCAGGTCATGCTGATCACAACGCAAAATAGCTACGAGAGTTGGAGCCATACATGAAAAGGTCCGCCCCAATAGAATCAGCCTCTGGACACATCGACGCAAAGATCAACGAGTTAGGCGACTGGCGCGGAAAGACGCTCGCCAAAGTCCGCGAGATCATCCACAAGGCAGACCCTGAGATCGTCGAAGAGTGGAAATGGGTCAAGCCGACGAATCCCGGGACACCAGTCTTCTCCCACGGCGGCATCGTCTGCACCGGAGAGACGTACAAGAACGCCGTCAAGTTCACATTCGCCAAGGGAGCTGCGTTGAAGGACCCCTCCGGTCTCTTCAACTCCAGCCTCGAAGGAAATGTCAGGCGCGCTATCGACATTCACGAAGGCGACAAGATCAATGAGGCGGCCTTGAAGGATCTCATCCGCGCTGCGGTGGCGCTCAATCTTGAGGGCAAGAGCAAGCTAAAGCCCAAACCGAAGACCCGGCAAGCGAACGGTGAGCGGGCTAATTAGCTTCGTCGAAGGTCCCGAGGGGTCTTACTGATTCACCCCGCTGGCCAGAAACCCGCCATCGACCACCAGGATCTCCCCGGTCACGAAAGCCGAGGCATCCGAAGCCAGGAAGATCGCCGAGCCGACAAGCTCCTCTGTCTTCCCGAACCGCCCCATCGGAGTCCGCATCAGGAGCTCCTTGCCGCGCTCGCTTTCATCCAGCAGCTTCTGGTTCAAAGCCGTGCGAAACACTCCCGGAGCAATCGCATTCACCGTAATTCCGTGCGAACTCCATTCGACCGCCAGCGACTTCGTCAGCGCCCCAACCGCTGCCTTGCTCGCGGCATAAGCCGTCACTTCCTTCAGCGACACGAACGTGTTCAACGAAGCGATGTTGATGATCTTCCCGTACCCGCGCTCCAGCATGTGCTTGCCGAAGATCTGACAAGCGCGCAGCGTGCCGGTCACGTTCGTGTTCATGATGTCGTCCCAGGTCTCCTCCGGGACCGTGAGCGTAGGTTCACGCTTGATCTTGCCCGCCGAGTTGATCAGAATATCGACCTTGCCGAACTCCTTCACCGTGCCTTCGAGCAGCTTCTCGAGCGAAGCGCGGTCATTCACATCCGAAGCAATCCGCAGCGACCGCTTACCTTTTGCCTCAATCCCCTTCGCCGCCTCCTCCACTTGTTCCGCGCGTCGCGAGCTTGCGACCACATCGGCTCCGGCCTCAGCCAGCCCAATCGCCATCGCCAGTCCGATCCCGGACGTTCCACCCACCACCACAGCCGACTTGCCGCTCAAATCAAACAACGGATGCCCCATCAAAATTCCTCTCCTCAACCTCAAGAATCTTATTTGCTCTTCGCCGTCTGTGCCAGCGGGATCTGCTGCAGAATCTGATCCACAATCTGCTCCGGTTCGCGATCCACCTCGATCCGCAGCGCGTCCTTCGGAATCTCAAGTGTAGCGATCTGGCTTTCCAGCAGCTTCGAGTTCATGAACTCGTGGTGCCGCGCAGCCATCCGCTCCGCGATCAGCGCCTTTGACCCATCCAGGAAAACAAACCGTAGCTCGCCCTCAGGAATCCCCGAAGCAAGCGTAACCCGATACTTCTCTTTCAGAGCCGAGCAGGCAAGCACACCGCTCTTCCCTGCCTCGAACCACCCACGCATCAGCTTGTTCAAAGTCTCTAGCCACGGCTCCCGGTCTTCATCGTTCAGCGGATGCCCAGCGGCCATCTTCGACTTGTTTGCCGGCGGATGATAATCGTCCGCATCGGCGAACGCTGCGCCCGTCCGCTTAGCCAGCAATGTGCCAATGGTCGACTTTCCCGACCCGGACACGCCCATCAGAACCACAATCATTCCAACATCCTCTCAACCCACAAGCCCAACAATCAAGAACGGAAGCGAACCTTCGCTACAGCCCCCCAAACACCGGCTTGATATGCCGCGCATAAAGGTTCGTCCTCACGTTCTTCGCAACAACGTCTTCGTTCGCCTCAAGAGCCTTCAGATAGCGATCGCCCATCTTCGCCGCGATCTTGAAGCCTACGTGCAGCAACTGACGGAAGCTCGGATTGTAGGCCTTGTTGCCCTGATCGTGCCGTAGCGCTGAAGTGAACTGCTCACTGGTCCAGCCATTTACCTCTTCCGGCTTCGGCAACTTCGCCGGATCGATGTCGATCACGGTCGAGTACGGCGCGCAAAGTTCCTCAGCGTGGGCGTACGCGTCGGAGTAAACCTCCTTGGCAATCGCGAGCCCCGAACCGCCAGCCTCAGCCAGTCCGATCAGTTCCTCAAGCCACGTCGTTCCCGCCGTCTTCAAGTGAACCCCGGCGCCAAACCGCTTCATCGCGTCGTGAATCGCCTTATAGATCGAAAACTTGTCCGAGCCCGAGTGAACGCTAAGCTTCAAATTCGCAGGGAGCCCGTAGGTCTTCACCGCAAACGCTATCGTTGCGATGTCATCATTGAATTCCTTCGCAAATTGCGCGACATTGCCCACATAGTCCACGCCCTTATTGAAACGGCCTGTGAACTTAGGAGCAATCGTCTGAATCGGAATCTTTTCATCCGCAATCGCGGCCAGAATGATCAGCAACTCAACCGGAGTCTGCGGCGAATCCGTCTCATCCATCGAGACCTCCGGAATAAACTTGCCAGCACCCTTCTTCTCGACCAGGTAACGATAGATTCGGCCAGCATCCTGCACCGCGGCAAGGAACTTGTTCGCCACGCCAGTCACGAACCCCTCATCCGTTTTGAACGGCTCAGCAATGCTGGGAATCGTCACGCTCCCCACCAACTCAGGATGACGCTTCACGAACGCGGCAACGTCCTTCGGGTCGGCTGGCTTGCCAATCATCTCGGCAACGTCCAGCGTGAAGAAGTCGCACGGTGCAAGAAATCGTTCAACCGTCTTCAGGTTGATATGGTCCGCATCCAGAAAATATGGCTTCGCCCAACCAAGCTCCTTCACAGCCGCATCGGCTGCCGCGCGCGTCTGGCTTGGGTCCGACCCGATGATCATGTGCTCGCGGTTAGACTTGTTCCACACCGGTACAACCTCGACTCCCGCCTTGCCCGCCTCCACGCAAGCCGCGAGTTGCGCCTTCGCCTGATGCGCAAAGCGGTCACCCACTCCAACTGAATACTTTGGAAGCTTCAGCCCTTCACTCATACAACACCTTTTCTTTCGGCCAATAAATTGGTCTTACCACTTTTCCAGACGTCCTAGCATACCTATTTATTGGAACTCGGGGCAAGTTTCTTATATTGGTACTCAGTTCTCGAAGCGTCCCCTGTACGCCCACAGCCCCAGGCCGGGGTTCGAGATGTAGAAGATCTCCTCGCCATCAACGATGTTCCAGCCGTCTTTGAGCACTTCTGGGTTGTACTTCGCCATCATCTGCGTGAGGTCACCATACTTATAGTGGACGCTCTCAATCTCCTGCTGAGTCAGGTGACCCGGACAATAACGAATCGTAAAGCGGCACTCGCTGGAGCCATGAATCAGGTGAGCAGCGGCGCTCAGGTTCCCAGCAAGCGCCGGGTCCTCCTTCACCGCCTCGAGCGTCTTCGGAGTCCCACAGTAGCCATACTTGCGTATCAGCTTATCGATGGCGCCGTCTTCACCGAACTCATGCACACCCGGCGCGAGCACGAGCAACTCGGCCCCATCGGCAAGTGCCATGCGTGTGCGGTAGACGCTCTTATTGCCCAGCCAGGTGCTCCGAAACTCGTGCGGATCAAGAAATACGACGGCCTTCCTGATCTCGCGATCCAGCATCTGGAAGTTCACCTTTACGCTCAGCGCAGCGGCCAAGTCAAAGCACTGCACGTCATCGCCGATATAGAGCCCGCGCACGACGAGCTTGCCAGCATCATTCTTGCCGATAACAGTCTGGACGTAGACGATGGGGAGATTCTTCGCGAAATGGTCGCTGGCATAGTTCAGCACGCGGCGCACTGGAGTATCGGCGCGCCCCATCATCCTCTCCATGCCATAAACCGCACCGAGAAAGTGGCTCCGGTGGATGCCAACCGAGCCGCCAGTCCCGACGAAGATGTTCTTGTTGTAGTTCGCCATGCCGACGACCTCATGCGGCACAACCTGCCCGATCGACAGAATGAGGTCATGGCCGCCATCGCGCAGCAGTTTGTTGACCTGTGCTGGCCACGTGTAGTCGACCTTACCCTCGCTGACTTCGTAGAGAAACTCGCTCGGAACCTCGCCAAGCGTGACAACGTCGTTGCGCCAGTCGTGAACTCGAAAGAGCGAACGCGGCGTCGAGCCGTACATCGTCGCGATTTCGCTGTCGGTCATAGCCTTGTGGGTTCCAAGCGCAGGAAGAACATCGACCAGCCGGTCGCCGTAATACTGCCACGCAAGTTCGGTCAGTTTGCCCGCCTGCGAGTAGAACCGCGTGATATCCGGCGGAACTGCCAGCACCTTGTTCTTTTTCCCAATCGCATCGAGCGCCGTAAACAGGTTCGTTCGCAACTCTTCGGGAGAGATCTCGGTGGTCGGACTTCCGGCAGCGAAATAGAGGCTCATAGCATCTCATCTTACTCTGACGTTGAGTGTGATATACCTCGTCGGCATCGGAGACACACATGAAAGAGATCGACTTGCAACTACAAATGCCCGGCGGCACCGCCGATGCAGTGCTCTTCACTCCGGATACACCACAGCCGCTCCCCGGCGTGCTGCACATCCCCGATATTGGAAGCGTACGTGACACCCACCGAAAGATGGCTCGGAGGCTGGCGCAGGAGGGTTACGTCGTCCTGATGCCGAATACCTTCTATCGCACAAGCCGTCCTCCCGTCTTCACCTTCGAACGCAAACCCGGCGACCCGCGGGTGGCGGAACGAATGAAGGAGTTGCTCGCCCCTCTCACTCCCCAGGCCCAGGAACAGGATTTTGCCGCATACATCGACTTCCTTGCATCGCAACCCTCCGTGCAGTCGAACAAGCTCGGCGCGGTCGGGTATTGCATCGGAGGAGGCTTTGCTTTGCGGACCTCCGCAGTCCGCCCCGAAAAGGTCCGCGCTGTAGCGTCGTTTCACGGTGGTGGACTCTACAAGGCCAACGACCCCGCGAGCCCACACTTAGTACTGCCAAGGGTAAAGGCCCAGCTCTACTTCGGCCACGCAGATCAGGACCAGAGCATGACCGCCGAAGACATCACGCACTTTGAAGCGGCCCTCAAGGCATGGGGCGGCAATTACCAGAGCGAAACCTATCATGGTGCTCGCCACGGATGGACCGTTCCCGACAGCCCCGCCTACAACGAGCCTGAAGCGGAGCGCGCATATAAAAAGTTGACCGAGTCATTCAAAGCGGCACTCGCTTGAGCAGCGTTCAGGATTCAAGAAGGACTGGACCCGATCCAGCCCATTCTTGTTACAGCTTGTAAGCCTTCTTCACCAGATTCACCGTCAGATCAACGATCAGTTCAAAGGCCTCGTTTTCATCTAGCCGATGTTCGGCTACCAGCCTTCCCAGAAACGAGCAATCGATGCGACGTGCGACGTCGTGGCGCGCGGGAATCGAGAGGAAGGCCCGCGTGTCGTCGTTAAACCCGACAGTATTGTAGAAGCCGGCTGTCTCGGTGACCTGCTCGCGAAAGCGCATCATCCCCTCAGGCGAGTCGTGGAACCACCAAGCCGGACCGAGTTTCAGCGCCGGATAGTGACCGGCCAGCGGAGCCAACTCACGGGAGTAGGTCGTCTCGTCCAGCGTAAAGAGAATGAAGGTCAGACGCGGGTCGTTTCCGTACTTGTTGAGCAGCGGCCGTAGGTTGCGTGTGTACTCGGTCGGCGAGGGCATGTCGGCGCCTTTGTCGCGGCCGAACTTCTCATACAACGGACGATTGTGGTTGCGCACCGAGCCTGGATGGAGTTGCATCGTGAGCCCGTCCTCGACAGACATTCCAGCCATCTCAGTAAGCATCTGCGCCTGGAAGATCTGCTGCTCCTCAGGCACTGACTTCCCTGAGAGGATGCGTTGATAAAGCGACTCGGCAGTCGCAGGATCAAGGTCCGCAGTCATAGCGGTCAAGTGGCCATGGTCGGTCGCCGTAGCGCCGAGTGACTTGAAGAACTCGCGGCGCTTGCGCAGAGCATTGAGGTACCCCTTATACGTACCAATGCTCTCACCGCTGATCTCGCCGAGCTTCTCGATATTCTGAACGAAACCGGCGTACTCAGCGTCGATAACAGAATCGGGACGGAACGTCGGCAGCACACGGCCCTTCCAGCCTGAGGCGCGAATCGCCTTGTGATACTCGAGAGTGTCGAGAGGCGAGTCGGTAGTGGAGATCACCTCAATGCGGAACTTTTCATAGAGTGCCCGGGGGCGGAACTCAGGGCTCTGAAGCTTCGCCGCGATGACATCGTAGTAGTGATCCGCATTGCTGGCGCAGAGGCGCTCTTTGAAGCCAAAATGGTTCTCAAAGGCGTAATCGAGCCAGAGGCGGGTAGGCGTGCCACGAAACAGGTAGTAGCTCTTCGCGAAAATACGCCACACCTCACGCGGGTCAGCCTGCTGCTTGCCGTCGTTCTGAGGAATTCCAAGCGACTCGAGCGAGATGCCTTGCGAATAGAGCATCCGGAAGATGTAGTGATCGGGCTGAATGAAGAGCGCGGTTGGATTGGGGAACGCCTCATCCTTGGCAAACCACGCCGGGTCCGTGTGACCGTGGGGAGAGATGATGGGCTGATCGCGGGCTACTTCATAGAGCTTTGCGGCGATTGCTCGCGTCTTGGAATCGGGGGGAAACAATCGCATTGGATCAAGCATGCAAACACCTCAAACTTTCAACGGCGGAAAAGGGCCAATTAAGTGGAACATCGAACAAAACATGACCCCACAAACTGTATCAAAAGGCGAGCTCGGGTGGTTCCACCAATTTTGAAACTTGAACCTTCCCTGCGCAAGTCTGCAGCACAAAACAAAAAGAGACGCCCGAAAACGGGCGTCTCTTGAGCTGCGGCTGTCATTACACGTCGACTACGGGATGTAGTAACGCATTCCAGTGAAGACCATGTTGTTGGTCGCCGTAGGAGCGCCGCCAACACCAGTCCAGGCGTTGCGAGTCAGGTAGGTGTACTGCAACTGATACTGCAGGCGACCGTACTTGGGATTGTTGTAAACACGGTAAGTAAAGCCAGCCGTGCCTGCGATGACGTCGCGCGTTGCACCGAGGCAGTTCGCGGGCGCTCCTGGGCTGTACGGAGGATTACCCGCCACGCCGATGCTGCCGAGACCTGAGGTTGGCGTCGTTGGCAATGTCTCGACATTGCAACCCGCGTTTGTGGAAGTGACCGGAGCATAACCGACCAGCTTGCCCACCGATGGACCGGAAGTAGCAAGGTAGGTCGTGCGCTGCGCGTACTCGGCACCGGCATAACCGAAGATGTCGAGTTTCTTGGTTGGGTGGCCCTCAAGCGAAATCAGGCCTTGGTAGCTCTTGATCGGCGCCAGCGTTCCGTCCGGGTGAACGGTGACGTCAGGTAGCGTTGAGGTGCCGTAGCGGCCTACGCCCGTACCGCCGAGCATGTGGACACCCACATCGAGGTACTTCGTCGCAGGCATGCGAAGGTTGGCTATGAAGCCTCCGCCAGTCTTGGTGTCGTTGGTTCCTCCCGCGGTCGTTGTGAAGTTGGGATAGTAACGATCGCGGAACCAACGTGCGATGCCGCCAACCTCAAAGTGGCCGAGCTTCCCGTCGTACGTGCCCTTGACGATTAGGTCGGGGGCAACGTTGCTGGAGTAATTGGCAAGCGTGTTGAAGAGACCACCGCCCGCACCGGCGTTACCGATAAAGAAGTTGCCGGGAGAGTTAGTTGCAGAGTAGATATATTCAGCCTGCTCCAGAGATGCCGCTCCGGTGAAACCACCATGTCGCTGCTGGAAGCGAAGGGCGGCCTGACGGGCCCAGCTGAAGCCGACATGGTACTGTGCATCGACTGTCATCGGCAGGTTTTCGGTGCGGTTGTCCGTGGACTTCTTGGTCTCGGTTACGAGAGACCACATCTGACCACCGGTAAGTGTAAAGCCGCTCTGGGTCGCAGCCTGACCCCAGATCTGGCGCTGACGAAGGGTGTAGCTGTTGCTCTGGTTCTCGTTTGAGGAGGCGCCTGCCGAGAGGAAGTCGGCCTCGAAGTAACCAGCCAGTTTGAACGGCCCCGTGTTGCCTTCAAACAATCCGCCAAGGCGGCTCTGGCGTCCGGAGAAGTTCAACTCGCTGACGTGTGCCTGTCCCGATCCCTGATACGGTGTGGCGTTGAACGGAGTGTTAACGTCAGAGTTCATCGCCCGCGAGCGCCACACAGTTTCAAACGCAAAGAAGGCAACCGGGGTAATCGTCATGCCCTTATAACGGATGGTCGTAGGCGATTCGATCTGAGCCGTGATGTCCCTCTTGGTGTCGCTGAGCGTCTGGGCAAGGCCGGCATTGGTGGTCTTGATGTCGGTAACGGTTGCATTGAGAGCCGAAACTGCATCGTTGTTCTGCTGAAGGCTGGAGCTCAGGCTCTGGGCCTGAGCCGTTGCCGCGGCTGCGGAAGCACTGGCGGCCTGCGCATCGCTGGTCGCCGTGGCCAGTCTGGCATCACGGTCGGCCAGTTGGCGCTTGAGATCGTCGATCTGGCCCTGCTGGCTCGACATCTGCTCACGCAGTTCGCGCAACTCTCGCTCCATCGGGGACTCAGTAGGAGCCATCTTTTTGACGGGTTTCTTGGCCGTCGTGCGTGCCGGCGTTGACGCCGTCTGTGCTTGCATCGTCACGGTGCTGACTATCAGCATCGCGGCGAGTGCGGCTTTCAGTTGCTTCGTCATGGATCCTCGCAAGGGGTTTGGGAGACAGAAAAATGGGGCAGGCACAAAACGGCGTACGAAGCCGAACGACAGCTCCCTTGAACGTCGTGTACCTGTTGTCTTTTGAAGTAGATACTCCCAGAACTGTGTGAACAGAAGAAGAATTTGAAGAAGTTTTGTCTGGAAAACTCAATTTTTAAGCGATTTATTTCACGTTGGTGCAACCAATGTTGGTAATCGCACGTCAATGGTTCGCCAGAAAACGCTAACTCATTTACCGTGGATGCCATGCCCTTGTTTCAAGCCGCCAGAGCCCTGGCACTTCTCTGCCCTCTCGTCTCTGCCTTTGCTCTTGCGCAATCCAGTTCTCAGCCGCTAAACCTGATCCCGATTCCCCGCGAGGTTCGCGCCGCAGCCGTGCAGCCGCTGACCAGCGGAGTCCAGATCACCTGCGCATCGCCCTGCGCACCCGAGGACGCATTCGCAGTCGATGATCTGAAGGCCTACTTGACGTCGCAGGGAGTCGCCGTTAACCCCGGCTCGCCGGTCAATCTTCTGATCATGCGCTATGGCTCACCCCTCTCGAAGTCCATCTACAAGGACGCCACACAGCCCTCCGTCGAGCCGCCCGCCGAGTTCCCAGCTCCAATGAAGGCTGAGGGATACATCATCATCCCCGACGGCAAGGGCCTTGCCATCACAGCGGCAAGCGACGCGGGAATCTTCTACGCGCTCCAAACGGTCAAGCAGCTTGTCACCGGCACCGGTACAAATGCCATCCTCCACGCGGCCACGATCCGCGACTGGCCCGCGATGCAGTACCGTGGCCTGCACGACGACCTCTCGCGCGGCCCCGTGCCTACGCTGGACTTCCAGAAGAAGCAGATCAGAATGCTCGCGGCCTACAAGCTCAACATCTATTCGCCTTACTTCGAGCACACAATGCAGTACACAGGCCATCCTCTAATGGCCCCGCCGGGAGGCACGTTAACACAAGCGCAGGCCCGCGAGCTTGTCGCATACGCTGCGAAATACCACCTCACCATCGTGCCCGAGCAGGAAGCCTTCGGGCACCTCCACTACCTCCTCAACTGGGAGCAGTACAGTCCCATCGGCGAAACACCCCACGGCCAGGTCCTCGCTCCCGGACAAGCCGAAGCGCAGAAGCTGACCCACGACATGTTCAACGAGCTGTCCGGGATCTATTCGGGGCCATTCCTGCACCTCGGCGCCGATGAGACTGTTGAACTCGGCAAGGGGCAGACTAAGGCCCAGGTGGACACAGAAGGCCTTGGACAGGTG
>Ga0126381_100003525_pt1 | contig 16969 bp, 13 predicted proteins | sample PanSoiMetPlot_28_FD_96465 | JGI IMG/M metagenome (GOLD analysis project Ga0126381, IMG submission 96465) | Tropical forest soil microbial communities from Panama - MetaG Plot_28 | ecosystem: Environmental > Terrestrial > Soil > Tropical forest > Bulk soil | place: Panama | collected 2016-02-17 | reverse complement strand
TCGATTACGATGTGTTCCGTATGCCGGCGGACCCTACGATTCGCCGACCAGGTCTGGGAATGGGTTCCGGACTATGTCAGGCAGCCGCCGCAAGCGGTGGTGCACTGCTTGTGCGACCGCTGTGAAAACCGGTGACGTTTCGCTGGCTCTCATTACCTTGTCGATATCACGCCTTCACGTTCGGCCGCTCGTACAGTACCCTGCTTGCCCGACGCTGACCAAGGAACAACCTCACTTCGCACCAAAATGCAACGCTTCCACCTCGTGGCACACTATTACTCAGACAGCCAGCCCTGAGACCGCTGTCTGAGGAGGCACCGGCCTATGATCGCAATCGAAGCGATCAAATTCAACCACGACGTCAGCGCCGCGACCACGGATGGATTGAACCTTCGAAAGAACGCGACGCAGTTCATCGGCATTCCCGAGTGGCAGCGGTTCGTGTCGGTCAACCCAGAAGACTCCCGGGCGGCCTACGCGCTTATGCCCACGAAAGGCAAGACCACTACCATCGAAGTTTCATTAAGTTCGACTGATCCCGGAACGGCTTTCGCGGAGGTTCGAGTTGAGCACCATGTCAAGGCCCGCCCGATCAATTTCATCAACGGGAAGACCGGATACCTTACTTTCGAATTGGTCAATCCTCCAACCTCCCATGGATGCATTGGCATCTGGGACCTGGACTGGCATTGGGAATGGCGGCAAACGCCGCATCATCCATGGCACCACTTTGCGACTACTCGCCACCGCATCTATGTGGTGCTGGACGTGCCGACAGCGCCCTGGGAGCAAACGCCGTATAGTGCCGGCAATACCCAATTGCCCTGGACTGACGTGATGGATTTCGCCTGCCGCTGGGCGGAGGGTGCCACTTCGAGGGATATGGCCGCCGCACTGGTGACGCAGCACGTTTATGCTCTGGGCCCGACTGTCGTGACGTACGACTGTCCGGGTGGTGGCAGTTCGCATTACAGTATGGGCAACTTCGCCTGCACGGCTTTTCTCGATCGGTTGCGTGGCGGTTTGGGCAACGGGATATACGTGAACTGCAGCGACTGCGCAACGATTGTTTCCACATTTGCCAACGCTCTGGGCTGCGACCTGTGGCAATCGCGCATGGGTTATGGTTTTGCACTCAATGAAATTCTGGCGATCGGCAGCGGTGTGTGGCAGACGGCGTGTGGATGGGGCGGTTTCAGCTACCACGAAGTCGCCTGGGAAGCGAACTGCACCGCGAACGATGACGTCTATGACGCTTGCCTGCGGGTCGATGGCGACAGTAACCCCCTAGCCCCGCCGCATGTGCCATTGCTCCCTCAGGACCTTCGATTTGGGAACCCAGGGGAGATGGTGTATCGCGATCGTCTAGCAACCGTTGCCGGGCGGCCGAACTGTAACCCACAGCCAGGCACGCGCCAAAGGCGGATGGTGGTATAGGAGGGCGGCATGCAAGCCACACAGAGAAGATTTATCGAGCAGCGGTTCGGCGCCAAAGATTGGTACGGCCGCGGGCCGCGGGGCCGCCGGATGGTGAAAGAGTTCGGATTTGAGGGTTCGGAGCTTGTGGAGTGGAGACTGGAGCGGAGCCACCGCGACGAAGGTACGAAACCACCTTCAATCCATTCCATCTGGCGGCACGACGAAGCAGGCAACGAACTTTTGGCGGTGGATGCTTTCGAGTGCGCATCGGTCAAGGCGGCCCATGATCAATTGATCGAGATACTGGGCGATCTCGAATCCCCGTTGGTGGAACGGCGCACTGGTAAGAACCAGATCGGCGACGTGTCCTTCGTGTTGAACGACACGATGGTCCTTTTCGCCCGGGCCAACATCGTGCTCCTGATTCGCAATGCTGGACGAAGCGTAGTGAAAGTCGGCGTTACCGCGCGAGTGTTTGACAAGGCGCTGGAGCGACGGATTGAATCGGAGCGCAAGCGATAGCCGACTAGAGACGTGACCAACTTGACTGTTGTTATCTGTGCGGCTTAGTGCCGCCATCTGTCACGGGAGCACACAACATGGTCACGCCTAAGGCGACCATTCCCAAATTGTCGATAGTACGAAATATCAGTGCGCGTCGCGAAAGCGCGTCATATCCAGCGCGCCGCTGCCTCACCGCTATCTTCAGGGCGCGTGTTGAAGGCGATGGCCGCTTGAGGCGCCATACGATGGACGGCGTTGACCACCGCTTCAAACAGTACTAGCCCATTGCGAGGGAGGCGGACACCTGCGCCGATCACTACACACTCGTAGATGTCGCCGGCCAGGAAGCGTTCAATCGTCGGAATGGCGGTCTCGTCGGGTCTGATGAAGCAGTTCTGGGCATGCCAGCCCCGCCCTGCGAAATCTGCCAGCGCTAGTTTGACCCCAGCGTGGATCTTCTCCGCGGTCATGCCCGGTGGCAACGCCGGGTCCGAAAAGTCCACTGTCGCAGGATCAAAACCGACAAACAGGATGCGTTTCATCGACCCTCCCAAGCCACGGCCCTACTCTGCTGAATCGGACCGGATAACGATTTCAACCCAGCCGCTGTAGCGGCGCATACGTGCTCGCTTATTCGGCGATGAGCGCGTGGATGTCGGCTTCGAAGATCTAGACGGCACCTCCAACTGATCGCGATCCGACGCTCAAATTTGACCAGAACCGTCATAGGCAGTTCTCTTCAAATGGCATGGATCAACAAGAGGCCGACGATAAGCATCACCGCGCAGGTTACACCATGAATGGAGAACGCTCGCGACTTCGACCCGCCCGACCCCAGAACGATTGACATGTCGCCAAGAGGGATGATGGCTTCAACGAGTAGAGCGATGCCTGCCAAATGCCTGTCCGCGGTCACCATCATGGCCAGCACGATCAATCCAGCTGCGATGTCCCGAATTCCTTTAGGACGTAACCAGGCGCGAGTGTCGACATCGGATGCAGGCGGTTTCAGCCCAAAGGTTCCTGAGATTCGTTCAGGAGATACGAGGTAGAAGCAACCGATAACAATGATCCCCACAGCCATGAGAGCCGCCAGGATGACCGGAATAGCGTTAGCCATAAATATCTCTTCCTTAGAAACTCTATCAACGCTAGAATTCAACCGACCACTAACCTTGCCGCAAGAAAGGCACTGTGTTTCTCCAGTTAGACCTTCGTTCGCGAGATGCGAATACCCAGCTTCTGCATGCGCGAGTGAAGGGTAGATCGCTTCAGCCCTAGGCGCGCGGCGGCGCCTTCCGCGCCGGCCACCACCCAATTCGATGTCTCTAGCGCAACCAGGATCTGCTGCCGTTCGGAATCCTCAAGTTCCCCCCGCAGGTCGCGGCGAGACGCAGTGAGAGCGGAGTCTTCCTTGGGCGTGCTCACTGGCGCGGGCGGGGCGGCTGCCTGTACAGACGCGCGCAGGTTGTCGGTGTGCACGCGCAGAACCGATCCGTTGGTCAGAATGACGGCCCGTTCAATGACATTCTGCAGTTCGCGAATGTTTCCCGGCCACGGATAGCGCTTCAGCGCGCTCATGGTTTCAGCCGGAACGGCATCGATTATCTTATTCAAGCGGCGGCCGAACTGCTGGACAAAATGACGGACCAGAAGCGGAACATCCTCCGGGCGCTCGCGCAATGCCGGAATGCGAACAGGAAAGACATTCAGCCGGTAATACAGATCCGAGCGGAACTTGCCTTCAGCGACAAGCTGATCGAGCTGGCGGTTAGTGGCTGCGATCAGGCGGGCGTCGGATCGCATGGTGCGTGTCGAACCAAGTCGCTCGAACTCGCGCTCCTGCAGAACCCGCAGAAGCTTCGGCTGCAGCTCCAGCGGAATCTCGCCGATCTCGTCGAGAAAAATCGTTCCGCGGTTCGCCAGTTCAAAACGGCCGACGCGTTGCGAAATCGCGCCGGTGAAAGCGCCGCGCTCGTGGCCGAACATCTCGCTTTCGAGCAGGCCGGTCGGAATCGCGGCGCAGTTCAGCTTCACGAACGCGGCGGACTTGCGCGCGCTCAGATTGTGCACGGCGCGCGCGATCAGTTCCTTGCCGGTACCGGTTTCGCCATAGATCAGGACGGTCGAATCGGTCGGCGCTACCATTTCGATTGCCTTCAGCACGCGAAGGAGAATATCGCTGCGTCCGACAATCTCATCGAAGTTCAGTTCCGTTCGGATCTCATCTTCGAGGTACAGCTTCTCTTCCGCGAGCTGATCTTTCAGCTCCGCGGTCTTCGAATGCGCAGTCATCGAGTCGGCCGGCGTGCCGGCGAAGTCGTAGACGCCCAGCATTTCCAACTCGTTCGTGATCTGATACGGCAGCGATGCCCGCAGGCCAGATTGCCTGTGTATCGTCCCGGTCCGGCTGAGTGCCATAGAGCAACGATACCCATATTTCCATTTCGGAAAAATCTCAGAAACTACAGAATCCGGGCTGCTGTTTTCTACAGGGAAAGCTAGCGTACACTAGCGGCGAATCAAGGTGCTGGCGTGGCCATAGCGCCAATGAGAATGCACCACCCGCTAATTTTATGGTTTCGGTTAACTCGAGAGGTCCAGAGCATGGATTTCCGGTAGGATCAATCTAGAATTTCGCCTTTGTCTTTGCCCCTAAAAATGGCCGTTATTCTCTGGAACAGCCTGGTGGTCGGATCGCGGAAGATGATCCGCCCGGGGACGAGCAGCTTAACTTCAGTTCCGGAATCTTGGGAGCTGGTGATACTCAGTTTTCCCCCGATGCGGGCAGCCCGTTCTCGGATTCCAAGCAGACCATAATGTCCTTCTTTTCCGTGATTTACAATGGCAGGACCAATACCGACGCCATTGTCGGTGACACACAATGTAAGATCCTGTGTGTAGATGAGCTTCACGTTTAATCGACTACCGTGAGAGTGCGCACAGGCGTTCCGAATGGCCTCGTAGCCAATCCGGTAAACCTCGTCGCGAACAACCGGATGCATCTCTTTGGGGTGACCGTCAAGCGAAAAAGTAGCTTCCAGGGAGCCCTGTCGCCGGCAATCTTCGATCGCTCGCCGGAACGCCTCTGAAAGGTCGTTTTGCTGTGTTGTTGAGGTGCGCAGCAAGTTGAGCGCCGCGCGCTCTTCCCGGACTGCCTGGCCAAGCCAGCCAGACAACTGCTCCAAAGCGCGGCGCTGGCGCGCTGGATCAGCCGGCTGCTCCAGCGCGTCGTCAGCGACCATTTTGCTCCCCTGGACGGTTTGCAACAATGTGTCATGAAGTTCCCTGGCCACGCGCGTTCGTTCCGCCAACCGCTCGTCAAAACGCACACTGAGGGCACGCGCAACTTGCCGCACCCGAAGCCTGTAAAGTGTCCAAACAACAAACACGCCCGTGATGATGCATGCGGCGATGAACCAATTCGTTTGGTACCACGTTGGGATGATGGTGAAATCCAATGCCGCGCCCCGTTCGTTCCACACGCCGTCATTGTTGCAGGCAATTACGCGAAAACGATAGGACGCCGGGCGAAGATTGGTGTAGAAGGCCTCTCGGCGGGTCCCGGCTTCGTGCCATTGCGTATCCGAATCCTTCAGCTTGTAGCGGAAGTGAACGCGTTCCGGAACCGCGAGGCTCAGGGCCGTGTAGTCGATGGTCAGATCTCGTGTGCGGGGTGGCAGGCGCAAGCCGTCCAGCGAAGTGTAGCGGGTGCCGTTAGCGGTAATCGATCGAATCGCGATTGGTGGCGGAAGTGTATTTCTTGGAATATGGGCCGGATCGATCCAGGCTACTCCGCTGGAAGTGGAAAACCAAAGGCGCCCGTCCGTGCCCTGGACCGCAGTTGGGTACGCCCCTGTTTGTTGAATCGCTCCTGGCAACCCATCATGTACATCGAACGTCTGATAGTGAACCCGAGCTGAAGGATTTTTGAGGATTTTCGAAACCTCAGTTCCAGGAATAAACAACACACCCCGTTGCTCGCTGAGAAACAGGTCGCCTGCAGAGTCCTCCTGGACTCCTGAGACGCCGTGGAACGCGTCACTGCCCGCGGGAACCACGGTTCGAAAGCGGTCTCCTTCCCAAACAAACAATCCGCCTTCTCCCCCAATCCAGATATGGCGGTCCCGGCCTGTGATTGCCATGACCAAACCAACCTCCAGACCATCTTTGGCCGAGAACGTCCGAACATTTGGCTCGTCTAGTACCAGGATTGAGTTGTTGCTAAAGCCGAACCAAACCCGGCCGTTCGCGTCCGTGAATGTAACGCGTGCCTGTATTCCAGCCACGGCCGGCGGCGTCTCAAACCGCTCCCAGTGCCCATTCTTCAAAAAGAAAAGGCTACGCAGCCCGTTCCCGACCCAGGGCGTTCCCGAGCGATCTATCGCCAGTACCGTGCCGAGCCAGTCCTGAATACCGGCTGCCGCCTTCGCAAACGTGGTTAGTCTTCCTTGTTCGACGCGTAGTACACGATGAAAGTAATCCAGAAACCAAATAGTGCCACGCGAATCTCGCAAACCGTAGCGAAAGTTCCAATTCGGACTGATTTTTAGCGTATTCCCCTCAATTCGCGCGAAGGAGTTGGTCCCGGAGCCCACCCAGATGTCGCCGTTGTCTCCAGCGACCAAAGCCTTTTGAGCGAATTTGGTCGGCAGCAGGATCGGAACCAAAGCACCCCTGCGGAACCGGTCAAGACCGGCCGATGTACCCACCCAAATGCTGCCTTCTCGATCTTTCAGAATGCATGTTACAAAATCACTGGTCAGACCATCCTTGGCCGTGAAGCTCTCGATGGCGCTGCTAAACTCGCCAATCTTGCGACCATTCAGGCGGTCCGGAAAGGGAACGCGCCGCATTCCGTCGCCGAGGCTGGTGATCCACAGGCTGGCATCGTCATCGAAGAGGATCCCGGCCGATCCCACCTGAATCTCGGGCTCAACACGGTTTGCCGGGAGCATGAGAGGACGAACCGATCTGGTCGTTTCCGCCATCCATAACGTGCCACCGGGTGACTCGACGATCTGGGCGGTCTGCGTTACCTCGATTCCGGTCGTCTGGAGCTTCTTGGACCCGGGTGGCAAAAACAGCACGGCTTTACCGCGCGGAGCAACCCAAAGAGTTCCATGAGGGTCAACGAAAAGGGTCGTTACCCTGCCGCCCGGGTAACCCCAATCGTTCCCGACTGATTGCCATTGATCATGGTCGAAACGAGCTAGACCTTCGTCGGTCCCCGCCCAGATCGTTCCGTCCCGATCCTGCACCAGTTTCGGCACGCTTCCCGAAGGCAGTCCGTCAGAATTCGTGTAGTTGGTGTTCCTTCCGCTCCGTAAGCGGCTTACACCCTTGCCGCGAAAACCGATCCACAGGTCTCCATTAGGAAGCGCCAGCAGGGAACTGATGTGGGAAGACTGAAATGCCGGTCCGGACTGCGGCTGGTAGCGCTCGAAGGTGAGACCGTCGAAGCGATACAGACCGTGCGCAGTCCCGAGCCACAAAAATCCGTCCGTCGTCTGAGCGAGTGCCCAAACGTCACTGGGGGCCCCGTCCTTCGCGGACCAGCCCGTGTGCACGAACTGTCCGATGCTGCGCTCGGTGTTGAGGCCGAACAACGACGTGCATGCCAGAAGGGTCAGAAAGCACGCCATCGGACCTATCCAGATGTGCTTCACACCCTGCGACGCTCTCGTCGCGTGATCCGAAACGGAAGACAAGGAAGCGCCCGGCAACCCCGGGCCGTTGAGAAAAGACTTCGTCTTGCCAACAAAACCTACGGTACCACCAACATCCATGTCGCGATACCTCAAGGACTACAGTTGCCGGCCTGTAGTTTTCTTCAGGTTCTGGGAGGCAATTCAGGCTTCCAGCAGGCCGCGCCGAATGCCGATGGCTACTGCATGCGCCCTGTCGTTAGCCCCTAATTTGCCCGTCAAGTTTTTTATATGAAAATTGACGGTTGTCTCTGCAACTGCCAGTCGATCGGCAATCTGTTTGTTGCGATAACCATCCCGGATCAGCCGGAGCACCTCCAGTTCACGAGTCGTAAGATCTTCGTCTCCCAGATGCTCCGCGAGCCGGGCCGCCACTTCGGCAGGAACATGCTTTCCACCGGCGTGTACCGATCGAATTACGCCGAGTATTTCGGCCTTCGGCATGCTCTTCAGCAGGTAAGCGGATGCTCCCGCTCGCATGGCGCGCTGGATCTCGCCATCGCCCTCTGAGGTGGTAAGCATAATGATGCGGGCCTGGGGAAACTCTCCTCGAATGGCGATGAGAGCATCTGTGCCGTTAGTGCCGGGCAAACGCAGATCCATGAGGGTAATATCAGGTCGACAACGCCGGAATTCAGCCAAAGCTTCTTCGGCATTGGCCGCCTGCGCAACCATACACATATCTGGCTGCGAACCGATGATGGTACTTAGCCCTTCGCGAAAAACAGGGTGGTCTTCCACGCTCAGGATCCGAATGGGTTTGAGCTCCGCCACGGCAATTTCCTCAGTCGAACACGAGATTCGGAATAATGCCTGCCTCCTGCCGGCTGGCCAATCGTCGCTTGCACGATGCCTCCATGAACAGAAGATATTTTACTCCGCGAGATCAGACCGCGCAGCGCCCGCGCCGTGGTAGCCCGTACGGCTAGGAATCAGGTTGATGCTTGAGTTGGCTTGAGGTAAGGTCCACATGGCTAACGATAATGCCCATCAAGAGGACCGAAATGGCTGACGTGATTGCAGTTCCGAAAGCCAATGAATGGACGCGCCTGAAGGCGCTCGTCCTTGACAGCGTCTCCTCCCCGATTCCGCACCGGGTGTACAACCTCGGCCTGGATGAATTCATCGCCTGGTATTCCATGGGCATGCGCGACCCAGACGGCTACCTGATCGAGGTTGGCCAATATGCGCAGCTTGCGCTTGACCACTTCAACGAGTACGCCGGTTAAGTTTAGTGCCGGATCGATCCCCAAACTGCTTCATGACTAAGAACCACTTCTCCGGTAACGGCGTGTTGGCAGCCGCTACGGCACCCAGATGAGATAATAGGCCAGAAATCCATTTGATCCGTGGGAGATTTCTATGAGGCGAGCTCTTGTCGCAGGAGGGCTCGGCGTCAGCGGTCGTGCGGTTGTCAACCATCTCGCTGCTTTGGGGGATTGGGAGGTGGTTGGGCTCTCCCGACGATCGCCTGAAGTCGAATCCTCGGCGCGCTACATCTCGGTTGATCTATTGAACCGGTCTGAAGCAGACGCTGTCATCAGGAGCCTGGGCGACGTCAGCCACATCTTTTACGCCGCGCTTTACTGGGGCAGCAATATCTTCGATGAGGTCGCGCCCAACCTCGCCATGCTACAGCATCTTGTCGAAGCAGTGGAGAGTCACTCGCCCTCCTTTCGCAAAATTGTTCTTCTCGAGGGTGCAAAGTATTACGGAGCGCACTTCGGCGCTTACAAGACGCCAGCGAAAGAAGACGACCCGCGGCACATCCCGCCCAACTTTTATTACGACCAGGAAGACTACTTAAAGGTGCGTTCCGTAGGGAAAGCATGGTCGTGGACAGCTCTGCGTCCCTCCACTATCTGCGGGTTCGCCGTCGGGAACCCGATGAACATGGCTACGGTGATTGCCGTTTATGCGGCGATTTGCAAGGAGCTCAGCTTGCCACTCCGCTATCCCGGCTCGTCCTGTGCCTACGGCCGGATTATGGAAATGACGGATGCCGATTTGCTGGCAAAAGCCATGGTCTGGGCAGCACTGCATGAGCACTGCAATGGCGAAGCCTTCAATATCACGAACGGGGACTTCAACCGGTGGGAACACCTGTGGCCCCGGCTGGCGGAATTTTTCCATATGTCTTATGCGCCTCCGCAACGCATTCCGCTTTCGCTATTGATGTCCGACAAAGAGCCGGTGTGGCAAAAGCTCGTTAGCAAACACAACCTGCTGCAATACAAATTCCAGGACGCAGCCGCATGGCCCTTCGCAGACGTCATCTTCAATATCGATTATGATGTGATGTCTGACACGACCAAATGCCGCCAATGCGGATTCCATGAGTTCGCGGACACAGAAGAGATGTTGATCCGGCTCTTCACTCAGTTCCAGAAGATGCGCTTTATCCCGGCGTCGTTGTAAGCGCACCAACGGCGCCATTAGGTGACTGGATGTACGCGAACACCTCTGCGTTGTCGTTGGTGACATCCCGCCGAATTACCTCGTCACGAATGAACGTCTTCCATGACATTGCCCCCTGGCTGCGCCGTTGGCAGGGCCGGTCAATATTTCCGTGGGCATTGGGTTTCGAATCGTGTGCCATTCTACCAGCGGGATCGCCTCGGTTTGGGACCGGTGCAGGTGCGCTTGGTGATGGTTAAGGGGAGACTCGAGATTGGGCGTAGTGGGGCGATCCCAAGTGTCCTGCTCAGGCGGAACGAGGCGAGGGAAGGCAATTGATGCTGCCCAAGTGCCGTCGATGCGTTCGCCTGGCGCTTGGCTTAAGAATTGCGTAGAAGGCGCTACCGCGCCAGATCGCTTGAGCCGCCCACGGCGGCTTTGGCAAGTTAATGAATTTTTCTGGAGCGTTGCGCGTGCCAGCGCGTTCTCGTAAGTGATAGAAAACTTGATAGCGCTAACGGGAATCGAACCGAACGGCTGGCAGTTTAGTCCAGTTCAGTTCGTTTGAGTGTTTGCAAACACGTTCAGCTGGTATCGCCGGGATGGGCCAGAAGGCGCTACGGGAGCGCGACGTTGTCACTTGGTTGTCACTCGGCGTTTTTCGGGAGTCGGCCAGTTTCCGAATAGCACGTCAACAAGCCACTATTGGTTAAGAATTGATCCAGATCTCCGGTTACGAGACAAACCAGGCAGGTTTGAGCCCGAGGCGCGTGCCATCGCCGCCCTGAATCATCCGCATGTCGCACGCTACAAGATATCGGCCCCGACTACCCCGTGATGGGGTTGCTGAAGGGCGAAACACGGGTCGGCCGGCTCAATAAGGGCATACTGTCGGTCGATCTCACCATTGAACCTTAATAAACCTTTTCAACGGTCATTATGGCCGCGCAGGATCCAAAGACCGAAGCGCTTACCGGAAATTCTCCACAAGCGTGAGGTCGGAGACGTAACGATCGTTTTGGGCAAAGCAAATGAGCTTCTCGTCCTGAGAAACAGTGAGGCTCGTCCCGCCGCCACTGGGACCCGCGCCTGCAAAACGGACGTATTCGAATCGCTCGCCCGTCTCCAGTCGCAATACCCACAGGCTGGGCGCCGGGCTCGAGAGGAAATAGTAGAGACTATGCCCGGCGACCGCCCAGTGCGAACTCAAAACATTCGGAGCGATTAGCTTCGGCTCTCCCCCGCTCGAGGGAACAATCCAAATTCCGCTCGGCGCACCATAGAACAACTGCTTCCCATCAGGCGCTTCGAACACGTTTGCGGAAGGGGCCACCGCCACTTCGGTGACTGTCTCGGGATTTGCCCAAGCCAATTTCCAGATGGCGCCCCGGCCCCCGCGGTTCGAACTGAAGTAAATCCACTTGCCGTCATGCGACCAGCTCGGCCGGGTATCGCTTCCCTCGGGGTTGGTGAGGCGTCGCGGCTGACCCCCTTCCGCCCGAATCGCGTAAATCACGCTGTGCCCATTCTCGTAGCGGTCGAAGGCGATCCAGTGTCCATCGGGCGACCAGCGTGGGCTGCCTAGATTCGCCGGACCCATGGAAGTCAGCGCCTCCTGGTTCGATCCGTCGGCGTTCGCGACATACACTTCCCGATACCCGGTTCGCGAGGAAACGAAGGCGATTCGCGAACCGTTCGGCGACAGCATGACATCCGATTGCCCAACCGTGGAATCGATGATCGTCGAGACGTGGCATTCCTCGAAACGGCGTCCCTTCCCTTCCGGGCCGGGCCCATCCATTCGATAGACATTTCGGTTGCGTGTGTAGCTTGTGTACGCCATCCGATTGCCCTTGAGAGCAACCGAAGGATCGACCCCGGAATAAAGCCCGAGTGCGTGGAATCCTTGGCCGGGAGTGAATCGCCAGAGAGTCGGCCAGACTTCGGAGCTTAAGCCGGTCACTAGGCTGCGCCCGTCCGGCAGCCAAGCCATGTTCCCGATGATGCGGGTGTAATCCGTCATCTCGCGTGGAGGGCCCACCGGCGAACCGTTCTTCCCAATCGATTGAAAGAGGATTGCACGGCTGAAAAGATCCCGGCGCCGCACGTAGGCAAGTGTCCGGCCGTCAGGAGAAAACGCAGGGTTATCGTCCTGCGCCCAGCCCTTCGGTAGATCGCTGATGCGCCGGGGCTCGCGCGTATCGAGCGGCAGGAGCCAAATCTGCGAGGGCTCGCCTTCGGGCGCGCCTGAAAATCCCAGCAGTTTGCCGTCGGGAGACCACGAAATCCGTGACTCAGGCGCGGACGATACTTGAATTCGCCCATTGGGGAACTCAAACAGCTTATGCTCGGAGCCTCCCAAAGCGCGTACTGAGTGCAAGGTCGTGGTGTCCCCCGAGACTCGCGCAAAGGCGATCGTCTCTCCATCGGGAGACCAGGTTGGCAGAATGTCGCGGCCAGGATCGTTAGTCAGCCGCAAGGCCGGGCCACCCGCCACCGACCGGACATAGATATCGTCGTTCTTTAGGTTGTCGCCGTCCCACGTGAACGCAATCTGTTTCCCATCGGGAGAGAGCGCCGGATACTGCTCGATCCCGGAATATGTCGTCAGCGGCCGCACCAGGTAGCCCGAGTCGGAAGGCGCCGGATTACGTGCTCCCAACCACCACGCCCCTAATGCGACCGCCGCCGCACCGGCGCCCAAAGCCAGGATCCAACCCGGCCGGCTACTCCAGCGCAGCGCGGGCGGCGCGGCCTCGGCCGGAACACCGGCGGCGATCTCGCGTTGAACATCCGCCAGGCTGATCCTCAAATCCGCGGCGGACTGATATCGCCATGCGGGGTCCTTCCGCAGACAACGCAGAATAATCCGCTCCAGATCGCGCGGCACGGAGGAGGCAAGCTCCCGCGGCGGCTTAGGCTCATTGCTGACAATCGCCGCCATGATCGAAAGCTTGGAATTCCCGGCGAATGGGCGCTGGCCTGTCACCATCTCGTACATCACCGCTCCGAAGCTGAAGATGTCGGAGCGGCTGTCGACCGCAAGCCCTTCGGCTTGCTCCGGCGACATGTACGCCACCGTGCCCACCACGGTTCCAATCTCCGTCGCGACCATGGTGACGGTCCGCACCGGTTCGCCGTTTTCCGCCGTAACGGTCCACTTCGCCAGTCCGAAGTCGAGCAGCTTGACCTGCCCGTCGTTGGCGATCATGATGTTGCCTGGCTTCAGATCGCGGTGCACGATGCCGGCTGTGTGGGCCCGGGCGAGCGCGTCTGCGATCCGCACGCTGTATTCAAGTATCTGAGGGATCTTCAAGGCGCCCGCCGCGATCAGTTGGTCGAGCGCGCGCCCCTCGATGTACTCCATCACGATGAAATCGGCGCCGTTCTGCTGGCCGATGTCGTGAATTGTGACGATGTTGGGATGATTCAGCGCGGAGGTGGCGTGCGCCTCCTGCATGAGACGCTGCTTGCGCTCCGGATTGGCGGCAAAGCCCGCTGGCAACAGCTTGAGAGCAACGGTGCGTTCCAGGCGTGTATCGCGAGCACTGTAGACCTCGCCCATTCCGCCGGCACCGATAGGCGCGAGGATTTCGTAGGGGCCGAGTTTAGTCCCAGCGGCCAACGCCATGATTTCAGATGATTTTACCGCATCGGCTGCCGGTTTACGGGGTAGCCGGCTGTGTCGTTGAACCGGATCCGTCCGGTTGGTCCATCTGGAAAGAATCAGCAGGACCACGTTGGCGCTTGGGCCGCGTACTACGCTTTGCTGGATCGGACCAGGGACATACGTCCGCTTCAGACAGCCTGGTAGCAGGACTGCGGCTCACAGAACCACCCCCCTGGCGGAAGCGGCCGCGTGGTGTACGCTCGGCCGCGTAGACGGGCATTCTTAGGATCGAGTTAGAAACGCTGACGAATGGCTGCTCGCAGATCTGGAGACCGTTTCTGTTTCCGACTGAAACATCGCCGCGCATCTGCGACTATAGTTGGAGAAGCGAGTGCGTTCCCGCCGATACTGAGATCCTCGCGCTGGACCGCCTTGGCGCCGCAGGCAATAAAAACACATGAGGACGTTAACTCTTGAAGAACATTACGCGAGCCCCGGTTTCCTCGATGGTCCGGGACGAGAACTGAAAGCACGAGCTTTGAAGTTCAGCGGGGCTGCTGGAAAGCTCTTTGAACAGCTTTGTGACCTCGGCGACAAGAGAATAGCGGAAATGGATGCCGCGAGGGTCGATATGCAGGTGCTCTCGCTCACTTCTCCCGGAACAGAACAGCTCGAAGCGGATGAGGCGATGGTGCTTGCCCGCGAAGCCAATGATTTCCTGGCCGATTCCGTGAAGAACCACCCGACGCGCTTTGCTGGATTTGCGGCACTTCCTACCGCAACGCCGGAAAAGGCCGCTAAAGAGTTGGAGAGGACGGTTCGTCAACATGGTTTCAAAGGGGCGGTGATTAACGGCCATCACCGGGGGCGGTATCTCGACGATAGATTCTTCTGGCCGATCCTCGAATGCGCTCAAGCGCTGCATCTTCCGATTTATCTCCACCCCACGCAACCGCCGAGGCCGGTTATCGAGGCGTCGTACGCAGGTTTCTCGCCGATCGTCCTGGAGATGTTCTCCGGGGCTGGCTGGGGTTGGCATATCGAGACCGCGATTCATGTCCTTCGTCTCATCCTCGGGGGAGTTTTTGACCAATACCCGGAGCTCCAAATCGTGATCGGCCACATGGGAGAAGCTCTGCCGTTCATGTTGCAGAGACTTGATGTGATGCCGATGGCTATGACCAAACTGAATCGCCCGGTCAGCTCTTACCTCCGCGAGAATGTTCACTACACGTTCAGCGGATTCAACTTCACGGCGACATTCCTCAACCTGCTGCTCCAGGTCGGCGTCGAGCGAATTATGTTCTCGGCTGACTACCCCTATGCATCGATGGAGCAGGCCCGGACGTTTTTGGACCAACTGCCGGTAAGCAGCGCGGATCGAGAGCGGATTGCGCATGGAAATGCGGAAGGCCTTCTAGGAATTCCACAAGAGACAGTCACATGAATGTTCTCGTATTCCGGCGGTTCCGGCAGTCTGCTTGCCGCCTCCCAGGATCCGGACTCAGGGACTGCCATCGGAAAACCGGCGGAGGCAGCTCCTCAACGTGGTATGTCCCACCCCCCGCCCAGTGCCTTGTAGAGCGAAATCAGATTCGTGATCGCATTCACCTGGCTCTGCGCAAGCTGGTCCTGGTCACCCGCAAGTGTTCGTTCCGAATCCAGCACCGTGAGGAAGTCCGTCAGGCCCGCCCTATATTGAATCTGCGCTAACTCCAATGCAGTCTGGCTGGTGCGAACCACCTCCTGGAGACGGCTTCGTCGCTCCCGCTCATTATTGAGATTGACCAGCGCATTCTCCGTTTCCTCCAGAGCCGTCAAGATTGTCGACTTATAGGTCACCTCGGCCTGCTCCATGCGCGCCGTTTGCACTGCAACGTTCGATCGGATTTGGCCGCCGGTAAAGATCGGCAGACTAATAGAAGGTCCAATAGAGAACACATTTGAAAAGCCGAGCGTGACTGCGTGCAACTCTGTGGCCTCACGCCCGGCACTCCCGGTCAACGAGAGCTTGGGGAAGTAATCAGCCCTGGCCTGTCCAACTCGGGCGGTTGCTGCGACCAGTTGGGCCTCCGCACGACGGATATCGGGTCTGCGCCTCAGCAAATCCGACGGCAACCCAACGGGCACTTCGGGCGGCGTCAAAGGCAGCGGCACGGAGGCGCCGAGCTCGCCGGCCAGCGCCCCCGGTTCGAGCCCGAGCAGAACGCCCAGCCGATGGGTTGCGGTCTGTAGCCCGCTGTCCAGCGCCGACAAAGAAGCCCGAGTGGTTTCGAGCAGAGCCTCGGATTGCGCCACGTCCCGCTCCGTCGCCTGCCCGGCGTTCACGAGATCACGCGTCAGCTTCAACGTGTCCTCCTGGATCGCGATGTTGTGACGGGCAATGGCCAGGCGCAACTGATATCCGCGGAGCTGCACGTAGTTGGTCGCCACGTCGCCCAGCAGGCTGATTAAAACGTTCCGCCGGTCTTCCTGCTGCGCAGCCAGGTCCGCCTGCGCAGCTTGCACCTGACGGCGGATGCCACCGAACAAATCTATTTCCCACGACATATCGACCAGGCCGCTGAAAAGGTTGGTCTCGTAAGGAAAAGTCTGGAGTGAACCCCCTGTGCCTGATTCGTTAGAAACGAATCCCTGAGTGATCTGCCGTTGGCGCGAAGCCGTCGCCGTCCCCGTGAGTTGCGGTAGCCCTCCGGAACGAGCCACGCCGCGGCTCGCGCGCGCCTCTTCGACGTGCGCGGCGGCGAGTTTGAGGTCGAGGTTGGCTTCGACGGCGCGCGTCACCAACGAATTCAGTTCCGGGTCTTCAAAGGATTTCCACCACTGTTCGGTAGCTGGCCCGATCGCGGCCGCCGCACTCGGCGGGGTGGCCCAACCGGCCGGAAGCGCTACGGACGGCCGATGATAATTCGGCCCCAGCGCGCATCCCGCAAGCAGAAATGGCGTCAAAAGGAATTGTTTCCGCGATTTCATTGTCCGCCTCCTCGGTCTTCTCCGATGTACACATCCATCTGCTGGCCGTCATACACCTGTGCGTGCGGGTCGTGAAACCGGTAGATCACTTCCAGCACCCTGGTGTCGACCCGCTCGGTCGAATCGCCGGTCAGAGATTTCTTCGGAATCACCGTCGGTTCGAACCGTACAAACTCAAGCGCATAGGTGGTGCGGCTATTCCCGCGCACGTGCGCAACTGCCGGCGCGCTCGCCTTCACGCGCCAAGCGTCGGTTTCATCTACGTCCGCGCGCACATGCATCGCTCCTGCTCCACCCAAAATCATGAGTGGTTCGGCCAACGGACCGCACTGCGCATACTGTCCGAGCCGCACTTTGT
>Ga0126381_100003524_pt1 | contig 16969 bp, 13 predicted proteins | sample PanSoiMetPlot_28_FD_96465 | JGI IMG/M metagenome (GOLD analysis project Ga0126381, IMG submission 96465) | Tropical forest soil microbial communities from Panama - MetaG Plot_28 | ecosystem: Environmental > Terrestrial > Soil > Tropical forest > Bulk soil | place: Panama | collected 2016-02-17 | reverse complement strand
GGAAATGCGATCCCGTTCGGTGGCCCACAGAACTTCATTCAGATCGGCGAAGACCTGGGGTGGACCAAGGGGAAACATCAGTTCGCCTTCGGCGGAAACTTCCTTTACATCAAAGACAACCGCATGTTCGGCGCCTATGAAAACGCAGTCGACGCGCTTGTTCAATCGGGGACAAAGCATGCACTCGACAACTTCGTCGCGGGCGGCATGGCTTACCTGAATGTGGCGATCGATCCCAAGGGCGCGTATCCCTGCTCCAAGGATGCAGCCGGTGCATACGTCTCTACGTCTTCCTGCGAGATCCAATTGCCGGCGACATCACCCAACTTCTCGCGCTCGAATCGCTATCAGGATGGCGCAGCTTATGCGACCGACACCTGGAAGGTCAGCCCGAAGCTGACGGTGAACTATGGCCTGCGGTGGGAGCTCTATGGACCGCAACACTCGCAGCAGGCTGGATACGATGCGAACTTCTTCCTCGGTTCGGGCAACACGCCTTGGGATCAAATCCGCAATGGGCAGGTCCTCACGCGTAACACCGCGCCAAACGGTAGGCTCTGGAATCTGAACACCAAGCAGTTCGCTCCCAAGATGGGACTCGCCTGGGATCCGATTGGCAATGGCAAGACCAGTATCCGCGCCGGCTACGGAATTAGCTACGAACGCAACTTCAACAACGTTACATTCAACGTGATTCAGAATCCTCCGAACTACGGAGTCGTTGCGTTCACCAGCGCGGACAATGGCGGCAGCATTATTCCGGTTTCGACCAACAACTTCGCGCAGTTCGGCGAGGGAACGGGTCTGAAAGCTCTGCCGAACGTGACTCTGCGCGCTGTTGATCCAAAGATCAAGCCGGCCTATGCGGGCAACTGGAGCCTTTCCGTTGAGCACCAGTTCAGCGCTGGTACGGCCAGCATCTCCTACGTCGGAACTCGTGGAATCCACAATTACTCGATCGCAAACATCAATCGTGCGTTTGACGGTTCAACGTACCTCGGCGACGGCCATACGTCCAATCGCACCAATTACCAGTACTCGAACATCAACTGGCGCGGCGCCGATGGCGATTCCTACTATCATGGCGTCACCGGCGAACTGCGTAGTTCAGATCTGTGGAGAACCGGTCTGAACGTCCGTGCCGACTACACCTACTCACACTCCATTGACAACACCAGCTCGGCGTTTAGCGACAGCGGCAACGAAGCAGGCGGCGGCTTGGTGCTCGGCTATCTGGATCCTTGGAACAAGGCACTCGACCGTGGCGCATCCGATTTCGACCAGAAACACCGCGTCGCAACTGCAATCGTCTGGACTCTGCCGTACGGCAAGACCCTCACCGGCATTGCCAAATTGTTAGGGGATAACTGGACATTCTCCACCACCTTCGAGGCTCAGACAGGTACGCCTTACACGATGTTTGACTGTTCCTACGCTTACACGGTCTGTCCGCGGGCAAGCTTCGTTGCAAAGCCCAACCGCGGCAAGGGGGCGATGACGGACATCAGCCCGACGTACGGAGCCAACACCTATTCGTACCTCCACCTGCCCGATTTCTGGGATCCCACCAATGCGAATACGGGCATCAATGCCGGGAACTACAACGAACAGATCAATCCAAACACCGGCACCAGTGACACTCCGATCTGTTCCGGAATTCATGGGGTCGGATGCTCCTTCGTTACTGGCATGGATGGCCGCAACAGTTTCCGCGGGCCGGGAAGCTGGAACCAGAACCTTGGAGCCGTCAAGGACTTCAAGTTTCACGAGCGCTATGACATCCAGCTCAAAGGCGAGTTCATCAACATCTTCAACCACGCGAATACTTATCTGAACCTCAATGGCGCCAACGACATCTCGAGCTACACCGACGTCCTGGCCTACAGGGGCGGACCCGGTGGAACAAGCGGCAACCGTAATTCCGAATTCTCCATCCACATCGCGTTCTAGCTCCTCACATAACGATCGCTAACCTGGCCGCGGCTTGAAGCCGCGGCCAGCTCTTTTTGCCTTGATTTTGCGACACCCAAATTTCAACTTTGGAGCAAATGGATCCGAGAGTCGACAATGCGGCTCGGGCTTCGACTTTGTCATGGAGGAGTGTTCAGAAGGATCAAATTCTGCGACGAGAGCAGCCCAGCAGCTCGGCTTCGACGCTTACTTTTGGCGCGATAAACTATTTCCGGCCACTCTCTTTGCGGCGGACTTCTTCGGTGCCGATTTTGTAGCCTGCTTTTTCGGCGCGGCCTTCTTTGCGGCGGTCTTTGTACTCTTCTTTGCGCCGGAGTCTGCGACGCTTGCACGCGCTGCTCGCGTTTTCGCGGCAAGGCTCTGCTTCAGTTCCTCATCGAATTCAGCGGGCGTCAGGGGGCGAGCGGATTTGCGCAGTCGCTCGATGTCATAGAAGGCGCGGCGTTCGGTCAGAAAGACGTGCGCGACGAAATCAATGTAGTCGAGCAGAATCCAGTCACCCTGTCGCCGGCCTTCGACCGAGTGCGGCATTACGCCAAAGTCCTTCTTCAGGCGATGCTCGATTTCGTCAGCGATGGCAACCGCCTGGCGATCGTTTGTCGCCGATGTAATCAGGAAGAAGTCGGAGAGTCCGGAGTCGACCGGATCGAGTTCCAGAATCCGTGTGTCTTCGCCTTTTTTGCTTTCACATGCCGCGGCAGCGGCTTGTACAAGGATGCGGGTCTGTTCGTGGACCTGGGCTGTGCTCATGCAGCGATTTTCTCTCCACGGTCATCGTAGTATGTGATTCGGCGGGCGGCAAGCGAAGGGTCGCGTCGCAATGCGACGAAAGTGCCGAATTACGGTTCGCGATAGAGTCCATGCGTTCGGATGTAGTTGCAAACTGGATCGGGCAGCAGTTCGTGTCCTGCACAGAGCCCATCGAGAGCGGCCCTGACCTGGTGCCGGATCTCGGTCGCGCTGATTTCGATCGCTAGGCCCGGAAGCAGATAGAACGGCGCCTCCGCACCGGCTGTATTTCGCAATGTGAACACATGCAATGACACATTCGTTGCCGCCGGCTCAGAATCCTCGTGAATGGTCAGCCCGTGCGGTAGCACAGTGGCGAGGTCTTCGAGGTGCTGACCGGGTCTCGATGCCACGATCAGAGGCACAATGAAGGGAATCTCAGGGCCGCGAAACCAGTGGTTCAAGTTGAGAAATGAATCGGCGCCCATCAGGTTGAAGAGCTCGGCACCGGGGTATTGCTCGCGCAAACGCACGAGGGTGTCGATCGTGTAGTTTGGCGTGCGGGAGGGGTCGGGTGCATCCGCAAAGGAGATGGCGAATTGTGGCAATCCCTGGATCGCCAGCTCGGTCATCGCGACGCGATCCTCAAAGCTGGCTGTGGAGCCGAGCGGCTTGAGCGGCTGCACGCCGACAGGCGCGAATAGCACCGTGTCGAGGCCAAGAGTACTCTGCGCTGCTCTCGCTATCCCGAGGTGACCGCGATGAGGAGGATCGAAGCTGCCACCAAAGAACGCGACTCGACTTTCTCGTTGCAGCAGCTCGATCATTCGTTCATGGTAAGGCAATTCGGAGGCCTTTCGTTCTCTTCTCGGCAACAGGTTGTGTCGGCAGTCGGACATACCTCTTCATCACCTTGCTTTGGGCGCATCTCTGCTAGCATCAGACTGACGATGCGATATCTGATTGCAGTTCTCGCGCTTGCCGGTGCTGTGGTTTCGGGCCTCGCTCTTCAAGTTCACTATTCGGTTGCAACGAGTCCCTGTTCGATCAACGAGAAGTGGGATTGTGGCGTCGTGAACCACAGTCCCTACGCGGTGTTCCTGGGCATCCCCGTTGCGCTGATCGGCATATTCGGTTATCTCATCCTGGGATGGCTGAGCCTTGCGGGCCAGCGCGTCGTTCTGCTGCTTGCCTCGCTTGTGGGCCTTGGGTTCGCGCTTTACCTGGCACACATCGAACGCGACGTGCTCGGAGTGTGGTGTCTCTACTGCGTAATTTCGCTTGCGCTCATCGCACTGATCCCCTTCTTTACGATGCTCTGGATGCTGATCCTCCGTGAGAAAAAGCTGCTCAGGCGCTGGTAAACTTAAACCAGAGCACATGTTCAAGGGAAAATATGCGCGCTGGATGTACGCCTGGGAGACCCGGCTGACCACGCGCGATGAAAACCGTGTGGTCCGTCCGCTGGAATGGGGCTTTGACTGGATCGAGCCGTTCCTTGAGTCTCAGGGATTCCAGGCGGCGATCCCGCACGCTGGAATTGAGCGCGATGCCGAGGCTGCCGAAGCAGCAATGGTACGTATCAATCAGCTTCTCATCCGGCACAGCGATGTCTTCTTCGGTTACGACAAGCCGGCCGACTTTCGTCTTGAAGAGCGACATCCGGAGCTGTTCCCGACCAACGTGAGGCCTGCGACCCTCGCCAAGGATGCCCAGATCAGGCGTCTTGCGGCGGAGGGCAAATCTGAGAAGGCGCAGTTTCTTCGCTTCACCTCGCCGGAACGGACGCAGTATCCCGAGAATGATCTCGTGAATGCGCGGTGGTATCCTGCGCCGGAGCACAAAGACCCAAACAGGCCAAAACAGGCAATCGTGGTTATGCCGCATTGGAATGCCGATGCATTCAGCCACAACGCGCTGTGCCGCATCTTCAATCGGATGGGCGTTTCGGCATTAAGGCTGTCAAAGCCGTACCACGATATCCGGCGTCCCGCAGAACTGGAACGATCGGACTATGCGGTGAGCGCAAACATCGGGCGAACGATCTCTGCCTGCAGGCAGGCGGTGGTCGACATTCGCTGCTGCATCGACTGGCTTGAAGAGCAAGGATATGAGCAGTTCGGCGTTCTCGGTACGAGCCTCGGCTCGTGCTACGCATTCCTGGCCAGCGCGCACGACGAACGGCTTCGCGTGAACGCATTCAATCACGCATCCACGTCTTTCGGTGATGTGGTATGGGCCGGCCAGAGCACACGTCACATTCGACAGGGGCTGGAGGAAGCCGGTCTTACGCAAGAGCGTCTGCGCACATTATGGTCGGCGATCAGCCCGGTTAGCTACTATGATCGCGTGGCGAGCGCAGAAGGCGGCGGCCCAGACAAAAAGGTTCTGGTGGTCTATGCCGACTACGATCTGACCTTCCCGAAGCAGTATTCGCTGCAAGTCATAGACGCGTTCACGCGCGTAGGGCTGAACTTCGAAAAGCGCGTGCTGCCGTGCGGTCACTACGTTACCGGCGAAACTCCATTCCAGTACATGGATGGCTGGTTTATGGGGTCGTTTGTCTATCGGGCGTTCAAGGAGCTCAGGCGCGAAAGGGCGGCGCAAACAATCGACGCAGCTGCTAGGGTTGAAGAAAGCGCAGAAGACCTCGTTTCGCGCTAGCCAATGTTTCGTCGGCCTGCGAACTGGAACGTAAATGGAAGGCCGCCGAATACGAGAACGTGATTGCCGACCTGCTATTGAGGGTGTTGACTGCGCAGAGGGATTGGCCTTGCTATTGAACCACATTCAGATTCAGGCGCAGAAGTTTGGCCGGATCGAGGTACGCGCCCTTCCAGCGCACGGCCCAATGCAAATGGGGACCGGTTACGCGACCCGTAGCCCCGCTTAATCCCAGGCGGTCGCCGGCGGCGACGTGCTGCCCTTCGCGTACATCGATGTGGCTGAAGTGCATCGAGAGCGTGTAGAGCCCGAGGCCGTGGTCGATGATCACGCAGTTGCCCTCGAAGTAAAGCGGACGGGCCAGAACAACGACGCCGCTGTTGCTCGCACGGACTACCGTGCCCGCAGGCGCCCGAAAGTCCATCCCCTTGTGAATGCTGGCAAGCTTGCCGTTGAACATGCGGCGCGTGCCAAAGCTGTCAGTTGGCGGCGCGTGAACCGGCGCGCGAAAGCTGCCCTGCCAAAGCGGTTCCGACTCACTGGAAGCGAATACCTTGGCTTTGAGATCGGAGTCGGCCGCGATCTCTTTCCGTTCTTCCGGGCCGGGCTCAACGAATTTGGGCGGCACGGTCAGTGTGCCTGTGCGGTAATGGGCCGGATGGACCTCGATCGTCTGGCTCAGATCAACCGGTCCCATGGCGGTTTGAGCAGTAATATGTGCAGTGGAGGCACCGGGCTTGGCCTCGACATCGACGCCGCCCAGTGCGATCCATTTCTGCTTCCGCTTGAAGAATTCCAGCTTGCGGCCCAGCCACTCTCCCTCGACGGCCGTCGCCTCAGGCGCAGTGACGAAAACCAACACCGGAGAGCCAGCTTCGACAATTGCCGGCGTAAATGAAACAAGAGTCCGCCTGGAATCTTGCTGTGCGTATGAGCTCACTGCGAGACAACCGAGAAGAATGCACCACAAAAAACGTGAGCCGGCCATGCGTTCAGCATAACCGGCTCTTCTGTTCTGGGAGGAGGAATCAGGTTATTTGGGAGCGACCTTGTTGTTGTGCTTCTGGCGATAGATCTGGCGGCTGGCGCCATTCTGTTCCTTGTTGATCTGCTTCTTCTCGGCCGGAGTCAGTTTGCCGCCGTTGGCCTGGCGATCGGCGTGAACCTGCTGGTTGATTCCCTGCTCGCGGTTCTCGGTCCGCGCGGCTTCGCCGGCTGTCATCTGGCCGCTGCGAATGCCCTGCGCGATGCGGTCCTGCTGATTCTCGCGGCGCTGGCCAACCTCATTGTTGCCGTAATGCGCCACGTTGGCGTTGTGCTTGTCCTGGTAGATGGACTTGCTCAGGTTGTTCTGCTGGCGGTTGACCTGCTTGCGCTCCTGCGCGGTCAGTTTGCCGCCATTGGCCTGGCGATCGTCCTTGATTTCGCGATTCAGATTCGATTCGCGGGACTCGAGATTCTTGGTTTCGCCGGCAGTCAACTGGCCAGACTGCACGCCATTGGCAATGCGTTGCTGCTGGTCTTCGCGGCGGTCATTGGCCGAGCCTTCCTTAGGCTGGGTCGTGGCTGGCTGCGTGGGCTGGGTCTCTTGAGCAAAAAGGGGCGCCGAGGCGAACAGGGTAGCCAGGGCCAACATGGGCAGTGTGCGTCGCATGGGTCTTCTCCAGGGGGCCTCGGTTTACTGATCTCCGGCCCGATGTTGTGTCCGAACCCATGCTGCTCGAAAAAGTTCTTTCTCGTCTAAGGCGATTTTGCTTTCTCCCGCACCAAGGTCACCGTCTGGACCGCCTTCTAGACCGTGTCACGCCATTTCGCTAGATAGTTCTGTAACCGGGTTAGATGATCGTGAGTCAAAGGTTTGTATGGCTTCCCCACGTGCCACTCACCGCCTTAGACCCGCTGCAATTGCATTGGCCGCGCTTGTCTTCGGGCCCGTTCTCAAGCTTTCAGGCCAGCCGCCATCCCCGGCTCAAGCGTCGCAACGTGTTCCCGTTCTCATCGAGTTGTTTACCTCTGAGGGCTGTTCGGACTGCCCACCTGCCGATAGACTGCTAGGCGAACTCGATGCCCGACAGCCTGTTTCGGGGGTGCAAGCGATCGTCTTGAGCGAACATGTCACCTACTGGGACAGCCAGGGCTGGCACGATCCGTTCTCGCTGGACGCCATGACGGACCGCCAGGAGCAATATGTAAGGCGGTTCGGACTCAATTCGAGCTTCACGCCCCAGATGGTGGTGGATGGGACAACGCAGTTCGTCGGAGGCGACGCGAAGGCACTCGTTGCCGCGCTCAACAAGGCCTCCGAAACCTCGAAACAGCCTCTTCAGATCGAAGGCGCGCGGTGGGACCATGGCACAGCCGAGTTTTCAGTTCACGGAACTGCGTCCAAGGACGCAAGGATCTTTGCCGCACTGGCCATCGACGTGACACATCACGAGGTTTCCTCCGGGGAGAACAAAGGCCGCACCCTCAATCACACCGCAGTGGTGCGCGTAATGAAGGATTATCCAGGTGACGCGGCAGATGGGCGCTCGCTGAAACTTGCCGGTGGCGCTTTAGCGGAAAAGAACGAAGCGAACGGACCGGTGCGGCTCGTGGTCTTTCAGGTGGACCGCAAATCGGCTCATGTCCTGGGTGTAGCCGAGCAAAACCTTCCTCGCTAACCTCGCCGCCATCTCTGTCGCTCCTCTTCCGCGCACCTCTGGCAGGCCATGCCATAGAATTCTTGTATGACCGACCGCATGGCCCTTCCGCTAATTCAGGCAGACCCCGAAGTTGCAGCAGCCATTGACCACGAAACGCTCCGCCAGCACGAGGGGCTGGAGATGATTGCGAGCGAGAACTTTGTCTCCGAAGCAGTGCTCGAGGCTGCCGGTTCGGTGTTTACCAACAAGTACGCCGAAGGCTACTCCGGCCGTCGCTACTATGGCGGATGCGAGTTCACGGATGTCGTGGAAAATCTCGCCCGCGATCGTGCCAAACAGATCTTCGGCGCGGAGTTTGCGAACGTCCAGCCTCACTCGGGCTCTCAGGCGAATGCCGCGGCATACATGGCAGTGCTGCAGCCGGGCGACACCATCCTCGGCCTTGACCTGGCGCACGGCGGCCACCTGACGCACGGTCACAAACTCAGCTTCAGCGGCAAGCTGTACCGCACCACGTTTTATACCGTGAGGCGCGATACCGAGGTTATCGATTACGACGAGCTGGAGTCGATCGCCGAGCGTGAAAAGCCGAAAGCGATTATCGGCGGGGCTAGCGCGTATCCGCGCCTGTGGGATTTTACGCGGATGCGACAGATCGCGGACAAGGTTGGTGCCGTCTACATTTTCGACATGGCGCACATCGCGGGGCTTGTTGCGGGTGGATCGCATCCATCACCAATTCCTCATGCGCACATCACCACGACCACTACGCATAAGACACTGCGCGGTCCTCGTGCCGGCTTGATTCTTTGCGGCAAGAACTACAAGGTCGGTGAGAAGGCGGAGCAAACTATCGGCAAGGCTATCGATATGGCTGTGTTCCCCGGACAGCAGGGTGGCCCGCTGGTGCACATCATTGCGGCGAAGGCAGTGGCATTCGGCGAAGCTCTCCGGCCTGACTTCAGAATTTATGCAGCCCAGATCGTTGCCAATGCAAAGGTTCTTGCCGCGACGCTGCAGGATGCAGGCTATCGTCTTGTCTCCGGCGGTACTGACAATCACCTGATGCTGGTGGATGTGTTCGAGAAGGGCATTCTCGGGTCAGAGGCCGAGGTGGCGCTTGGCAAGGCTGGCATTACTGTAAACAAGAATGCAATTCCTTACGACACGAACCCTCCTTTGAAGCCGTCTGGAATTCGCATCGGCACTCCAGCACTGACCACCCGCGGTATGAAAGAGCCTGAGATGCGAATCATTGGCGGATGGATCGCGCAAGCCCTCGAGAAGCGCAACGACGATGCGGCTCTTGACCGCATTCGCTGCGAGGTTGCAGAACTGGCGAATAAGTTTCCTCTCTATGCCTGGCGGCGCCAGAACGTTCGTGTAGGCGCGTAAGTAAAACACAAGATTTCACTTGGTTTTCACCGTCGCAACTTGCCGGCGTGTCGCGGGTCTGATGTAGTGTGTTTGGATTAGTGAATCAGCTTATCGGGTTCCCCATTGCAGCGAAGCTGCTTTCCCGAAGGCAATGCGGAGGGTTAATTATGCGCGCAGCGAATCTTGTCTTGACCGCATTGTTGGCCATATCGTTGCCGACATTTGCGCAGCAGCATCCGGAGGCTCATGGGCGGCCGCTGCCGCCGCCGACTCGCGGACCTGAACCTTATCACGGCACGCCGCGGGCCGAACCGCCTCACGAAACAGGTCATCCTGCTCAACACAACTTCAGCGACCACCCGGGCCATCCCAATGCCCCGCACGTTGACCCCGGCAATCGATGGGTGGGCCATGATACTGGCCGCGATGACCGCAACTATCACCTCGATCACCCATGGGAGCACGGCCGCTTTAACGGAGGTTTTGGTCCTTCGCACCGGTGGCGCCTGGTAGGGGGCGGACCAAGCCGCTTCTGGTTCAATAACTGGTACTGGAGTGTCGCGCCGGCTGATATAGCATTTGTCGCCGACTGGAATTGGTATGGCGACGACATTGTCATCTACGATGATCCCGATCACGTTGGCTGGTATCTTGCCTACAACGTGCGACTCGGAACCTACGTTCACGTGATGTATCTGGGCTAGAGAACGACGGCGTCCGGATCAAGAAAAGGGTAGGCTTCGGGCCTGCCCTTTTTGCTTGTCGAAGTCTCAAACGCCCGTTGTACATTGAGAGACCGCAGGCGATAAGATGGTCAGTCCGCTGGGAGCATAGTCTGCGATTAGATGAAGAGATTAGAGCGCACTCTCAGCAACTCTGTTCCTTGTTGAAGAGGATCCGCCTATGAGTTCTTCGGCTGTCTGTTCGATTTTGCGCCGTGCCTGTTTTCTTGTCGTCGTGCTGCTGGCTTTGGCCGCCTTCGGCTCCTCGGCGTCCGCAGCGTCCGCGCCAATCGTACTTACTGGCGCCGATAGGCGGCCTGCGACATCGCTGAGCGGCGAGTGGGCCTCCATCGTCGATCCCTATTTCGCGGGTCTCTACAGCTTTCACCACGAAGAGAAGAAGAACGGCTGGTTCATGAACTACAAGGCCAAGCCGCGAGACCCCTTTCCCACGGAGTACGACTACTCCAAAGCGCCCAAACTGAAGGTGCCCGGCGACTGGAATACGCAGCGCGAGTCGCTGATGTATTACGAAGGCCCGGTCTGGTACGAGAAGGACTTCACTTATTCGCCCAAGCCGCACACGCATGTCTTCTTGCATATCGGTGCGGCCAACTATCGCTCGTGGTTCTGGGTGAACGGGCAAAAGGTCTGCGAACACGAGGGAGGTTACACGGCCTTCAACTGCGAAGTTACGCAGGCGCTACGCGACGGAGATAACTTCGTAGTTGCCGCGGTGGACAATACCCGTCACGAGGATAATGTTCCGACCCTCGAGACCGATTGGTGGAACTATGGCGGCCTGACGCGTGAAGTGTCCCTGATCGAAGTGCCGGAAGCTTTCATCGATCAATACGATCTGCACCTTAGCCGAACCGAAGATGGCGTGATTGAGGGCTGGGTGCACGTTGCGGGAGCGCAGGCGAGTGAAAAAGTAGAAGTCGAGATACCCGATTTGCATGGAAAAACCTCAGCAGCAACGGGTTCTGATGGCAGGGCGCAAATTCACTTCAACGTCAATGGCCTGGAGCGGTGGACGCCGGAGAATCCGAAGCTCTATCAAGTAAAGATTCGCGCCGGGGATGACTTGATCGACGAACTCATGGGCTTCCGCACGATTGAGACGCGCGGAACCGAGATTCTACTCAACGGCATACCCATCTTTTTGCGTGGCATTTCGATCCATGCAGAGGCGCCCTATCGGACCGGCCGTGCTTATTCTGACAAAGATGCTGAGACACTGCTCGGCTGGGCAAAGGAGCTTGGTTGCAACTTCGTGCGGCTTGCGCACTATCCACACGATGAAACAATGCTGCGAGCAGCCGACCGCATGGGATTGCTGGTATGGTCCGAGAATCCTGTGTACTGGGCCCTGCAGTTCGACAATCCCAACGTCTCCGCGAAGGCGGAGCAGCAGCTGAGTGAGGAGATCAATACATCGCGCAACCACGCAGCCATCATCTTATGGTCAATGGCCAATGAGACGCCGAATACGCCGGCACGCACCAAATTCATTGAATCGCTGGTGAGGCGGGCACGCGAGCTGGATTCGACGCGCTTGGTTACTGCGGCACTTCTGGTGCGCGCGCAGGGCAACACGAAGATCGTTGACGACCCACTCGGTCAGGCTATCGATGTAATCGGCATTAACGAATATATCGGTTGGTATGAGGGACACCCGGAAAGCGCGGATACGACGCAATGGCAGATTGCGTACCAAAAACCACTCATCGTCAGCGAGTTTGGTGCGGACGCCAAAGCTGGCCTACATGGCGGCGAGAATGAACGATGGACCGAGGAGTACCAGGCTAACGTATATCGGCATCAACTTGTGATGTTGAACAGGATTCCGAATCTCAGGGGAATGAGTCCTTGGATCCTGATGGATTTTCGTTCTCCCAATAGGCCGTTGCCGGGCGTCCAGGATGAATTCAATCGCAAAGGATTGATCTCGCCGCAAGGCGAGAAGAAGCAGGCCTTCTTTGTCCTTCAAAAGGCATACACAGATAAAACGGTCGGTAAGACGGACTAAGTACAGGTGCATTTCAGACACTAATTTAGTAAGTTGACTGAATGCACGGCGGATAAATGATTTATTCTCTTCCTATGTCGATTGAAACCATCATCGCCGAAATAGACGCGGAGATTGCCAGATTAACTCAGGTGCGCTCTCTGCTTGGGGGCTCTCGAACGATCGGCGCTTCGGGAGCGGGACGCAAGCCAAACAAAGCATCCAATAAGAAGCGAGTGCTCAGTGCGGAGGCACGAAAGCGCATTGCAGACGCGCAGCGCAAGCGCTGGGCGGCTCAGAAAGCCAAGTCGAAGAAGGGCTCGAGCGGCGCATAGAGCAGCCGTCCCCTCACACATCAGGTTATGCGAGTTACCAGGTCTCGACCGAGAGAACATTCGGCGGACCTGAGTGGCCATCGATGACCTGTGTCTCGATCACGGCTTCCATGTTCGTCTTTTCCCAGTTGGCAGGGGCCTTGGCCAGCAGCGAATTGAGGTACAGCGGGTTGTAGAGAATCTCTCCCGCAGCTTCAGTGCCTTCTTCAGAAATGCCGGCAGCGATGATGACCGGCTGGCCCGTCGTGTTGTCGTGGATGCGGGCGACGATGGCGTAGTCGCGCGAGAGCTTCTGGTATGGAAGATCCCACGCCGAGGCCCAGGTTGTCTTCGCCTGGCTCTTGCGATCAACCAACAGAGCCACCCCATCCTTTGATTCGAAACCATACCGCAGTTTCTGCGTGATGCGCAGGGTCCAGATGTTGTCAAATGCACCGATCAGGACAATCGGACCCTCACGCAGCTGGGAAAAGCTTGCCTCTGAGGCAGGCACCACGCGGAAGGGCTTATGGCGGGTCTCGAGAGCTGCCGCAGTGCGCGTAAGTGTAACGACATCGGCGAGCGCAAAGATTCCGGAGAGGTGCAGGCGCACGTAAAGCTTATCTGGCTCGACGGGATGAACAGTGACGGGGGCGTCGAGTGAGTCAATCGAGCCCACGTCAATGTTCTTGGCAGGCTCGCCAAGGCAAAACGTGGTCGCGTTCGAGCTCGTCGTGAACGGCTCCCAAAACCTATCCATGTTTGAAGGCGGCTCAGGGTGCGGAACCGGGTGAACCTGAAGCCCGACGACTGCGCCTATCGCACAGCCGACCGTCAGCAAACCGCTCCCGATCAGCCATCCCATTCGCGATCGTCTGGCCGGAGCGGTGACAGGAGCAGCGATTGTCTCGGCAGGCGGAGTGGCGATGGACGTTGAGACCAGCTCTTGAGCTACTGCGGATGGTTCAGACGCAGGTTCGGGCTGGCGAAAGAGAGGCACATAGGAGCCGATCGGGAGTTCAATCACCAGCTCCCCGACGTGCGAAGCGTCGTAATAGTAAAGGCCGAGACGCTTGCGCACTTCGCCGGCCGTGATGCGGACAACGGGATCGGCATTCGCGTCATAGGTCGGGGCGCGGCCGAAGACTTCGATGCCGATGCTTCTTTCCTTGAGCTCTGAGACATTGCCGAGCAGCGCCTGCTCAACCGCGTAGGCGAGCAGGGCGGGATATCGCTTGCTGTTGGCGAAGAGCGGATTTGCCAATATTCTCTGAAGCTGCTCGCGAACTAGGGCGGGATCGGACACAAATCCCGGTTGCTCCACGTCGTGCATGGATTTGGTTGCCGACGGCATCCGAGAACTCCTGAAACGGCTCTAAGCCCTTTCGGGCAAGGCTCAACTTCCCGCGAGTTGCGCACATTTGATTTCACTCCAATGGTGCGGCGAAACTCATCCGGACTGCGAGCCGAGTAAAATCGGCAGGCTCAAAAATCCTCGTTCCTCTCAGAAATGATCGTCGTCCTTTCCAGTGGAAAAGAGGGAGCTAATAATTTCTGGATTGCCTGCAATGCGTATAATACGTCCCGTTATCGCCGTTGTCTATAACAGAGTAAGAATAAGAATCTCTTGCTCTTATCGATTTGGCGGCTGTCACACTACCCGATGGAACCTATTGGCCTTTTTCAGTTTTGCATACATTTGAGATCGGTCCAGGAGATGCGCCGGAAGTGTGTCACACCTACGGTGCGTTTTCTTGTGATTGCGGCTCCTCGCCCCTCCGGTTACCAGACCTGGATCAATCCAGGCAGGACTAATCGGGGGGCGCTTTTTGTTTGGAGATACGTCGAGTTGCGCAGGTTGCGCAACTATTCGGATGTCACTTCGCGTATTGCGCAGGTCATCGCCCGGTGCTTCGCCCCGTGATTCCCAGAGGCGAGTCTAACGCTTCATCCCTACCATCGATTATGCTAATCGGTCCCCTTGGGAGGGGTTCACCGAGTGACTCGAAATGTAAGACTGCTCAGGCTCGTTCTTTTGACTTGCGTCCCTGTCCTATTCATGACTAAAACCCTCGATGGGCAAAGTACACCGATTAGCGCAGCTGATGCACACCGCCGGGCGGAAGACCTGCTGAAGCAGATGACCGTGGACGAGAAAATCGGCCAGATGAACCAGGCTTCCGGAGTTGTTATGCCCATGCTTGGCAATCAGAAACCGGACGAGATGATTGTTCAGGGCAAGGTCGGATCTGTCCTGTGGCTCATTGACGTGAAAGAGATCAATCGGCTGCAGCATCTCGCTGTGGAAAAGTCCCGCCTCCACATTCCCATTCTGTTTGCCTTCGACGTCATCCACGGCTATCGGACGGTATTTCCAGTTCCGCTGGCGATGGCCTCCTCTTGGGATCCCGCTGTTGAAGAAGCGGCTCAACAGTTTGCGGCCCAGGATGCCCGTGCGGCCGGGATCCTTTGGACCTTTACTCCGATGGTCGACATCGCGCGGGACTCGCGTTGGGGACGCATCGTGGAAGGTGCAGGTGAGGATCCCTTCCTCGGCGCGGCCATGGCGCGTGCCCAGGTGCGTGGTTTCCAGGGTGACACGCTCGGGCGAGAGAGCGTTCTGGCTTGCGTGAAGCATTTTGCCGGGTATGGCGCTGCCGAAGGGGGCCGCGACTACGATTCCTCATTTGTCCCGGAAGAGCTGATGCGCAACGTCTATCTGGTGCCCTTCCATGCGGCAGAACAAGCCGGCGCCGGTACCTTTATGAGCGCTTATATGGATCTGAATGACGTACCGGCAACTGGAAATCACTGGCTGCTGACTGATGTCTTGCGCAAGGACTGGGGATTCCAAGGCTTTGTTGTGTCGGATGCTTTCGCAGTTCGAAGCCTCGAGACACATGGATACGCCAAGGATCCTGAAGATGCCGCCTATAAAGCGGTGAGCGCCGGTCTTGATATGGATATGGCCAGCGGAACGTATCCGAAGAATCTCGCCAGACTCGTCGCGGCGGGCAAAGTGACGCAGGCGCAGTTGGACGCGGCCGTGCTGCCGATTCTTGAGGTGAAATACCAACTCGGCCTCTTCGATCACCCATACGTCGACGAGTCAAAGGTGGATGAGACGCTGAATCGGCCCGAGGGCAGAGAACTCGAACGCAAACTCGCCGGTAGATCGATGGTGCTGCTCAGGAACGAAAACCACACGCTGCCGCTGAGCAAGAACCTGAAGAAAATCGCGGTCGTCGGCCCGCTGGCAGACTCCGCTAGCGATATAGAAGGGGGCTGGACTGTCGAAGGCCTCTTCGGCGGCGGCTCGAAGAGCCATCCGGTGACTGTACTTGCGGGCCTGAAGAACAAGCTGGGACCCGGCGTGCAGGTCGACTATGTCGGCGGCCCCATGCCCGCAAGGCTGTTTCCCTCACTGCTCGATACGATTTCGGGAGTCAAACCGCAGCCTGCTCCCACGGAAGCCGCGATTGCCGAGTCCATTGCCGAGGCCAAAGACGCAGCTTCAAAAGCGGACCTGGTCATTGCGGTATTGGGCGAATCATCCGGCATGAGCGGCGAAGCTGCGTCACGAGCATCCATGAATCTGCCGGGCATCCAGCAGAAGATGCTTGAGGCGGTGGCCTCGACGGGCAAGCCCGTGGTGCTTGTGCTCGAAAACGGTCGCCCGCTGGATATCCGCTGGGCCTCTGAGCATGTTCCGGCGATTCTTGAGGCGTGGTACCCAGGAACAGAAGGCGGCAACGCAGTTGCCGACGTGCTGTTTGGCGACGTGAATCCCGCCGGCAAGCTGCCAGTCAGCTGGGCTCGCAGCGCGGGCCAGGAACCTCTCTATTACAACCACAATCTCACCCACGAGCCGGAAGACCGGCCGGCTTTTACTTCGCGCTATTGGGATGTGCAGAGCAAGCCGCTTTATCCGTTCGGATATGGTCTGAGTTATACGACCTTCAGGTTCGATCATCTGCGTCTGACGAAATCGAGCATGAAGACCGGCGATGCGACCGAGGTTGAGGTCGATGTGACCAACACAGGCAGGGTTCGCGGAGATGCAGTCGCGCAGGTGTACATCCATCAGCGCTGGGGCTCGGCCTCGCGTCCGGTCCGCCAGTTGAAAGGATTTCAACGAGTCTCACTGCAGCCGGGAGAGACAAAGGTGTTGAAGTTTCCGCTTGGGAAGGATGAACTCGAATTCTGGAGTCCACAGGCAAAGGCGTGGACCGTCGAGCCGAGCACCTTCGACGTCTGGGCTGGAGAAGACTCGACCGCCAGGCTCCACACGGAACTTACCGTTTCCGAATAGCTCCCAACTCCAACCATAGAGCCGGAACCGAAATTCCGGCTCTGCGCGTCGTGGATAATCCATAGAAGTTACGCTTGGGGACTGTCGCCTTCAGGCGACATCGGAAAAGGCGTGGGGTGCGAAGGGTCGCTCGTTTTGTGTTAGTTGAGCGGCACCTGTATACTTGCCGCGAATGAGCGAACGATATAGGAAAAACAGCGGTTGCGTTTTCACGCTGAAGTATC
>Ga0126381_100003523_pt1 | contig 16970 bp, 16 predicted proteins | sample PanSoiMetPlot_28_FD_96465 | JGI IMG/M metagenome (GOLD analysis project Ga0126381, IMG submission 96465) | Tropical forest soil microbial communities from Panama - MetaG Plot_28 | ecosystem: Environmental > Terrestrial > Soil > Tropical forest > Bulk soil | place: Panama | collected 2016-02-17 | reverse complement strand
GAAATCCGCCGCCGCCACCGCGATTGAAGCTTCCTTGCTGGAAATTGCGGCTTTGCGCGCCGCGCGCGCCGAATTGCCCCGCGCGCCCGCCGTCACCCAATCCACCAAAAGCGCCCGCTGGCCGCTGCGCTGCGGCGGGGCGCTGGGCGCCGCCGAGCCGTTGTCCACCGCCCAGACCTTGGCCACCGCCCAGACCTTGGCCGGCATTCAGGCGTTGTCCGCCGCTGGGGAGCTGACCACCATCCGGCCGCCGCCCGCCTACCGGAAGCTGCCCAGCGCTCGGCCGCTGGCCGGCGCCAGGTATGCGTCCGCCGCCAAGGCCTTGTCCGCCGCCAGGGCCTTGTCCGCCACCAAGGCCTTGTCCGCCACCAAGGCCTTGTCCGCCACCAAGACCTTGTCCGCTGCCGGGACGCGATCCGCCAACACCGGACATCTGCGGCCGGTTCAGGGCACCGTTGGGAATTTGGACGTTGCCGCGGCCAATTGCATTCGCCGGAAGTTGACCTGGCCGACCCGGCGTTCCAACGGGGCCACCTGGAGCCCGGCCGAGCCGATTTCCCGCCGCTCCCCCGGCGATGGCTCCCGCTCCGCCGGCGATGGCGCCCGCCCCTCTGGAGAAGGATCCCCCTCCTGCAAACGACCCCCGCCAGTTGCTTGAGCTGATCTGTGTCCGATTGACGTTGATGTTGTTGTAGCGTAGCGGGTTGACGGCGATGTTGCCGTTTCGCCAGTTGGCGGCTGCCAACCCCCACAGGCCCGCGGTGATTGCGACCCCCGCCGCGAAGGCGAGACCGGTGCCATAGGCGTAGCCGGGGTAATACGCCGGCGCCGGCGGGAAATAGACCGGCGGGGTATCCTGATAAGGCCAGTCGCCGTAGACCTGGCTGGGCTGGTAGGTGGGCACGTAAATCGTCTGCGGGTCGGCGGATTCGATGATGATGGTCTCGTTCTGGACCTCGACCCGCTGCTGTTCGGTCGTCTTGAGATTGCCGGCCCTTTGCGCCTGAAGGCGCAGCCGCTGGATGGAGTCCAAGACCTCGTCTTGCTGATTTGCCACCGCGTAGCCCAGCTGCTGCGTCCAATCGAGGTTGTCGTTGAGCATCGCCAGCACCTGGGGAAACGGCAGGATCGACTTGACGCTCGGATCCCAGTCCTGGCTTTCCAGCGCCTTCACCAGCGCGTCGCCTTTGACATTCTTGTTGTCGTCTTGTTGCAGCCAGCGCGATGCGGCGACGACCTGCAGCGGGAAGGTCGACGCCATCAACATCTGGATCAGGAGCGGATCGGGATAGAGCGCGATCGGCGCCAACAAAGCGTCGAGCTGTTGGACGTTGAATTTTGTTGCGGTCGCCTCGACCGATACTGGAACCGGCTTTAATGCCTGTGCTACCGCTGCCGGCGGCGGCATGGCCACGGCGATCGACGCGGCAACAGCCACGCCCCGCGCAAAATTCGAGGTCATGCGACACCTGCCGGACGCTAACCACAACCCACGCAATCTGCCTCAGCCGGCGTCCGCGCTCATTGATTTGTATCGGCGGCAGAAGGCAATTCCCGTGCGCAACACTTGGTCGGTTCGACAAACGTTCGCATACGTCGTCTTGATACAAATCAATGTCGTCAGCTCACGCCGACGACAAGCTTCCGGCATCGATACTTTGAGCGGCTGCAGCAAAGATCGTCTCGGTCCGTCCGAGCGTATCTGGGGGCCGGCTTGGACACGCCCCGCGCGCCGGGCTTCCTGGAAGGAGTGACGCATGTCGATCCAAAAGGCTGCCAAGGCGAGCCTGGCCGCGCTGCTTGTCGGCGGTCTCATGGCAATGTTGCCGGCGCCGAGTTCCGTCGCACGCGCGGATGATACCAAGGCAGCGCCGGGCGTCGGCAACGACGCGATCGTGGCGCTCAACCGCATGAGCAAAACCCTGCAAGCCAAGCAATTTTCTTTTGTCGCCCGCACGTTTCGTGCGTATGCGGGACCAAACGGCGAGTTGCTGCACATCGCGCACACGATCAAAACCGTGGTGAACCGCCCCGATAAAATAGCGGTGGACGTCACCGGCGACGATGGTTCGTCGCAGCTGCTTTTCGATGGCAAGAACCTGGTTGCCTACATTGTCGCAGCAAAGAAATATGCTAGCACTCCGGTCGCCGGTGATATCGACAAGGCGCTGGACGTGGCTGAAGAACGTGCCGGCATCGATTTTCCACTTGCCGATCTGCTTGCCAACGATCCGGGAGAGTCGATGCTGGCCGGGGTCACTTCGGGCGGCCAGGTTGGTACCGCGACGATCGATGGCGTCGCCTGCCGCCATTATTTCTTTGTCCAGGCCTCGGACGACCTTGAATGGGAGCTGTGGCTTGAGGACAACGACCGGGCAACACCCCGCCGCGTCGTCGTGACCTATCGCGCTCTGCCCGGCCGGCCCATCTTCTTTGCGGCACTGTCGGATTGGAACTTCTCGGCCCAGACCGCTGCCAGTGATTTCGAGTTCAAGCCCCCGCCTGGCGTCACGCAGGTGCAGTTTGTAACCAAATCGAGCACAGCTGCGTCGACCCCTCCCGCAGCGCAGAAATAGCTGGAGGCCGATCATGAAGCGTTCAGCCGTGGCCTGCCTTAGCTTGGTTTTTGTGCTGTCGCTGGCACTCGACGCTTCGGCCTTTCGTGGCGGTGGCGGCCGCGGTGGCGGTGCCCGCGGCATGGGGGGCGGCGGGGTTTATCGCGGGCCAGGTGGCGGCGGCGTCGCGGTAGGGCCGGGCGGCGGTGGTGTCGCCGTCGGGCGGAACGGCGGGGCCGCAGTCCGCGGTCCGGCCGGAGCCGGGGTCGCGGTCGGGCCCAACGGCGGGGCCGCGGTTCGCGGTGTCGGTGGCGGTGCTGTGGCCGCCGGACCGGGAGGGAATGTTGCCGTCCGTGGACCCGCCGGTAATGTGGCGGTCGGGCCTCGCGGAAGCGTCAACAACGTCTATGGCGGAGCGTATTACCCGTACGGTGCAGTCGCCGCGGGCGTCGCCGTGGGGGCCGCGGTCGGAGCCGCGGCGACCTCGCCGTATTACCAAACACCTTGCGGACCGCCCTATTACACGGAGCCGTGTCCGTATTAGGCGCTTGGTCTCAGCGGACTAGAATTAAGGCTTCGGCGACGGACCGATTGATGCAATATCGGTCTCCGATCGCTGCGCATAAATCGAGCAACTGGATCAGCCGCTGCCATGTTTTCTGCGCAGCGCATCAAATCCTAAACCGACCGCATGCCCACAGCGGCCAAGTCGGCGTTGCAACCAGTGTTCCAACGCCGACCTGCATTGCCGGTTGCCTCTTTATTTAATCGACACGGTCACCACACGATTGGCGCGCAGGCGAACGCCTTGATAGGTCGTTATCTGCTGATTGTTCTCGCCAGCCGCGAGGGGGGCGATGCGCGTTGCGTAGACGCCAGAGCCGATGATGTAGTCGCGGACCGCGGTCGCACGGTTCACCGACAGTTTGAGGTTCGCGTCTTCCTTGCCGACGGCATCGGTGTGGCCAATAATCTCGATTGTCCCGTATCGGCACTTCCAGGTGGCTAGATACTCATCGAGCCTGGCCTTGTTGGCCTTGTTCAGCCAATCCTTATTATACCCGAACTCGAGCACTAGGACAGGCGGCGCCTGTGGGGGGGCGATCGGCATGCTCACGGTTACGCCAGCGCCGGCGACGCCAATATTGAGACCCTGGGTCTGCGACGAGAGGGCCATTGTCACATTGTTGGCGTTGTTCTTCATTTCTGTTCCGCCGCCGCCGGCAAGTATCGTGGCCTCACCGTGGGTGGCGCTGTAGCTTCCCGGAAAATCTTCGAGCCTTGTCAGGTTGGCGACTGGCCCGGCAGCGGATGCCCGGGAGATGCCTACTTGAAGGCCGGCGCCGAAGCCGGAGACTTTCAGCGGATAGACGCAATTCGTTCCGAGGTTCTGCAGGGTGAGCTGCCCCTCGCCGGAAGCGCCACCAATGCCGATGATTGCCGATGTCGTCTGCATCTGGACCCAAGGTTGCGGCGGGCTTTGAGCCAACGCCGCCGCGACAGCCACGAAAGACAATGCAGTCGCCGTCAATGCGGTCCTGTAATGAAGACGTTTCGTGCCCAGAAACTGTTTGTCCATGGCTGCGATCTTCCGTGTGACGATCCAAGGGCCGCCATCCTCGCGGAAATCGATGATGAGGCATTGATCTAACTCAATTTATCGGTTGCCCGCAGATATCGGCAAAGATGTTGTGGGGACAAGCCGCCATGGCCCCCAGAGATGCTCGCCACGATCGCGCTAAATAGAAGCCGTCGGCAGGCGGAAGGCGAAATCCGTGGCCGGTCTCGCATTGACACAAATCAATGAAGGCGGCGCCGTAACGGGAAACATTGCATTCTGATTGCGGGAATGACGGTGATTACGAATTTATCAGCTCGTCGTTGCGTCAGCGTCCTCGCCCTGTCGAAGCGCTTGCAACTGGCGGCCTTGGCGCTGCTTTTGGCGACTCCCGTCCAGGTCTTCGGGCAGACGACGCGCGACGGCTTCTGGATCGTCCAGGGAAGGGGGATTCCCGGCATGCGCTGTGCGGACTGGATGATCCGCCTGGCGCTGGAACAAGGCCGACTCACCGGCAGCATCGGGCTTTCGCAGGGCAATGTGATCATTCAAAATCTCATTCTCCGGTCCGACGGCAGCTTTGCCGGCAGTACCCCTGCCGGCCACGTCAATGCGCGAGCCGTCCGCGCCTACCAGGTGCGCGGCCAATTCAACGGCGATGTCGTCAACGTGACATTGAGCAACGAGATCTGTCCCGATCGCAGCGGGAGTTCGTTGCGGCAGGCTACCGGTTACTGATGATGACGCCGCGCGTGTTGTCGCCGCTTCGGGCAAGGCGTTGCGTTCAATCCATTGTCGCATTGTCGCTGTTGTCGACGGCTGCTTGCGCGACCAACCATGACACAACCCGCGGAGCGCTTATCGGTGCGGGGGCGGGGGCAGCGGCCGGTGCCCTCGCCGGCGCCGGGGTGGGGGCTGCGGTCGGCGCCGCCGTCGGTGCGGCGGTGGGGGCGATCAATACCTCCAGAGCGTCCCATTCTTGAGCGCAAGGCGGCGCCGGTAATGTTGGCAGCATTTTTATGATCGCGTGGAGGCGCCTTGTTTCCGCGCTCCTGCTGGGCTTGGTGTTCGCCGTCGGCCTAGCCCCGGCAGGCGCCTCGGAGGCGCAAACCGCAACGGGATCCGCCGCATCCCCTGCGAGCGATGCGACGCGGCAGGAACGGATCCGGGAATTGCTGACCTTGCTCGCGCAACAGTGGCTGGAAGAGCAAGGTGCGATAAAGCCCGCCGCCTCGGCGCCGTCCGATAACGGCAGCACGTTGGTGATCGAATACCTCAATTCGTGGGCTACGGACGTCCATGACCAGATTATCGGTTTCACCCGTGCAATTCCGCGCTTGCCTGAAGAGTTTAAAAACGCCGCCAAAAACATCGCCGGGATCCAATGGGGTGACCGCCTCTGGTATTTTATCATCCTCGGCGTGGTGGTCGCGGGCGCCGAATGGCTGATCCGCGCGGTCAATTCAAGAATAAGCCGGCGTCTTGATGACCTTCCCTCGGAGACGGTAGCCGGTCGGCTGTATCTCATCGTCGCCCGCTTCGGACTGCGTCTCGGGGCGATCGCAGGATTTGTCGTGGCCAGCGTCGGGCTGTTTCTGGCCCTGGATTTTCCGCCGATCCGCCGCGCAACCATTCTCGGGGTCATCATCGCTGTCGCGACCATTCGGCTGGCCGTGGCGCTGGGCGATGCCCTATTCGCTCCCGATCGGGAAGATCTGCGCGTCATCCCGATGGCGACCACGGCGGCCTGCTTCTGGCGGCGGCGTCTCAACGCACTGGCGTCCTGGTTTGCGACGGTCTGGGTCATCGTCCAAGAGTGCCTGACCCTCGGGTTTTCCCAATCCGGGACAGAAGTTATCGGCTACAGTCTTGGACTGGGCGTTGTTGCCATCGCGCTCGAAGCGGTTTGGCGTCGCCCGGAAGCGTTGGTCGAACGCAACAACTCCGCCGCCGTGACACGGCAATTTCTCCGGACTGCATGCAAGGCCGCTTTGTCGCTCGGTGTCGTGTTGTTGTGGATCCTGTGGGTCGCGGCGCCAGGGGTGACCAGAGTCCGACCGAGCTTCTGGCTGGTTCTCGTGGTCATGGTGCTGCCCTTCGCGATCAGGACGAGTCGATTGGCCGTGGTGCACCTGCTCCGACCCGCGAATCCGTCTCAGATTGATGCAGGCGCTAGCGTCATGCGAGTGGCGCTAGAGCACGGCATTCGGGCGCTGCTCATCATCGGTGCCGTCGGTGTGCTGTCTTACGGGTGGGAACTCGACCTCGTCCATTTCGCGGGGCGCGATACGTTTTTCGCCCGGCTGGTTCGGGGAATCCTGACGACCGTTGTTACTTCGCTGCTCGCCGACGTCCTCTGGCAGGTTCTCAGGGCGGTGATTGAGAGCAAGCTGGCTGCGACGGCCGATTTGGGTCAGCCAAACACGGAGGAGGCGCGGCGGCGTGCCCGGCTGCACACATTGCTGCCGATTTTCCGCAATGTTTCACTGATTGTCGTCGTCGTTGTCGCGACGATGATGGCGCTCGCCGAACTTGGTATCCAGATTGGGCCGCTTGTCGCCGGAGCCAGTGTCATCGGTGTGGCGATCGGTTTTGGCGCACAGACATTTGTGCGCGATGTCATTGCCGGCATGTTTTATCTGCTCGACGACGCCTTTCGCGTCGGGGAATACATCCAAAGCAACAATTACAAGGGGACTGTCGAGGGCTTTAGCATTCGTTCCGTGCGGCTGCGGCACCATCGCGGCCCCGTCTACACCGTGCCGTTCAGCTTACTGGGAGCGATCCAGAACCAGAGCCGCGACTGGGTTATCGACAAGATGACGGTCGGCATCACCTATGACAGCGACCTTGAAAAGGCGCGCAAGCTTATCAAGCAAGTTGGCCAGCAATTGGCCGAGGATCCGGAATTTGCGCCGTTGATTATCGAGCCCCTTAAAATGCAGGGAGTGGAGGAATTCAGCGAATTCGCCATCAAGATACGCCTCAAGATGATGACTCTACCGGGGGAGCAGTTCGTGATCCGACGTAAGGCGTATGCGATGATCAAGAAGACCTTTGATGAAAACGGCATCAAATTCGCTTTGCCGACCGTTCAAGTCGCCAGCGATGCCGAACCGATCGACGCTGCCGCTGCGCGTCAGTCGCTCGAACTGGCTCACACCGCCGCGGGATGATCGCCGGCCAATACGCTCGAGCAATTGCTTAGCCGCCAGGGGGCGGCGAGCGAGACTTCGGCGGTTGTGCGTGCGTCCCGCCGGCGTCGTATTCGATGCGATCGGGGTCGCTGTCACCGAACCCCTGCGCCGAAACCATCCCCATCACGCTGAACCGCGAGCCATTCGGCTTGCGAAACGCGCCGTAACGCTCCGGCTGTCGAGCGACTACTTGGTGCATTTGCTTTCGCGCACGACGCATTTTTGCTTGGCGTGCTTTTGACATTTCTTGGTAGCGGCGAACGTCGCGTCGTCAAGGGATTTTCGCCTGGCCCCGCCCCATGCCGATCCGCTGTCGGGGGTTGCGAAGGCGGCACACATTTTTGGCGGCACCTCGAAACGCACTTTGCAATTGTCGGAACCGCAATCGCGCCGAGCGGCGTCGTTGGCGCTCTGCTGGGTCGTCTCATCCCAGGCATATCCGGCTTTTCGCGCGTCTTGGTCGTACGCAACGGCGCCGTAACCGGCGTCGGCCGGCATGTGGACGAGGAGGAAGAGACCCAGAGCCCCGGCGGCGAAGATTACCAAACGAGCCACTGGCGGACCTCTCAAAGACCACAATTTGCGCGAGCGTCCCGTACCCGGTCACGCCGGAACGGGTCGGGGCTTGGCTAAAGCGGCCGGTATCGGGGCTTGGGCCGCTCTACCATCGGCGGGCTTCCGCAAACGCCTCGGCAAATGCAGAGGCAACCGTGCGGTTTGGCTGGGCGGCGCAAAAATCCTGGGCCATCCCCTCGATACTGGGAATGAGAGCCACATTGATGGTGCCGGTTCGGAAACGGTTAGCCTCGTAGCCGATATAGAACATCGTTGCGACACCGCGGTCGTCCGGCGACAGCCCCAAGTACGTCGCACAGGTCGCTCTCCGGATATTGACATACCGGTCGGCCTGCACTGGCGCCGCCGCCGGTGCGGCAGCAGCAGCAGGCGCCGGTGGTGGAGCCGCCGCCGGCGGTTGCGGCTGCGGCTGCACGCAGGCAAGCAGCAAGCCCGGCAACAATAGGATAGCGGCTGACCGGATCATCGCGTTGCTCCCGTTCTATTTCGCGCCGGCGTCATTGCCCCTCCGCCGGATGGGGCGCGGACAATCGTGCCCACGGACACTGCTGCTTTTGATTGATTTAGATCAATGGCAACGACTGATTTTAGGCTGGAATCATGCCTTTGATTGATTTCTTGGGGCTGGCGACCCTTCAAGCTGTAGTTAGCCAGCTGCCGCTGGGCAGACAGCCCAGCACGAGTTCATGCCCAAGGGAGGCCGCAGCCGTGAAAAAGTACCTGCTCTACCTGGCACCGATCGCTCTGGCTGCGTTGACCGTCACGGAGAAACCTGCTGGCGGCGCGGTCGTGAGCGGTACGATGGCGCGCGATATTGCCGCTGCCGCAGCGACAGCGGATGACGCACCCTTGGTGCTCATCCGCGGCGGTCGCGGTGGCGGCGGCGGTCGCGGTGGCGGCGGCGGCTTTCGCGGCGGTGGCGGCGGTGGATTTAGTCGCGGCGGTGGCGGCGGCGGGTTCAACCGCGCGGGCGCTGGGGGCGGGTTCAAGCGGGGAGGCGCGGGCGGTGGTTTCAACCGTGGCGCCGCCGGCGGAGCAGGGTTTCAACGCGGTGCCGGAGGCGGCAATTGGTCGGCCGCTGCCGCCAGCAACCGCGCAAACTTCTCCAACCGCAACTTCAACAACGTCAACGTCAACCGCAACGTCAACGTCGGCGGTGGCGGCTATTACGGCGGCGGTGGCTACTATGGCGGTGGGGCCTGGGCCGGCGCTGCCGTGGGCCTCGCGGCCGGTGCGGCGGTCGGGGCCGCTGCCGCCAGCCCCAACTACTACTATCCCGCAGCACCGGCCTATCCGTATTGCCCTTACCCGAATTACCCGAACTGCGGCCTTTGATCTGAGCCGAACGTGGTCGTAGCGGGTGGAGCGCGTTGGGTAAACGTCGGCCAGGTCTCTTAGCAGCCTCGGGTCAAACTCCGCCCGGTCGGCTACTGTTTTTGCCAGACGGCGGTGATGATGCAGTTTTTATCGCCAATATTGACGCTGGCAGTTGCTTTGCCACTGGGGTCAATCTTGCCAGTTGCCTTGTCAGCCAAGGTGTCCCGCATCGTCAGCTCGCCTTTCGGCGAGACTGTGCCCTCAAATACGGTCGTTCCGCTCATGCCGGCGTCGAACTGAACCGCGCCGTTCTTGATCGTCAAGGGGCGCGGGACCGCCGTCGACGGGACGCAAGCCGAACCACCGCTGGCCGCGACGGTTGAGACACCCTGGTAGGTGCCATCGAAGGCGGTGGTCGATTGCGCGCCGGCGATGCCGGGGATCGCGATCGCGGTTGCGACGGCAAAGAAAAGGCGCACGGACCTGTTCATTCGTTCCTCCTCACGGTGCATGGAACCGCCTTGATTCAGGAAGCTATATCAGCAGGTTCCGGCGGGACCGGTGCCATAGAGGCGAGTGACCCCGCTATCGGCGGGGGTGACTAGCAGGAATAGACACCGACGGCACAGCGCCGGGCCGTCCGCCGAGCGACACCCGCCACGCTCATCGGGGTGAGCGGGCGGCCGATGACCGCCTGCGCGGTGGCGATAAAACTGTGCACGCCCGGGATCGACAAGCGCTCGCCCGCTTCGAGACAAAGGCCGCCGATGATCGCGGCCAGCAACAGCACCTTGATGCGCCTAACCATGGCCGTTCTCCTCCCGGTCATTGCTTCAGGGCAAAAATGCTGGGCAGTTCGTCAAATTCCGGAACGTCCTCCGGGGATAGTTTTTTGGCACCGGTGGGCAGCTGCAGGCTGAAGGAATCAGCCGCTACGTCGCTGCCGGTTTTCCACGACCTGATGTCGATGGTGTATTGCGGCGCCGCCGCGACCTTGGGGCTGGTGATCACATAGCGGCAAGGATAGGGCCGGTCGCCCTGTGCTATCCAAATCTGCCAATCCACATCACTCGTCCGAAAGGCAAAGTGATCGCACTCGACCCCGCCGATCACCCCGGCTCCGAGGTCCTTTGTGTTCTTCACCTCGGGCTCGAGCTGGTCATAGATGTTCGACAGCAGCAGATCTGCGCCCGGGACGGGCCGGTGATATTTGTCCCGCAGATCGTCGATCAAATGGTCGATCGTGCCGGGAGCGTCGACTTGCGCGTAGGCATTTGCGTTCTTGCCCAGGAACGTCAACGTCTTCCCGTCAAAAGTAAACTCGATATCGGCAAAGCCGCCGGTGCGTGTTCCATGTATTTTGTCCGGGCGATTGAGCGTCATCTTGCCGGAACTTGCCAAGCCAACCTTCTGGTTGTCGCTGCTCACGACTTCAAGGGTTGAATCGTAATCGAAGTAGATGGCCTTCTGCGCGGCCATGTAGTCAGACATCGCCTTAAGCCGGTTTTTGGCAAATGCTTCATCGCCGTGAGCGGTGGAAGATATCGCGAGCCCGGCTAATGCCGCGACGGCAAGGCTGACAATGCGTATTTTAGTTGTTTTTGGGATCTCAATGTTTTCTTCCAGCATAGCGTCCTCCGCTATCTGAATACGAACCACATCGATGTCGCCCTTATCAAAGCGAGATATAATTAAACGCGCGGAGCGAATTCCAAATTGATTTGGATCAACACGACTGCTGCACTGGCTTGCTTAAATGACGCTTCGGATAAGCGTCTGATAAGCGAAGCCACGGCATCCTGTGCCGTAAAGGGATCGGTACATGACCATCTCGCGCCTTGCCGGCGAGCCGGCCCCCCCGGAGATGCTGGTCGATCTGGTCCGGCTCGAACGCGAATATTTCGAACGTCGCCCCGATCTCGATGACCCGGAACAACGGGTCAGCTTCGGCACCAGCGGCCATCGCGGCTCAGCCCTCAATGGCTCGTTCACCGAGGCGCACATCCTCGCGATCACCCAGGCGATCTGCGACTTCCGGCGAACACAGGGCTCAGACGGGCCGTTGTTTATGGGAAAGGACACGCACGCGCTGTCCACCCCCGCCCAGCGCACGGCGCTCGAAGTTCTCGCCGCCAACGGCGTCGAGACCGTAATTCAACGCGACGATGGCGTGACCCCGACCCCGGTCATTTCGCGGGCGATCCTCGTCCACAATCGATCGCGCGCTGAGCGTCGGGCAGACGGTATTGTCATCACTCCATCGCACAACCCCCCTGAGGACGGTGGCTTCAAATATAACCCGACGGATGGCGGACCGGCAGACACCGATGTGACGCAATGGGTCGAGCGCCGGGCCAACGAGTTGCTGCGCGGCGGCAACGCCGAGGTCAGGCGCGTCGCGTTTGCTGCAGCGCTCAACGCGCAGACGACCCACGAGCAGGACTTCGTGCTGCCCTATGTCGAGGATCTGCGCAATGTCGTCGACATGGAGGCGATCCGCGCCGCGGGGCTCCGGCTCGCTGTCGACCCGCTGGGCGGCGCCGCCGTGCACTATTGGGAGCCGATCAACGCGATCTACAAACTTGACGTCGCTGTGGTCAATCCGAAGGTCGACGCGACCTTTTCGTTCATGACCGTCGATCACGACGGCAAGATCCGCATGGATTGTTCGAGCCCCTGGGCCATGGCCCGGCTCGTTGGCCTGAAGGACCGGTACGATGTCGCCTTCGCCAACGATCCGGATTCGGATCGTCATGGCATCGTCACGCCGTCCGCCGGCTTGCTCAACCCCAACCACTATTTGGCCGTCGCGATCGACTATCTATTGAACCACCGCCCGGGTTGGCCAGGGCATGCGGCCATCGGCAAGACGCTCGTTAGCAGCAGCATGATCGATCGGGTGACGGAAAGCGCCGGGCGCCAGCTGTACGAGGTGCCGGTCGGGTTCAAGTGGTTCGTTTCGGGCCTTCTCGACAGTTCGTGTTGCTTTGGCGGGGAGGAAAGCGCCGGCGCCAGCTTTCTGCGGTACGACGGCAGCGTCTGGACGACCGACAAGGACGGCCCGATCTTGGACCTGTTGGCGGCTGAGATTACAGCTCGTACCGGCCAAGACCCGGGCGAACATTATCAAAGGCTTACCGGAAAGTTTGGCAACCCCTGTTACACCAGGATCGATGCGCCCGCGACGGCGGAGCAAAAGCAGCGGCTGAGCCACCTGTCGCCGCAATCGGTGACAGCGGTTGAGTTGGTCGGCGAGCCGATCGTTGCCAAGCTAAGCCACGCTCCCGGTAACAACGCGCCGATCGGTGGGATTAAGGTGGCCACCAAGACCGGCTGGTTTGCGGCGCGCCCGTCCGGAACCGAAGCCGTCTACAAGATCTACGCGGAGAGTTTCAAGGACGAGGCGCATCTTGGTGCGATCGTGCATGAAGCACAGGCGATGGTGGACAAGGCGCTGGTTGCCCCGACGTGATTGGTCCCGCAGCGCCGGACCGCGGGCAGGGCGGCTTTTGTTCAGTGCGTCCGGCGCGTGGAGGAGCAGCGGCCAGCGCAGGAAGCACGGTGAAATCGCGGCATTGTGGTGGCGCCGCCAGCGGTGCGAATGCGGGCCTCAATCAAGAACCCGGTCGGCGTTGACTCCGATCAGCCGGTGAAGGCGGTCGGGATCGGCGAGCAACTCTCGGCTCTGCCCCGAAAAGACGATCGTTCCACGATCGAGGACGATGGCTTGCGCGGCGAATTCGAGCGCGAGCCGCGCGTGCTGCTCGATCAGCACCATGGCGAGGGTCTGTTCGCGCTTCAACCGCTCGAACACGGCCAAGAGGCTGTCGACAATCACCGGCGCCAAGCCTTCCAGCGGCTCGTCCATCAGCAGCAACGAGGGGTTGCCCATCAACGCCCGGCCGATCGCCAGCATCTGCTGCTCGCCGCCCGAAAGCTGATTGCCGCGGTTGCCGCGGCGCGCTGCGAGCGGCGGGAACAGGTCGTAGATCCGCTCCATCGACCATTCGCCCTGACGCACCGCCACCGTTAGGTTCTCCGCCACCGTCAGCGAGCGGAAGATCTCACGCTCCTGCGGCACGAAGCCGATGCCGAGACGCGCGCGGCGGTAAGACGCGAGCCGCGAGATGTCGGTGTCAGCGAAACCGATCCGCCCGGTCCGCAAATTAGTGTGTCCCATGATCGTCGCGAGCAGCGTCGTCTTGCCGACGCCGTTGCGTCCCAGTACGGCGAGCGTTCCACCCAGCGGCACGGCAAAGGTGATGCCTTCGACGATCACCGTCTCGCCATAGCCGGCGACGACCTCTTCGAGGACGAGGTTGCTCATCGCCTGCGGTCGCCGAGATAGACTTCGCGGACGCGGAGGTCGTCGGCGATCGCATCGGGTGGTCCTTCGATGAGGACGCTGCCCTGGACGAGCACGGTGATCGTCGTCGCCAGGCGGAACACCAGATCCATGTCGTGCTCGATGATGAGGATGGAAATCTCGGGCGGTAGGCGCTCGAGCATTGCCAGAATGACACCGCTCTCGCCGGACGGTATGCCGGCCGCCGGTTCGTCGAGGAGCAGCACCTTGGGCGCAAGACCGAGCGCCACGGCGATTTCGACGAGGCGCTGCCGGCCATAGGCCAAAACACCGACCGGCTCCAGCGCCGCGTCCGCGAGGCCGAGGCTTGCCAACAGATCGAACGCCTCCTCGATGATCGCCCGATGGCGGCCGGCGGGGCGGAGCAGCGTCCCCGCCACCCCTTCGCGTTCGGCGATCGCCAGTGTCACGTTTTCGAGCGCGCACAGCCCGCGGAACAGGGTGTTGATCTGAAATGTCCGCGCGAGCCCGTGTTTGACCCGCGCCGATTGCGAGAGGTGAGTGATGTCGGCGCCGTTGAGATGGATCGTGCCGTCGCTTGGCTGCAGCGCGCCGGTGAGCAGGTTGACAAAGCTGGTTTTGCCGGCGCCGTTGGGCCCTATCAGCGCGTGTCGCGCGCCTTTTTCGAGGCGGAAGTCGATGCTGTTGGCAACGCGCAGCGCGCCAAAGCTCTTCGACAGCCCGCGGGTTTCGAGCGCCGCCTCGGTCATCGCCGCAACCGCTCGATCAGCCCCAGCACGCCGCCGCGCGCGAACAGCACGACCGCGACCATCAGCGCACCGATCCAGAAATACCAATAAACCGGGTCGATCTCGGAAAACCTGTCCTGCGCGATCATGAACAGCGGCACACCGAGAAACGCTCCGTAGAGCCGGCCGACACCGCCGATGATGAGCATGATCAGCGCATTGCCCGAGCGTTCGAGACTGAGCGAGGTGAGGCCGACAAAGCTCGTCGTCTGCGCGATCAGCGCGCCCGCGGCGCCAGCCATCATCGCCGAGATCGCGTAGATGGTCAGCAAGCGGCGCGCGACCGGGGCGCCGATCGCCCGCATCCGGGCGACGTTCTCACGCGCTCCGGTCAGCGAACGGCCGAACGGCGAGTTGACGATACGCCGCGCGGCGAACCAGCCGATGGACAGCACGACCAGGGAGTAAATGTAGGCAGCATGACCAAACAGGTCGAAACGGAAGACGCCGAAAATCGGCCACACCTCCATCCCTTGCAGCCCATCGTCGCCACCGGTCCAGCGACCGGCCTTGTTTGCCAGTTCGTAGAGCATGGTCGCGACGATCAGGGTCTGCATCAGCAGCGCGAGGCCGGTGGTGCGCAGGATTATCAGCCCGGACAGGAGGCCGACGAGCCCGGCCATCGCCGCCGCGGCGACGAGGTCGCTGATCGGCTCGCCCCAGCCGTTCGCCGCCAGGATGCCGGCGGTGTAGGCGCCGGTACCGAAGAACGCTGCCTGGCCGAGCGTCACGATCCCGGCATAGCCGAGCACCAGATCGGTTGACAGCACGAAGAGGATCGTCGCGAAGATTTGCGCGCCCAGCGGCAGGTAGCCAGGCAACAGGAAGTACCCCGCCACTGCGAGGACCCACGGGGTCGCTTCGAACGCGCGAAAACGGTGACGCCGAGCGAAGCTGTCGATAACGGCGCTGCGACCGGTGGCAAGTCCCATCAGGCGCGGCCGAAGAGTCCCTGAGGTCGCCACAACAGCAAGGCCATCGTGATCGCGTAGATAAAGAAGGCACCCAGCTCGGGCACAAAGTATTTGAATCCGGTATCGGCGATGCCAATCACCAAGGCCGCGACAAAGGGCCCGCGAACGCTACCGAGGCCACCGACCGAGACGACGATGATGAAATACACGAGATATTGCAGCGCATAGGACGGGCTTATCGCCAGCAAATCGGCGCCGAGCGCGCCGCCGAGACCGGCCAAGCCGCTGCCCAACGCGAAGGTCAGCATAAAGAGCCGAGACGTGTTGATCCCAACCGATTGCGCCATGCGCAGATTGTCGACCGCGGCGCGGATCTGCGCGCCAAAGCGGGTGCGCTCCAACCCCAGCCACAACCCCGTCACCAGTGTCGCGCCGAACACGACCAGGAAGGATCGGTAGGCCGGGAAATGGCGGAAGCCCAAATCGACTTGGCCGCTCAGCCAGGGCGGCGGCTGCATGTGCTGGGTCAACGGCCCCCAGACATAGGTCGCAGCGGCGACCGACATGAAGATGAGCCCCATGGTCAGGAGCACTTGATCAAGCTCCTGGCCGCCGTAAAACCGGCGATACAGCAGCCGTTCAAGGGGAATGCTGACCAGTGCGCAGGCGATCGCCGCAGCCGGCAGCGCCAGGAAGAAGGGGACGCCGTAGTGGCTCATCAACCGGGTCAGCACATACCCGCCGAGCATGGCGAAAACACCGTGCGCCAAATTGACGAACCCCATGAGCCCCATCGTCACCGACAGGCCGACCGAAATCAGATACAGCACCATCGCAAAGGCGAGGCCATGAAAGCCGATGCTGACTGCGATGGAGAGGGCACCGCTCATCGGGAGACCTGTGGGGGGCGTTCTTCGAGACGCTCACTTCGTGGGCTCCTCAGGATGACGGGGTTTGGGCACATGCTCCTGCTACCGTCATCCTGAAGAGGCGCGCGGCGTCGTCTCGAAGGACGCACGATCGTCGTCCCGATAGAAGCCGAGACCAAAGGTTCGGCGTTTCGAGCGGTCGATAAGTCGATCCCGGCCTTCGCCGGGATGACGGTTATGGCCGTGATCTCGGCCATGACCGTCACTTCGCGGGGTTTAGCTCCTTCCACGGGTCCTTGACCTTCGGGATCGTGGCGATCTCGACATTGGCGAGCTTGCCGTCGACCTTCTTGACCTCGCGGATATAAATGTTCTGAACGATGTCGCGCGTGTTGGGGTCGATCTCGATCGGGCCGCGGGGGCTGTCCGGGTTCTTCCAGTGCGAGAGGAACGCCATTGCCTCGTCGGCAGTGAATTTGCCCTTCGTCTGCTTGACCAGGTCGTAGATCGCAGCCATTCCATCCCAGCCGTCGACCGAGAAGAAATCGGGGATCGACTGGTCACCGTATTCCTTGGCCCAGGCGGCGAGGAAGGCCTTGTTGGCGGGCCGGTCGCCGGCGGTCGAGTAGTTGCCCGCGGTGATGAGGCCGAGCGGTGTCTCGCCCATCTTTGGCAGCTCCTCGTCGGGCAGCAGATCCTGCGCCGAGACGATGTGGATGCTCGCCTCGCGCAGGCCGAGGTCGCGTACCGCATTCATCATCGCCGTCGCCTGGGTTTGCGCCGGAACCCAGAGGAAGGCGACATCGGGCTTGGCGTCCTTGACGCGCTGGACGAAGGGCACGAAATCCGGATTTTGCACCGGGAAGCGG
>Ga0126381_100003522_pt1 | contig 16975 bp, 17 predicted proteins | sample PanSoiMetPlot_28_FD_96465 | JGI IMG/M metagenome (GOLD analysis project Ga0126381, IMG submission 96465) | Tropical forest soil microbial communities from Panama - MetaG Plot_28 | ecosystem: Environmental > Terrestrial > Soil > Tropical forest > Bulk soil | place: Panama | collected 2016-02-17 | reverse complement strand
TCCCGCGGTTGTTGAAGGCGGCGCGCGCGTTGGGCGAGATGCGGATCGCCTCGTCATAGTCCTTGATGGCAGATCGTCCAGACGCAGCTCCGACGACAATGCGCGCCGCGCCCGCGAGGCGCCCCTCAAGCCGGGCACGACCGCGGCGCTGCCCGCGCAGTGGCTGCCGCCCGCGCCGACGCCCGCCGCTGGCGCCGGCGCCGCGCCCGGCGGCGTGTAGACCTAAAAAGATTAACGCGGTGAGGCGCCGCGCCCTCCCGGCAAGCCCTGATTTGACATTGTCATCTCGGCTTGGCACGACTCCCCCCTTGACCCGCTGGCCCCCGCACCAGCGGGGGAGGGCGGGCGTCGGCGTCTTGCGAGCCTCCATCTCGTAAGCCGTCCATGGCGAAAGATGGCACATGTCTGAAAACCCGGAAGTGGAAGAAGAGCGGCCGTGCTTGCACTGCCTGATCGGCGATCTGATCGATGAGTATTACGGCGAGTACGGCTCGCCGAGCGGCGAGACCGATGTCATCGACGTCAACGAGATCATGACCTCGCTTGCCAAGATCGTCGCCGAGATCACCTCCGGCTCGGACGCGGCGGAGGGCCGCCGCATCGTGGATGATCTCTCGCGCGAGATCGCAAAATTCGACGCCGAATATCGCGAGCACGCCGCGAGCGGCGCGCCGGGCTTCGACGTGCGGCATTAGCGTAGGATGGATTGAGCGTCAGCAAAACCCATCAACGCCGCACCGACCTCATCGCGGCTTGAGCCCGATCATGCTGTGCTCGCCGTCATAGAGAACTGCCAGAGAGAAATAGGGCAGCGTGCCGGCGGCGATACGCGTGCGCGGCTCGTGGGGCTTGAGCTCGGTCGTGATCCGCGAGGTCCGGTCGGCATCCTCCGTGAGCCTGACGTCGAGCTCGGTGCCTTGGTCGCTGGTGAAGGCAATCTGCGCCCGGCTGCCCGGGTGCCAGCCCGACAGATCGGACGGTTCGCCGGAGCTGAGATGGAGCCCGGGCGCACCGGTATCGAGCAAGGTCGGCCCGCAAATCCGCCGGCGGCCCTCATCGCCGACCAGGCATCCCGCGATCGCGTCATGGTACCCGCCGGCGCCGGGCAGCCGGCCCATCAGGTCATCGGTGTGGAACAGGGCAAAGCCGTTGCGGTCGTTGGCATCGGGATTGATGATGAGCGTCCCGGGAGTTCGTTCGCCCGGCCGGGGCAGCAGCACCAGCCACGAATGCATCCCGATGCGGCTGAGCGGGTTCGCGGCATCGGCGCGGCCCATATTGATGCCGACGATGGCGCGGAATCCCTGATTCGGCAGCCCGTCCCCGCCCATCCGATATTCCTCCGGGCGCACGCGTGCGGCGGGGCAGCGGGGCGCGTCATCGGCGCAGTCGACGGATTGCACGATCTCGAGCGGGATCGGCGCGTCGGTCGCGGCACCGCCGACCGTTACGACCGCCCTGGCGATGATGCCATGCAATCGCACGCCCAAACCGTAGCGATAGAGGCTCGTCCGATCGGACACCGAATAGAGCGCCTCCGCGACCGTGCCTTGCAGGACGCGCAGCCCGGTCGACCCGGTATCGAGCATGGCATCGATCGGATCGCCTCCCGCGATGACGACCGGAATGGAATAGCGGATCTCTCCGTCGGAGAGGACGGTCTGCTTGATCGGAACCACAATTCGCTCGGCGGCGCGCGCCGAGCAGGGCCCCGCAAGGACCAAGGCCGCGAGCACAAGGGCTGAAGCGATGCCTGATGAGCGCATACTGGCGAGGACCCCCATATGCGTTGCGTCAATTGCCGGCTATATGTAGGCGTTACAAGTTGTCACGTACAGACCGCGATCGTGGCTCCGGTCGACTTTTTCTGGCGGGCTATCGGGAGGCCGTCATGCGCGATGTTCCCAACTTCTCCAGGCCAGGCAACTAAATCGACACCGACTTTGGTTGCCAACTTCGCAGAGATTTGCTGAAGCCTTGGGGCGAAGGCGAATATGACTGGGCCGAGCCGGTTGGAGGCAAAGTCATGAAATATCGTCGGTCAATCACTCTTGCCCTGTCGGCCGCGCTGATGGTGGCGGCTCCAACAACCACCACATCGGCCGTGGCTGTGCGGCGTCTGGCGCATCCGCCCATTCAGTGACGACGCCGACCGACGGCAGCCCCATCACGGCCTATTTCTTTCCGTATTGGTGGGGTTATCGCTACAACTCGCCGGGGCTATAGCCGGCTCGAATATTGGACGCCGCCCGATAGCTGCCGGCTTTGGCGCTACAATTATCTCTACTGGGTGTGCTGATCGAGCGCGGCCAGGAGCCGCCTCACGTAGCCGTCGATCGAGCCGCCGTCGATCCAGCGCATCACCGCGACCACGTCGTTCTCTGGATCGACGTAGATGATGTTGTTGCCGAGGCCGATATGCGCGAAGGCGCTCGCCGGCGCGCTCGGGATCAGCGCCTTGTCGGTGTTGAGGAACCAGTTCATGAACCCGTAGGTCGGCTCGACCGGCGTCGGCGTAAGCGCCAAGTTCACCCAACGGTCGGAGAGGAGCTGGCGGTCCTTCCACTTGCCGTGACGCAAGGTGAGATAGCCGAAGCGGCCCATGTCGTAGCTGTTGATGAACATGCCGCCGCCCCAATGGGCGCCGCCCGACACAGATTGCACCAGTTCGCCGTCGAGCACCACCCAGGAATTCCCGTAGCCGTACCAGCGCCAGGAGTTCGAGGCGCCGATCGGGTCCATGATGTCGTCCTTGAGCACCTGCGGTAATGGACGCCGCCAGACGCTGAGCGCGGCGAGCGCGAGCACGTTCACGCGCACGTCGTTGTATTTGTAGACCGTGCCGCTCGGATGGCGCGCCCGCGACGCCGCGTCGGGGCCGTAGCTCTCCGGGCGATCGGCCCAATCGGGCTTGCCCCAGAGCGTGCCTTCCCAGTCGCTGGTCTGCCGCAGCATGTGGTCCCAGGTAATCGTGCGGTTGTGCGCCGTCTCGAACGGCATGATGAGCTCGCCCGCCGCCGGCTCGCCTGCCTTGCCGGGATTGTAGGCCTCGATCGGGGGCACATAGTCGTGCACCGCGTCGTCGAGCCTCTTGATCATACCGCGATCGAAGGCGACGCCGACCACGCTCGACAGAAAGCTCTTGGTCACGCTGTAGGTGACATCGATGCGCGCGGGCTCGCCCCACTCGGCCACGATGTAGCCGTGACGGACGATGAGGCCGCTCGCGCTGCCGCGCTCACGAAACGGCCCGATCGGCGTGCTGAACGGCTCGCGCCCGTAAACCTGATAATGGGTCATGAGCAGATCACGCGGCGAGCGGCTCTCGCCGGCGATCGCGTAGTCGATGGCCGCCTTCAGGCGCTCCGCATTGAAGCCCGACTCCGCCGGAGTCTTCCGTTGCCAGGTACCGTCCGGATAGTACGGCGCGTCGCCGTCCGCCGCTGCCGCGAGCGGGCAGGCGACGACGAGCAGAAGCGAAAGCAGGAGGCGAGTGCGCATATGAGCGCTCCCCGGTGCGTCGGCTTGGCGCATGATCGCGAGAAAGCCGGCCACCGCGCAAGGGGCTTGTGCGATTGCGCGGCCGTGGCCTTGGCCGTACTCTGGCGCGATAACTGGTCCGGGAGGATGGCATGAAACGCCTTTATCTGTTGTTGGTCGTCCTCGGCCTTGCGGTCGCCGGGACGGCGGCTGAGGCGCAGGAGAAATATCCAAGCAAGCCGGTCAAGATTCTGGTGCCCTACGGGCCGGGCGGGGCGACCGACATCGTGGCCCGCATCGTCGGCGAGCATCTGCGCGATGTGCTGGGCCAAGCCTATTATGTGGAGAACAAGCCCGGCGGCTACGGCATGATCGCCATCGAGGACATGGCCCGCTCGCGGCCCGACGGCTACACGCTGATGGTCGGCAATGTCTCGACCAACGCCATCACGCCGATTCTCTTCAAGTCGAAGCTGAAGATCAACTACGACCGCGACGTGGTGCCGGTCATGCGCCTGGTCGACGTGCCGGCTTTCCTGCTCGTCACCACCAAGAATTTCGCCCCGCGCACCGTCGCTGAGCTGATCGACAATGTGAAGAAGAACCCCGGCAAGGTGCGGTATGGCACAGTCGGGGTCGGCAGCTATCCGGATTACGACATGGCGCTGTTCGCGAAGCGCGCGGGCGACCTCGAGCTGACCGGCATTCCGAACCGCGCGGGCGCGGCCGGCGTCGTGCTCGACATGGTCACCGGCGATACGCAGGTTGCCTTCCTCAATGTCGCCAGCACCGCCGCGATGGTCAGGGACGGCAAGCTCAAGCCGCTCGCCATCGTCAATCACGCGCGGCTGCCGGAATTCCCCGACGTGCCAACCATGGCCGAGGTCGGCTTTCCAGATGTCGGCACCATCGCCTGGCAGGCCATGTTCGCCCCCGCCGGCACGCCGAAGGACATTCTAGAGACGGTGCACAAAGGTGCGATCCGGGCGATGCAGGTCCCCGCGGCGCAAAAGGTGTTCGCCGACCAGAACTTCAACATCGTGCCGACCCCCTCGGTCGAGGAGGCCAAGCCCTGGCTCGCGCAGGAAATCGCCACCTGGAGCAAGATCACCCAAGAGGTGAAGATCCCAGTGCCTGAATAGGCGTGCCCATCCGCTGTCGTTCCCGCGAAAGCGACGCGAAAGCGGGGACCCAGTATTCACTGACGCGCGACTCAAAACTAATGCCACCGTTTGCTGGATTCCCGCTTATGCGGGAATGACAGTTGTGGGGGAGCTGCGAGTTCAAATGAGCGAAATTCTCGTCGAGAAGGACGTCGGCATTCCGCTCCGCGACGGCGCGGTGCTGAAGGCGGACGTGCTGCGGCCGCAGGCCGCCGGCACTTTTCCGGCGATCCTCAATCTCGGGCCCTACCAGAAGGACAAGCTCTGGATTCCGCCCGCGGATTTGGAGGAGAAGCCCGGGCCGCTGATGAACTGGGAGACCATCAATCCGCATTGGTGGGTGCCGCGGGGCTATGCCGCGGTGCGCATCGATGCGCGCGGGACCGGCAAGTCGCCCGGGCAGGGCGAGCCGTGGTCCCACGAAGAAGCCCTCGACTTCCACGACGCGATCGAATGGGTGGCGCGGCAGCCCTGGTGCTCGGGTGCGATCGGGCTCGCCGGCATCTCCTACTTCGCCATCAATCAGTGGTTCGTGGCGAACCTCGCCCCACCCGCGCTCAAAGCGATCATTCCCTGGGAGGGCTTTGCCGACCTCTACCGCGACGCGCTGTTCCACGGCGGCATCCTCAATCAGTTCATGCCGCACTGGTTCGTCACCCACCTCTGCCATCACCTGGTCGGCCGCGCCTATCGGGACAATCCCGACACTTTCCAGACCAACACGCTGTGGCGATGGCTGCGCAACAGCCTCGACAGGGGCGCGTTCGCGGGTTCGCAGGCGCAGTGGGAGAAGCTCACTCTGCCGATCCTCACGGCGGGCAACTGGTCCGGCATGGGGCTGCATCTGCGCGGCAATACCGAAGCCTTCATGCGCGCGGCCTCCAAGCACAAGAAGCTGCGCGTTCATTGCGGCACTCACGTGCATCCGTTCTACACCGAGGACGGGCGGCGCGATCAGTTGCGCTTCTTCGACTATTGGCTCAGGGGGATCGACAACGGCGTGATGGAAGAGCCGCCGGTGAAGCTTGCGATCCGGCAAGGCGGCGGCGCCGTCGTGTGGCGGCACGAGAACGAATGGCCGCTCGCGCGCACGCAGTGGACCAAGCTCTATCTCGATCTCGCGGCGCCTGCGGGGGAGGGAGCGCTCGCCGAGCGCAATCCGGCGCAGGAGGGCGCACGCACCTATTTCGCCAGCGGCTTGAGCGAAGTGGGCTCCGTCTCCGCCTCCTCGACCCAGCTTGCTGCGAGTGCCATGCAGGCCGGCATCGGGATTTCGCTCTCGACGCCGCCGCTGCCGCAGGACACCGAGGTGACCGGGCCGGTGGCGGCGGTGCTGTGGGTGTCGAGCAGCACCGAGGACATGGATTTGTTCCTCACCATCCGCAACATCGATCCCGCCGGCAATGACGTGTGGGAGGTCGGCCAGCAGGGTCAGCAGGTGCCGGTCGCCAAGGGCTGGCTGCGCGTGTCGCACCGCGAGCTCGATCCGGAGCTGTCACTGCCGTATCGGCCCTATCATCGCCACCGGCGCCGCCTGCTGCTGAGCCCCGGCGAGGTGGTGCGGATCGAGGTCGAGATTTGGCCGACCTCGATGGTGTTCCGCCGAGGCCACCGCATCCGCCTCGACGTCCAGCCGCGCGACGGCGTCGGCAGCGTGCACTACACGCATTACCACGCCGACTATAACACCGGCACCAACACCATCCACGCGGGCGGCGCGCGGAAGAGCTATTTGCTGCTACCGATCATTCCGGCTTGAGGGGTCTTGAGCTCTCAAACAAAAGAATTCTGTCGCCTGGCAGGTCGGCAATCGCAAACAGTCCTGCGCGAGGCGCGCACGGCGCCGCGATCTTCTCCCCTCCCCGCAAAGGGGGAGCGAGGAGCCGGGCTCGCTCTCTCCGACCCAGCTCCTTGCGCTTGACCCTGCCTCCAAACAAGGCGATCGATAGCCCGGAGCAGGAGTTCAAGCATGAAACAAAAAGCCAAAGGCATCGGCCTTGCCATCGTGGGGGCAGGGCGGGTGGGGTTGTTCCGCGGGGAGGTGGCGGCACGCCATCCGGCGGTCGAATGGATCGGCATCGCCGAGAAGAACCCCAACCGCGGCGCCGACGTCGCCGGGCGCATCGGCGCCGATTTCGTCACCACCGATCACCGCGAGCTGTTGCGCTGCAGCGAGGTCACCGCCGCCCTCATCTCGACCGACGAGCATCTGCATGTCGATCCGATCCTGGCGGCCGTCGAGCGCGGCGTGCCGATGCTGATCGAGAAGCCGCTCGCGACCGATCTCGCGCAATCGGCGCGCGTCCTCAAGGCGATCGAGGACGCCAAGCTCGATGCCATCGTGGGCTACACGCAGCGCTTCCGTCGTAAATGGCTCGGCGCCAAGGAGAAAGTCCGCACTGGCGCGCTCGGCGACGTCACCCTCGTTACCTCGCGTGCCTTCATGAACCGCCTGGTCGCGATCGACAACTACAAGCGCACCGATGATCCCTCAGCCATCTCACCGATGGTGATCTCCGGCACGCACGCGCTCGACATCGTGATGTGGTACATGGAGAAGAAGACTCCGGTCGAATGCTATGCGCGCTCGATCGACAAGGTCCTGGGCCCGCTCTACGACGGCATCGACGCGACCGCCGGCATGATCATGTTCAGCGACGGCAGTCTCTATCATCTCAACATTTCATGGGCGTTACCGGTGACCTGGCCGGGCGCGGTCTATAGTCTTGAGGTCGGCATCACCGGCACCGAAGGCGTGCTCACCATCGACGACACCCACCGCGACATGGTGCTGGCGGTGTCGGCGCCGCAACACGAGGGCTATGCCCCGGACGGCCGGCGTCTGGTCGATTTCATGGGCAGCTATCCGCCCGGTGACATGGTCATGGGCGAGCTGCGCGGGCCGATGGCCGAGGAGACGGATTCGTGGCTCAACCGCGTGTCGCTCGGCCTGCCGACGCAGGCCGCGACCGCGGCCGAGGCGCACAACCGCCTGATGCTGAGCAAGGCGCTCGATCTCTCGGCGCGGCGGCGGGAGCCAGTCAAGCTCCCACTCGTGCCAGAGGCGCTCCAATAGTGAGAGGGATCAGCCGGCCGGCGTGATGGCGGTCTGCACCGTAGTGAAGGTCGCGTTGAGGCTGCCGCCAAGCGCCTGCATAGTGGCGATGATCGCAACCGCGATGCCCGCGGCGATCAGCCCGTATTCGATCGCGGTGGCACCAGACTCGTTCGTGATGAAGCGCTTGAGGGAAACCAGCATCTGCACTCCTGCTCGCAGTTCGTATTGTCGCCGCGTAAAACTACTTACGGGGCTCAACTTGCAGAGAGGTGAATCCATTCTCTCGAACTGTATGACATTCAACGTCAGACTTCGTGTGGTTAACGAATCGGCAATGCGCGTGCGCTGGCGCCGGGCGGACAGGAGATGCAGATGAGGTCGGCATGGCTTGCCTTGTTGGTGGTTCTCGCCGCCACATCGAAAGCCTCGGCGGAGGACGTCGGGGCGTTTTATGCCGGCAAGACCATCCGCCTCGTGGTCGGGGTCGACGTTGGCTCGGGCTACGACGTGAATGCGCGGCTGCTCGCGCGTCACCTGGGGGCACACATTCCGGGCCATCCGGCTTTCGTCGTGCAGAACCAGCCCGGCGCCGGCAGCGTCACGATGACGAGCCAGCTCTATGCGTCAGGTCCTTTCGACGGCACCGTGATCGGCGCCGCCTTCGCGGGCATGCCGACCATCCCGCTACTCGCGCCCGGCGGCAGCCGCTTCGATCCGGTGAAGCTCATCTGGCTCGGCAACACCAATCGCGAGACCCATGTTACCTACGTGTGGCATACGGCCCCGGTGCAGAGTCTCGAGGAAGCGCGCAGCCGCGAGCTGATCATGGGCGCACAGGCGCCCGGCTCCTCGCAGGTCGATTTTCCGCTCGTCGCCAACGCGCTGCTCGGCTTCAAGTTCAAGGTGGTGCCCGGCTATCAGAGCACCTCGAAGATCAACCTCGCGCTCGAAAGCGGCGAGGTGCAAGGCACGATCGCGGCCTGGACCACGCTCAAGACGCTCTCCTCCGCATGGCTTAGGGACGGCCAGATCAAGATCATCGCGCAATGGGCACTGCGGCCAAATCCCGAGCTGCCCGATGTGCCGAACGTGCTCGATGCCGCGACCACTGCGCAGCAGCGCGACGCGTTGCGCCTGGTGCTGGCGCGGCTCGACGTCGGCCGACCGTTCTTCCTGCCGCCCAACGTTCCCGCGGATCGCGTGGCGGCGCTGCGCCAAGCCTTCGACGCCACCATGGCGGACGCGGCCTATCGGGCCGAGGCCGAGAAGCTCAACATCGACATCGACCCGTTGACCGGCGCCGAGCTCGCCGCGCTGGTCGCGCAGATCTCGCAGACGCCACCCGAGACGGCAGCGCGCGTGCGCGCCGCGCTGGAGCGCCGGTAAGGCAGATCACTTGCGGTTGGCCAGCTCGGCGTTGATCTGGTCGCGCGCGGCGCTGGGGAGCGCCGGGGTTTGCAGCAGCTGCCGCAATTCGTCGGGCGAAATCTGGTGCAGTTGCCCCCGTCCCTGCGCCCGCAAATTCCCGTTGGGTGAGGCCAACCAATCCACGATCACCGATTTGTCGACGCCTGCCTGGGCATGAGCGGCGGTGACGAAAAGAGCCGCTCGCGTCGTCGACAGCGCGGCGACCTGCGTGTTGGTGACGTGCAGGGCTTTCCGCGGCTGCGCCGGATCGCTGTCGTCGTCATAGACGAGGACGTGGGGGTGGTCGGGGTCGGGGTAGAGGTCGACGCGGCGCTTCTGCAGCAAGTTGCGCGGGAGGGAAAAATCCGCGTACTCATCCGTGCCATCTCCCCACTGGTACGAAAAGCGGAAATCGTCCGCCGCCGCTTTGGCATCGGGCAGACGCGAGTCGGTGACGATCACGTATCTCCACTCGACTCTGTTGCTGTGGACCGGGTGCGAGGAGAAGTAAAGGTCCGGCTCCTGCGAGTAAAAATCCACCGGGCCCACGTAAGTTCCCAGCGAGCCGTCATAGACGGTGCGCGGCGGCCAGAACCGGCCGATGTAACCGACCATGGCAAATACGATCAGCCAGCAGCCGATCGTGATGACTCCACTGACGGCCTGTTGCACGCGGTTTTCGCGCGGCACCTGGCGAAACGCCTTCAGCTGCGTCGGCGCCACCCACAGCGCGAACAGAGCCAGCACCGCGTAGGGTCCGTAGCTGAAGAGCTGATCTACCCAACTGCGAGGGTCCATGGGCGTTCTCCCGTTCCTGAGCTGCCCAGGCCATAATCCTACACATCTTTCGGTTGAGTATCCTGTTCACTTTTCAGTTAGTAGAGGTATTGGATAGCCGCGGGTCTGCCGTGCGGGAATCGTTGAAATCCGAGCACGCCTGAAGCATGACTGCCCTCCATGCAAGAGCACAATCCCGAGCAATTGGCGCTGCAGCGCCTGCAGGCGGCCGCGGACGATTTCCAGACGCTGCACGAGATTGTCGCCAAGGCGCGACAGAATCTCAATCAGAACGATTGGGACTACATCGTCGGCGCGACCGAGACCGAGACGACGCTGCGCCGCAATCGCCTGGCGCTCGATCAGCTCGCCTTCCGGCCGCGGGTGCTGCGCGACGTGTCCGCGGTCGATGCGACGGTCACCGCCTTCGGCCGGCAGTTGCGCTTGCCGGTCGTGCTGGCGCCGGTCGGCGCGCTAGAAAGCTTTCATGCCGACGCGGCGGCGGCCGTGACGCGGGCGGCGCAGGAGTTCGGCGTCGCGCATATGCTGAGCTCGGTGTGTGCGCCGGGGCTTGAGAAGGTCGCCGAGGCGGCGCCGGACGGCACGCGCATCTTTCAGCTCTATGTGCGGGGCGACGAGGCCTGGGTCGACGATCACGTGGCGCGCGCGATCGCGCGTGGCTATGCGGCCTTCTGCATCACGGTCGACACCGCGATCTACAGCCGCCGCGAGCGCGACATCGCCAAGCGGCATGTGGTGGCGGGCCGCCGCCGCGCCTCCGGACGCGAGTTCCAGGCGGCGCTCGATTGGCGCACCATCAAGCGCATCAAGGCCAATTTCGTCATCCCGCTCATCCTCAAGGGCATCGCGACCGCAGAGGATGCCTTGATCGCGCTCGATCACGGCGTCGACTGGATCTACGTCTCCAATCATGGCGGCCGCCAGCTCGATCACGGCCGCGGCGCCATGGAGGTGCTGCCAGAGATTGTGGCGGCGGTCGGCGGACGCGCCGGGATCATTGTCGACGGCGGCTTCGCCCGCGGCACCGACGTGGTCAAGGGGATCGCGGCCGGCGCCAATCTCATCGGCCTCGGTCGCATGCAATGCTATGCGCTAGCGGCGGGCGGGGAGGCGGCGCTCATCCGCATGCTCGAAATCCTCGACGATGAGGTGCGCCGCTGTCTCGGCCTGCTCGGCGTGAGCAAGTTCGCGGCTCTCGGCGCCTCGTATCTGCATGCGGCACCCCCGGTGAGCGCGCCGCATGTGCTGAGCGCCTTTCCGCTGCTAAAAATCGAAGATTATAGGTATTGACGTTTGCCATGACCCGCAGGGTCGTCCCCGCGCAAGCGGGGGCCTAGCCGTTGTGGGCCTTGCTATTTGATCGAGGCGTCGACGCTTACTGGGTCCCCGCTTTCGCGTCGCTTTCGCGGGACGACAGCGGAGAGGCTATACGCCCAACAACTTCCGCGCCTGGCCGCCCAGAACCGTTTCCTTGTCCGCTTCGGGTATCGCGAGCGCTTTCACCTGCCGCACGCATTCGCCGGTGCCCATGTCGTAGGGATAGTCGCTGCCGAGCAACACGCGGGCCGGCCCCGCGGATCCGACGAGGAACGAGAGGCTCTCCTTCGAATGCAGGATCGTATCGTAGTAGAAGCGCTCGATCCACGGCTCCGGTGATTGCCTGATGTTCACCTTCGGCTCCGGGCGCACGTGCCAGCCATGCGCCCAGCGGCCGGCCTGGTAGGGGACGAAGCCGCCGCCGTGCACGAGGCACACTTTCAGCTTAGGATGGCGCTCGAGCACGCCGCCGAACACCAGGCACGCGGCCGCGATGGTAGTGTCGAGCGGGTTGCCAATGAGATTGTTGAGATAGTAGGAGCGCAGCCGCTCGGCGGCGCCGACGTTGATGGGATGGATCAACAGCAGTGCGCCGAGCTCGCTCGCGGCGGCCCAGAGCGGCTCGAGCGTGGGATCGTCGAGGTTGCGGCCCACGATGTTGGAGCCGATCATGGCGCCGCGCAGCTTCAAGCTCCGCACAGCGCGTGTAAGCTCGGCGGCGGCGAGCTCGGGGGCCTGCATCGGCAGGGTCGCGATGCCGAGGAAGCGGTCTGGTTTTGCCGCGACGAGTGCCGCGATCGCGTCGTTCTGGATGGCGGCGCAGGCGGCGGTGAGCGAAGCCTCCTGCTCGTAGAGATAGCTCTGCGGCGTGGCGGAGAGCACCTGCACGTCGACCTCGGCGGCGTCCATGTCGGCGAGGCGGTGCTCCACATCGAAGCCGCCGCGCGGGAACGGCCGGTAGGGGGTGCCGGCGACCTCCAGGATAAAGGAATCCTTGTCGATCGCCGTCATGCGCGGCGCCACCTTCGGCGACTCCTTGGCGAGGCGGCCCATCATCTCCTCGGTGAGGATGTGGGTGTGGACATCGAGCGTCCGCGGCATGGCAACTCCTACTTCGATCTGATTTGATGGGGCAGGCACGAGCCGACCGGTCGATAGGCGGGCGCGCCCTTATAGCAGGATTGGCGTCACCGCCCGCAAGGGGCCCGCGCAAGGCCGCATCATGCTATCCTGCCGCAAGGCCCGACGAGCACGGAGCAGGGCGCATGATCATCGGACAGCTCGCTTTGATTGCGGCCTCGGTCTTTGCCGGCGCCGCCATCTACGTCAGCGTCGTCGAGCAGCCCGCTCGCCTCTCACTCGATGCGGGCCCGCTGCTCGCCGAATGGAAGCCGAGCTACCACCGCGGCACCGCTATGCAGGCGCCGCTGGCGCTCGTCGCCACGCTGCTGGGGATCGCCGCCTATGTAGAGACGTTCGACTGGCGCTGGTTGCTAGGCGCCGCGCTCGCGCTCGCCAACTGGCCCTTCACGCTCTTCGTCATCATGCGGGTCAATCACGTGTTGGAGGGGATGCAGAGCGCCGATGCGTCGGTGCACGCACGGGTGACCGAGTGGGGCCGCCTGCATGCGGTGCGTAGCGCTCTGGGGGTGGCGGCCACGGCGGTATTCCTCTGGGCGCTACACTGAGCTAAAGAGTCCGCCATGGAGAGAGCCGGGGGAGCGGCGACCAAATCGACGCGTCGCGACGTACTGCGGGTCGCGAGCGGCGCCGCCGGCGTCGCTGCGGTCGCCGGAGCCGTCGGCGGCGCCGCCTATCTCGTGCTCGACCAAGGTGCCGATGTCGCGCCGCCGCGCGCCGCCGATGCGGTCGAGGTTGATCTCTCGCCGCTCGCGACCGGGCAGCAGGTCATGGTGTTCTGGCGCACCTTTCCGGTCTTCGTGGTCCGCCGCAGCGCGCAGGCGCTGGCGACGCTGCGCGATCCCGACCATTTTGGTCAGCTTGCCGATCCCAATTCCAAGGAGCTGCAGCAGCCGCCCTATGCCCAGAATGCCGCGCGCTCCATCAAGCCCGAGTTCGCGGTGCTGGTCGGTGTCTGCACCCATATGGGCTGCACCCCCCAATTCTATCCGCGGCCGCATGCGAGCGAGCCCGTCGCCGACTGGCCGGGCGGGTATCTGTGCCCCTGCCACGGCTCGCGCTATGATCTCGCCGGCCGCGTGTTCCGGGATTTTCCCGCGCCCTACAATCTGCCGGTCCCGCCGCATCGATTCGTCGGCGACAAGACGATCCGCATCGGGGAAAATCCGGCCAACGTGACGTTCGACTTCAACAGCATCCTGCAAATTTGAGCCGCCAGCATGGCGGTTTGGCTTGTCGGTTTGGTCCGTCGGGGCGATGGGGATCGGCCTAATCGTTCTCGTAGTCCGGCGCTGACGTTTTCATCCCACCGCCCTCGTTGCTGCTAATCGCTACGCGCCTTGTTGCCGCAGGGAGCGTGGCTTGCCGTCGTGGTATTATGCTACATAAATTTTCCGGGTGGATTTCCGGGTGGAGAAGATGACAAATCCCTGCGCTCCGTTCATTGCCGCGCTCGCCCTTGTCGCTTTCGCGTCTCCGCAGGCGCGCGCCGAGGACTTCTACAAAGGCAAGACATTCACCATCGTGGTCGGCTTCTCGCCGGGAGGCGGCTATGACGTGAATGCGCGGACCTTGGCGCGCCACCTTGGAGCGCACATCCCGGGCAATCCCTCGGTCATTGTGCAGAACATGCCGGGCGCCGGCAGCCTCACCGCGGCGCGCTATCTCGACGTTACGGCGCCCAAGGACGGCGCGGTCATGACCATCTTCAATCCGGGCCTCGTCACCCAATCCATCGTCCAGCCCGAGAAGGTGCAGCTCGACTTCCGCAAGTTCGCCTGGATCGGTGTAATGACGCCCGATTTCCGGGTCTGCTACGGCTACGGCCAGAAGGGCGTGAAGAGCTGGGACGACATGATGCAGCGTCCGCTGTTCGTGCTCGGCTCGACCGGGCGCGGCTCCGGCAACTACATCAACGGTGCGACGTTACGGGAAGTGTTCCACGCCCCGATCAAGCAGATCCTCGGCTTCCCGGGCAGCGCCGAGCAGCGCCTCGCCATCGAGCGCGGCGAGCTCGACGGCGATTGCGGCTCCTACAGCAGCATCCCGATCGAGTGGATGCGTGACGGCCTGGCGCATCCCTTCGTGCGCTTCATCGAGCAGCGGCCGCCGGAAATTCCCGATAGTGCGGTCTATGTCGGCACCTTCGCGAGGACGCAGGAGCAGAGACAGATCCTCGATGTGATGAATGCGTCCGACGAGGTCGGGCGGCCCTTCATCATGTCGAAGCAGGTGCCGCCCGAGCGCGTCGCTATCCTGCGCAAGGCCTTCAACGATACCATGGCGGACAAGGAATTCATCGCCGACATGGAGAAGCAGCAGCTGCCGCTCAATCCGCTGCCGGGTGAGGAGGCCGAGGCGATCGTCGCGCGCATGATGCGCGCGCCAGCTGCGGTCGTGGCCAAGGCTAGAAGCCTTTACGAGTAGGCGGCCGAGGGGAAGGGACCCCTTCATCTGTTCACGCCTGTCGTGAATTGCAAGCCGTTGAAACGGCTTTCGTTTGCAGGCATGTTCCGCCCGCCCAAGGCGACCACTGACCCTCCTCATTGACCCGCAAAAAACGAAGGATCCCGCACATGTCGTTTTCCATGTCCAAGGCCTCGCTTCCCGCTCTCGAGATGGGCCTGAACGCGCTGTCGGGTGTGCTCGACAAGGCGCAGGCCTTTGCCACCGCCAAGAAGGTCGATCCGTCGGTGCTGCTCAATTTCCGCCTCGCCCCCGACATGTTCCCCTTCACCCGCCAGGTGCAGATCGCGACCGATCTCGCCAAGAACGGCGCCGCGCGCCTCGCCGGCGTCGAGCCGCCGCGCTACGACGACAACGAGACCAGCGTTGATCAGCTCAAGGCGCGCCTCGCCAAGACCGTGGCATATCTCAAGACGCTCCCGGCCACGAAGATCGACGCTGCCGCCGACAGCGAGATCACCTTCCCGCTCGGCCCGGAGCACAAGGGCCACATGAAGGGCGACGATTACCTGAACCATTTCGTGCTGCCGAACGTCTATTTCCACCTCACCGCCGCCTACGCGATCCTGCGCCATTGCGGCGTCGAGATCGGCAAGCAGGATTTCCTCGGCCCGATCCCGATGAAGATGACGTGAGGTTGAGGCGCTTCCTTGGTCTCTCCCTGCATGGCGCGTCGAAGACCCCGCGTAAACGCGCTTGTGCGGGGAGAGGTCAACGCCGCGAATGAGGATCAACTCGTCCGGGAGCCTACCTGATAAAGCTCAGGTACGAGGCGATGGCCTCCATTTGCTCCGGTGACAGCTTGCGGGCGATGTCCGGCATCGGCGGCCCGGCGGCCGCGTGATAGCCTTGCCCCCACTGCTCGAGCCTGCGCTTGAGGTACGAAGACGCGAGCCCGCTCAGGCGCGGAATTTGTCCAACGCCCTCGGCATTGGGACCGTGGCAAACCACGCAGGCCACAATGTTGGAGTCCGGCAAGCCCTCTTGATAAATCTTCTTTCCCATCGCAACGAGCTCGGCATCGCCGTCACCGGCAGCCTTCGGCGGCATCCTGGAAAAATACATCGCCAGATCTCGCGTGCTTTGGGTGCTGAGATTTGCCGTCGCGTCCCACATGTATTGTATCGAGAGCGGGTTGTCGCGCCTGTGCGTGCGGAAGTCGGCCAGCTGATTTTCGAGATATTGGTATGTCTGCCCGGCAAGACGGGGCGCGGGCGCAACGCCTTGCGTGCTGTGACACCAGGTACAATTGTGAACCGCGGGGCTTTCGGCGCGGCCGGCGACCACGAAGGTCGCCGAGCAGACGGCCGCGGTAATGACCAGCTTCAGGGAAGCAAATCCGGTGACCTGATATCGCCTGCCATTGCTGAATTGCGAGATGCCGGGCATTGAGGCTCACTTCAGGTAGCTGACAAAGGCCGCGACGGCTTCGATCTGCGATTTGCTCAAGCTATGGGCAACCGGACTCATCACGGCCGAGGTGTCCGGCTTCGCCGCGTTTTGCCCCCGTTCAATGCCCCAGTTGGTCAACTCCTTGACGACATAGGGGTAGAGCTGACCCGCCAGCCGCGGAATTTCTCCCGTACCGGTCGCCTCCGGGCCGTGGCAGGCCGCGCACGCGGCCACGTTGGCATCGGGCACGCCGTCCTCGAAAATCCTCTTTCCCTCGGCTGCCAGCTGGCGCGGCGCGCCGCCAATGGGGAGCGGGTTGAGCTGGTGGAGGCTCAAAGCGAGTGCCGCCATCATTTCCGGGCTCAAGGCATGCGCCACATTGAACATCACATTGTTGGTTCGCCGGTGCTCGAGGAAGGCGCGCAGCTGGTTTTCCAGATACGCGGTCTGCTGTCCGGCGAGGCGCGGGATGGGAAAAAATCCGAAATAGCCCTGCGCTGATGGCCCGTGGCAGTCCTTGCAGTAGCTGAGCTTCGCCTGGACGCTTGCTTTCGGCGCCGCCGGTCGCTCGTCGGCGGCCGCTGCGCCGGCAAGCGCAACAGTCAGGATCGCGATCTGCAATATCAGTTTCAGGGAGCTCAACGCTTTTACTCCAGATAGCTGAGATAGGCCGCAACAGCCTTGATTTGCTCGTCGCTCAAATTCCGCGCGATCGGCGCCATCACGTTCGACAGAGTCTCGCCGCGCTCCTTGC
>Ga0126381_100003521_pt1 | contig 16980 bp, 13 predicted proteins | sample PanSoiMetPlot_28_FD_96465 | JGI IMG/M metagenome (GOLD analysis project Ga0126381, IMG submission 96465) | Tropical forest soil microbial communities from Panama - MetaG Plot_28 | ecosystem: Environmental > Terrestrial > Soil > Tropical forest > Bulk soil | place: Panama | collected 2016-02-17 | reverse complement strand
GTGATGGAGTCGAGTTCGATGGCGCTGTGAATCATCTCTTCCTGAAATTCAGGGATTTGGCCGAACTGACGACTGGCGGTAACGATCAGCTTGAGCTCGTCGGGGGAGTGAACGGCGCCTCCGCGGCGGGTGGGTTGCGCACCGAAAAGTCTTAAGACCAGGCCACCGGAACGGCGCATAAAAAACAAGAGTGGCCGGGTCACGGTGAGGAAGGCTTCCATTGGGCCGGCCACGGCTAAGGCAATCTGCTCCGCGCGTTGAAGGGCGAGGGTCTTCGGCACGAGTTCGCCGAGGATCACGTGCATGTAGGTGATCAGGCTGAAGGCGATAGCAATGGCGATCGTGTGGGCATAAATGGCTACGTGGGGCAGGCGTTGCACGAGGGGCAGGCTGCCTACCAGACTGGCGACCATGGGTTCGCCGATCCAGCCTAGAGTCAGGCTGACCATCGTGATGCCGAGTTGGACGCCGTTTACGACCTCGTCGAGATTCTGGTGAAGTCGCAGAACGATGCGGGAGCCGACACGTCCGGTTTCAATGAGTTGCTGGATGCGCGTGTCGCGCACGCTGACGAGCGCGAATTCCGCGGCTGCGAAGAACGCGTTGGCTGCCACGAGGAGGAGGATCAGAAAGATCCGGAGCAGCACGAAAGCGAGCATGGATGGGTAATTCTAACATTCGAGGGGAGTTGAGGGGCAGAGGGGCAGCTGGCACTACAGTGGGCAGTGGGGCTCGGGTTCTTTTGTCCTCTCGGCTCCAGTCCTCAGATTCCGAAAGTAGTTACCTGACTCCGCATTACTTTAGGGCAGTGCTTAGCATCACAAAATTCGGAGTCTTGTTTCGCTATCCTTTTAACCAGTTACGGGTCTAAGTGAAAGAAGCCGCTGGTTGGACAACGTAACGCATCAATTTCGCATCGCAGGCAACAATTCTTCGGAACTAATTCCAGAGGGGCCTCGTAATAGCAAGTGAGGGCGGCAGGATGGCTCCCAATCTTCAATTGGCGGTACGTCAAGGAGGTTTTGTGAACGGCAACGGCAATAATGGCAAAAAGAAACGCCGCAGAGTGATTATTTGGGGGTCGGTCGTCGCAGTGATCGTGCTGCTGATTGCGGTCGGTGTCATTGTGGCAAAGAGTGGCGGAACGAAGATCGATCCGTCGAAGTTGGCGAAGGTGGAAAAGGGCGACTTGGCAAAGAGTGTCGTCGCAACCGGAAAAGTGACCCCGATTACCAAGGTAGAAGTGAAGTCGAAGGCTAGCGGTATCGTAAAGAAGCTGCTCGTAGACTACGGCGATCGTGTAAAGCAGGGCCAACTGCTGGCACAGCTCGACAAGGTTGAGATTGAAGCTCAGGTCGCGAAGTCGAAGGCAGGTCTGGAAGCAGCTCAAGCGAATCTAATCAGCTCGCAAGCCGACTATGAGCGCGCCAAAGTCGATGCGGAAGGGCCGGACGTTCCCCCGCTGAAGCGTGCATATGATCGAGCCACTAGTATGGCCAAAGATGGAGTTGTTTCGGCATCCGCGCTCGACGATGCCGAGAAGAATTACACCATGGCTGTGAACAAGCAGAACGTCGCTAAGGCACAAGTGACCGTGCTGAAGGCGAAGATTGCGCAGTCACAAGCCGTCGTGGCGCAGGACGAAGCGAACCTTAAGCAACTCGAAGAGCAGCTCAGCTATACCGACATCATCTCTCCGATCGATGGCATTGTGCTGTCGCGCGATGTCCAGATGGGCGACGCGGTCAGCTCGATCCTGGTATTGGGATCCTCAGCAACTCTGGTCATGACTTTGGGCGATACCAGCGAAGTCTATGTGAAAGGCAAGGTTGACGAGAGCGACATCGGGAAGGTGTATCTCGGACAGCGCGCCCGGATCAAAGTGGAATCGTTCAAGGACAAGACGTTCGACGGCAAGGTGACGAAAATCTCGCCGATGGGCGTGGAGAAGGATAACGTCACGACTTTTGAAGTTCGGGTTTCGATCCAGAACCCCGGCGGCGAACTGAAAGCTGAAATGACTGCTAACGCCGAAATCATCCTGGAAGAACACAAGAGTGTGTTGCAGATTCCCGAAGGCGCGATTCTGTACGACAAGGACAAGAAGGCATCGGTCGAGATTCCGAAGCCTAAGGGCAAAGACGGCAAAGAGAAGGTTGCCGTCAACATCGGAATTTCCAATGGCGCGAAGACTGAAGTGCTCAGCGGCTTGAAGGAAGGCGATCAGGTCGTGCTGCAGTAGAGGCAGTGTTTCAACGTTTTCATGGTTTCAAAAGCCGCAACGAAACCACGGTGTTGCCGTCCGGCTTCTGGTTCAGCGCATATCCGTAGTAGCGGAAGGCGAGAGCCAGAAGCCGGTTGCCGTTTAGGGAAAGTTATGACACTCAACGAAATTCTCCGACAGGCGATTGCCACATTCCGGGCTCACAAGATGAGGACATTCCTCACCATGTTTGGGCTGGTGTGGGGGATTGCGTCGGTGATCATTCTGGTTGGCCTGGGACGAGGATTTGTCGTCGATCAGAAGAAGCACATGGAGACGCTGGGCAAGGATCTGGTGATCGTGTGGGGAGGGCGCACGAGCACACAGGTTGGGGGACGCGCCGCGGGGCGGGAGATTCGGCTGAACGTCGACGATGCGGAATTGATCCGGGATGAGTGTTACCTGATCAAGAATGTCAGCCCTGAGTTGCGGCGGACGATTCCCGAAGTGAGCCAGTACAACCTGGCGAATCGTGGAGTAGTAGGGATGTGGCCGTCGTATCAGGATTTTCGTTCACTGAAAATTTCTGAAGGACGCCTGATCACAGACGACGATGAGCGCGAAGGACGGCGCGTGCTGGTGCTGGGATCGAAAGCATATCGGCAGCTGTTTCCTGGTCAGCCGGCGATTGGCGCGACTGTACTGGTGAAGAGCGTGCCCTATTCGGTGATCGGCGTTCTGGCGGAGAAGAAGCAGAATTCGAATTACAGCGGCCCCGACAACGATTACTTGTTCGCACCGTATTCGGCGGTGTCGCGCGACTTCCCTCCTCCGGAAAAGCCGGGTGCCGGCATTACGCGCGGGTATCTGGATGACATCGTGTTTGAGGTAGCCGATCCCGAACACCATGAAGAAGCTGTGCTGCAAGTACGGCGGGCGATCGCACGGGTACGGCACTTCGATCCCGTGGATAAGGACGCGTTATTTATCTGGGACACGATGGATGGCGCCAAACAGCTGGCGAAAATTTTTGGAGTCGTGACATTGTTTTTCGGATGTGTGGCGATTGTGACGCTGTGCCTCGGCGGGATCGGCGTGATGAACATCATGCTGGTGTCCGTCAGCGAACGCACGCGGGAAATCGGCACGCGCAAGGCAATGGGAGCCACGAAGCGAGATATCCTGCGACAGTTCTTTGCGGAGTCGGCAATGCTGACGCTAGTGAGCGGGCTGCTCGGCTTCACTATTGGAATCGGATTGTGCGCCGCGATGACGGCTTTGCCGCTACCGGATTTTGTTCCACATCCGATCGTTTCACCGATTTCGATTATTGCTTCGATCTTTACCCTTTCGTTGATTACCGTGACGGCGGGGATGTATCCTGCCCAGCGCGCCGCGGACATGACACCAGTGGAGTCGCTACGTTATGAATAGAAAAACTCGAATTCTCCATCCCACGTTTGAGTCCAGCCGAACAGCCAAACTGCTTGTTCTTGCGCTGGTCGTGATGTTCACATCTACTGCGGCGCTCGCTTGGCCTTCGCCGCAGGGTACGTTTGACCGAACACTGCACGTCACCGGTCCTGTTGATCTCGAGGTTCTTACGCACTCTGGCGATGTGCGGGTACGTGCGGGATCGTCTGGCACGGTACAGATTCACGGAAAGATTTTCGTCGGCAGTAACTGGCTGCTCGGGCACCGCGACACGGATGTGCACGCGATCGAACAGAATCCGCCAATCAAGCAAGAAGGCAACAGCATTCACATCGACTATGTCGATATGCGCAACATCTCGATCGATTACGAGATCACCGTTCCCGCGGACACCACGGTTCGAACGCGCAGCGGCTCCGGCGATCAGACCATCGAAGGCACTCACGGAAATGTGGACGTGCAAACAGGATCAGGTGATGTGAAGCTCGCCAGCCTGCAGGGCGAGATTCGTTTGCAGACTGGCTCGGGCGACGTGCGGGCACGCGAGGTCTCTGGCTCGGTAAAGGGCGGCACCGGTAGCGGCGATGTCGAAATTGAAGAAATGGGACCGGGCGACATCGACATGCACACCGGCTCGGGGAACGTCATCGCACGCGGCATTCAGGGATCGTTCCACGGCGAAGCCGGCAGCGGCGACATCACTGCGGAAGGAACACAGACGGGCTCGTGGGATATTCGTACCGGCTCGGGAAACGTACATGTGCGGATTCCTTCGAATGCCGGGTTCGACGCGGATATTTCCACCAGTTCGGGCAGCATCGACGTCGGCGCTCCGATTGAGATGACCGTGCAGGGACGCGTTGGAGAGTCGCACAAACAGATTCACGGCAAGGCTCGTGGCGGAGGTCCTTTGCTCCGCGTGCGTACCGGATCGGGCGATATCCACATCGAGTAGCAATGAACGAGGCCGGGCCTGTGAAGAATTCGATTGTGCTGCTGCTCATCCTGTTGTGGGCTGCTGCGATGGCAGCCCAAAGCGGCGACTTGGCCCTCGTGCACGGGAAGCTCTATTCGTCTCCCACTTCGGAACCGGTCGACAATGCAACCGTGCTGATACACGCGGGAACGATCGCTTGGGTCGGAGTGGGAAACGAAGCAAAGACTCCAAAGACAGCCCAAACGATCGACTGCACAGGCAAGGTCATTGTCGCCGGTTTCTGGAATAGCCACATTCACTTCGAAACCGGCTGGCAAGATTCGGCCAAGATGCCGGCGGCCAAGCTCACCAGTCTGATGCAGCAGATGCTCACAGGCTGGGGGTTCACGACGGTGTGGGACCTGGGTTCCGATCCGCAAAACACACTCGCGATTCGCCGCCGTGTGGAGAGCGGTGAGGTGCCAGGGCCACACATACTAATGGCGGGCGCCATCTTTCCGAAGAACGGGCATCCCGTCTATCTCCCGCCTGAGATGCAATTGACGGAAGCGGCATCGCCCGAGGAGGCCGCTCGCGAAGCGCGACAGTATTTGCAGTCTGGACTGGACGGCATCAAGTTGTTCACCGGCGCGTTCATGGGGAACAAACCGGTGATTAACATGAACACCGACATCGCGAAGGCGGCCGTAGACGTCGCGCACGGGGAACACAAGCCGGTTTTCGCTCATCCCCAGAACAGAACTGGCGTGGACAATGCCGTCGCGGCCGGGGTGGACGTGCTGGCGCACACAATTCCGACGGAGCGCAGCTATACAGACGAAGAAATCGCAGCGATGAAGCAGCATCACGTCGCGCTGAGTCCGACCCTGACGCTCTGGACAACGGTCGTCTCTGATGTTGGAGTGCAGAATCAGCTCGTTCAGAACGGAGTCGATGAGTTGAAGCAATACTCCTTAGCAGGCGGCACGATTCTCTTCGGAACGGATGTCGGTTTCACATCGAAATACGATACAACGCAGGAGTATGAGTTCATGGGCCGGGCCATGTCGTGGCGGCAGATTCTGGCGTCGCTCACGACGAATCCCAGCGAATTTTTTAAGAGCACGCACGAAGGTTCGGTCGAGAAAGGCATGCAGGCTGATCTCGTAGTGCTCGAAGCCGATCCGGCGCAAGATGTGCGGAATTTCGCAAAGGTCGCGTACACGATTCGCAACGGTAAAGTGCTCTACAACAAAACTGCGCACTAGAACGTAAGGCAACCATGTTCCTCAAAGAACTCATTGTGCAAGGCTGGCAAGCGTTAATGCGCGACCGGACTCGGTCGGCGCTGACAATGCTCGGCATCGGGTGGGGCCTGGTTTCCGTCGTGTTGCTGCTGGCCTATGGACAAGGGCTCGGGGGATGCGTTCTGAGTGCCTTCCTGAATATGGGGAACAACGTCATTGTCCTTTGGCCGGGGCAGACGAGCATGCAGGCAGGCGGACAGCGCGCCGGGAAGCCGATCAAGTATGAACTCGAAGATGTTGAAGCCATTCGCGACGAAGTGCCGATTATTCGCGCGGTGAGCGGAGAGATCGATCGCGACTTCGGCTTCAAGATTGGCACACGCGTAGTTTCGATTATGTGCCGCGGCGTGGACATGCCTTACGGGCAGATGCGAAAGCTTGATCTCGCCGATGGTCGTTACTTCAACGAAACCGATTTCACCGATCACAAGCGCGTCGTGATCCTCGGCTACCAGGCCGCAAAGAAAGTTTTCCAGGGTGCGCCGGGAGTCGGGCAACACGTCGAGATCGGCGGCCTGGATTTTGAAGTGATCGGGACGATGCGCAATAAGATTCAGGACTCCATGTATCAGGGCCCGGACAACGAGAATGCATTCATTCCCTTTGCCTTGATGCGCGATCTGAAGAACATTCGCGATCCCGACGAGATCATCATCCAGCCGACGTCGGCTCAATTGAACAAGAAGGCGTTGATGGCAGCGCGCGAAGTCATCGCGCGTCGGCATCACTTCGATCCGAAAGACGATAAGGCGACCCCCGAGTGGGACACGATTGAAGACCGTAGCATGATTAACGCCTTCTCTTACGGACTGCAGGCCGTGCTCGGATTGATTGGCGTGGTCACACTGGCGGTCGGCGGTATCGGTGTGATGAACATCATGCTGGTGTCAGTCACCGAGCGCACACGGGAGATTGGCCTGCGCAAGGCGATTGGAGCACGTCCACGGCATATCCTGGTCCAGTTCTTACTTGAGGCGTTGGTGCTGACGTTCGTAGGCGGGCTAATCGGGATGCTGGCTGCGGAATTCCTGACGTGGGTGATCCCGCCAATGCCGCTCTATGACGAGTTCTACAAGACCGCCGACCACGAAGGCGCGATCTTCCTGCATGCATCGATGGGCGTGATGGCCGTGTCGTTCACGATTCTAGCGATGGTCGGGATTGTGTCAGGATTCTTCCCTGCCCTGAAAGCGTCGCGGCTGAATCCGATAGAAGCGCTGCGATACGAGTAGGTCAGGGAAATCAGCGGGGACCCAGGGGCAAACACTCGAATGTAAACCTAATCGATAAGGGCGAAGTTGAGCGCCAACGCCTGTGGCGTTTTGAAAGACTCGATCGCAAAAGATGCTCAGAAAAACTTTGCGCAAGCATGCCCAACAAACGACGATCTCAATTTCTTGTATCTTTCCGTCCCCAGACTTTGGCACGTTTCGCACGAACCCGGACTTTCAATACCGTCGTCTAATAGTGTCAACCATGCCGCCCTCTGACGCAGATTTACTCCAGTCCAAATTCGTCTTTCAGCGACTTATCTAACCATCTCCACAATAGGACCGCGAATCCACCAGGCTTCTGGGCAGGTTTTGTGTTCACACCGAGATAGTGGAGTCGTTCGTCAGGTCTTTCTGTAGCCCGAGTTCGTCCGATCATGAACTGAGTAATGGGCCCGGCGCCACGACTCTTGCGAACATCAAAAGACTTGAATGACGTAGGTATTTGCTCTCCGCTCCAATCGAGTAGTTCGCAGATCGGGGCTGTCCCTCCTTTGTCACTGTGGTGACCAATCGTTCGCAAGATGACGAGACGACCGGACTGCATTCGGTATGCAACAAGATCGCCCACGCGCCATTCATTTGTATCCCGGAACCGCTTTGGGATGCGCTTCTCAAGTGGTTGCGGAGAGCTAAGTTGGGCCCGGAGCTTTTCGAGGACAGCCTTACGCTTCTTGAAATCCTTTGAACCGGATGCCCATCTGGCTAGGTCCGATCCGCTTTCGATCACATTCAATGCTTGCTGCAAAACGTGAGACTCGAGCCGCCCACAGTTCCACTGCGTAGCCGCCAGTGCCAACCAAAATACAGGTGACTCGTCGGGATCGTTGACTGAAGCGGACCACTCGCGCAAAAGGGCCCTCGTCGCTTCAGGCCCGGTCAGGCCATCGCCAACAAGGGTAACGTAGGAGTCGCGTACATCACATGCGGAATCGTCGGAGAAGAGCGCTGTTCCCCATACACCCATAACGTCACAAGGCTACCACTCTGGACAGATGATTAGCGTTACATCACCAATGCACTGGACTTTCCTTCCAGACCCGTTAGGACGAGTTTCAGCACAGCTGTTATCCCCTCGGCACCAATCGAAATCTTTCAATCGCGATTCGGGCGCTGCGGTTGCTGCGGGCGCCTCTCAGGTAGTAGCTCACCGTCAGTTCATCAAAGCTGCCCATGGCCAGTTTGCTTGGCAAGCGAAATCGCATGGTTTGGGTTACGGCGTGGGCTTCCGACGATCCGGGTGTTACGACGTTCTCCATCCCCAACGACTGGAGCGGCTTATTGGCGAGTGCGGTGTTCCGAACTTTTAGCAGAATGCTGACGGAGTTGGGAAAGGGATCTGCGTTCCGGATGTCTACTTCGATCGCTCCGTAGTTGCGAGGGTCGACGGCAAACCCAAGGTTCTGCTTCGCTTCCATCGACATCCCGTCGCCGTCGGTCGAGCGGAAGAACTGCGCCGACGGACTCCCATGCATCAGCACCGAGTTCGATGGAGGCTGGTCCGACGGGCCACGCCAGAACCAGTAGACGCCGTCGAAAGGAATGCTGAGCGGGTCGGTATGAGAGGTGCCCGTTCCGCCTTTGGTCTGCGGTGCAGGCGCCACCAGTTTGGTATGAGGCTGTACCTCCGGATAAAGTTCGACGCCGGGAAACACCGGGCCGACAATCATCATGACGGCCACGTTCGTTTTCAGCCCAGTCTTCGGTCTGCTATCGGATGCTTTGGCTTCCTCGGGAAACGTCGAATCGAACATATGCTTCGCGACAGCGAAGGAGTCACCGCGCGATCCAGTGCGCTCCGAAGTGAACAAAGACTTCAGCCAAGCTAGAGTCGACGCACTTCCCTGCATGTCCTTACCCTTACCGGTCTCAGTCTCGTGTTGTCGCCACTGCCCGTGACCACTCTTGCCGCCTGCCAGGGAACTCCCTTCACCTCGACCGCCCTCGACGACATAAGGCAGCCATGCAAAAACAATCAGAAACGTGGTCGCGATTAGCACTGCTGAAACGGATCGCGTGGAGTCCCGTTCGCCGATCGCGGGAAGATCCCGGAACATCTTGAAACTCCGGTGGACAACCGCTGTTGTGCCCGCCAGATAAAGCAAGCCTGCCAGTGCGACGCGATTATCCAAAGCTGCGAAGATTGCGCCCTGGATCATGAAGGCGGCGAGAATGCTTGATGCGAAGGGGAGATCCCGCTTGAGAAGGGAGAAGGCGTGGTACTCGAGAGACGATTCGGGCAACGTGGTCGCCGCACCGGACGACACTGCTCTAAGAAATGCGATCGAGCGCGCCACGTGGAGCGCGAATACAACAAAGATCACCAGCGCGAACCATGACCTCTGGCCGTAGAACACCAGCAGCGGTGGCAGCCACAGAGTTGCAGTGGCGGTGTGGATGGCGATGTCTTCACTGCGGGCATTGAGTTCTGCGCGACGAACCAGAAAAACGAGTTGAGTCGAGATCGCCGCGAAACCGAAGACCGCGGTGATGTATGCAACGGCGCGCGTGATCAGGCTGAGCGCGGTGGTCGAATGTTCTGGCGAAAGAGAAGAACCGACCACCGTAGCCAAGATCGCTGCGACAAAACCGGACGCGGCCGCGCACTTGGCAAGGCGAGGGGACACTGGCGGAGTCCTTTAGCGGGTTGGACACCGCAAATTACGCATAAGTTCCGGAATAGAAACCTCGGCGCGGGGCTGTCACCTGCGGGTCCTTCGCTGTCCATTTTCGAACGAATCTCTCCGGATTTGGCCAGTCCCCTTGCGTAAGTCTTCCTAAGCGGGCACAACATGAGTTGAAAATGCGTGGGATAGACGACGGTTTGAATGGCCACCGAAGTGCCGCACTTCACCTTGCGTCTGTCTCCGGAGGTTCCAATGCACAGTCTTCTCCATGACTTGCGCTACGCACTGCGCCAACTACGCAAGAATCCCGGTATGGCTTTACTGGCGATCGTAACGCTGGCGCTGGGGGTGGGTGCCAATACGGCGATCTTCACCGTGATTGAAAGCGTACTGCTGCGGCCGCTGCCTTACTCCCATTCGGATCGCATCGTGTACGTCGGTCGCGGTAATGACCCAGGTTACTCGGCGACATCGTGGATGAGCTATAGCGACATTCACGCGCAATCCACCTTGCTCCAGGCGGTGGCCGGTTACTCGGAAGATGTCTCCGTGGTCGAGACCCGAGACGCCTCGCAAGCGGTGGCCGCTCCCCGCGTCACAACGAATCTATTTTCGATGCTGGGCGCTCAACCGATCTTAGGACGAACATTCACAGAAGCCGAAGGCAAATCCGGAGGCCCGTCGGTTGTGTTGCTTTCGGAAACGTTGTGGCGCGAAAGCTTCCATGCAGATTCCAATATCGTCGGACAAACCATCAAGATTGGTGGCCAGCCGCACACGGTCGTCGGCATAATGCCTCGGAGTTTTCATTTTCCCGAGGAACTGGGGCCGGATCTTGAAAAGGGCGTCTGGCTGCCGTTGCAACCCAGCGTCGCAATGCTGACAGATCGCGGATATAACTTCTTCAATGTCGTTGGTACGCTTCGCCCGGGAGCCACCATTGCTCAGTTGCAACACGAACTCGACGCGATTGCGGCGCACATTCCCGCGAATAAAGTCGAAAGTGCATTCAGCTTCCGCGCCAGTTCGTATCAGGAATTACTGACCGGCCCGGTGCGCCCCGTTTTCTATGCGCTGTTCGCGGCGCTGGGACTGGTTCTCCTCATCGCCTGCGCGAATGTATCGAACCTGTTGATCGCGCGCTGCCTGGGAAGGCAACAGGAGTTCGCGGTCCGGACAGCGCTGGGTGCGGGAAGAATGCGACTGGTGCGACAGATGCTGGCCGAAGGGTTGGCGCTCAGCTTGCTCGGTTGCGGAGCCGGGTTGTTGCTCGCACAACTAGGAATGATCGGGATCGGCAAACTACCAGCTGGGACGATCCCTCGCGCCGATGGAATCGCGATTCATTGGACGATCGTATTCGCGTTGGCAGCGGTAGCGATTCTGACCACGGTTTTGTCATCGCTCTTGCCAGCGTTCATCGTGGCGCGGGCAAATCCTCAAGCTGCGCTGCAAGCGGCTTCGCGCGGCCTGGGATCGAGGTGGGTCAGCGGCAAACTCAGCGGAGGTTTGGTCGCCGCCGAAGTCGCACTCTCCACCCTTCTTCTCGTGGGAACAGGGTTGCTATTCCACACCCTGTGGAACCTGGAACAGTCGCACCTGGGATTTGAAGCGGCGCACATCACCACGTTCTCCGCCATGCCCGGAGATTCCGGCGGCTTTTCGGCTATGGCTGTTTCGGAAGACACCGCGAACGTCCCGCCTTCGATTGCAACGCTCACGTATCGGCCGTTGCTCGATCAAATCCGCCGGACTCCCGGAGTTGAGGGTGCAGCTTTGTCTAGCGCACTGCCTCTTTCGGGAATGGACATGGGATCGAGCTTCGAGATTGTGGGGCAACCCAAAGATCCCGACCATGAAGCCCACGCCCGTGTTTCTGCGGTGAGCGGCGACTACGCCAGAACTCTGGGCACGCCAGTCGTTCGCGGCCGCATGATCAACGACGACGATGTAGCCAGCGCCCCATTCGTTGTCGTGATCAACGAAACGCTCGCCCGGAAATACTTCGCCGGCAAAGACCCGCTTGCTCAGCAGATCGACCTCGGTAGCAAAGAAACTGGCATGCTCAAGCCCTACACAGTTGTCGGCGTTCTTGGCGACCAGGTGGACCAGGCGGTCGGCGGCGATATTCAGCCGCTCGTCATCCTCTCGCAGGAACAGATTCCGACAACGTCGCTCTTTTATCAGGCTCTGTTGAAAACCATAGTCGGCTTTGTGGTGAAGACAAGGGGCAACATTCCGGTCGCGAGCGAGATGCGTTCCGTATTCCATCGGGCTGCTCCCAGTATTGCGCTCGACAACTTTCAGACCATGCAGGAAGCGATTGATCAGAACACATTCAGCCAGCGGCTGGGGCTGTATCTGGTGGCGTCTTTCGCGGGACTTGCCGTGGCCATGGTGGTCGCAGGCCTTTATGGCGTTCTGTCCCAGTTGGTGGGACATCGGCGGCGCGAGATCGGAGTGCGCATGGCCTTAGGTGCGTCGCGGAAGAGTGTCGCGCAAATGGTACTCAGGCAAGGATCGATTCTCATCAGCATTGGGCTCGCCGTGGGGCTGGCCCTGGCGTTTGCGTCCGAGCGACTGGTGCAGAGCTTCTTGTATCACGTACGTCCGCTGGATGTGTGGACCTACGTTTCCGTGCTGGTGGTGCTGCCGGGAATCGGGCTGGTTGCGGCCCTGCTGCCTGCGAGAAAAGCCGCGTCGATTCAGCCGACGCAAGCGCTGAGAGAGGATTGAGGCGGAGTTTCGACGTGTGCTGAATCTAATGCTGTCACCCCATTACCCTCGTGCCTTGACGCGCCGCTTCTCTACAATTAACTTCGCAATAATAGGGAAAATACTGTCTTCCAGCGAGGGTTCAGTTGCCGCATCGTCCGATCATTACTCTTACTACCGACTTTGGGACCAACGATCATTTTGTGGGCGCCGTGAAGGGCGTGATTCTCGACATTGTGCCGGAGGCGGCGATTGTCGATATCACGCACGCCATTCAGGCTTACGACGTCCTCGACGGCGCCATCGCGATTTCGCAAACCTATTCTTACTTCCCTACCGGTACGGTCCACATGGTGGTGGTCGATCCCGGCGTGGGGACAACGCGGCGCGCGATCATCGCGTCGAGCGATGGATATCACTTTGTTGCTCCGGACAACGGCGTGCTTTCGATGGTGTATGCCAAGGAAGAGCGCATTCACGTCCGGCACATTACCTCGGACCATTATTTCCACCAGCCGGTAAGCAGCACGTTTCATGGGCGCGACGTGTTCGCTCCATGTGCGGCGTACCTGGCGAAGTTGGTGGACTCGCACAAGTTTGGGGAAGAGATTGAAGATTATGTGAAGTTTGCGGCGCCGCGTCCGAAGCCGAATGGCGAGAACAAGCTGCGTGCCGTTGTGCTGAAGGTCGACCGCTTTGGAAATCTGATCACGAATGTGACGCCTGAGGATGCCCCGGCGTTATTCTCCAGGAAGTCTGCGTTCAAGATTGTCGTTGGCAACAAGGAGATCACAACCATTCGCGCCGCGTACGCCGAGGGCGCGCAGGGCGAAGTATTTGGCATTCTTGGCAGCATGGGATTTCTGGAGATCGTCGCGAATCGTGCCCCTGCGGCGCAGATCACCGGAGCTGGTAAAGGCGCTGAAGTGAGCATTCTCTTGGGCGGAGCCGCCGCCGCAGGTAAGGGTGCGTAGCCGTCGAAGCTAAACCGCGGCTGGCATCGCGCGTAACTCAGCAGCACGCGTTTTTCCACAAGAAGAACCCTTTTCTTGTGACATCCAACCTTGACCCTCGATTGAGAAAGCGCAGACTAGTTGCACGTGCCAATGATCGCTGGCCGAGACCAGATCGGCAACCGCTCATGCGTGAGCAGCAGCTAAGCTCTTTATCTCCAAGATTTTGCGTGTAAGTTGTTACGGCTCAAGATTTTGCGCAGAATTGAGCGCGTCAATGCAAATAAGTTCTTTGAAATCAAGGTTGTGACAGAAAGCGACGAAAAACGAGAAAAGCCATTTCTCGCGCACACGTCGGCCTGTACTCTGGCTGACAGGGGCGCACTTCGCAATTTGCTTTACGAGCTCTTCGGTTTGGGGTGGACGTAGTGTTCCATCTCGCCGGTCCAGCGCAGAAAGCGCCAGAGGTTGTGGCGCTCCCGCCACATAAACTCCCAAAATTCCAGAAATCCGATTTGCTTCATCTTGACGCCGGTATAGGTCTCGATGCGCCAGAGGAGATAGGGACTGCGCCAGGGCGCGAGACGATGTCCCTTAGTGGCGTTCCATAAAAAGCGGATACGGTTCCGCATGCGGGCATCATAAACACAAAGGCCGGGGCTGTACAGAAACGACAGTACCCACAAGCAGAAGATGTACACCCGGCGCGGCTGGACAGCCGAGGCGGCACGGCAAATCTCGCATGGTAAAATCCGGATTCCGCCTGAGAATCCCTCGCATGCCTGACGCCCAAGCCCGCCAACAAGCTGAAGATCATTACTACGCCGCGCTCGACTGGATGGCGGATGGGCAATTGGAGAAGGCGGTCGCCGCCTACCAGGAGTCGATCAACGCTGATCCCACATTCACCGAAGCGATGCACGGACTGGCGCGGGCGCTCCAGGACATGCAGCGGTACGACGATGCAATCGACGTGGCGAAGAGGATCGCAGAGATCGATCCGGATGATGTGCTGGCGCACACGAGCCTGTCGGTGCTCTACCAGAAAAAAGGAATGATTCCCGAAGCCGAGGCAGAAGGTGCGAAGGCGCGAGTGCTCGGGTGGAAACAGCAACTGAAGAGGAGTGGGGAGTAGAGCGTGATCCTCTTCTAAGACTTCTCAGCGTGGCTCGGTGTGAGGAGAGCTGATGGATGCATCCGTTCCGGGGCGTAAGAAACTGACGGCGAAAGGCGCCGACCGGGGGCGCGACTCGGTCTCCAGCCAATTGCTCATGCGCGCAAGGCGATAACGGATCAGAGTCCAGATGGCGAGCCAGCCATCCGAGTGACGTATTTTCTTTCCTTCAACGGCCGACCGCGGATTGTAGGAGATGGGGACTTCTTCGATCCGTTCACCCATGCGGCAGAGTTTCGCCGTCACCTCGGGACAGAACTCGAAGCGCTGACATTCCAGCTTCACTTTCTGCAGCACCGAGCGCCGGAACACCTTGTAGCAAGTAGCCTCGTCGTGGATTCCTGCACCGTAAAGAATATTGGTGAGGTGAGTGAGAAACTTCGCTCCGAGGAAGAACCGAAGTCCACGCTCGGGACGATCGGGACGCACTCCGTAAACGACATTCGCCTGCCGAGTCCGCAGAGGGCAGAGGAGCGACGGATAGTCGCCGGGATCGTATTCCAGATCAGAGTCCTGGATGATGACATACTCGCCGTGCGCATACTCCAGCGCCGTGCGGATCGAGGCACCCTTACCGCAGTTCTTCTCATGGAAGACGATGGTGACATCGTTTTGCGGGGCTAAGGACTGGAGCTTTTCGCGCGTACCGTCGGTTGAGCCGTCGTCAACGATAATAATTTCCTTCGGTACGGGTGAAGCCTGAACCGCCTGCAAGAGTTCTTCGAGATGCGCAACCTCGTTGTAAACCGGAACGATGACGGAAACGCATCCCACCCAGCGGTCGGTCACCGCCGAGGGTTCTGGCCGAAATAGGGTTTGGACCGCGGTCACAGAGGGGCTCGACTTAAGGATACCTGTGATTCAGGCAATAGAAAAGAGCCTGCGATTGTCCGCCAACGAGAAAATCAAATGCCAGTTAGGGACTTGTAACCTCGTAACAACACTGACATTTGTAGGGTAAGATTTTGACATCCTGCTCGTCAGGGACTCTGAGGTTGGGGGTTACTTACAGTTGACTGCGCGCCTAACAGGTTTCGCGGCCAAGCGACCGGATGCGGGGATTGAGATTTCCGGGGTTTGGGACGCCTCAACTGACGCCGCAAAGGTGGCAAATCTGCCCACCGGTACTGTCCATCTCTGGAAGAAATCTTTCGACGCTTCTGCGGAGGAGATGGAGCGGTGTTACGAAGTGCTTTCCCCCGAAGAGCGGACGCGGGCACAGCGCTTTCTGGTCGAACCGCCGCGTCGCGCGTTCATTCTGACCCGCGGGACGCTCCGGCTACTTCTTGCGAAGTATCTCGACAGAGCACCGAACAATTTGAGTTTTCGTTACACAAAGTTCGGCAAACCTTTGCTGAATGAAGGCAACGAACTCCGGTTCAATGTTTCTCACACGGAGGGTGTCGCTTTGCTGGCTTTTGTGAGGGGAACGGAAGTAGGAGTCGACGTAGAGAAGATCCGTCCTGTTAAAGATTTGAAGGATCTTGCGAACCGATTCTTCTCTGTCTCCGAGCGCCAGAAGCTAAACGAACTTGAACTGGAAGACGAACTTCACGCGGCCTTCTTCCGATGTTGGACACGCAAAGAGGCATATATCAAGGGAAAAGGGGAAGGGCTCTCAATTCCTCTCCATCAGTTCGACGTGTCGATTGAGCGGGGTGAAACACAGGCTCTGATTGCGACCAGACCAGAGGCATCGGAAGCGGACCGGTGGCTGGTACGCGATATCCGCTTTGATGGTTCGTACGCTGCTGCACTCGCGATTGAAGTTGCCAACACAGCGAATTCTGGCAATCTGAGTTCCTGAGCATAATCTCCACCTAAGCTATCGTCGTTCCTTTCACGCAAATCTTGAGAGTACGTTTTCGTTCGCCAACATGGGGCGACCACAGCCGTGTACTGCGCAAGGAGTTGCCCAGTGCTGATACGAAGGAGGGAGAATTGATGGCCAAACTGTGCAGCGATTTGCACATCTGAGATGGGAAGACCAACTCAGATGTCAAAATTGGAACTTTAATCTTTTATCCTTATCAATTTACAGTACAATGGCAAAACCGTAGGCGGCACGGCACTTGCGAACAGGCAAGAGCAGTGCTTGTGTGGGTGTACACTGGGGTGCAACTAGGGTCAGTGATGCGCCGTTTGCCGTCTCGTTAGAATCCCCCCAAACAGCAGTCCGGAAATCGTGATGATTCCCTCTGCGAGACACTGAATTACATGCATTAAATCCAAATTCGATGTTCGGAGGTTAACGCACTTGTCCGCTTCCACTAGCCATTTGATCGCTCCGCACGGCGGCGAACTCATCAATTTTTTTGCGCCGTCGGAGAAAGCCGCAGAATTGAAAGCCCATTCTCGCGAATGGCCATCCTGGGATTTG
>Ga0126381_100003520_pt1 | contig 16986 bp, 16 predicted proteins | sample PanSoiMetPlot_28_FD_96465 | JGI IMG/M metagenome (GOLD analysis project Ga0126381, IMG submission 96465) | Tropical forest soil microbial communities from Panama - MetaG Plot_28 | ecosystem: Environmental > Terrestrial > Soil > Tropical forest > Bulk soil | place: Panama | collected 2016-02-17 | reverse complement strand
TTATCGATGATACGATGACACTTATGCAGCAAGACGGAGGACTACGATTTCCTGTTTTTGGGAGTATCGTTCAGCAGCACGCTAGCATCGCGAACGCGGAATGCGTGACGGGATTGCAGCTGTTTGAAAAGCTGCTCGATATGACAAAGAGCCTGCGAAACCTACATCAAAGGACGAAGAAGGTGACCCCGCCTCCACCATTGCAGGGCGTAATGGCGAAACTGAGCCAAATCGCCGTCGTCCTTAGGGCACGGGAGCCCAGACCCCCTAACTTTCCATAAGCAGATTTCCCGACGCCGCTTGGACAGCGCACCGCCGCCAATGGCAGAACCATAGCTATGCCGCGCATCGCTGAGCACCTTTGCCGTCGCATGGACAACGTCGCCTATAATCGAGCCGCCCACCTTGCCAAAAGATACGCCGGTGATTGGGAGCCCGAGGCACGGGCCGATCCGACCGACGTGGAGTCGACCGACTTGGTGAAATTGAAAGCCGGTCACTGGTGCATCATCGAGAAGGAAATCCGCGGCCTCGTCCGTCAATCGGAAGCCAAAGACAAACGCCAGTGAATTCCCTTGCCGACGCGGCTCTAGAACGCCGTGCGCCGGCCAGCGACAAGGCTCCTTCCGTCACAGCAACGCACCGTATTAAAAGAGCAAATATATAATTGCTGAAATGGCATATAATGGTGCAGTCGTCTGATTTCGATGGGGCAAAGATGCGTCTGTTTTTCGGTCTCTTGTCGTGCATGTCGGCCGTTGTGGGGGTGCGAGCAGCAATTCCCGTAATTCCCGGTTCGGCGGAAAAAATTCTCGGTTCGGCCACTCGAAATTCCCGTCAAGCTCTGCTACGGGAATTGGCCTTGAACCTACTGATTTAACTCAGGATTTTCGGTGCCAAAATTCTGTGGCTACGGGAAAATCGAAAATATTCCCGGTTAAATTCCCGTCACACGGGAAAGCCAAGGACCGGCGCTGCCCCGCACTCCGCTCCTCACCCCATGCCTCACCCCCTCCCTAACCCTCCCCCGCTTGCGAGGGAGGGAAGGGTGGGGCGCGGAGCGGAGCGAGGGAGAGGCGGCTTGACCGGGCGTCCGAAAACCAGCGGAATGCCTGCTGCCATGTTGTTCGATCTCGAAACCCTGGAGGAAGCGGCGGCGCTCGTGCGTCGGGTCGTGCCGCCGACGCCGCAATATTGCTGGCCGCTGCTGTCGCGGCGGGTCGGCGCGGAGCTGTGGGTCAAGCATGAGAACCACACGCCGACCGGCGCCTTCAAGATCCGCGGCGGGCTCGTCTATCTCGACCATGTCCGCCGCGCGCAGCCGGACATCCGCGGCGTCGTGACGGCGACCACCGGCAATCACGGCCAGAGCGTTGCGCTCGCCGCGACGCGGCTCGGGCTTGCCTCGACGATCGTCGTGCCGCACGGCAACAGCATCGAGAAGAACCGGGCGATGCAAGCCTTCGGCGCGCGGCTTGTCGAGGCGGGCCATGATTTCCAGGCGGCGTTCGAGTACGCGACGGAGCTCGCCCTGCGCGAGCGCCTTCATTTCGTGCGCTCCTACGACCCGCTCTTGGTGCGCGGCGTCGCCAGCTACGCGCTCGAGCTGTTCCGCGCCGTCCGCGACCTCGATGTCGTCTACGTGCCGATCGGGCTCGGCAGCGGCATCTCGGGCGTCATCGCGGCGCGCGATGCGCTGCGCCTTCGCGCCGAGATCGCCGGCGTCGTCGCCGAAGGCGCGCCGGCCTATGCGCTCTCCTTTGCCGCCGGCCGGCCGGTGAGCACGAATGCCGTCGAGACGATGGCCGGCGGGCTCGCCGTCCGGGTGCCCGACCCCGAAGCCTTCGAGATCATCCGCCGCGGCGCCGCCCGCATCGTCACGGTCTCCGAGGCGGAGATGCGCGGCGCGATGCGGATCCTCTTCACCGAGACGCACAATGCCGCCGAAGGCGCCGGCGCCGCTGCGCTCGCTGCCGCAGTCAAGGAGCGGGATCGGCTTGCCGGCAAGCGGGTCGCGGTGATCCAGTCCGGCGGCAATATCGACCGCGCCCTCTTCGCCGAGGTGCTGGCGGAGGAGGATGCGGAATGAGCGGCGTCAGTCCTTCGCGAGCTCGCGAGCGATGACGAGGCGCTGGACGTCGCTGGTGCCTTCGTAGATCTGGCAGACGCGGACGTCGCGGTAGATGCGCTCGACCGGGAAATCGGCGACATAGCCGTAGCCGCCGTGGATCTGGATCGCGTCGGAGGCGACGCGCTCGGCCATTTCGGACGCGAAGAGCTTGGCCATCGAGGCTTCTTTGATGCAGGGCTCGCCCGCATCGCGCCGCGCTGCGGCGTCGCGCACGAGGCCGCGCGCCGCAGCGATCTGCGTCGCCATGTCAGCGAGACGGAAGGCGACCGCCTGGTGCTCGATGATCGGCTTGCCGAAGGCCGCTCGCTCGCGGGCGTAGGTGAGGGCGGCCTCATAGGCCGCGCGCGCCATGCCGAGCGATTGCGCGGCGATGCCGATGCGGCCGCTTTCGAGATTGGCGAGCGCGATCTTGTAGCCCTCGCCTTCGCCGCCGAGCATCAGGTCGGGGGTCAGCTCGACGTCTTCGAAGACGAGCTGCGCCGTGTCGGAGGACCGCTGGCCGAGCTTCTTCTCGACCCGCGCGACGCGGAAGCCAGGGCTGTCGGTCGGCATGAGAAACGCGCTGATGCCCCTCTTGCTGCGCTCGGGATCGGTCACCGCGAAGACGATCGCGATCTGCGCATGCGCACCCGAGCTGATGAATTGCTTGGTGCCGCTCAACACCCAGCGATTGCCGTGGCGCCGCGCGCGGGTCTTGATCGCAGCCGCATCCGAGCCGGCCTGCGGCTCGGTCAGGCAGAAGCAAGAGAGCATCTCGCCTTTCGCCATCGGAACCAGGAAGCGGCGCTTCTGCTCCTCCGACCCGTATCGCAGGACCGGCAGGCAGCCGACCGAATTCTGCACGCTGAGGATTGTCGCGACCGCGCCCTCGCCGGCGGCGATCTCTTCCATGACCAGCGCATAGCCGACATGGCCGGCATCCGCGCCGCCATACTCCTCGGGCACGAGCATGCCCATGAAGCCGAGCTTGCCGAGCTCGGCGATCGCCTCGGCCGGAAACCTTTCCTCGCGGTCGCGCTCGGCGGCATGCGGGACGAGCCATTCGCGCGCAAACTCGCGCGCGACGTCGCGCAGCATACGCTGCTCCTCGGTCAGTCTCATCGGTCAGGCAGTCTCGGCGAAGATTTCGCGGCCGATCAGCATGCGGCGGATCTCCGAAGTCCCGGCGCCGATCTCGTAGAGCTTCGCATCGCGCAACAATCTCCCGGTCGGAAAATCGTTGATGTAGCCGTTGCCGCCCAGGATCTGCACCGCGTCGAGCGCAATCGCGGTCGCCTTTTCCGCGGCATAGAGGATGGCGCCGGCGGCGTCCTTGCGTGTTGTTTCACCGCGGTCGCACGCGCGCGCCACGGTATAGACATAGGACCGGCAGGCATTCATCGTCGTGTACATATCGGCGATCTTGCCCTGGATCAGCTGAAACTCGCCGATCGGCTGGCCGAATTGCTTGCGGTCGTGGATATAGGGGATCACGACGTCGAGACAGGCCTGCATGATGCCGAGCGGACCCGCCGCAAGTACCGCGCGCTCATAGTCGAGGCCGCTCATCAGCACACGGACGCCATCATCGACCGTGCCGAGAACATTCTCGGCCGGCACTTCGCAGTCCTCGAAGACGAGCTCCGAGGTCGGCGAGCCGCGCATCCCCAATTTGTCGAGCTTTTGCGCCGGCCGGAAGCCTTTGAACCGCTTTTCGATCATAAAAGCGGTGATGCCGCGGGGCCCCGCATCGGGTCGCGTCTTGGCGTAGACCACTAAGGTGTCGGCATAGTGGCCGTTCGTGATCCACAGCTTGCTGCCGTTGAGAATGTAGCGATCGCCTCGTCTGTCGGCGCGCAGGCGCATCGAGACGACGTCGGAGCCGGCCTCCGGCTCACTCATCGCCAGGGCCCCGACATGCTCGCCCGATATCAGCTTCGGCAGATACTTGCGTTTCTGCGGTTCGCTGCCATTGCGGCGGATCTGGTTGACGCAAAGGTTCGAATGCGCCCCGTAAGAAAGCCCGACCGCCGCCGAGCCCCGGCTGATCTCCTCCATCGCGACGCAGTGCGCGAGGTAGCCCATGCCGGCGCCGCCATATTCTTCCTCAACGGTGATCCCGTGCAAACCGAGGCCGCCCATCTCGGGCCACAGCTCGACCGGAAAGCGGTCGGTCCGGTCGATTTCGGCGGCAAGCGGCGCGACGCGATCCTCGGCAAAGCCGCGAACCGTGGTCCGCAGCATGTCGATCTCGGGACCGAGGTCAAAATCGAGAGAGGACAGCCGTGTATTCTGCACAGGCCTATGCCGGTCGAGATTGCTTCGTCGCTACGCTCCTCGCAATGACAAGTCCTGGGCAGTCATTGCGAGCAAAGCGAAGCAATTTCGAAGCCATCGGCACGGGCGGCCTGGTGCGGTCGAGAAGACTCGAACTTCCACGGAGTTTCCCCCACAGCGACCTCAACGCTGCGCGTCTACCAATTCCGCCACGACCGCACGACGGAGCCGGCGTGATTAGCAAATCCGGCCTATTATATCAAGCAGCATGGCCTGTCAGATAGGGATAGGAAACGGCGGGGTCGAGTGGCGGATCAGCCGGGATAGGGTCGAATACCGAGCCGCCGTCGACGAGATGGAACGGCGGGTCGCCGCCATCCGCGTCGGGAGTGCCCCCGAACTCGTTTGGTTGCTCGAGCATCCGCCGCTCTATACCGCCGGGACGAGCGCGCGCCGCGAGGACCTTCTCGATCCCGATCGCTTACCGGTCTATCGCAGCGGCCGCGGCGGCCGCTACACTTATCATGGCCCCGGGCAGCGCGTCGCCTATGTGATGCTCGATCTGCGTCGGCGCGGACAGGATGTGCGCTGCTACGTCCATCAGCTTGAGGAATGGATCATCCGCGCGCTCGCAAGCTTTGGTGTGATGGGCGAGCACCGCGCCGGCCGCGTTGGTATCTGGGTGGCCCAGCCGGGAGGACGTGAGGAAAAGATTGCCGCAATCGGAGTCCGCGTACGGCAGTGGGTGAGCTACCACGGTGTCGCCGTCAATATCGATCCCGAGCTCGACAACTATCGCGGCATCGTGCCTTGCGGCATTGCCGAACACGGCGTCACCTCGCTCGCCCGGCTCGGGATCGGGACAACAATGCAAGAGGTCGACGCAGCGTTACAAAGCACTTTTGCGCAAGTGTTCGCCGATCCGCTGGGCTGTCGTCCTCAGCCTAGCCCTCCTCCGCTTGCGGGGGAGGAAAGGGAGGGGGCTGGATGAGCACGCTGTTCGAAAGCCAGGCGCCGCACCCGCTCGCCGACCGCTTGCGCCCGCGTAACCTGGCGGAAGTCGTCGGCCAGGATCACTTGCTCGGGCCGGAGGGTCCGATCGGCCGCATGGTGGCGAGCCGGCAGCTCTCGTCAATGATCCTGTGGGGCCCGCCCGGCTGCGGTAAAACCACAATCGCGCGGCTCCTGGCGCAAGGCACCAATCTCGAATTCGAACCGCTCTCGGCTGTCTTCTCCGGGGTCGCCGATCTGCGCAAGGTGTTCGACGCAGCCAAGAAGCGGCGCGCGATGGGCCACGGCACGCTTCTCTTCGTCGATGAGATCCACCGCTTCAACCGTGCGCAGCAGGATGCGTTCTTGCCAGTCGTCGAAGACGGAACCGTGATTCTCGTCGGTGCGACGACCGAGAACCCGTCCTTCGAATTAATTGGCGCGCTTCTGTCGCGCGCCCAAGTCTTTGTGTTGCGCCGCCTCAATGATGACGATCTCGAAACTTTGCTGCAGCGGGCCGAAAAGCAGTTGGAAGCCTCGCTGCCGTTGACCGGCGACGGCCGGGCAGCATTGCGCGCCATGGCGGACGGCGATGGGCGCTTCCTGTTCAACCTCGTCGAGGAGATCACCCGGATGCGGGCCGGATATCCGCTCGGGCCGGAAGACCTCGCCAGGCTCGTGCAACGGCGAGCTCCGCTTTACGACAAGGCCCAGGAAGGCCATTACAACCTGACCAGCGCGTTGCACAAATCGCTGCGCGGTTCGGACACCGATGCCGCGCTCTATTGGCTGGCTCGCATGCTGGCGGGGGGTGAAGACCCGCTCTACATCTTGCGGCGCCTGACCCGCGCGGCGGTCGAAGACATCGGGCTCGCCGATCCGCAGGCCATCCTGCAAGCGCTTGCGGCGTGGGATACTTATGACCGCCTCGGTTCGCCGGAAGGCGAGCTGGCGATCGCGCAATGCGTGATCTATCTGGCCTCGGCGCCGAAATCGAATGCCGCCTATCGAGCCTTCGGCGAAGCGTGCGAGATGGCGCGCGAAACCGGCTCGCTGATGCCGCCGCTGCACATCCTGAATGCGCCCACCCGACTGATGCGCGATCTCGGCTACGGCAAAGGCTATATTTACGACCACGCCGTTGAGGACGGCTTTTCCGGCCAGAATTATTTCCCGGAAAGAGTGCCGCGGCGCAATTTCTATCGACCGGGGGAGCGAGGGTTCGAACGCGAGATCAAGAAGCGGCTCGATTACTGGGAGAAGCTGCGACAACGTGGGCCGGCGACCTCGCAATGAGCCGCAGCGGCGAAGCGGTGGTGGTCACCGAACAGGAGGCGTCGCTCCGCCTCGACCGCTGGCTCAGGCGCCACTATCCGGGTTTGGGTCATGGGCAGCTCGAAAAGCTGCTGCGCACCGGCCAAATCCGTATCAACGGCAAAAGAGCCCGCGCGGGCGACCGCGTCGAGTCAGGCCAAGCAATCCGTATTCCTCCTCTCGGCACGTTACCGGCGGCAAGACCAGTGGCGCATCGCTCGACGGCTGCAGACGAGGCGATGCTGCAAGCTGCCGTCCTGCATCGGGACGAGGCGGTTATCGTCCTCAACAAGCCTCCAGGCCTTGCCGTCCAAGGCGGCACCGCGACCGAGCGGCACGTCGACGGGCTGCTGGATAGCTTGCGCTTTGGGATTTCCGAGCGGCCGCGCCTCGTCCACCGGCTGGACAAAGAGACAAGCGGCATCTTGGTGATTGCGCGCACCGCCGCGGCGGCCGCGTTTCTGACGCGAGCCTTTCGCGAGAAGGCGACCAGGAAAGTCTATTGGGCCATTGTCGTAGGGGTGCCGAAGCCTCGGCAAGGGCGGATCGATCTGGCGCTCGCGAAAACCCCCGGCCACGGCGTCGAGCGTGTGCGGCCGGATGCCGAAGAGGGCAGCCGCGCGATTACCTACTACAGTGTCATTGACAGCGTCGGTGCACAGGCGAGTTGGCTCGCCTTGATGCCGATTACCGGACGGACACATCAGCTGCGGGCGCATTGCGCCGCGATCGGCGCGCCGATCCTCGGTGACGCCAAGTATGGCGGACCGGCTGCGCATCCGGGCGGTGTCCCCGGATCGCGGCGCCTTCACCTGCACGCGCGCTCGCTGTCGATGCCGCATCCGCTCGGCGGAACACTGCATGCGACAGCGCCGCTGCCGGCCCATATGCGGCGGAGTTGGGAATTTTTCGGCTTGGCCGGTGAGATCGCCGATCCGTTTGCGGGTCTGGAACTTCCGAGATGAAGCGGTTCTATAAAAGAGCCGAGCCCGTAGAGCGGGAGGGTATCCTCGCCATCGCTCTCGACGGCAGGCTGGTCACAACGCCCGGCAAGCGCGAGCTAGCGGTTCCGAGCAGTGCTCTCGCGGCCGCTATTGCGGAAGAATGGAACGCGCAGGAAGGAGAAGTTCGTGCCGCGACGATGCCATTGACACGCCTCGTCGCGACGGCCCTCGATCGCGTCGCGTCCGAGCATGAAGCCGTGGTAGAGCAAACGGCCAAATACGCCGCCACGGATCTGCTCTGTTATCGGGCGGCCCATCCGCTGGCGCTCGCCGCTCGCCAGCAGGCGGTATGGCAGCCGCTGATCGATTGGGCGGTATTGCGGTACGACGCGCCGCTCGCGGTAACAACGGGGATCATCCCAAAAACCCAGGCTGAAACCAGTCTTCGCGCATTTGCCACGGCGGTCGCGCAGCTCGACGATTTCAGGCTAACCGCGCTGCATTGCGCAACCGCCGCATGCGGTTCGCTTGTGATCGGACTGGCATTGCTCGAGGGGCGCATCGATGGCGAGGCGGCCTTCGCAGCTTCGCAGCTCGACGAGAGCTTTCAAATCGAAGCTTGGGGCGAGGACTCCGAGCAAGCCAAACGCCGAGGGGCATTGGCCGCCGACATAAAGGCGGCCGCGCGGCTTATCTCGCTCTTGTCCGATGGCTAGGACGCTGCGGCCGCCTGCTCCGTCCGGAACTCGGCAAAAACCTTGCTCGCGACCAGCATACATTCGCGGATGATCGGCACACCGACATAGCCCGAGAGGTGCAGCAAGGCTTCGGTCAACTCGTCTTCAGTCCAGCCTTGGCGCAAGGCCATGCGCAGATGCAGCGCGAGCTGCGGTTCGCGCCCGGTGGCGGCGTCGGAGATGACGCAGATCAGCGCCCGGGTTTTGAGGTCGAGACCGGGGCGCGTCCACAGCGCGCCGAATACGGTCTCCGTCGCGACGTCGATGAACTTTTTCATGACGGGGTCGCTGTAGATCTCGCGCGCAGATCGGTCAACCGCCGCATCCCCCAGCAGCTGGCGCCGCATTGCCGCGCCTTTCTTGTACAGCTCGCTTTCCGCCATTCCTCGTCCTCGGCTTCGGGGTTAACGCATCAAATGGTCGGAGGCAGAGCCGCGGCTCTAGCCTTGCCAGATCGTCGATGGTATCTGCCCCATTCATTGGCTGCGAGGCAACATGCAGAAAATTCTCGACCGTTTGGAGGAGAAACGCGAGGCCGCGCGAGCAGGCGGCGGGCTGCGCCGGGTCGAGGCGCAGCATCGGCGCGGCAAGCTGACCGCGCGAGAGCGTCTCGAATTGTTGCTCGACCCGGGCTCCTTCGAGGAATGGGACATGTTTGTCGAGCATCGCAGCCACGATTTTGGAATCGGGGAGCAGAAGATCCCCGGCGACGGTGTCGTGACTGGCTACGGCACCGTGAACGGGCGGCTCGTCTTCGTATTCAGCCAAGATTTCACGGTCTTCGGCGGCTCGCTCAGCGAAGCACATGCCGAAAAGATCTGCAAGATTATGGACCAGGCGATGAACGTCGGCGCTCCGGTGATCGGGCTCAACGACTCGGGCGGCGCCCGGATCCAGGATGGGGTCGCCTCGCTTGCCGGCTACGCCGAGGTGTTCGAGCGCAACGTGCTGGCTTCCGGCGTGGTGCCGCAGGTCTCGATGATCATGGGACCGTGTGCCGGCGGTGCGGTTTATTCGCCGGCGATGACCGACTTCATCTTTATGGTCAAGGACACCTCTTATCTGTTCGTGACTGGACCCGAGGTGGTCAGGACCGTCACGCATGAGACGGTGACGCAGGAGGAGTTGGGCGGCGCCCTCACTCATACGACGCGCTCGGGTGTTGCCGATTTGGCATTTGAGAACGACGTCGAGGCATTGATCGAGCTGCGCCGGTTCATCGATTTTCTGCCCGCCTCCCACCGGGTACAACCGCCGCTGCGCCAGACCGCCGATCCGTCTGACCGAAGCGAGGCGTCGCTCGACACCCTCGTCCCGAGCAGCCCCAACAGGCCCTACGACATGAAGGAGCTGATCGAAAAGGTCGTCGATGACGGTGATTTCTTCGAGATCCAACGCGATTTCGCGCGCAACATCGTGATCGGGTTCGCGCGGATGGAGGGCTCGACAATCGGTATCGTCGCGAACCAGCCGATGGTCCTCGCCGGCTGTCTCGACATCGACAGCGCCCGCAAGGCAGCGCGTTTCGTCCGTTTCTGCGATTGTTTCAATATCCCCATCGTGACGTTGGTCGATGTCCCGGGCTTCCTGCCGGGAACTGCCCAGGAACATGGCGGTATCATTAAGCATGGCGCAAAGTTGCTGTTCGCCTTTGCCGAGGCGACGGTGCCGAAAGTGACGTTGATCACCCGCAAAGCCTATGGGGGCGCCTACGACGTGATGAGCTCTAAGCACTTGCGCGGCGATGTGAATTTCGCGTGGCCGTCGGCGGAGATTGCGGTGATGGGTCCGAAGGGCGCGGTTGAGATCATCTTTCGCTCTGACCTCGGCGATGCCGCCGCGATCGAGGCGCGCACGGAGGAGTATCGCGACAAATTCGCCAATCCCTTTGTCGCCGCCAGCCGAGGCTTCATCGACGATGTGATCCTGCCACACGACACCCGGCGACGGCTATGCCGCGCGCTGGCGATGCTGCGGGGCAAGCAGCTCGCCAACCCGCCCAAAAAACACGACAACATCCCGTTGTGAGCACCACTAAAGCGACAGGCCCGAGTTGTTCAGGAAAATCCTGATCGCCAACCGCGGGGAAATCGCCTGCCGCATTATCCGGACGGCGCGACCGATGGGGATCCGTACCGTGGCAGTCTATTCCGATGCCGATGCCGAGGCGCTGCATGTGCGCATGGCCGACGAGGCCGTCCGCATTGGGCCACCACCTTCGGCGGAGAGCTATCTCAAAATCGAGCGCATCATCGAAGCCTGCCGCCGGAGCGGAGCCGAGGCGGTACATCCGGGCTATGGCTTCCTCTCGGAAAACCCGGCTTTTGCGCGAGCCTTAGCGAAGGCTGGCGTCATATTTATCGGGCCGCCGCCAGATGCGGTCGCTGCGATGGGCGACAAGATCGCATCGAAGAAGCTGGCGCGCGAGGCAGGGGTATCCAGCATACCCGGTCATCTCGATGTCGTTCTCGACGCCGAATCTGCTGTCGTGATCGCCCGCAGTATCGGCTATCCGGTCATACTCAAGGCGTCGGCCGGAGGCGGCGGCAAAGGGATGCGGATCGCAGCGGGCGACGCTGAGGTTCGCGATGGTTTTCGCTCGGCGGCGAGCGAAGCCAAATCGAGCTTTGGCGATGACCGCATCTTTATCGAGAAATTCATCGAACAGCCGCGGCATATCGAGATCCAGGTGCTCGCCGACAACCACGGCAATATCGTCCATCTCGGCGAGCGCGAGTGCTCGATCCAGCGCCGTCACCAGAAAGTCATCGAGGAGGCGCCGAGCCCGTTTCTCGACCCGGAAACCCGAAAAGCAATGGGCATGCAGGCCGTCGCGCTGGCTGGAGCTGTCGGCTACCGCTCGGCCGGCACCGTGGAGTTCATCGTCGACCAGCAGCGCAATTTCTATTTTCTCGAGATGAACACACGACTCCAGGTCGAGCACCCGGTGACGGAGCTGGTGACCGGTCTCGACCTCGTCGAGCTGATGATTCGAGTGGCGGCGGGTGAGCCGCTTCGGTTCGCGCAGGCCGATGTCCGGCTTGCGGGCTGGGCAATCGAGGGGCGTGTCTACGCGGAAGATCCGGTCCGCAATTTTCTGCCCTCGATCGGCAGGCTCGTTCGCTATCGGCCGCCGACGGGGGAGGGGGTGCGACTCGATGCCGGCGTCTTCGAAGGCGCGGAGATCGGCATCTATTACGATCCGCTGATCGCGAAGCTCATCGCCTCGGGCCCTGACCGCGGCACCGCGATCGATCGGCTGTCAGGCGCGCTGGACGAATTTTATATCGCCGGCGTTCAGCACAACGTCCCGTTTCTTGCAGCGGCAGTGGCAAAGCCGCGCTTTCGCGCCGGTGCGCTGTCGACCAATTTTATAGCCGAAGAATTCCCCGACGGCTTCGCTTCGCCTCCCGGCTTTGTGGAGCCCGACCGTGTGATCCTGCTCGCCGCCGCTTTGGCGCATCGCCGCTTGCGCGAACGCGAGGGGATGATCGAGGGCAGGCTTCTCGGGACGCAAATCGAAATACCAGAAGCCTGCGTGATACTCCTCGATGGCCGCGAATATCGCGTTTCTTTGCGGCCGGACGGCGCTTCATACCGCGTCGAGGTCGAAGGCGAGAGCCGCACCGCAACGACCGACTGGCAGCGCGGGGAACCGCTGTTGCGCCTCCGCATCGAGGGGCACGTCGCGGCAGTGCAGATCGAGCCTCTCCCGGGGGCGGCCTTTCGGCTTATTCATCGAGGTGTCGCCCGCCACGCCCAAGTGCTATCTCTGCGCGCTGCCGAGCTTCTGGCGCTGATGCCGCAGAAAAAGGCGCGCGACACCTCTCGTCTGCTGCTGTCGCCGATGCCGGGCCTGCTGTCCTCGATCATGGTCGGTCAAGGCCAGGAGGTCAAAGCCGGCGAGCCGCTCGCAATTGTCGAGGCGATGAAGATGGAGAATGTGCTGCGCGCCGAACGCGACGGCCGCGTCGTCCGAATCCGCGCCACCCCCGGAGACAGCCTCGCCGTCGACCAGGTGATCCTCGAGTTTGAATGAGCCCGTTACGCGGCCCGGCGCTGGCCGTGAGCGGCTGCGAACAGCTTGAGCATCTCCCGGTTGAACGCTGGAATATCATCAGGCTTGCGGCTGGTGACCACGTTGCCGTCACGCACGGTCTCCTGATCGACCCAATCGGCGCCCGCGTTTTTCAGGTCTGTTCTAAGAGACGGCCAGGACGTCATGCGGCGACCGCGCGCCGCGCCGGCTTCCAGGATGGTCCATGGGCCGTGGCAGATCGCCGCGACCGGCTTTCCGGCGTCGAAGAAGGCTTTCACGAAGGCCACGGCCTTTGGCTCCATGCGGAGCTTATCCGGGTTCATGGCGCCTCCCGGCAGCAGTAACGCGTCGAAATTCTGCGGGCGGGCTTCGTCGAGTTCGACGTCGACAGGCAGGTTCCGACCCCACTCTGTAAATTTCCAGCCGCGAACCTCCTTCTCCTTGGGAGAGACGATGCGCGTGTCGGCCTCGGTCTGATTGAGCGCCTCTCGCGGCTCGGTGAGCTCCACCTGCTCGAAACCGTCGGTGACGAGGATCGCGACTTTCGCACCTTTGAGAATATCATCGGCCATGGTTATTCGATCCTTTCATCGGGAACTGTCGCGAGGCGGTAAACGGCACCGCTTATGCTGTTTAACATCGAGCTTTCCGCCCTGTTCTCGAAAGGCCGCGAATGAAAACCGTTCGGCTCAGAATTACCGGGAGGGTGCAAGGCGTCGGCTACCGGCTTTGGGCGAGCCGGACTGCAGCCAAGCTCGGGATGCGCGGCTGGGTGCGCAATCGGCTGGACGGCAGCGTCGAGGCGCTGGTGACGGGCGACCCGGAGGATGTCGCGGCAATGATCAAAGCGAGCCGGAACGGACCGCCCGGGGCACATGTCACCGAGGTGACCGTCACCCCAGATACCGATGACGGAACTATCGGCTTCGTCGCGCTGCCGACCGAGTAGCTAGTCGAAAAGCGACAGATCGATCGCGTCACCCAACTTGTTGTACCCGAGATCGCTTGGGTGCAGGTGGTCGCCGCAATCGTAGATCGGCAGCATGCTCGTCGGGTGTTCCGGGTCGCGCAGCGCACGGTCGAAATCGATGACCGCATCGAAGGCGCCGCCGTCGCGGATCTGCTCATTCACGGCTTGGCGGGTCCGCTCGCGCTCGGGATTCCAGGCGCCCGGCAGGAAAGTCTCGTTCTCGAAGGGCAGCAACGTTGCGCCGAAGATCTTGATGCCGGCGGTCTGGGCACGGATCGCGAGTTGCTTCAAACCCGCGATCATCTGATCGGCGCTCACTTCTTCCTCGGGCTTGGCCCAGCGGTTGCGCAAATCATTGGTGCCCAGCATGACGATGACGTGGGTAACACCGGGCTGCGCGATGACATCGCGGTCGAAACGGCGCAACCCGCTGTCGCCGCGGATGTCGTGAAGGATGCGGTTGCCCCCGAGGCCTTGGTTCATGACGCCCATCGGGCGGCCGCCGCGCCGGTCGTGCAGCCGCCGTGCCAACTGGTCAGGCCAGCGGAAATAGGTGTCCATCGTCGAAATATTGGCGTCGGTCAACGAGTCACCGAGCGCTACCACTGCGCCCGTCTCCGGCGCGGTGAGCACGTCGACGCCGCTGAGGAAAAACCACTCGCCGGTTATGCTGCCGACCGGCATCACCGCCGAACTGGCGAAATTCCCTGGCGGCGAGATGTAGTTCGTCTGTCGCGCGTAGCGGCCGGTGATCCCGAAACTGAGGGGCAGGTCGCCTGGCAGGTAGATGCTGACGGCGATATCGGCTAGCGGCGGCAGCTCCAACGCGAGCGGGTCGCTGACGACGAACGCGCCCGCCGCGATCGTCGCAGATTCCGCGCCGCCGAAGGTCAGCCTCTTGTGCGAATCCGGCACGACCGCCGGGCCTTTGTCGCGCAGTCCGAGCCACGCCGCGCCGACGCGCAGCGGGCGCACTCCGTAGGCATTCGAAATTCGCACGCGTACCCGGTCGCCGCCGATGCTGACGCGCGGGTTCATGCGCAGGGTCTGATTGCTGATGGCGCCGGCCTCGGCGGGTGCCGGTGCGGCGGTCCAAGTGCCGACCCAGTGAAGATTATCTGCCATATTGGAAACCTCCCTCCGTCGCGATGCCGAGGCCGACCGGCCATTAATTGCGCACAGCCGATTATGTCAGAACGAACCTCGACCAAAAGCCGATATAAGCACCAGATGCCGTCTCGAGGGAACGCTACGAGCGACCGAAAGGCTCGGTTTGGCAGTCTATTAGTATTGGCCGTCCTCGCGCCGGTGGCAGGGGCGGCAGCGGGATTCGTCGGCGCGATTTTCCGGCTCACCCTCGAAACCGCCGACCGCCTTAGAACTGAAGTAGTCGCCCGAGCCCACGGTGGGGGGTTCGTCGGCTTTTTATTGGCGTGCGGCGGTGTGGCGGCCGCAGTGGCGGTTGCAGCTTGGCTGGTCCGCCGCTTTTCACCATACGCATCGGGAAGCGGCATCCCACATGTTGAAGCGGCGCTCGACGAAGAGGTGCCGCCAGCGCCGGCCAGTCTCATACCGGTCAAATTTGTCGGCGGTGTACTGGCGATTGGGGCTGGGCTCGCGCTCGGCCGCGAAGGTCCCAGCGTGCAAATGGGCGCGGCCATCGCCTACCACGTCGGAAGGTTCGGTCGTTGCCGTTGGGCTGACCGCAGAGTGCTCCTTGCGGCAGGGGCCGGCGCTGGCCTCGCCACCGCGTTTAACGCCCCGATTGCCGGCGCCGTGTTTGTGCTCGAAGAGCTGGTCGGTCGCTTCGAGGCACGCGTCGCCATTGCCGCGCTCGGCGCTTCAGCGGCTGCCATCGCGGTCGCCCGCTCCCTGCTCGATGATGCTCCCGACTTCAGCGTCGCGCCACTCGCTTATGCGGGGGTGCGAACCTGGCCGCTGTTTGTGGCTCTCGGAGTTGTCGCCGGGTTGGCGGCTGTGCTTTACAACTCGGCGCTGCTGGGAACCCTCGCCGCGACGAACCGCCTTAACCGCTGCCCGGCGGAAATTCGCGGAGCGGTGATCGGAGCGGCGGTGGGAGGGCTGGCGTGGCTCGCGCCTGGGATGGTCGGCGGGGGTGACGACATCACGCAGCGCACGCTCATCGGCAGCGCGACGCTGCTGACCCTGGCGTTGGCGTTTTTGCTGCGCTTCGCCCTCGGGGCGGTATCCTACGCGGCGGCTACGCCGGGCGGGCTCTTTGCTCCAATGCTCGTCTTGGGAGCGCAGCTCGGCCTGTTTTTCGGAGTCGTTTGCCGGCTCGCTTTACCCGATGCGGCGCCGGATCCGATCGCTTTTGCCGTCGTCGGCATGGCGGCATTCTTTACCGGCGTCGTTCAGGCGCCGGTCACCGGCATTGTGCTGGTCATCGAGATGACCGCGAGCTTCACGATGTTCTTGCCGATGATCGCCGCCTGCTTCGCGGCGATGTTGGTGCCGAACCTGCTGGGCAGTGCCCCGATTTACGCTTCGCTGCGGCGGCAAACTACTCAAACGGCAGGTGCACCAACAGAAAATAACCGTTGATCATCAACAGAGTGGCGGCAATGGCGAGCACGCCGCTCAATTTCACGAGCGAACGCGAGACTGCGACGATGCTGACTGATCCCAAGACGATCGCGATCTGGAACAGCGCCTCGGCAAAGTCGAAATTCGGATCGCGCTCGGCGGCGTGGTCGCGCCTCGCCTCCCACTCTTTGGCCTTTTCGAGCAGTTCTTTTTTGCCTTCGGCGGTCGCCGGGTCGCTCTCGTAACGGTCGACCCGCTCACGATAGCGCTTGATGCGGTCTTGGATCTTGGCCTTTGCCGGCTCGGGCATGTCGGGCAGCGCCAACAGCTCCGAATCGAGCTGTTCGGCGGTCAGCTGGTACGCAGTCTGACGAATGTTCTTGGCCTGATAGTATCCGTAGATATCGGAGGCCTGAATATTGGAGTTCAGCATCGTCTTCGTCGCGTTTGACCCACCGAGCGCGGTTATCGCGAGCAGCATTGCAACAATGCCGAGATAGATGCCGGTGTATTTGCGAAAATTCGCCTCTGCTTCGGCGCGGTGCGCCGCGTGCTCCTCCCCGTGAATTTTTTCAGCGATTTCGCTCGCTTCCACCACCGGGATGCTCCTAAGTCCCGACCCGTCAGGCGGCTGCCCGGCCGCTGAGAGCCGCCTTGTACGCTCGCGCGGCCTCAGCAAACCCCATGGCAAGCGCATCGGCCGTCAGCTCGTGGCCGATCGAGGCCTCAGCGACGGCGGGCAGCGCCGCGACCAACGGCGGCAGGTTGAGCAGGTTGAGGTCGTGCCCGATGTTAACGACGAGCCCCAATTCGGCGGCGCGTTCCGCCGCGGCGGCGCAGGCGTGCAGCAATGCCGCGTGGTCGCCGCGGCGGAACGCGGCGGCGTAGGAACCGGTGTAGATCTCGATGCCATCGGCCCCGATATTGCGCACCGGCGCAACCGCGGCGGGGTCGGGATCGATGAACAGGATGATGCGGCAGCCGAGCGGCTTGAGCTCGCCCAACGCCGCGTCGACAATGCGGTGCTGCGCGGTATCGAGTTTCCAGCCTTCCTCGGA
>Ga0126381_100003519_pt1 | contig 16990 bp, 15 predicted proteins | sample PanSoiMetPlot_28_FD_96465 | JGI IMG/M metagenome (GOLD analysis project Ga0126381, IMG submission 96465) | Tropical forest soil microbial communities from Panama - MetaG Plot_28 | ecosystem: Environmental > Terrestrial > Soil > Tropical forest > Bulk soil | place: Panama | collected 2016-02-17 | reverse complement strand
GCGGGGTGCCCAGGTCACGGTCTTTCTTCCGAATCCCGACGGCGGACGGGCACTCCCCGTGCGCGGGTGCGTGTTGCGCGTGTCCCTCCTCCAGCGAACGCGCGAGATCGCGATTTCCCTTGCCCCGCGAAGCGAACGCGCGCGCGCCCGGATCGAGCGACTGGTCGCACTCCACAGCGGGGGCCCCGCGGCATGGGCCGGGGGCTCGCTGCCCGGCGCGGGCACCGCCTCCGGCCGGCACGATCCGCGTCGCCACCGCCGCGGGCTGTACCGAAAGCGTGTGATCGCCCTCTTCGACGGCGGCGCACGGGTTCTGCTGGGCCGCGACCTCTCGCTGGGAGGCATGCGCGTCGAGTCCGGCGGCGACTTCGAGAGCGGTCAGCTCATTTCCCTCGCCTTGCACGGCGGCTCGCTCGCGAGCCCCCTGGTGCTGCGAGCCCGGGTCGTGCGTCGGGGGCTTGTGCGAGAGAGCGTGCTTCGCTTTGTCGACCTCGACGACGCGACGCGCGACCGCTTGGCGAAACTCGTCGCCGAGCAGCCGGAAATCGAGTCCCTGGGTCCGGAGCGTTCGGCTGCTCGACGCACCATCGTGACGACACTGTTCGGTGACTCTGGCGCCTAGCCGGAGCCGGCGCCGGGTCCCTCCCCTGCGCAGGGCCCGTCCCCGCGCGGCCTTCGACGCCCCGCCAGCGCCACGAAGGCAAGCGGTCCCAGGGCGGCGGCGCCGAGCGCGGACAGCACCGCCGAAGGTCCGTACTGCCCGCTGTGCAGCGAGAGACTGACCGAGAGGACAAAGAATGCGAGGGGAGATGCCGCGAGCCACGCGAGGCCTGCCGGCGAAAGGGGCACCCGGAAGGCGCCGCGCAGCCCCGGCTCCCTGCGCCGAATGCGGAGCAGCGCCCCGAACTCGAGAAAGAGCGCCAGCCCGTAGAGGAAGACGTCCGCCACGACGAGGCTCTGGAACGAGACGAGCGCGGCCGCGGAATAGCACAGCGCCGAGGCCAAGACCGCGTTGCGTGGGGTGCCTCGGCGGTCGAGCCGCGCGAGCACCCGGGGCAGGAAGCCGTCTGTCGCCAGGGCGAGGGGGATGCGCGAGTACGCGAGGAGGAGGGAGTTGAAAAGGGCCAGCGCGCTCGCCAGGCCGGCCAGAGCAAGCCACACGCCGAGCGCCCGGCCGAGCCTTCCACCCCCCACGGCGGCGCTCGCGAGCTGTGGCCACGCGCCCTCCCTCCACAGCGTCCAGTCCGTGGCGCCCAAGGCGGTCCACAACGGAACCAGATAGCCGATCACGACCAGGGGCAGCGCGAAGGCCAGCGCCCTCGGGTAGCTGCGCGAGGCCTCCACGACCTCCCCCTGCACCGTGGAGGCGTTGTCCCACCCGATGTAGTTCCAGAGCGCCAAGGAGATCCCGACGCCCAATCCCTCGAGGCGACCTTCGCCGGGCTTGGCGAAAGGAAGCCAGGGAACCTGCGCTTGATGTCCCAGGGCAAGAAGGCTGAGCGCCGCGAAGGCACCCAAGACCGCGACCCCGGCCAAAACAGAGGTCCGGCCGACGCGCCCCGCCCCCCGAAGGTTCACGGCGACGCCCGTCCAAATCACGAGGAGCGACACTTCGAAGCGTCTCTCCGCAGAGAGATGGGGCACAAAAAACGCGAGGTATTGGTTGAACAACACGGGATAGATCGCCATGTCGACGAGCGAGTACATCCACGTGCACCAGCCGCATTGGAAGGCCCAGAACGAACCGAAGGCGCGCTCTACCCAGCGGTAGTAGCCACCTTCCTCGGGCAGCATGCTCGCGAGCTCGCCGATCAACAGCACCTCGGGCAGGGACCAGAAGAGAGGGACGACCGCGAGCGTGGTGAGGGCGAGCCCCGGACCGAGCTCGCCCACCAGACCCTCCAGCGAAAACGCCCCGCCGGAGACGTTGAAGAACATCACGAAGACGAGCGGCAGTGTGGTGAGGGAACGGCGGAGTCGCACGTCGCAGCGGAGGTCAGCCGCCTGAGGAAGGATCGCCAGCGCTTGCGACCGTGAGGCCGACTTCTTGCCCGAACGCGAGTTCGAGGGTGTGGCCGTCCGGATCCGCGAGGAAAGCCCAGTAGCCCACCGGGTAGCCGGCGTCGACGGGACCGAGCCGCAGCGCACCCTCCCGACGGGCTTCGCCGCAGAGCCTGTCCACTTCCTCTCGTGTCGGGCAGCCGACACCAAGGTGGGCGAGGGGTGCCAGCGGCCGCTCGACGCGCGGCACCTGGACGAGCACGATCACAAAGGGTCGGGTGCGGTCAGAAAGCCACACCACACCGAAGCCCGTGGAGGCGTCCTTGCGCCGGTGCACCACCTCCATCCGCGCGTATTTGCGATAGAAAGCGATGCTCGCTTCGAGATCGCGGGCGGGCAACGCGACATGTGTGAGGCCGATGTCAGCCACCCCAATTCACTCCCTGGCTGAGCTTCGGCGAGGTTCTCTCGCCTCGCCAGTCGTCCCACTTGGTTGCGCGCGACACCAGGGTGATGGAGACTTCCGCTCGGACTTGCGCGGGGGGTGCGCATCACTTGTCTCAAGAGGAGAAGCCCATGACCAGTCGACCGGCCCGGATCCTGCTTTCCACTCTGCTCGTCGCGTCCCTCGGTGGTTGCGCAACCACCGGGCGGGTCGACCAGCTAGAGAAGCGTCTCGATGACGTTTCGCGCAAGGCGGATGACGCGGCGGCCGCTGCGGCGAAGGCCCAGCAGACCGCCAGCAGCGCTGCGTCTCGCGCCGATGCGGCCGAGCAACAGGCGAAGGCCGCCGCGCAACGCGCGGATGACGCGGCACGGACCGCAGAGGCCATCTTCAAGAAGCGGGTCTCTAAGTAGTGACTTAGTGCGCGTCGGGCATCGTCCCGACGCGCACCGGCGCCCCCCGCGCTTCCCCGATCACCCGTTCCACGGTGGGCAGGTCGACGCTCTCGAGCAGGCCTAGCTCGCTCAGGCGGTGCATCGCGTAGGCGGCCCGGTCGGGCACCCGCCCGTAGATGTCCGGGTGGGCTTCGACATAGATGCCATTGTTCAGCCGTCCTACCTTCACCGGCTGGTACTCCAGAAGCAGGGGTGTGCCCGTCGGAATGCGGTCGTACAACCGCTCCATTTGATCGTTGTAGAGGCGGATGCAGCCGTGCGTGGCGGTTCGGCCGATCGACCAGTTGTTGTTCGTTCCGTGGACGCCATACGTGGTGTTGTCGATGGTCATCCATCGGGTGCCGAGGGGGTTGTCCTCGCCGGCGGGAACCATTGCGGGCAGCTCCGGCTTCTTCGCCCGGATGGAGGCCGGCACGTACCACGCGGGGTCCTTGCGCTTCGCACCCACCTTGAACCTGCCGTACAGGCTGGGATCCTCCTCGTCGCCGATGGCGATCGCGAACAGCTCCGGCGGCGAGCCCCGTGTAAAATCGTACAAGCGCATCTCCGGCACGTTGATCACCACCCCCCTCGGCTCTCCGTCGGGAAGGATGTACTGGGTCGGCAACTCCACAATCTCACCCGGATCCGGAATCCAGACGTTGACCTCGGGATTGAGCCGCGCCAGCGCGTCGAAGCCGAGCCTGTGTCGGTAGGCGATGTCGAGGAGCGTGTCGTCGGCTTGGACCAAGTCCTTCGCGGGCTGCCCAAGCACGGGGCGAAGAGGCTCGGGACCGGCGGGTGGCTTCGGCCTGGGCCCCTTCGCGGCAACCGTCGCGGCGAGCACAAGCCCGAGCAGCGCGACGTCGCATACGCGTCGAGGGGGCGGACTTCCCATCGCCGGGGGATCTTAGCGGGCGCGCACGCCGGTCTCTGTATCGCCGCGTTCGCGGCCTTCGGCTGCGCGCCGCCACACGCCCCCCCGGCGGCCGTCCCTCCCCCCGAGGAAGAGGTGGTTCCCCCCCAGCCAGAAGCCCTGCCCTGCGACTCGATTGAACGCATCGAGGTGCGAAAGGCAACCCGTACCCTGCGGGTGGTGTGTCAGGGCGGGGGGGAGCGAAGCTGGCCGGTGGCCCTGGGCAGGGAACCCGTCGGTCCCAAGCGGCAGGCCGGTGACTCGCGCACACCGGAGGGTGAGTACCACCTGCGAAGTCGCGGCTGGGATAGCCGCTTCCATCTTTTCCTCATCATCGACTACCCCTCCCGCGAAGACGGCGCCGCGGGGCTCCGCGCCGGCCTCATCTCGCCCGACACCTATGGGGAGATCCTGGAGGCGCACGACCGGGAGGTGCTCCCGCCCCAGAACACGGCGCTCGGGGGCATCGTCGGTCTGCACGGCGAAGGGGCCCGCTGGAGCGGTGACTCCGAGCATCTCAACTGGACGAACGGTTGTATCGCGATGAGCGATGCGCAGATCGATTTCCTGGCGGCGCACAGCCCGTCGGGAACCCTCGTCACCATCTCCCCTTGACCCGCGTTACCTTGCGCCCCTCATGCCCCGCGCCGCGTACCCCACGCTGCAGCACGTCGCAAAGTTGGCGTTGCGCAGCGGGCAGATGGTCGGAGCCACGGCCGTTGCGCTCGCCATCCTGGCGCGCGAGTGGATGCGCCATCCCGACGCGGGCCGCCGCGGGCGCGACCATCTGTTGCAGGCCTTCGGCCGTGCCCTCGTCAGGCTGGCGACGGAGCTCGGGGCCACCTTCATTAAACTCGGCCAGATCGCGTCGACGCGTGGCGATCTACTCGCGGAACCCCTGCGTCGTGAGCTTGCGACACTGCAGGACCGCGTGCCTCCGTATCCCTTTCAAGAGGTCCGACGCACCATCGAGTCGGAGCTCGGCCTGCCCCTCGAAGCGATCTATCAGCAGTTCGAACCCTCCCCGGTCGCCGCGGCCTCCGTGGCGCAGGTGCACCGCGCCGTGCTGCGCGGGTCCGACCAGTGGGTGGCAGTCAAGGTGCGTCGACCGGACATCGTCGAGAAGGTCGCGCGAGACCGCTCGATCCTGCTCCTGCTGAGCCGCGTGCTCGAGAGGGTCCTGCCATCGCTGCGCCTTGTCTCCCTGGAAGGCGCGGTCCGCTCGTTCTGCGACGCCGTGGAGCAGCAGATCCACCTGTCCAACGAGGCCCAGCACAACCGTCGCTTCGCGCAGAACTTCGCCGACGAAACCGAGGTGCGCTTCCCGCGCCTCTTCCCGGCGGCGTGTTCCGACGCGGTGCTGACCATGGAGTTCATCGAGGGGGTGCACGAATCGGGACTCGAGGCGGCGGGGATCGATCTGCACCGTGTCGTGTCGGCCGGGATGCGTGTGGTATGCCGGATGATCTTCTTGCACGGGTTCGTCCACGCCGATCTGCATCCCGGCAATCTGCGCTTCCTTGCGCCAGGCCAGATCGTGCTTCTGGATCTGGGCCTCGTCGGAAGGCTCGAGGACGCGGACCGCGTGATGACGGCCCGCTTGCTCTTCGCCCTCGCCACGGGTGACGGTCCGACGGTGGCGCGGCTCTTCTACGACAACGCGCCCAGCCGTGCAACGCCGGATTATCCCGCGTACGAGCGCGAGATGGTCGAACTCGTGGAGAGTGTGCGCAAGCGCGGTCTCGCGAATCTTCAGGTGACGCTCGAGATCGGGCGCATCTTCGACATCCTGCGCCGCCATCGCATCCAGGCGCGGAGCCACATGACGATGGTGAACCTCGCACTCATGACGGCCGAGGGGCTCGGGCGCCGCCTGGCACCTGAGCTCTCGCTCTCCGACGAGGCCCTGCCCTACCTCGCCGAGGCGCTCGGGGTAGAGTCCCCGCAGCATGCGGCCTAGGGGCGATCCAGGCGCCCGACGCAAGCTTCCGGAGAAACCACGCCGCGTGGTCTCGGCATGAGCGCCCAGCCGGGGGCGCGTCCTCCCTGAAATGGGTAGCGCGCTACCCACGGGCGGGAGGCCTCGGTGTGGGCGAGGAGGCTGCAGGGGGGCTTCGGCGGCCGCGGGGTCGCAACGGAAAGTCGACCTGCCTGCGCATGGATCCCCCAGCGCACGTTTCTTGCAAAACCAAGGGTGAATCCTCTGCAGCGGGGGCGCTCGAATGCGTCTTGTGTGGACCGGCCGCTCCTCCTTCCCGTGCGGTCTCCTGAGGCCTCAACCCACCCGGGTGGGCGCGGCCGTGTGCATCCTCACCCTGGGCTGCGGCTACGCAAACGTCCATAAGAACACGGATCTGACGCCGAACGTGATGACCGGGGTGGGCGCCACCATCATCATGCCCGGGCAGTCCGCCCCCCCGCTGCCGATGCCCGGGGTGACCAACAACCAGAGCCGTAGGGGTCCTGGGACGAGCGCGGGCTCCGCCGGGAGCCAGGGCGTGGGTACGGGCAGCCCTGGGACGCTCCAGGATCCGAGCAATTCCGAGCAGTATCCCTACGCACCGGGCGGCGTACCCCAGGCACCTGGGGGAAATCCGCCGAGCCCCAGCCGAATCGTGTTCATCGGGGGCGCCCAGCAGGACGAGCAGACCTCGCTGGAGCAGCACAACGAGCCCTTGTGGCTCAAACCCCTGCTTTTCCCGTTCGCACTCGTCGCCCTGCCCTTCACCAAGGCGTACGAGGCGCTCTCCGGCAATGACAACCAGAACGGCCCGGCGGTCCCGCGCCCCAACACCCAACCGGCCGCGCCCTTGACGCATGAGCAGATGCAGGCGCGCCAGGAGGCCGACGCACTCGGGGACCTGCAGCATCAGCTCGAGCAGCGGGAGCAGGTCCCACAAAGCGCGCCGCCCCAAGCCGCCACCCCCGGCGGGAGCGCTGCCGCCCCCTCGATTGCGGAAGAGCTCGCGGCGCTGGAGGCCGGCCGCGAGGGACGGTCCGCAGCGCAGGCGCAGCTCCCTGTCCAGGGCGTAGCGGCCACAGGCCCCGCGACACCCGCCCGAGCCACGCCGCCCTTCGGCTCCGGGGTCGCGGACCTGGTCGAAGACCGCAACCACGACGGCCGCCCCGACCACTGGGTGTACCGCGAGGGAGGCCGCATCGTGCGCGAGGCGTTCGACGATCGCGGCACCGGGGTTCCGGACCGAATCCTGTACTACGACGCGACCGGCACCCAGGTGGTGCGCAGCGAAGAGGACACCAACGGAGACGGCCGGATCGACACCTGGACGGACTACAAGAACGGACAGATCGTCAACCGCCGCTCCGACACACACGGCGACGGCACGGTCGATACCTGGACCTTCTACCACGAGGGTCAAGTCGTCCGCCTGGAGCAGGACACCGATGGGGACGGTCTCCCCGACCGAATCGAGTTCTACGAAGGGGGCCACCGCGTACGCGAACAACAGGACCGCAACGGCAAGGCTGCGGTGATCACCTATTTCGACAAGAACGACCAAGCGACGCAGCGCGATGAGGACACCGACGGAGACGGCGTGCTCGACATGCGGTCGTACTACAAGGCCGGCAAGCTCGTGCGCCGGGAGGTGATGAATGAATCGGCGCTCTCGGCCGCGACCGGACTGAAGGATCCCACCGCGACGCCGGCGCGCGAGCCGGGAACCTAGGCCCGATGCCGACCACCTTGCTTCGGGCCGCGGCCTTCCTCCTGGGATTCTGGCTCGCCCTGTGCTTGCTCCAGCCCTTGGCCGCGCGCGCGGACGCACCAGACGGCGACCTCCGGCTGCTTGAAGACGGAGTCTATTCCGCGATCAACGCCACCCGCATCCAGCAGAATCGCCTGGTCCTTGAACGCCTGCCTGCGCTCGACGCCGTGGCGCGAGGGCACAGCGCGGACATGGCGGCCCGCCACTACCTGTCCCACGAGACACCGGAAGGACTGAACCCCGTAGACCGCATCGAACGCGGGGGCGTGAACGGCATGACCCTGGCCGGCGAGAATGTCGGTCTCACGAATCGCCAAAATCCGAACCGCGAGATCGTGGAAGGCTGGATCGCCTCCCCCGTCCACCGCGCGAACCTGCTCCACCCCGCCTTCAACGCGACCGGCGTGGGCATCGCCCGCTCCGCGGACGGCACGCTCTACTACACACAGGTCTTTGTCACTTTCCCGAGACCGTAGGGGGAGCGCGGCCGGAGCCCGGGTTCAGAACTGCGCGCTCAGATGCCGGTCGTCCCAGTACACGTCCACAGGCCGGGACAGGTCCATCTTCGCCGGAAGCACGACATAGCCGAGCACCACCTCATCGCGGGTCAGCTTGCCGAGGTGGCCCTGCAGGATTCCGAGCTGGTGCGAATCGGTGGCTTCGATCTGCGCGGCCAGGGCACCCTGGGTCACGGTAAAGCTCGCCTGGAAGTTCTCGGGTCGCTTGCTCACGACGCTGAAGAGCAGCACGGGATTCGCGCCGGGCGCTCCGGCGGCGCTCCAGCTGTCGTGGAGGCGGGCCTCGAAGGACGTGGCATGGGCGAAGGCGACCCGGAGTGCGTCCCGCCCGCCCGCCGTCTGCTTCACGAACTCGGCGGGCGTCCGTTGCTGGGAGAGCTCGACGATCTTGAACAGGTCGCGCAGCTCACCGTCGGTCAGCCCCAGATCCGTGGGGGCGCCTCCGCGCGCCGGAGCGGATTTCACGGACGCGGTGTGCGGCCCTGCCGCCGGGGCGGGGCCCGATCCTGCGTCCCCTGGAAGTGTGCCTCCACTCTGCAACTGTCGCACTTGCTTCGCGGAGTCAACGAGGTTGTACGGATTGTTGGGATCCGCGTTCTGCTTGTAGAGGCTCCACATGTAGGGTCGCGGAAGGTATTCGGGATGAATCGGAGGCAAGTCGCTCGGATCGACGCGCTTTCCTCCCTTGCACGGAATCTGGGACGAGTCCTGCACCACAAAGAAGCTGCCGTCGGGACACACTCCGGTGATCCCCGCAACGGTCTCTGTGGTGGGGAGGCTCAACAGCACCGTGGTGCACACCAGCGCTGCCACCCGCGAGCCCGAGCGCACAGTGCGCAGGGGTCCCTCGTCCGGTCTGCTCCGCATAACCCGCATCCGCCGTTCTGGACTCTGCCGGCCATCTTATTCCTGATCGATGTGCAAGATCAATGCGCGCGCAAGCGCCGCGGCCGTGTTCGACGTGCCACGAAGCGCGAATCACCCTTTCGGCACGGCCCTTCCGGCCGTCTTTTGCGCATCGCAGAAACTTGCGTAGCGGCCTGGCGCAAACGCTGTGCGTGGGCGAGAAGAGCACGGCGCTCCCCGCCCGAGAGCGGTCGTGCGCGACCCGCCGCGAGGTCTCCCAGCGCGAGCGGGCCGAAGCGCACCCGCACGAGGCGCCGCACTGGGTGCCCCAGGGCCGCCAGCGCCCGGCGAATCTGGCGCTTGCGTCCCTCCCGGACGGTGAGATGGAACGAGGTCTCCCCGTGGTGTCGGTCGACACGCACGCGGGAAACCCCGGCGGGTGCGGTGGACCCGTCCTCAAGCGCGACACCCCGGGCGAGGCGCGCCAATGCGTCCTCTCCCATCACCCCCCGGGCAAAGACGAGGTACTCGCGTTCGTTTCCGAGAGAGGGATGAAGCAGCGCCTGGGCCGTGAGACCGTCGTTGGTGAGCAGCACAAGCCCTTCGGTCTCGAAGTCGAGGCGACCCACCGGGAAGACACGGGGGACGCCGGGGGGGAGGAGCTCCATCACGGTGGGACGGCCCCGCGGGTCGCGCCGCGTGGTGAGGACGCCAGCCGGCTTGTGCACGAGCCAGTAGCACGGCGGTGCCGCGCCGAGCGGCACCCCGTCGAGACGGATCGCGTCCGTGTCGGGATCCGCGGAATCGCCTAGCCGGACGGGGGCGCCGTTCACGGTCACCCGACCGGCGGAGAGGAGCTCCTCACAACCCCGACGCGAGGCCACACCGGCGGCCGCGAGGATCTTCTGCAAGCGCATCCGCATGTCCGCACCTAGTGCGGTTTGCCGACCGCTCCCTCGGCCCCGTCCTCCTCCTCTCGCGGTTCGGCGCCGTCGGCTTCGGAAAGCCCGTCGAGCGAGGGGAGGCCGGTGCGGAAATCAAGCGGGGTGTCGTCGCCTTCCTCCGGCGCGCCCGGGTCCGTCTCGTCGCTGCCGTGCGGCTCGAAGCCGTCCTCTTCACTGACCAGCGTCGCTTCTGTGGGCGTTTCGGCGCTGGATGCGATCTCCTGCAGGTCGCGCAGACTCGGCAGCTCCTCGAGCGCCGAAAGTCCAAACACCTCGAGAAATCGGCGCGTGGTCGCGTAGAGCATGGGACGGCCTGGGATCTCGCGGTGGCCCGCTATGCGCACGAGGTCTCGCTCCAGCAAGCTCCGAAGCACCGCCCCTGCGTCCACACCGCGCACGTGTTCGATCTCTGCGCGGGTGAGGGGCTGCTTGTAGGCCACGACCGCCAGGGTCTCGAGCGCCGCGCGGGAGAGCCGCAGCGCGCGGCGTGGGTGCAGCGCACGGACGTATTCGGAGAGATCCGCACAGGTGCGCAGCTGCCATCCGCCGGCCACCTCGGAGATCTCGAAGCCCCGGCTCTGCTCGGCGTACTCGGCGTTGAGTTCCCCGACGAGCTCGCGCACGAGGGAGGCACTCGCGTCCGGAACGAGCTCTCCCAGACGTTGCGCGGTCAGGGGCTCCGCCGCTGCGAGGAGGAGACCCTCTACGATCCTGCGTTGCTCTTGGCGGTCCGCCATCGTCTTCCTAACCCCTCACATGAGATCCGAGATGCGCGCCGACCATCCCGCCGCGCCCTCAGCCGCGAGGCGCACACGGATCGGGCCCTCAGGAGCTCCCGCGGAGCTCACGCCCTGGTAGATCCGGACGGCCGCGAGGCGGGTGAGCTCGAGCAGGGCGAGAAAGGTGGCGATCACCAAGGCCCGGTAGGCCGGCCCGCTGGTGGGAGGCAGAAGTTCCATGAACTCTACCGATTCGGCGCTTGCCAGACGGTCCATCACCGCGATCATGCGCTCGCGGACCGTGAGGGTCTCCACGACCACTTCATGCACCCGCCCTGCCTCTCGGGCGCGCTGCAAGACGCCCCGGAAGGCGTCCACCAGCTCGAACAGACTGACCCGGACCTCGCGGGTCGCGGGGTCGTGGTCCTCCGGCCCGGGGGCCATCCCCGGAGGCGCGAACACGTCGCGTCCCAGCAGGGGCCGCCGGTCGAGCTCGACCGCGGCCTGTTGGAAGCGTTGGTACTCGAGCAGGCGGGCCACCAGCTCGGCGCGCGGGTCGGGGCCCTCCGTCTCCTCGACGCCGCTCTCCACGGGGACCAGCATGCGCGACTTGATCCACGCAAGTGTAGCGGCCATCACGAGATATTCGGCAGCGATGTCGAGCTGGAGCTCGCGCATCAGCTCCAAGTACTCGAGGTACTGCTCCGCCACGCGGGCAATCGAGATCTCGGTGACGTCCACCTCGTTTTCGCGGATCAGGTGAAGCAACAGGTCGAGGGGACCCTCGAAGAACGCCAGCTTGACGGCGTAGCCGATCCCGCTTGCCTGCTCGGAGGCCGAAAGCAGGGGCTCGAAGGCAGGCGGCTGCGGCCCGCCGGCAGTTCCGGGATCCAGCCCGTTTGCCATCACTCTCTCCGCGGAGGACGAGGCACGCGGCTCGGGGGGAACCGCGGGCCCAGTATGGGCAAGGGTCCGCCGACGGGCAACCGCGCCCGACCGGCGGAGCGCTAGGGTCGCTCGGCGGGGGCTTCGCCGGGGCTTTGGAGCCGCTGGCGTCCCTTGCGGCGTACGGGCCCTGCGACGCTGCGCCTTCGCCCCAGTTCCCGGGCCAGGGCGAGGGCATCCTCGCGGGTCTTCACCGCGCCGTCGAGATACGCGCTGCGGATCCTGGCGAGGGCTCTACCGACCGCCGGGCCTGCCAAGCCCAGGGCAAGCAAGTCCTCGCCGTTCACAGGAAGGCGGCGCGGCCTGTCCTCGACTGCGTGACGCAGGATGCGGCGACGAAGTGTGGGCGCCGCCCACGCGAACAACGCGAGCATCTGCTCGTCGGCGACAGGACCGAGCAGCGCGTCGATCGCCCCGCGGCCACGGGCACGGGAGAGGCTGCGCAACGTCGCGTCGCGCCATCTCGGGAAGCCGGCGATGCGCTGGGCCAGGTCCCCACGCACGGCGAAGCGACGCAGCGTGCGGCTGCGCAGCCCGGGATCGAGGGCCGCGAGCCAAGTCGCAAGTCCCGCCACCCACGGACGCACCCGGCGCGGCGGCCACGCGGGGGCGGCGATGGCCCGACCCAGGCGGCGCAGCGGCGCCGTCGCGCGACGGGGCAGCGAAAGCCCGGGCTCGAGCGCCCCCAGCACGTGCCACTCCGAAAGCAGCCCGAGGGCGGCGGCCGGATCGAGGCCAAGCCGTGCGTCTTCAAACAGCTTGTCGATCTCGCGCTTCAGCCGCTCGCCGGAGACGCGGCCGAATGCGCCGTCGCGCAGCGCATCGCGCAGGGCGGAGCGCGAGCTGCGTGAAAGGGTGAAGCCCAGGCGCGCCGAGAGGCGCGCCGCACGAAGGGCACGGGTGGGATCATCATGGAAGCTCGCAGCATGGAACACGCGGAGGGTGCGTGCCTCCAGGTCGCGCAACCCGTCGTCTACGTCCAGAATTGGAAGACGCGCGCGCCGCGCTGCGGAGGAGAGGGGAAGCGCCAGGGCGTTCACGCTGAAGTCGCGACGGCGCAGGTCGTCTTCAAGCGACCCGAGCCCGACCGTGGGCAGGGCGCCTGGGTGCGCGTAGCGCTCGCTGCGCACGGTGGCGAGGTCGACCCCCACCGCCTCCTCTGCCGCCCGGCCCGAGGACTCAAGGCGCAGGGTTCCAAAGCGGTCATGGGAGACCACGCGAACCCCCGGGAGGGAGGCCGCCCCCGCGAGCTCCAGGGCGCCTTGCCCTTGCCGCGGCTCTACGATGAGATCGACATCGCGCAGCACCCGCCCGAGCAAGAGATCCCGGACCGGCCCGCCCACCAGGTACACCGCGATGTGCCGGCGATCCGCCGCTTCGAGCAGCGCGGCCACAAGCGCACGCGCACCCGCGGGCAGCGCGGTCATGATCTCGTCCCGCGACTGGATCTTCACGACACCGGCGGCCGCGCTCCGCGCGGGTGGTGGTGCTCGACCGTCTCGCGAAGCCGGCGCCGACTCACATGGGTGTAGATTTGGGTGGTGGAAAGATCGGCGTGACCAAGCATCGCTTGGACGGAGCGCAGGTCGGCTCCCCCTTCGAGCAGATCGGTCGCGAAGGCGTGGCGCAGGGCGTGGGGGAAAACGCGGTCGCGCGCGATTCCCGCCTGCCGGGCAAGGTCGCGCAGGCGGGTGAAGAAATTCTGCCGCGTCATGGCCGCCCCGCGGTTCGAGAGGAAGACGGCGTCGCCCCCCGCCTTCCCCGTCTTCCTCGCCTTGCGCGCCAGCGCGGGGCGGGCCCCCGCAAGGTAGAGGTCGAGCGCCGCGAGCGCGGGTTCGCCCAAGGGAATCAGCCTCTCGCGCCGGCCTTTGCCCAGCACGCGGAGCAGTCCGCGGCGCCGGTCGAGCGCCGCCAGGGGGAGTCCGCAAAGCTCGGACACCCGGAGGCCCGCTCCGTACAGGCATTCCAGCATCGCCCGGTCTCGGAGCGCGAGGGCGGACCCTCCATCGGGCGCCGCCAAAAGGGCGGCGGTCTCCTCCTGCGCGAGCACCCGCGGGAGCGTGCGCGCTTGCCGGGGCGCGGCGATCCCGACCAGGGCATCCCGCCGCAGCTTCCCGCGCGCAGCCAGGTGTCGGAGAAAGCGCCGTACGGCGACCAAGGCGCGGGCGCGGCTCCGCGGGGACAGGCCGAGACGCTCCAGCTCGCAGAGCCAGGCCGAGACGTGCTCGCGCTGGAGCCCCCCCGGATCGCGTACTCCCGCGCGCAACTGGCTCTCGATGAATCGCCTGAGATCCCGCCCGTAGGCCTCGAGGGTGCGGGGGGAGAGCCCTCGCTCCACGGCGCAGTGTTCGAGGAAGTCGCGCCGCGCGGCGGAGAACGCGGAGTTCGCGCTAGCCACCCGGCGTCTCCCGCGCCGCCGCCTCGAGCAGGTTGCGCTGCAGGCGGGCGAGGCGCTCAGGATCGGTGATCTTTTTCCGTTCCCCGTCCTTCAGGTAGAACGTGTCCGCCACCTGGTCCATCACGGTCGCGGCCTTCGAGATGTAGATCTCGAGGCCTTCGGCTGCGATCGTGCTCGTCAGGTCGTACAAAAGACCCAGGCGGTCGTCTGCGGAGACGTCCACAATCGTGTAGAAGTCCGACTCGTCATTCGTGATCTCGACGGCGGGGGGTTGCGGCATGGGCGCTTTGGTCGCGGCCACCCGACGGCGGCGCCGCAGCAGCTCCTCCACATGCACGGTGTGGGTTAGAACGGCCGAGAGCATGGTTTCGACGGCCTTCCAAGTATCCCGCTGCTCCTCGGGTCCTCCGGGCGGCGTGGAGAGGCGATAGACCTCGAGTGCGAGCCCCGAGCGGGCCGTGTAGACATGGGATCCCAGGATGTTGAGACCCTTCGCCGAGAGCACACCGGCCACCATGGAATAGAGGCCGTGAACGTCGCGTGCGCAAAACAGCAGCTCCGTGACGTCGCCTCCGAGCGTACGCACCGCCGTCGAGAAGAGCTTCTCCTCGGAGTAGCTGAGCAGCAGCAGGGCGTGCCGGGCGATCTGCCGCGCGGAATGCGCGATGTAGTAGCGTTGCGGCATCACGTCGAAAAACGCCTGGATCTTGACGTCGCCCACACCGAGACCCCGCAGCTCCACCCGTGCGGCGTCCCGGCGCCGTTCCACCCGGCCATCGAGTTGCTCCAGCGCGACCTGGGGGTCGTCCGAGCCGCTCTCGAGGAATTCCGAAGTCCGCTCAAAGAGCTCACGCAGCAGCTGGCCCTTCCACTCCGTCCAGGCGGAGGGCGAGGAGGCGCGAATGTCCGCGAAGGTCAGCAAGTACAGGTTGCGCAGGTTCTCGCGATCGCCGCAGGTTCGGGCGAAGTCCACGATCAAGCGAGGGTCGGAGAGATCCCGCCGCTGCGCGAGGTGGGACATGAGAAGGTGGTGACGAACCAGGAACACGACGCGCTCCGCGCGCTCGGGTGCAAGGCCCAGCCGCTCCACACACGTGCGCGCCCGCACTGCGCCGTGATTCGAGTGATCCCCTCCGAGCCCTTTGCCAATGTCGTGGAGCAGGCAGCCCAGGTAGAGCACGGCGTGGTCGGTCGTCGCACGCATGAGCTCGGTGAGCTCGGGGAGGGAGGTCTCGTGTTTCCTACGTTCGAGCCTCCGTAGCTCCTGGACCAGAAACAGCGAGTGCACGTCGACCGTGTAGGTGTGGTAGATCACGTGCTGCCAGCGGCAGACGATGTGCTCCCATTCTGGAAGGAGCGAGCCCAGGAGCCCCACCTCGTTCATGGAGCGGAGCGTCCGCATCACGCGCTTGTCCGATTCCAGGATTTGAAGAAAAAGCCTGCTCGCCACGGGCATCCTTCGGAACTGCTCATCGACCAGGTCGAGGTTCTCCCGCACCAGCCGCCGGGCCGTCCGCGAGAGCTCGACATCCTCGTTCTGGGCCACGGTGAAGGCGGTGAGGAGCCGCAAGGGACGTTCGCGCAGGTGCGCGGCATGGGGAATCTCGAGACGATCCGCCGCCACGCGGAAGCCCTCGTCCACCTCCCTCGCGACGAGCTTCGGCGAGCCACGCCGCACGCGCGCCATACACTGCTCGATCACGATCTCGGACGAGGACTGGATCGCTCGCGCGTGGCGGTAGTAGTCCCCCATGAAGCGTTCCACAGGCAGCTCGTCCCGGTCGGGACCGCCCTGGCCCTCGAAGGATTCACCTCCCTCTGTCCGCTCCGAATACCCGAAGGAGTTCGCGAGCCGTTCCTGCAGGTCGAAGCTCATCTGATCGTTCTTGCGCTTGGAGATGAGATGCAGTTCGTTCCGAACGCGCCACAAGAACTGAAGAGCGCCGCGAAACTCCTCCATCTCGCGTTCCGTGAGCAGCCCGAAGTGCAAGAGGTCGTCGAGTCCTCGGGTGCTGGGATGGGCGGCGCGGGTGGCCCAGTAGGCGGTGTGGAAATCGCGGAGCCCGCCTGCGCCTTCCTTCACGTTCGGCTGGAGCAGGTAGATCGACTCGCCATACTTGGCGTGCCGCGCGCGCAGTGCTTGCATGCGCTCGGCGAGGAATGCCTCCTTGTCCCCTAGCAGCTGTTCGAGGATTGCGTCGGAGAACTCGTGGAACAGCTCGACGTCGCCCACCAGGAAGCGGGCGTCCAGGATCGCCGTGCGCACCGTCACATCCTCGCGGGCCAACGCGAGGGTGTCTTGGGTGGTGCGTGTGGCGCAGCCCAACGTGAGGCCCGCGTCCCACAGCCAGCGTTGCAGCCGCTGCGTGATGTTCTCGGTGTAGGGCGTGAGCTTCGCAGGGTGGAGGAACAGCAGATCGATGTCCGAGTGAATCGACATCTCTCTGCGCGCGTAGCCGCCCACCGCCACGAGCGCGAGCTTTTCGCCGAAGGCGGCCCCGGCCGCGTAGTAGTCCGCCTCCGCCACCCGGAACAGGCGGCGGACGAGTCGGTCCGTGGCGTCGGAGTTCGCTTCGTTGACCGCCTGCCCTCCCACGCCCCGACGATGCACCTGTTCCAGGTACTGACGGACGGCTCCGAGATAGGCGCGCACAGCGGCCACGATCGCTCCGTCCGCGACGGCCGCCTCCCGACCACCCGGTCGCTCCGCCTCCCCCAGGAACTCGTCGACCGTGGGCGCGCCGTTCACCGCGTGCTCCGCGCGATCAGGGGATGCCCTCGCTCGCGGTAGAGCGAGAGCCCTTCGGCCATGGATTCCGCGAGGCGCGCCAGGTAGGCGCGGCTGTGCAGGCGCTTCGCCTCGTCGTGATGGGTGAGAAAACCCGCCTCGATCAGAATGGAGGGCATGCTGGAGAGGAACAGGACGTAGAACGGCCCCTTCTTCACACCCAGGTCATTCACCCCCTCGTACCGCTCGCGCAGCCCCTGCACCAGCTGGCGATGCACGAGCGCTGCGAGCAGCCAGGAGGGGCCCGAAGCCTCGGAGACCCGGAGCTGCGCCACGGTACGCTGCAGGACGTCGACCTCCTCGAGGAG
>Ga0126381_100003518_pt1 | contig 16991 bp, 15 predicted proteins | sample PanSoiMetPlot_28_FD_96465 | JGI IMG/M metagenome (GOLD analysis project Ga0126381, IMG submission 96465) | Tropical forest soil microbial communities from Panama - MetaG Plot_28 | ecosystem: Environmental > Terrestrial > Soil > Tropical forest > Bulk soil | place: Panama | collected 2016-02-17 | reverse complement strand
CCACCGGCGCCGTCGGCGCGGATGCATTCCGCGCCTGCCTGGAGCACGTCGCGGCGGACGACGCGGTCGATGCCCTGCTGGCCATCGGCGTGCCGACAGCAGCCGCAGACCTCACCGAGGCGATCCTCACCGCGGACGTGGCGAAGCCGGTTGCAGCGGCTGTGCTCGGCAGACCCGAATCGGTCAGCATCCTGAGCCCGGCGAGCGAGGCAGCGGTGGGGGTCCGCCGGGTGCCCGTCTACGGCTACCCGGAGAGCGCGGCGCGGGCGCTGGCGCACGCGGCGGGCTACCGGGAGTGGCGGGGCGCGCCGCACGGGGCAGTGCCTGAACTCGAAGACGTGCGGACCGAGGCGGCCCGGACGCTGGTCGCTGGGTTCCTGGCGGTGAACCACGATGGCGGCTGGCTGCCGGCTACCGCGGCGACCGAGCTGCTGGCCTGTTACGGCATCCCCGTGGTCGCGACCGAGACGGAGACCGGCACCTCCGCGGCGGTTGCTGCGGCGGCACGGCTCGGAGGCAGCGTTGTGCCCGAGGAACCGGCCGGCGGGGTGAAGACGGTCGTGAGGGTGGTCGCTGAGCCGGTGTTCGGGCCGCTGGTGGTGTTCGGGCTTGCCGGCGTGGCTACCGACGTGCTGGCAGACGGGGTGGCCCGGCTTACGCCGCTGACCGATGTGGACGCGGCGGCGATGATCGGGGCGGTGCGGGCGGCGCCGCTGCTGACCGGGCAGGCGGGCGGCCCGGCAGCCGATACCGGGGCGCTGGTGGGGTTGCTGCTGCGGGTGTCGCGGCTGGCTGATGACCTGCCGGAGGTTGCCGAGCTGGACCTGAACCCGGTGATCGCCCGGCCGGACGGAGCTGTCCCGCTGGACGCGCGGGTCCGTATCACGCCGGCCGCGCCAAGCGACCCGTTCCTCCGCCAGCTCCGCTGACCGCGCTGGGCTCGTCCACCAGCCGCGCCGCGCCCGGAATGTCGGGATCAGGACGGACGGCCCCGTTCCCCTCTCCGCAGGACCCTGGGCCAGCCTGCACTTCTGCGCTGAACCTGAAGTGGAGACTAACGCTAGGTGACGTGTGAGTCGTACTCTGCCGGGTAGGGAGTGTCGGCGCATCGCGCGGGCCGGGGTCGTCGGTCGGGGCCTTCGGATCGGAGGTGCCGCTTATGTCACTGCGACATCTGCTGGCAAACCGGACGCGGGGCTGCGCGCGCAATCCACTCCGGCGCAGGATCGATGACGTCGAGACGTCGATCATGACCGGCATCGTGGTGCTGTTCCTGATCGCGGCGCCGCTGCTGTGCGTCTTCACCGGCCGGCTTGCGGATGCGGCGGGGCTTCGCGAGCAGCGTGCGGAGAGCTCGTGGCGCCCCGTCCAGGCAGTGCTGGTGCAGAGCGCTGCGGAAGGGCAGGCCGCCCAGGACGCGGCGTGGGGCGCTGCGTGGGTGAAGGCCGACTGGCGCGCGCCGGATGGCAGGCAGACCGGCGGCGTCATCGCGGCCGGCCTGACTGCGAAGGCCGGGCAGCGGGTAACGATCTGGGTGACCAGATCGGGACAGGTAACCCGGCCGCCGCTGAGTCACGGTGAGGTGCTGGACGGGATCGCGAACGCGGTGATGGCGACAGCTGCTGGAGTCGCCGCGCTCCTCGGGCTAGTCGCGGCGGTGATCCGGGGGGCGGTCAACCGGCGGCGGATGGCCGCGTGGGCGCGTGACTGGGATGTTGTCGGCCCGAGGTGGACCTCGCTGCGCTGAGGCAGGAGGACACGTGCGTGCCTGGGTAGTTGACCATACGGCGCCAGCCGACGAGCGGCCGCTGCGTCGCGTCGACCGGGCCGAGCCAGAGCCCGGCCCAGGGCAGGTACGGGTGCGGGTCAGCTGCTGCGGGGTGTGCCGCACCGACTTGCACCTGGCCGAAGGTGATCTGCCGCCGAAGTATCCGGGCATCACGCCCGGGCACGAAGTCGTCGGCCGGATTGATGCGCTTGGCGGCGGAGCGGCCCGGTTCGGTGTCGGCGAGCGGGTGGGCGTGCCGTGGCTCGGCGGTACCGACGGAAGCTGCCGTTACTGCCGCCGCGGCGCGGAAAATCTGTGCCTGGCGCCGGTGTTCACCGGCTGGGACGTGCACGGCGGATACGCGGACGCATGCGTGGCCGACGAGGCGTACGTCTACCGGCTGCCTGAGAAGCTCGACGACGAGCACGCGGCGCCGCTGCTGTGCGCGGGCATCATCGGCTACCGGGCGCTGCAGCGTGCGGCCGTGCCGGCCGGCGGGCGGCTTGGCATCTACGGCTTCGGTGGCAGCGCTCACATCACCGCCCAGATAGCGCTGCACCAGGGCCTGCGTGTTCACGTGCTGACCAGGGGCGAGGGCAACCGCGCACTCGCGGCCGAGCTGGGCGCTGACTCCGTGGGGGACGCGGCCGATGCGCCGCCAGAGCCGCTGGACGGCGCGATCCTGTTCGCCCCGGCAGGTGAGCTGGTGCCGGTGGCCATGCGCGCGCTCGACCGCGGCGGGACGCTCGCGATCGCCGGGATCTGGCTGTCGGACATCCCGTCGCTGCGTTACGCCAGCGAGCTGTTCGAGGAGCGGCAGGTGCGCAGCGTCACCGCGAATACCCGGCGCGACGGCGAGGAGTTCCTGGCGCTCGCGGCGCGGTTCGGCATCACGCCGACGACCGTGGCGTACCCGATGGAGCGCGCCGATGACGCGCTCGCGGACCTCGCGCGCGGCCGGTTCAGTGGGGCTGCCGTCCTGCACAACTAGCGCGGCGCCCGCACCTGTCTTCTAGCGCGGCTACCCAGCTGCACTGGGCTGCGCCGTCGCGCGCAGCGCAGCTGCGACGGCCAGCAGGTCGGCCCGGTCGGCCCGGTACGGCGTGTACAGGGAGGTCCGGGTGATCACGTCCCCATAGCGCGCCACGATGGCGGCCGCGACCTCCGCAGGAGTCCCCGACACAGCAAAGGCGTCGAGCACGTCCTCGGTGATCAGCTCGCCCATCTGCGCCCATTCCTGCCGCCGCGACATCACGTTGAGCCGGTCGCCGAGATCGGCCCAGCCGTGCAGCTCGAGCACGGGCCGGTACGACGGGGTGGAGCCGTAGAAGGCGATCTGGCCGCGCACGCCCCTCTCGGCCGCGGCCCGGGCCTTCTGGTCAGTTCCCATGACCGCGAGCACCGGCAGGCAGAGAGTAAAGCCGTCCAGGTTCCCGCGCGCGGCGCGCAGCGCGGGAAGCGTGCGCTCGCGCAGGTAGGCCTCGGTGGTGAAGCCGTGGCAGAGCATTCCGTCGGCAAGGCGGCCGGCGACACGGGTCATCCGCTCGCCCACAGCGGCGAGCAGGATGCCCGGATTGCCGTACGGGTTGGGTCCCGGGTTAAAGAAGTCGGTCATGAGCGTGTGGTGATAGAACTGGCCGCGAAACGCCAGCGGCCCGCCACCGGCCCAGCACTCCCAGATGGCCCGGATCGCGCCGATGAATTCCTCCATCCGGTCAGCGGGATGGCTCCACGGCATGCTGAACCGGCGCTCGATGTGCGGTCGCACCTGCGAGCCGAGCCCGAGCTGGAACCGGCCTTCCGAGATCAGCTGAATGTCATTGGCCGCGGCCGCGACGCTCATCGGGTTGCGCGCGAACGCGACCACGATCTCTGATCGCAGCGTGATGGTGCTAGTCGCGCGTGCGGTCAGGGTCAGCGCGGTGAACGGATCGTGCCTGGTCTCGGAGACGCTGAAACCGTCAAAGCCGTCGGCCTCGGCAGCACGGGCAGCCTCTTCGGAGGCCAGCAGGGATTCGGCGACGCCAGCGCCGGTGTCGATCAGCATCTGCCCAGTCTCGCGCACGCAGGCCAGGCAAGCACGCAAGGCTGATGAGAACCGGGCAGGTGACGCGCGGGCGCGCGCTGACCGCGGGCAGGCGGCCGCGCCAGCGGACTGCTGCTGCGGGCGCGGCTACACGATCGCGGTCTTGTGGTCGGCCCAGTACTGATCCCTGAGCAGGCGCTTGAGCAGCTTGCCCGTCTCGGTGCGCGGTAGTTCCGCCACGAAGTCGATGGTTCGCGGGCACTTGAAATGCGCCATCCGGTCCCGGCAGTAGGAGATGAGTTCCGCCGCGAGCTCCGGGCTGGCGGCGGCGGGGTCAGCTAGCTGGACGACGGCCTTGACCTCCTCACCCATGTCCTCGTTCGGCACGCCGATGACGGCGACGTCCAGTACGGCCGGGTGCCCGGAGAGCAGGTTCTCGGTTTCCTGCGGGTAGATGTTGACCCCACCGGAGATGATCATGTAGCTCTTGCGGTCGGTGAGATATAGATATCCGTCGTCGTCGACATGCCCGACATCGCCGACGGTGCTTGTCGTCCCGTCCGGCGTCCTGCTCGCCGCCGTCTTGTCCGGCTCCCTGAAATACTCGAACGCGGTCGCGCCGCGGAACCACACGGTTCCGTCCGTGCCGGTCGGGCACTGGTTTCCGTCGTCGTCGAGGATGAGCAGCTCGCCGAACATGGGACGGCCGACGGTGCCGGGATGTGCGAGCCACTGGGCGCTGTCGCAGAAGGTGAAGCCATTTCCCTCGGTGGCCCCGTAGTACTCGGTGATGATCGGGCCGAGCCAGTCGATCATCCCCCGCTTGACGTGCTCCGGGCAGGGCGCCGCCGCGTGCACGATGCACTCAAGCGAGGAGGTGTCGTATCTGCTCCGCACATCCGCCGGCAGTCGCAGCAGGCGGGAGAACATCGACGGAACCATCTGGCAGTTGGTCACCCCGTACCGCTCCACGAGGGCTAGCCAGAGCTCCGGGTCGAAGCGCTCCATGATCACGTTGGTCGCGCCGAGCCGGATCGAGGCGGCCACGCATGCCTGCGGCGCCGAGTGGTAGAGCGGCGCCGGGCTGAGGTAGGTCATGCCCGGCCGGAGGCCCCACATGGCGCTCGCGACCACCATGAGCGGCAACGGGTCGCTCGGCGCGGCGTCGGGTAGCGGCCGCAGGACTCCCTTGGGCTGGCCGGTCGTCCCGGAGGAGTACAGCATGGCCGCGCCGAGGGATTCGTCTGGAATGGGGGTAGCGGGCAAGTCGGCGACGGCGGCCTCGTAGGACTGCCAGCTGGGCGGCGGGCTGTCCGTGTCAGCCATGAACAGCCCCTCAAGCTGCGGGCACTGTGCCGCGGCCGCCACGGCCACCGGCTGCCGGGCAGCCGAGCTGAACAGCAGCCGCGACTGCGAGTTCGTGATGATGTACGCGACCTCGTCGGGTGCGAGGTAGATGTTGATGAGCGTGTAGTACAGGCCAGCGCGCTCCGCGGCACCCTGGATCTCGAGCAGCCTGGGCTGGTTCTCCATGAAGATGGCGATGTGGTCGCCGCGCTTCAGCCGGGCCGCGCGGAGCAGGTGCGCCGTGGCGTCGCTGCGGGCCTCGTACTCGGCGAATGTGACGGTCCCGCCTGAACTCGCCATGATGACGGCCGGCTGGTCAGGGTGCTCCAGGGCGTGCTGACGGGCGAACATGGCGCTCCTCGGTAGGTTCGCTGCGGGGCTTGCCTCAGGGTGAGGCTACAGGCGAGGTCTCCTCGCGCACAGCAGCCGTTGAGCGCGTGTGCGCGGGCGGCGGTGCACCGATATGGCCGTATAAGCCTGCCCGGCTTGGCGATAACGGAATTGCAGTTCATCACTAGCCCGTTCCGGGTCAGGATGCTCATGACCTGCGGCATCTTGATTATTCGGCCTTGTCGTTCGCAATAGCATGGCGGCGCTGCATTTCCGTGCGACACCGGATCAGGCCTCAAATTGATCATTCATGGCAACCGCGTGAGCACCCGTGTCCCCGGCTCGTTAGGCAGCGAGCCTCGCCGCTGCCGGCCCAAGATCTATGTGCATATCGGGGAGCCGAAGACAGGCACCACATTCCTGCAGGACGTGCTGTGGGGCAACCGGCAGGTTCTGGCCGCCCGGGGCATCGTGCTGCCCGGCTACAACCGGCGCGACCATGTCAGGGCCCGGCGGGACCTGCGCGACGAGCCACGGCAGGCGTCCGACCTGGCCGACCCGTGGGCGGGGGAGTGGGACGTGCTCGCCGCCCAGGCGCTGCACGCGCCAGTGGCTGCCGTCATCTCTGACGAGCTGCTGGCGGCGTGCACCGAGCAGCAGGTCGAGCGTGCCGTCCGGTCGCTAGAGCCAGCTGATGTGCACGTCGTCCTCACGGCTCGTGCTCTTGACGCCGTTTTACCGGCCGAATGGCAGGAGACTGTCAAGTGCGGCGGCAGTCTCGGGTGGGAGACCTGGCTGCGCGCGGTCGCCACGACGGCGCTGGCCCCGGATCGCCGCGACCGGTCAGAGTTCTGGGCCGCCCACGACACCCTCGCGGTCCTGCAGCTCTGGTCGCGTCATGTGCCAGCCGATCACCTGCATATCATCACCACGCCCAGGCTGCGTTCACCGCAATTGCTGTGGGTGCGGCTCGCGTCTGTTCTCGGCATCGATCCCGGTGGCATAGACCTGAGCCAGGCGCGGTCAAATTCGTCGCTGGGATACGCGGAGACTGAATTTCTGCGGCGCGTCAATCAGCTGCTCATGGCGGACGTGCCGGACTGGTTTTACACCAGGAATGTCAAGAGTGTCCTCGCGCAGGGCGTGCTGCGCGGCCAGCCGGGCGAGCGGCATCCCGCGCTGCCGCCCGAGGTACTGGCCTGGGCCGCCGATGAGGCGGCGCTCATCAGCGGGAGCCTTCGCGACTGCGGCGTGCACGTGACTGGTGACGTGGCTGAGCTATTGGCCTGCCGTGACACTGCCGGACCGAGCCAGCAGGCAGCAGAGCAAGCGGAAATGGTAGACGCGGCGGTGGCGTCGGCAGTTGTGCTCGCAGGTCAGCTTTACAGGCATATGTATCCGCCCCGGCTGCCGAGACAGTCCTTCGGCGGGCTACGGCGGGCGCTCAGTGAGTTTGAGTGGCGTGTGCTGCACGGGCGGCTCGTGCAGCGCGGACTGCGCCGGGCCAGCCACTTGCGAACCGTCCAGCGCCTGCGGGTGGCGATCTGGCGTGTGCTGATGAGGCCAGCGCGCCAGCGACCACCGGTCCCGGCGCGGCAGCCTGGCGTGATCGCCGGGCGCGTGTCGAAGGCAGCCTGAGCCGCGCAATCCTTTTCCTCATTGGCCCGATTACGCTGGTGAGGGCATTGCTCTTATGCCGTGCGCGGTGGACTATATGCAGTTATGACCGATGATCACAGACTTGACGAGCCACTGCGGCTGGGCGGGATAGAGTTTCGGGATCGCTCCTCCGCCCGCGCCAGTGGCGGCGCTGCCAGGAGTGGCTCGGCCCGGAGTGCCTCGAATGGTCGCGGCTCGGCCGGGAGTGGCTCGGCCGGGAGTGGCTCGGCCGGGAGTGGCTCGGATCGTGGCGCCTCGCCGGGTAATGGGCGGGACGGGAACAGCTCGAATGGTGGCGGCTCACGCGGGAATGACCGGACCGGGAACGGCTCGGATGGTGGCGCCTCACCGGGTAATGGCCGGGACGAGAACGGCTCGAATGGTGGCGATCCGGGTGCGCGGGCTGTAGCCGATAGCAAGTATGTGCCGCCCGATGTCCTGGAGAGCCTTCATAAGCAGGTAGCCGACTTTGCGGACTTCGCGCACCGCGAGCGGTCGAAGCTGCCCGACGAGCTGACGGCACTGGGATCAGGCGGCGGTATCACCGCGCAGGTGGTCCGGAAGGTCGCGGCCGAGGTGATCCGCGTCAACTTGGCTCCGTGGCTCGGAGCCGACGAGCAAGCCCTGACCTACTCGCTGATGCTGTCCCTGGTCGCGCCTAGTGACATGGTGGAACTGAGCGATAGCCAGCGCGCGTCCTTTGTGCTCACGCGAGGACAGCTCATGATCGACGTCTCGACGGCAGAGCTGGGTCGTGAGAAGCCGGAGACCCGGCTCGTGGCCCCGCCCTCTCGGCAGGTACCGGGGGAGATGGCTGCCGACGGTGGCGTCGCTTCGGCGGCAACGGCTCGCGGCGCCGAATCTCCGCGGCCGGCTGCGGTAGTGTTCGTCGGAGCCGCAGCCGTGGCAACGCGTCCGTATGTCAGTCTGGACAGGCTGATGACGAAGGCCCGGCGCGCAATATTCGAGCAGGTCAGTTCTGCCGGAGACGCTCAGAATGCGGGTAGCGGTCTTAAGGCAGCCAGCAACCTGGAGATCGTCGTGCTGCTGGAGAAGGCGCTGGGCGGCGGTCTGTGGATCGACGTCAATCCGAAAACGAGGCTCCCCACAGCTGCGCTGGCAATCGACTTCAAACGGCCCCCGGAGAGAGGCAGGTTCACGCACGTGCTGCTGCGAGAACGGGCTGACCAAGAAATGCTGACGGCGGACAGCGCTACTGGCTGAGGTCGATGACGGCGGTCGCCCCGATCTGCTCCAGAATATTTCCGCCGATGCCCGTGATCGCCGTTTCCTGCTGATCTTCGGTGAGGCTCATCCAGTCTTCCGGGGCGAGTCCGGCAGCGGTGCCGACCTGAACGTTCATGGCGACCAGCTGCCCGATATGTAGCGCGACCGGATGGCCGTACCGCACCGCATCGAACAATGCGTCAAGCTCGGCCACCCCCGGGACACCCTCGGCGGTGTCGTCGCCGGCCGCGGCCTGGACCGGCTGTGGTTCGCCGGCTTCGGTGGTGTCGGCGGTGTCGGCGCCGGCCGCGGCCTGGGCCGGCTCTGGTTCGTCGGCTTCGGTGCCGTCGGTGCCGTCGGTGCCGTCGGAGGCGTCGGAGGCGTCGGAGGCGTCGGCGCCGGCCGCGGCCTGGGCCGGCTCTGGTTCGTCGGCTTCGGTGCCGTCGGAGGCGCCGGAGGCGCCGTCGCCGGCCGCAGCCTGGGCCGGCTCTTGCTCATCGGCGGAGCCAGCGGCGCCGTCGCTGCCGGCAAGCAGCGAGCGCAGCAGGGCGGCGAGCTCATCAGCTCCCCCGGGCCAGCGCAGGTAGAACTTGCGGCCGTGCGATCCATCGTCCTGGCTATACAGCAGTTCGGCGCCGATGGCTCCGATGAACCTTCTGATGAGCCGCGGCGCGATGTCGAGCACGGCTGGATGGCCGGAGTAAAGACCGCCACGCAGTATCAAGGGTGCCGACCTGAGACTGGCCTCGTGGTCGAGAGTACGGACGGTGTACCTTGCCAGTTCGTCTGCCAGACCGCCCGCGTGCGTGACGTCCGAATCAGCCGACAGGTACAGCAGCCCCGTATGCAGGCGCTGCGTTCCCACGGCCTCCTCGTAATTCTGCTTGCTGACTTCCAGCTGTTTGAGCGCAAATTCGACTTTCTTGGCGGCCACCTCGCCAGCCTGGTCCGCACCGCGCTTAGCCGCGTCCCTCAGCTCGGCTTTGAAGCCTTCCAGACCACTCCGTACCTCAGCGATCTGTCGCAGGCCTGCCACTGCCAGTCCGATCGCGATCGCTACCGCGACGAAGGCGATGACAACTGCCCATGCCATTTCTTTGCCTCCCCAGCCTCGCCGACGGGCAGCAGCCATTGTGTGCACGGATGCCACGCGGCGTCAGAACCATTTGGGCCACAATGTGCCGCACCAGCCTCACGATGGCAAGGACCAGCGCTGACCGGATTTACGTGTCACTCCCCAGCGCGTGAACCGTGCCGCCGCGTCGGCGATTCGACCCGGCTGGTCACCCATGTTGCGATGAGGTCGGCGGCCTGGGTCCGCGCGCCGGCGGGCTCGAGCAGGTAATGATCTGCCCGGATCGCGGCCAGGCTCTTGTCCTCGGCCGCGAGTGCCTCGTAAAGGCTGCGGGCGTCGCTGTCGAAGACGCCGGTGTCCGCGGTGGCGTGTGCCACGAGCGACGGCACGGTGATCCGCGCCAGGTGCGGTGCGGCGGTGCACTGCGACGTGCGCAGGCTCCACATCGACAGCCAGGTGCGCAGCGTGCTGACGGTGCCGATGCCGACCACGCCGTAGTTGGCCTTGGCCGGGTCACCGAGGTAGCACCAGTTCGCCCGGCGGTCAGACGGCTCGATCGCCGGGTCGATCATCCGCAGGTCCGCCCAGGTCCGCGGCAGCACGAACAGCCGATCCCTGGCCCGCGTGCCGGAAAGCCGGTCGATCTGGTCCAGTGCCCAGTCCGTGATCCGCTCGTTGCGGGCGCGCTGCGCGTGCCGGTAGTGGACCTGGAACTCCTGGCTGAACGGGGGACCGTTCCCGCGGTCGTAGGGGTCCAGCGTCGGATCGACCGACAGCGGGTCGGCCTCGTCGGTCACCGACGGGTCGAGCCAGCTGGTCAGCACCTCGGGCCGGCCGCTATGCGCGGCGAGCGCGACGAAGAGATCGCCCGGCGGCAGGTCCTCAATCGCCGGCAGCGGGCGCATACCAGTAACGGGCTCGATGGCGGGCGCAGTCGCTTGCGACTGGTAGGCCGCCATCAGCGAGCCACCCCCGGAGTTGCCGAGCAGCACGACCCGCTCCGCGCCGGCCTGCTCGCGCAGCCAGCGCACGCCGACGCCGATATCGGCGAGGGCGTGGTCGAGCAGGAAATGGGCCTCGTCGCCGCGGAACCGGGTGTTCCAGCCGAGGAAGCCGAAGCCCCGCTCGGCAAGGTAGCCCGCCAGGTAGTGCTCAGAGAAGTCGACGTTGTAGTGCGTCGCGATGAATGCGGTCGATGGCTGCACGCCGGCCGGCCGATGGTAGATGCCCTGGCACGGATGGCCGCCCGCTCCGGCCCGGCCCAGCACGGGTGACGGCAGCCCGACGAACTCAGCCGCGATCTCGGTCATCGTCCCGCTCCGATCCGTTTTTGCCTTGGCGTGAGAGTGAGCCTGAGCTTAGATTCGGCTCTGGAGCCCGCGCCAGACACTGGAGGTCGGCATGGAGTGGCGGAACGAGGAATTCGATCTCGGCGGCGTGAACCACCTGGCGCTCGTTTGCTCGGATATGCAGCGCACGGTCGAGTTCTACACCCGCGTACTCGGCATGCGCCTAATCAAAACGATCGACCTCCCGGCCGGGTCAGGCCAGCACTTCTTCTTCGACATGGGCGGGGGTAACGCGTTGGCGTTCTTCTGGTTCCCTGATGTGCCCGATCCGGTGCCCGGTGTGTCCGCGCCGGTAACGGTGCCCGGCCTCGGCGAGTGGACAAGCGCGGTCGGCTCGATGAACCACGTGGCGTTCAATGTGCCCGAGGAGAAGTTCCTCGAGTATCGGGCCAAGCTCAAGGCCAAAGGCGTGCTGGTGAGCCCCATTCTCGATCACGATGACAGCGAGCTCGGCGTTGCCAGTGAAATGCACCCCGGCGTGTTCGTCCGGTCGTTCTACTTCCAGGACCCCGACGGCATCATGCTGGAGTTCGCCTGCTGGCGCAGGGCCATGGGCCAGCCGGGCGACGTGCGGCACACTCCCAAGACCGCCGCCGACCGTCACGGCGCCCGGGTTTAGCCGATCTGGCCTTCCGGCTCAGCATCTGGGTCTCACCGGGCGTTCTAGGGGTGTGACCGGAGACCAGGCGCTGGCGGCTGACTGGGAAAGCGAGTGGCCGATGACCGCGAATGCGGCCGGAGGCGCCGCGGGGACATCATCGGATGCGGTGGCTCTCGGACCGCTGTCGGCCCCTGAAGCGGCCGACCTGGTCGCGGGGCTGTTCCGCGCCCATGCGGCCGACCTGGTCAGGCTCGCGGTGCTGCTCGTCGGCGATCAGGCCACCGCCGAGGACGTTGTCCAGGACGTCTTCGCCCGGCTGCAGCGAAGTCCCGGACGGCTGCGTGGCCTGGACAAGCCCGTTCCCTATCTGCGGACCGCGGTGGTGAATGGCTGCCGGTCGGTGCATCGGTCGCGTCGCCGCGCACGGCTGCTGCGGGTGCCGCACGAGCCACCGGTCTGGTCGGCCGAGGCCGCGGCGCTGGCCGGCGAGGACAGGCGCGCCGTGCTCGCCGCCGTTGCCCGGCTGAGCGGCCGCCAGCGTGAGGTACTCGTGCTGCGCTACTACGCGGGCCTGGCCGACCTGGACATTGCCGGTGCACTACAGGTCAGCCGCGGGACCGTCTCGTCGACGCTGTCGCGCGCGCTGGCTGCCCTGGCGCGAGAGCTGCGGGAGGAACTGTGAACCGCATCGAGGACCGGCTGCGCGACGCGTTCGCCGCGGCGGCTGAGACCGTGCAGCCGGAGTCGCTCGCCGTACTGCCTGAGCCGTCCCACATGACTAGGAGGCGCCACGTTTCCGCGCTGGCCGCAGCCGCAGCGGTGGCCGTGGTGGTCGTCGGCGCATCAGTGATCGCGCCGCTAGCACTCGCCGGAGATCACCGCGCGCCCTCGGCGCTCGGGGGGGCGGCGGTACCCTCGCCGTCGGTGCCGGCAAGCGGTGCTAGCGCGAGCGCTATCTTCGTTCCGTTTGTCGTCGGCGCGTCGGTCGCGCAGGCAGAGGCCTTGCTGAGCGGCGCAGGCTTGGACGTGACAGTGCAGGCGCTGGCGAACGCGACTGACGCGCCCGGCACAGTCACCGAGCAGATCCCGGCCGGCACCGTGATGGAGCAGATCCCGGCCGGCGGAACGTTGGTCGCATCCGGCGCTGCAGTAACGGTGATGGTGGCCGCCGGCTCTGGATCGTCGGCGACGATCACGCTCGCGCCGCCTCGGCTGGTTACCATGGCCCAAGTCGCGGTCACCATCGCGATCGAGCGGATCTGGCAGCCGAATTCCGGGGAAGGGCCGGGGTCGCCCACCTACTACTCGGGAGTCGATGGCTTTGTGGAGGCATCGCCATTCCTCCAGCCCCTGGGACTGCACGCGGCCTGCACCGCCATCGCCAGCCAGCACGCCTACGGCTCCCACCCGCAGATCACCTACCGCAGCATCGACGGCCAGCCCGGCTGCCTGATCATGCCGTCCGGTGATGCTCCGGTGTGGTATCGCCTGTACGGAGGTCCCGCACTCCGCGACAGCTCGATGCTGGTGGCATACCGGAAGGCCTTGCGGGCCCCTGCGGGCAACTACCTGAACATCTTGCAGATCAGCACCGATCCAGCACACCTGCAGCAGATCGTGGACAGCGTTCAACTGCACCACTAGGCGGGATCCGGGTCGGGCCTGACCGGATCGTCGGCAGGCGAACCGCTAGCGTCGCGTCAGGGGCGGGCGCCCCGCGGGCACGCGCACTCCTCCGAGCGCCGCGATCGAGGTGTGCATCGCAACCGAGCCCGGAACGTCGTCGGCCCTGCGCAGTCCCGGCTAGTTTCAGTCAGGCATGCCCAGCGCGGCTCGCAGGCCTGCCTCGACTTGGCGCATTGCAGGCGCGGTCAGGGCACCGAGGTCTGCCCGGACCTCGTCGTCGTACACCGTCTCGATGTCGTCGCAGGACACCCAGCCTGTCATGACCTCGCTTTTCCCCAGCGCCACCATGGCGGCGCGCGGTTCGGGTGGCGGTGTTGTCGTCAGCCTGGCCGCGAGGACCTGCTGGAAGGCCCGGTTGCGCCTGTTGTTAGACACGACCAGGAAGAACTTGTCCTCGCCGATGTGGGTGAGATGCGCGCGGTAAATGCGCCCGCGCAGCATGTCGGTCACGGTGGCAGCCCGGCTAGTCCTCGTCCGCCCACGACGGACGACGACGCCGGGCAGTGCGACGGCTCTCGGCCGCCTCACTGCTGGCGAGGCGCTCCGCGGCAGCACTCGTGTAGGCGCGCGCCTCGGCCTGATCTCGGATCGCATTGAGGCCAGCCGCGAAGATGATGTTCAGCAATGCTGCCTCGGTGATGCTCTCAACCCGTACTCCCGCCAGCTCTGAAAGCACGGCGCGCGCGGGACCAGGCGCTCGCAGGCGGTCAAGGTCAGCCAGGTCGCGTTCAGTGAGCGGCAGGCTCTTGCGTGCCTTGACCGGCTCGCCCAGTCGTGTAGCCACCCGCTCTCTCCCGATCCGATGCGCTCTGTGCCTACTATACTACAGCACAATGTACAGCACTTTGCTCGTCTCAGCGGCGGAAGGGTGAACGGATGGCTGCCGAAGCGGGCGTGACCCTTCCGGGCCGCCGGCAATGATGTCGATAACCAGATAACGACGTCGCCGGCTACAGGGGAGATAGCTGTGAAGATCGGGATCATCGGCGCCGGACATATCGGCGGAGGACTGGCTAGGCAGTTCGCAGGTGCTGGGCACCAGGTAATGCTGTCGTTCAGTCGCGACAACGCGAAGCTGACAGAACTCGCGAGCGAGCTCGGTCCGGGCGCCGAGGTCGGCAGCCCAACTGACGCAGCGGGTTTTGGCGAAGTCGTGGTCATCTCGGTGCCGTGGAGCGCGATACCAGACGCACTCGACCAGGCGGGTTCGCTGACCGGCAAGATCGTGATCGACACGACCAACCAGTTCGGCACGCCTGCGCCGCCGGCGGGCCAGACCGCGGCGTCCTTTAACGCCGCGAGGATGCAGGGTGCGCGGTACACCAAGTCGTTCAACACGCTGACGTCCGGCTTCCAGGCCCGGGCTGCAGCCCGCAATGGCGATGAACGCGTCGTCCAATGGCTATGCGGCGACGACGCCGATGCCAAGCTGGTCGTCACGACGCTCATCGAGGACGCCGGGTTCATCCCGGTCGACCTCGGCGACGTTGCCGGATGCGCCGTGATGGAGGCGCCCCGCCGGCCGGGTGCCGTCTACGGCGAGGAATACCGCGCTGCCGACGCCGCTGCAGTACAAGACGCCGTCAGGTCCGGACGGCCGATCCCGCCGGCGCCGGTCTACCAGACCTAGTCCCGCGGGCGGGTTCGCGACAGCATTGCGGCGCTGCGGCGGCACCGGCCTCCGACGAGCCCGTTCCGTACTTATGGGTCGATCATGGCCAGGGGCGCACAATGGGAGGGTGGAGACACCGCTCGCCGAGACGATGCCGCTGGTCGACTTCCGGACCGAGCCGGCCCGGTACCGGCACTGGCGGCTGGCCGTCGATGGTCCGGTCGCGACCCTGACCATGGATGTGGATGAGGCGGGCGGGCTGGCGCCGGGATATGAGCTGAAGCTGAACTCCTACGACCTGGGCGTGGACATCGAGCTGTATGACGCCGTGCAGCGGCTGCGGTTCGAGCACCCGGAGGTCGCGGCAGTGGTGCTGACCAGCGGCAAGGACAAGGTGTTCTGCGCCGGGGCGAACATCCGGATGCTGGCTGGCGCGCCGCACCCGTGGAAGGTGAACTTCTGCAAGTTCACCAACGAGACCCGCCTCGCGATCGAGGACGCGACCGAGGGCTCGGGGCAGGCGTGGCTGGCGGCGCTGAACGGGACCGCGTCGGGTGGCGGCTATGAGCTGGCGCTGGCCTGTGAGCACATCATGCTGGTCGATGACCGGTCGTCGGTGGTGTCGCTGCCCGAGTTGCCGCTGCTCGGTGTGCTGCCAGGAACCGGCGGGCTGACCAGGCTGACGGACAAGCGGCACGTTCGGCGCGATATCGCCGACTATGTCGCCACCCGGCCGGAAGGCGTCGGCGGGTCCAGGGCGGTGGCGTGGCGGCTGGTGGACGAGGCCGTGCCCAGGGCGCGGTGGGCGGAGGCGGTGGGAGCGCGGGCCGCCAGGCTGGCCGGCCGCTCGGCCCGGCGGGCGGGCATGCGTGGCGTCGCGCTGACGCCGCTGGCGAAGACCCGCACCGGCACCGAGATCAGCTACGAGCACGTGAGCGCGCGGCTGGACCGGCCGGCCGGCGTTGCGGAGATCACCGTCAGCGGGCCGGCGCAGGACGCGCCCGCTGACGTTGGCGCCCTGCACGAGAGCGGAACGGGGTTCTGGTCCCTCGCGGTCGCCCGCGAGCTTGATGACCTGATCCTGGATCTGCGGACCAACGAGACCGAGCTCGGCACCTGGGTGCTGCGGACCAGCGGTGACTCCGGACGAGTGCTCGGCTACGACCGGCTGCTCGCGGAGAACGCGGGTGACTGGCTGGCGAGCGAAGTCATCGGCTACTGGAAGCGGACGCTGAAGCGGCTGGATGTGACCAGCCGGTCGCTGATCGCCTTGGTCGAGCCGGGATCGTGCTGGGCGGGGTCGCTGCTGGAGCTGGCGCTTGCCGCCGACCGCTCGTACATGCTGGCGGGCGTGTCCTCCGACCTTGACCCTGACGGGGCGCCGGCAGCGATCACCGTCGGGGAGATGAATCTGGGCCTGCTGCCGATGGGCAACGGACTGACCCGGCTGCAGACCCGGTTCTGGGGCGACGAGCCGGGCCTCGCTGCCGCGGAGAAGCGGGCCGGGCAGATGCTGGAAGCTGAGGAGGCGGCGCAGCTGGGCCTCGTCACCTTCGCGCCCGACGACCTTGACTGGGCGGAGGAAGTCCGGATCGCGATCGAGGAGCGTTCGGCGTTCTCACCGGATGCGCTGACTGGCATGGAGGCCAGCTATCGATTCGCGGGGCCGGAGACAATGGAGACGAAGATTTTTGGCCGGCTGACCGCGTGGCAGAACTGGATCTTCTACCGCCCGAACGCTTCCGGCCCCGACGGCGCGCTGCGCCGGTACGGGTCGGGCAGGCGGGCTGAGTTCGACCGGAAGCGAGTGTGACCGCAATGTCGACGCCCGACTACGACGAGAAGATCCCGAACAACGTCGACCTGGCCGGTGACCGGCGGCTGCAGCGGGCGCTTGAATCGTGGCAGCCGAACTTCCTGTCCTGGTGGGAATCGATGGGCCCGGCGCTGCCGACCAGGGACGTCTACCTGAGGACCGCGGTGAACGTCGGCCGGGAGGGCTGGGCGCACTTCGCGCACGTGCCGATGCGCGACTACCGGTGGGGGATCTTCCTCGCCGAGCGGGACCCTGACCGGATGATCGGCTTCGGCGAGCACAAGGGCGAGCCGGCCTGGCAGCAGGTGCCCGGAGAGTACCGGGCCGACCTGCGCCGGCTGATCGTCATCCAGGGCGACACCGAGCCGGCGTCGGTGGAGCAGCAGCGCAACCTCGGCGCCACCGCCCCGTCGCTGTATGACCTGCGCAACCTGTTCCAGGTGAACGTGGAGGAGGGCCGGCACCTGTGGGCGATGGTGTACCTGCTGCACGCCT
>Ga0126381_100003517_pt1 | contig 16993 bp, 11 predicted proteins | sample PanSoiMetPlot_28_FD_96465 | JGI IMG/M metagenome (GOLD analysis project Ga0126381, IMG submission 96465) | Tropical forest soil microbial communities from Panama - MetaG Plot_28 | ecosystem: Environmental > Terrestrial > Soil > Tropical forest > Bulk soil | place: Panama | collected 2016-02-17 | reverse complement strand
GTGCTTCTCGGGTTCCTGCCTTTTTCTTTTGTTTGGTATTACTACGAGCGATATTCGCGGCGGCGAGGCCGCGGACGCTTGCCCATCGCGGTGCGCGAGCGCATTGCACCGCGGCCTTCGGCTTGACCCGCATCTAAGGCGCGTGCATCCTTTACTTCCTGTGCTTCGTTTGTTTCGATAGATTCCTTCCGAGGTTCGTGTGAGCAACATCGATTCGATCAAAACGGTGGCGGTGCTGGGTGCAGGGACGATGGGGAACGGGATCGCACATGTGTTTGCGCGGGCCGGATTCCATGTGATTTTGCGCGATGTGGAGCAGCGATTTCTGGAACGGGCGTTGGAGACGATTGGGAAGAATCTTGACCGCGAGGTCAAGAAAGGGAAGCTGGCGGAGGCGGACCAGATAACGGTTTTGAAGCGCGTGCAGCCGGTGACCGATCTGCGCGCGATTGCGGCGGCGGATTTTGTGGTGGAGGCGGTGCCGGAAAAAATCGAGATCAAGCGCGCGGTGTTGACGGAAGCGGATGGGATTTTGCGACCCGAAGTGATTCTGGCGAGCAATACGTCGTCGATTTCGATGACCACGCTGGCGGCATTGACGAAATGGCCGGACCGGTTTGTGGGCATGCACTTCATGAATCCGGTGCCGATGATGACGCTGGTGGAAGTGATTCGCGCGCTGCAGACGAGCGACGCGACGTTCGAAACGACGATGAAGCTGGCGGAGAAGCTCGGGAAAAAGCCAGTGGCGGTGAACGACGCGCCCGGGTTCGTTTCGAACCGCGTGCTGATGCCGCTGATCAACGAAGCGGCGTATTGCGTGATGGAAGGCGTGGCGACGGCGGAAGCGGTGGATGCGGTGATGAAAACCGGAATGAATCATCCGATGGGGCCGCTAGAGCTGGCGGATTTTATTGGGCTGGACGTTTGCGTGGACATTATGCGGGTTCTGCTGGAAGGGCTGGGCGATCCGAAATATCGCGCTTGCCCGTTGCTGAAGAAGTATGTGGCGGCAGGGTGGTTGGGGCGGAAGTCGGGGCGGGGATTTTACAGCTACGCAAAATAGCCCTTCGCTAGAGCCTTGGAGATTTTCCTGAAGCGTGGCGAAGGTGAAGGATCTCGATGATGATATCCGCGACACCGTCTAGCGATCTTCGCGTGTAGCGGATCTGGTAGTCCACTTTGGCGGGAGTTTGCAGGCTTTTTCTGAGGGAACGGTTCGGCCCGCCTTGGGGTCGCGGATTCCTTTGTCCGAGGCAGCGAGGGTTTGTTCGTCCTCGTCATCGACGACCGGAACGGGCTTTTCGAATGAACTCCTTCGCCGTGGCTATACGAAAATGCTAGGGGGGCAACGTCGCCAAAGGGAGACGGGAGCTGCGGGCGAATCTAAAGCAAAAATAGTATTTGCTTTTTCTTCGCCTCAGTAGTAGATTGCGTCTCGCCGTTTTCAACAGGTGTGCCATGCACGGATTTGCGAGCAATGTTCTAAGCTGTGAGGAGCGCGAAAGACTCGAAGAGGAGCTTTTCGAGGCGCGGACGCGGGGAAGGTATTTGTCCCGGCTGCGGCATCTGACCTACCGGGAACGGGTGGCGTTGGATCAGCGTGAACAGGCAGCTCAGGCGCGGCTGGCGGATCATGAAGTGACGGACGGTTGCCGGCGGTAGCGGGGGTTGTCCTCGGTTTGATGTTGCATGCGAAAGTTGGGGTGGTCGGCGCGGTTAAGGTTGATTCCTTCGACCATCCTCATTGGGTGGCCTCAGGATGACAACCGCTTGGTAGGCTTGTTGGGGGACCAGAATTCGCCCGAAAAAGGGGTGGCGGGAGGGGCTAGCGAATGGTGAACTTCATGCTTCGTAAAGTCCCCGTCGCCTAGTGGAAGTGAAAATTCCTATTTCCTCAACCGAGGTGTGAGATGGCAGACGAAAAACAGAAATTGCTGGAAGCGGCGATATCGCAGATTGAGAAGTCGTACGGCAAAGGCTCGATCATGCGGCTGGGCAGCAAGGACGTGCTGGTGCCGGTCAGCGTGATTCCGAGCGGATGCTTGTCGCTGGACGCGGCGCTGGGCGTTGGCGGATTCCCGCGCGGCCGCGTGATTGAGGTTTACGGGCCGGAGTCGGGCGGCAAGACGACGCTGACGCTGCACGTGATCGCCGAGGCGCAGAAGCTTGGCGGGCAGGCGGCGTTCATTGACGCGGAGCACGCGCTCGATCCGGTGTACGCGCGGAAGCTGGGCGTGGACGTGGACAACCTGCTGGTGTCCCAGCCGGACAACGGCGAGCAGGCGCTGGAAATTGCGGAGACGCTGATTCGCTCGGGCGGCGTGGACGTGGTGGTGGTGGACTCGGTGGCGGCGCTGGTGCCGAAGGCGGAGTTGGAAGGCGAAATGGGCGAGCCGCAGATGGGTTTGCAGGCGCGGCTAATGTCGCAGGCGCTGCGGAAGCTGACGGCGATTGTCTCGAAGTCGCGCACGTGCCTGATTTTCATCAACCAGATTCGCGAAAAGATTGGCGTGATGTTTGGCAACCCGGAGACGACCACGGGCGGGCGCGCGCTGAAGTTTTATGCGTCCATGCGCGTGGACATACGGCGCATCCAGTCCATCAAGGAAGGCGACAAAGTGGTGGGCTCTCGGACGCGCGGCAAAGTAGTGAAGAACAAAGTGGCGGCGCCGTTCCGCGAGGCGGAGTTTGACATTTTGTATGGCGAAGGGATTTCGCGCGAAGGCGATTTGATTGACCTTGGCGTGGACCAGGGCTTGATCGAGAAGAGCGGAGCGTGGTTGAGCTTCGGCGGGGAGCGCATGGGGCAAGGCCGGGAGAATGCGCGTGTGTTCCTGAAGGAAAATACCGACATTCGCGAGAAGCTGGAAAACGGGCTGCGGAAGAAGATGGAAGTTCCACAGCCGGGGAATTCGAGCGCGGCTTCGGGGGCGAACGGTCATGCCGCAGTGGCTCCTGCCGCAGCGCATGTCGAAAAGCCTCCAGTGAAAGCGGCTACTGCGGCGGCTGGAGCGGATGCGGCGAAGGCGCGGCTAGGAAAGTAGGAGTTAACAGTCAACCGTTCGCAGTTGACAGTCAGAAGAGCGGCTTGAGGGGCGCAGACGATGCGCCCCTCTTATTTGGAGTTGATTGGAGACCGCCAATGGCCACAACGAGACACTACGCTTTTGGATTTCTCCGCCTGCCTTCTACAATTCATTCTTGCCACGAGTTGAGTACACTCTTTCGTTTGAAGACTGTTAGCTAGAGATGACCGAGCCGGGCAGGAAAAAACCGAGCTACAAATCGGCCATCATCTCCGCGCGTATTAGGACTCTGACCCAAAGACTTCTGAAGCGCGTAGCGGCGTGGAGGTCTGAGCAACGCGTGCTCGTTTCAATTTGAGATGTTGAGGTAGAGGTTTGAGGCCGGAATGGAAGGTCCAACCAGGCAAAGGGGCAGGTGCTGGCCTGGGGGGCAGTGAGTTGAAAACAAAGCACATAGGGCGTACTAGGGCTTCTCCGCTATTGCCGTACCAGCGGGAAACTTCATAAAATAGATGTCGCAAGATGAGAGCGAGTGTTCCTCTCCGGCGCAGTGTTTGAGGCAGTGGGAGGAAGCGAAGCGGCGTTAAGTCGCATCGAATCAACACGGCTCAGAATGGTCGCCGGGGTGCAAGTGATCCCAAGCCAGGCGAAAACGGGCTTTTTTGCCAGTTGCAACAACGAACAGTTGCTGCGAATGTTTGTTGACGCTAAGTAAGAGGCTGAGGTAAAAATTCGGCCCCGGCGTGATGAGCGTGGGGTAATCCGGGGTTGGACGCCAAGTTGGCATCGGCCTTGTTATGAGGGTGGAACGGTGAAGCAGTACGGAAAAAGCAGTATTGCATTTCTGTTGACGGCGCTATGCGCGCTGCCAGTGCCGGCCTTGCCGGCCGGAGCGGGAGCCGGGGCGACGCGTTCGCGTGCCCATCGCAATATAAATCGGTATCCTGGCGTTCCCACGTTTGCGGATTCCACGAGCACTGATGACGCGACGTATGATGATCCGGAGGTTCGCGCGGCGGCGGTTGCGGCGCTGGGGAAGTACAACGGCGCGGTGGTCGCAGTGGATCCAAACACGGGCCGCATCCTGACGGTCGTCAATCAAAAGCTCGCTTTTGGCGACGGCTACATTCCCTGCTCGACGATCAAGCCGACCATTGCGCTCGCGGCGCTGGAAGAAAATGTAATCACCCCCGACACCATGCTGCGTGTGAGCCGCCGGAAATACATGAATTTGACGGAAGCGATGGCGCGCTCGAACAACGAGTTTTTCGAGCAACTTGGGTCGCGCATGGGATTTGCAACGGTTTCGAAGTACGGCCGGCTGCTGGGCCTCGGCGAGCTTGCCGGGTATGAGCTGCCGAACGAACATCCGGGATCGTTCCCCACGACGCCGCCGGCGCACGGCGGAGTGGCGCGCATGTCGAGCTACGGGGAAGGAATTCAAGTGACGCCGCTCCAGCTTGCGGCGCTTTCCGCGGCGTTTGCGAATGGCGGAACGCTTTATTATTTGCAGTATCCGCACAGCCAGGAAGAGCTCCAGAATTTCGCGCCGAAAGTGAAGCGCGAACTGAATATCGCCCCCATCCTTCCGGAAATCCGGGAAGGCATGCTGGCGGCAGTGCTGTACGGCACGGGCCGTTCGAGTTACGACCGGGGCGGCGACGAGCTGCCGATCGGCAAAACGGGAACGTGCGACGACCACACGACGCCATCAAAAATCGGCTGGTTCCTTACCTACGCCGATGAAACGCATCCGAAGATCGCACTGGCGGTTTTGCTGCGCGGAAATACGCGGCGCGTGAAGGGTCCAACGGCCGCAACGGTTGCGGGCATCATGTACCGCAAGCTGCGCGAACAGAATTACTTTGCGGCGTCCGGGCCACAGGTGGCGATCCACACCGGAAACTAGCAAACGTTGTTGGGATCGTTGCCGGTAAGGCACGACGCTGCGTGAGTTTCCGCAGCGTTTTTGTTTTGGCAGCACCGGCACTCAACACCTACTGCCTCCTGAGAACGGTGCTTACCGATAAGCTGTTGGAGGATTGGACGCAGCGTTGGTATTGCCTGTTTGACGCCGGGGCGAAGTTGAGACAAAAGAGGGTGTGCGTTTTGCGGCCAGGCTCGGGAATCGCAACAAATCTCGCGGGTTTGGGTTTGAATAAGCATCTTTGGGGGAATAGTGAATCGAGGGTTCGTCATACTGGTGTTGTGCGAATGCATCGCAGGCGCGGTTACGCTCGGTTACGTATTTGAACGGCGGCTGGCGACGGGAGACGAATACGACCGCCAGGCGGAGCTGGCCATGGAGGAGGGAAAGCGCATCCGCGAACAGACCGTCCTGGCGCACAATGAAAAAGTTTCACCCGGTGAGAATTTCAAGGTGGCCCTGGAAAAATTCGGATTGAGCGCGGAGGAAGCAGCCCACGCGGCGGCGGCGGCACAGCGCGCGTTCAACCTGCGGCAACTTCGGGCGGGGAACACCATTACGGTGGGCCGGTCGGTGGAAGGCGCGCTGCGGGAAATTGATTACAAAATTGATTCAGACCGGATGTTGAAGATCGTTCCGGAACAGAACGGATTTAAGGCGAGCGTTAACGAAATTCCTTCGAAGACGGAAGTCGTGGCCGTGACCGGCCGCGTGGACGATTCGCTGTTTAACGCCGTGGAAGATGCCGGGGAGTCTCCGGAATTGGCGCTGCGACTGGCTCAGATTTTCGGGTACGACCTGGATTTTTCCACCGATCCGCGGCAGGGCGACTCGTTCCGCATGTTGCTGGAAAAAAAGAAGTATACGAACGGAGAGACCGCCGGATACGGGAAGATTTTTGCGGCTGAATACGAAAACGCGGGGCGGAAATACCAGGCCTTGCTGTTTCACGATCCCGCGGGGAGGCCGGGATATTACGCGGCGGACGGGAAGTCCTTGCAGAAGGCGTTTTTACGGTCGCCATTGAAGTTTGGCGCGCCGGTGACGTCACACTTCAGCCGGTCGCGATTCCATCCCATCCTGAAGATTTACCGGCCGCACATGGGAACGGACTACGGCGCTCCGGTTGGAAGTCCGGTGCAAACCATCGGCAGCGGGCGCGTGATTTTTGCGGGGCGCAAAGGCGGCGAAGGGAACCTGGTCGAGATCGCGCATTCAAACGGTTACCAGACGATGTATCTGCACTTGTCCCGAATGTTTGTGCGCTCGGGCGAGCACGTGGAAATCGGGAAGACCATCGGGTTGGTGGGAAGCACGGGCTTGGCAACCGGGCCGCATCTGGACTTCCGCATTTTACAGAGGGGGCAATACAAGAATTTCGAGAAGCTGGGGTTGCCTCCTTCGGATCCGGTGTCAAAGAAGAATTGGCCGGACTTCGCGGCAGTGCGGGAGAAATGGCTGCCGTTGCTGAAGAATCCGGAATCGCTGCAGGCGAATGCAGCGGATGCGAACGCGGATACAACCCACTAGGTTCTAAACCTTCAGTAGATGACGGGGAGTTTGTGGAAGTCGGAGTCGGCCTCATCGGTGACGCGTAGCACGACGAGCGTGCGGTCGTCGTGGGGCGCGCTGCCCTTGCCGCTGTGATCATCGGTTTTCTCGAGGATGCGCTCGGCGATCGTGTGGGCGGAGTCCTCTCGAGAAATTGCGCTTAGAACCGAGGACAAACGCTGCAGGCCGAATTCCTCCTCTTCCGCATTTTGCGATTCCAAAATGCCGTCAGAAGCGAAAACGACCACGTCACCGGGAAGAAGGTCGAGAACCGACTCGTCGTATTGTGTGCCGGGAAGAAGGCCGAGGGGCACGCCCTCTAAGCGAACGGAAACGACGTGGCCATCGCGGAGAAGAAGAGGATAGGGGGAGCCGGCATTCGCCATCGTGAGGCGGCGATGGGCCGCATCGTAAACGCCGAAGAGCATGGCGATGAAACGCGCGTCGAGGCGCGTGTTGACGAGACGCTGATTCAGGAGCGCCAGCATGCAGGCTGGATCGCAGTCACGACTCACCACGATTTCTCGAATCATGCCGATGGCCATGGAACCGTAGAGCGCCGCCGCCGTACCCTTGCCGGAAACGTCGCCCAGGGCTACGGCCAGGCGGCCCTCACCGTAGGGAAGGAAATCGTAAAAATCGCCGCCCAATTCGCGCGCGGGAACGTAGGCCGCCGCCAGGTCAAGGCCCGGAACTTCACGGGCGCCGGTAGGAAGAAGCTGCCGCTGGATTTCCTGTGCCGTGCCCAAGTCGTTTTGAAGGCGTCGCTCGTTTTCGCGGACCTGTTCGAACAGGCGCGCGTTTTCGAGAGCAACGGCGATGTAAGTGCCAAGCGTCTGGAGCATCTCCTCGTGGCAGGAAGTGAAGGAATGCGGTTTCGTGCTCTCCAGATCGAGAACGCCAATCAAACGATCCTGAAGGAGAAGGGGCACAACCAATTCAGAGCGCACTTCGACGCCGTGCTGGCAAGCGATGTAGCGCGAATCGGTGCGAACATCGGCAACTCGCACAACCCGGCGTTGGTTGGCGGCGGCGCCGGTGAGTCCCTGGTCCAGACCGAGACAAGTGCTCAAAGGGATGATGTCTGCATATTTGAGGGCAAAAATCGATTCGAGGCGCTGCGTTTGCTCGTTCCAGAGCATGACGCTGAAGACATCGAAGTGCACCAAGGCTTTGACTTTTTGGGCAATGCGGCGCAGAAGCTCTTCCCGGTCGAGAATGGCGCTTAACTCGCGGCTGACTTCATAGAGAAGGCCCAGGGTTCCGGTGAGCTCGGGCGTACTGGCCTCAGGCGCAGGCCGCACGGGGTCGGCGTCTCCGACCAGAGCAAAAGCCCCTAAGTTTGCGGCTTCGTTCACGACCTGAACCCCTTCTTGCCGGTCCTCGTTTGATGCCACCAATCGCGAACCGTTTCATGACATTACAGGGAATGGGAAGACACGATAACAGAGCCAAAATGGCTATTTCGGGTTTTAAGGAGAGACGGCCCGCTTTGACCCCGGGACTTCGCTCGGGGTAAAAAGCGGACCCTACGGCGGCGCGCTGATTACTTGACTTCCCAGACGTCGCCGGCGCGGAGGAGCTTGTTTAGGTCGCCGGAGCCTTTCTTGGCGATGACTTCTTGAATCTGGTCTTTCATCACGTCCTCGTAGCGCGGTAAGTCGTCCCAGGCGCGGAAGACGCCGATGGGCGTTGGGAAGCCCTCGCGATGCTCCATGTGCGAGAGCAAGAAGGCGTAAGACGGGCGCGGATGATGCGCGTCGTGAATGACGAGGTCGCTTTCGGTGATGCCGTTGCCGAGTTGCACGACTTCGATGTCGCCATCGGCCTTCCGGCGAATCCCCTTGTCGCGGTTCTTGCCATAGACCAGCGGCTTGCCGTGCTCCAACTGGAGAACGTGCTCGCTGCGCGCATCCTTCTCGGTAAGCGAGAACCAGGCGCCGTCATTGAAAATGTTGCAATTCTGCAGGATTTCAATAAAGGCGGTGCCTTTGTGCGCGGCGGCATGCCTCAGAGTGTCTTTCAGGTGCGACTGGAAGACGTCTACCGAACGCGCCACAAAGGTGGCCTCGGAACCCGTGGCCAGCGCAACCGGATTGAACGGACGGTCGGCGGTGCCATAGGGAGTGGACTTGGTGATTTTGTGGAACTCGGAAGTTGGCGAGTATTGCCCTTTCGTCAAGCCGTAGATGCGATTGTTGAAGAGAAGAACTTTGACGCCGACGTTTCTGCGCAACAAGTGAATGGTGTGGTTTCCGCCGATGGCCAGCGCGTCACCGTCGCCCGTGGCTATCCAAACTTCCAGTTCGGGATTGGCAATTTTGATCCCCGTGGCGATGGCCGGAGCGCGACCATGGATCGTGTGGAACCCGTAAGTGTTCATGTAATACGGGAAACGGCTGGAGCAGCCGATGCCCGAGACTACGACGAAATTCTCTTTGCGAATGCCGAGTTCCGGAAAAACGGATTGCACGGCTGAGAGAATGGCGTAATCGCCGCACCCGGGGCACCAGCGCACCTCTTGGTCGGTCTGGAAATCCTTCTTTGTCAGCGGTGGCGGAAGCGTTGCGGTGCTCATCGGTGGTTCCCCTGTATTTCCAGCATTTCATCAAACTTTTGTTCGAGTTCGGCCTGCTTGAAAGGACGGCCTTGGATTTTGTTCAAGCCGACGGCGTCCACAAGAAATTTCGCGCGGAGAACCCAAAGGAGCTGGCCCATGTTGAGTTCCGGCACGAGGACTCTCTTGTAGCGCTTCAGGATTTCACCGACGTTTCCGGGCAGCGGATTCAGGTAGCGGAGATGGAGATGGCCGATTTTGTATCCACGAGCACGCGCAGATTTCACGGCTGCGGTGATGGAGCCTGCGGTCGAGCCCCAGGAGACGACGAGCAGGTCGCCCGAGGGATCGCCTTCGGGCAGGACATTGGGAACGTCCTGCACGATGGCCGCGACTTTTGCGGCGCGAACGCGAACCATGTTTTCGTGGTTGAGCGGCTCGTAATTCACGTTGCCCGTGCCGTCTTGTTTTTCGAGGCCGCCAATACGGTGTTCCAGTCCAGGAGTGCCGGGGAGCGCCCAGGGGCGAGCCAGCGTTTCCGGATCGCGCTTATACGGCATGAAACCGACTGGATCGGTTGCGAATTTTACGGGGATGGGCGGAATGTCCTCGGCCTTGGGGATGCGCCAAGGTTCGGCGCCGTTGGCAAGGTAGCCGTCGGAAAGAACAATTACGGGAATCATGTACTTCAGAGCGATACGCGAGGCTTCGAGAGCGACCCAGAAGCAGTCGCCGGGCGTTGAAGCGGCGAGCACGGGAATGGGCGCTTCCGAATTGCGTCCAAAAAGTGCCTGAAGAAGGTCGGCTTGCTCCGTCTTCGTCGGCAAACCGGTCGAAGGACCGCCGCGCTGAATGTCGCAAATGACCAGAGGGATCTCCGTGGCTACCGCAAGGCCCATCGCTTCGGTTTTCAGGGCCATGCCGGGGCCAGAAGTGGTGGTGATGGCGAGGCAGCCGCTGTAGGAGGCTCCGATGGCGGACGTAACGGCGGCGATTTCGTCCTCCGCCTGGAAAGTGATCACGCCAAAGTTCTTGTATTGCGAAAGCTCGTGCAGGATGTCGGAAGCCGGAGTGATGGGATAACTGCCCAGAAACAGGCTCAGCCCCGCTTTTTGGGCGGCGGCAACGAAGCCCATGGCCAGAGCCTGATTTCCGCTGACGTTCCGGTAGATTCCCGGCGTTAATTGCGCGGGAGGGATCTCATAGCTGATTTGGAAAGCTTCGGTGGCTTCGCAGTAGGAATAGCCGGCCTTCAAGGCAAGCTTGTTGGCTTCCATTAAAAGCGGCTTTTTGCCGAACTTCTGTTCAATCCAACGATTGGTGGGATCGGTCGAGCGGTTATACAGCCAATAGCACATGCCGAGGGCAAAGAAGTTCTTGCAGCGGTCCATGGCCTTGGCATCAATGCCCAGGTGCTGGAGGGCGGCGCGGGTCAGCTTTTGGAGCTCGACAGCGAAAACACGGTACTTGTCGAGGGAATGATCTTCGAGTGGGCTAACGGTGACCTGCGCCTTGCGAAGGTCCGATTCCTTGAAGCTGTCGCTGTTGACGATCAAGATGCCATTCGCCTTGAGATCCCCGATGTTCACTTTCAAGGCCGCGGGGTTCATGGCGATAAGGGCGTCAATGGCGTCGCCGGGTGTAAACACTTCATTCGAAGAGAAATGCAGTTGAAAGCCGCTGACGCCCGGGATGGTTCCGGCAGGGGCGCGGATTTCGGCCGGGTAGTCGGGGAAAGTGGCGATGTCGTTTCCGTAGAGCGCGACGGTATTGGTGAACTGGCTGCCGGTAATCTGCATGCCGTCGCCGGAGTCGCCAGCGAAGCGAATGACCGCCCGTTCGATGACTTCGCGCCTCGACTTGGTTGTTGGTGGAACTTCCGCGAGCGTAGACATTTCCTTGGCCTAAACCTCCACTTTCCTTGAACTCCCCCTGGAGTCGTGGCTCGAAATTCAGGATGAGGCGGTGCGGAAAAGGATGGTTTCACAGGCAGACCGCCGAGAGCCGACCGATAAAGGATACCATACCGGCTCGCCCGGAGAGGAAACAGCACCGCACACCGTTTGCAGGGTGTGCCCGAGATGGAAAGACCCAGTACTAAAACAAAGATGAAAACACAGACGATCACCAAGGCACTCAAACCAGGTAAATGGCCCGATATTCGGTCAAGTCGCGGTCTTTTGCCTTTCGGGCGCCCACGACTCTAACCAGAGAAAAAATGTTCGGGGCTTTCGAAGTGTACGGAATGGCCATCTCGATGGTGGTTCTCTCGGCGTATTGGTTCGCGCTGAAAAAACTCAAGCCACCGCGCCCCAGGTCGGAAACGAGTACAACCTCGTTTCCTAAACCAGAATTCCGGATGCATCCGACAGCCTCGGTGCGCAGGCGTTCGTGAGAACGGTGGTTGTGATTCGGTTTCCCGGCATCCGGAAAATCAGATTCCCCGGCGCCTGGCGCGCCCGGAACCTGTCCATACGGTCGAATCCATGTGGTCCAGCCGCCGCACTGTCCACAGAGGCGAGGGACGCTGTGGTGATTGAGAAAGAGATCGGATTCGAATTCATTGAGATAAGAGACTTCGAGCCGCCCGCAAGCAATACAGTGAAGCAAGGCGCGCAGCACGGCTTTGTCAAGGTCCGCCGCCGCGGGGAAGACGATGTCCCAGAGATTGACCTTGTTTTCTGTCAGGACGATGCCGAACACCCGGGCGTTCGAGTCGTGATCCCGGTAATAGCCGACCACCCGCGCCACGGCCTCTTTGTTGATAGCAACCCGCCGGACTTTAATGGTTTGGCCGACATTCAGATCGCGGTCCACCAGGATCGAGGCGCCGTCATGACTGACGTCAATCGTCTGACCCTCGCCGAGGAAATCTTCACCGCGTTCCGCGGGCGCGGAAACACGAACGCGCAAATTCAGGAACACTCTTTCACTGCGGCGAAGGTTCTTGTTCAAAGTAGAAGACGAGGATGGATCTGGCGCGAGAGCCCGCTTACGGGGGTCTTTGATGAAATTCTTTTGCAAGCGACACCGCCACTAAGAGAAACAAGCGACGGGGATTGCACTGCCCTCAATTCAGGCAACGTCAGGAGTCGCTTTATAACCAGCACGGAGCCGAACGAAGCCGTAACCAAGTAACTTAGAGCATCTATTGATGGTCAGCAATCAGGTGAAGAATGGATTCCCGTTGCAGTGACAAATGGCTTTTCCTGAGAGCAATACTACGCAAAGGCCGGAGCCGGCGAGGGCCTGGAAATCGAACGCGGCGAGGCGCGCCAGCGCCGCCACTTCTTTTTGTGCTTGACGTTCGCTTTCTTTTCGCCTAAAGTGCCTGTGGAAAAGACTTCGAGAGTGGAGGCGCCCATGCCCTTGACCAAACGGCAAAAGGAAGTTCTGGATTATCTCGTGGCCTTCGAAACCAAGCACGGCTACGCGCCGAGCTTCGAGGAGATCGGCAAGGGCATGAAACTCACTTCGCTCGCCACGGTGCACAAACACGTCACCACCCTCGAGAAGAAAGGCTTCATCCGGCGCGGGTACAATCAGAGCCGGTCGATTGAAATTGTGCAGCTGCCGAAGCCGGTGAAAGAGCAGGTGATTGAACGGAAGGTCCAGGAGCTTCCGCTGGTTGGGCGCATTGCGGCAGGCCGTCCCCTGGAAGCGATCGAAGAACGAGAGACCCTTTCGCTGGGCGATTTCGCGCGTGGCGGCAATTCCTATGTCCTGCAGGTAAAAGGGAATTCCATGATCGAGGACCACATCATGGATGGCGACTTCGTCGTTTGCGAGCAGACGCAAGTGGCCAATGCGGGGGACATCGTCGTGGCGCTGATTAGCGGTGAAGAGGCGACGCTAAAAAGATTTTATCGCGACACTCCTGGGAAAGTCCGGTTGCAGCCGGCGAACTCGGAAATGGCTCCCATCATCGTGGCCGCGAACGACGTGAAGATTCAGGGCCGGGTGATTGGGGTGCTTCGGAAGTACTAACCAGCCGCGGTTTCGAATCTCCTCAGGAAAGACGGAAGGAAGTCCTTCTCTAACTCACCGTTGCTTTGCTCAATCGCGTCCGCGGTTGACGGTTTCCCTGAAAAAATGATTGTGCCAGAATACGCGCGCGTGCATCCATAGTTTGTGGGTTGAGGTATGAGCTTGCCCTCCAAAATCGAAACCATCGTGATCGTTGATCCTGATTTGGCCTCGCAACGGCAACTGGAAGAGCTTTTGCGTTCGGCGGGATATCAAGTGGCGGTTTCCGAGTCTCAGGGCGAGGGATTCCGATTCGTCCGCGATGTTGGAGTGGACCTTCTGTTGCTGTCCGCGGATCTGAGCGACGTCCAGTGCTGCGATGCCCTTGCCGAGGTAAAGGGAAACGCTGCGACAGCGGGCACGCGGGTGATTTTGCTTACGCAGGGCGCCGCTGCCGCACGTGCGAGGGGGCTCGAACTGGGAGCCGATGAGGTCCTTTCTTTGCCTTGGGAACCGGTGGAATTGCTGGCGCGAGTTCGCGTTCAGCTGCGCCAGAAACGCGCCCTGGATGAATTGCGGGAGAAAACCCGTATTGCTGATGAAGGCCGCGAGGTAGCGCAAACCGCTTTTCAGGCGCTCGCCGTCACCGAGAAGATGACACGCGACGCTTTCTCGCTGGAGCGGGCGCTAAAGATTGGCGTGGGTGTACTGTTCGGAATCGCCATTCTTATTGCCGGAACATTTCTAGTTTTCTCCCGCCGAGCGGACAAAGAGAACCGTCGCGCATACGCGGTGATCGCGCAACTGGAACGGAACGCCCACACGCAGGAGCGATTAGTGGCGGACGCCCGCAACGCACACGCGGATCTTCAGCAATTGGATGTTCTCCAACAAAAGCAGCAGCTTCAACGGCAGTCGGCGGAGTTACGGCAGAAGATTTCCGGGGGTGAAGCGAGCGACGTGTCCCAGTTGCGCAAGGAACTTCAGGAGACCACCAGCCGCTTGCAGCGGATTGAAGCGGAATCGCAAACCGCCGAGCAGGTGATTCGGGCCTATGCGCCGAGCGTTTGCCTGCTGCACGTTTCGGTGGTGTTCCTGGACCATTCCTCGCGGCGGCCGCTGCGGTACGAGGGAATTACCGCCAATGGAGAACCGCTAAAGGACAGTGACGGAAATCCGGCCTACACGCTGGAGGGCCGCGCTCCCGAAGTGCGCGCGGATTTCTTTGGGACGGGGTTTATTGCGGGCGATGGAACAATTCTTACGAACCATCATGTGGTCCAACCCTGGTGGAAAAACGACGAACTGAGCAGCGTTCTCAGCCAGGGACTGGACCCGGAGATCGGGGAGATGATGGCGTACTTTCCGGACGCAACCGCCGGAGTCAAGGTAAGCACTGCGGAGATTTCAGAAGAAGCCGACCTGGCCGTGGTGAAGGGCGATCTCAATGGTCTCAAACGGCCAACTTTGAAAGCGGACTCGAGGAAGGAAGCAGCCGTCAGCGGTGAGGCGCTGATCTCTCTCGGCTATGCGACGGGCATCAACGCCATGCTCGCGCGCGCGGGCGAAGAGGCGGTGACGGAAATCGCCAAGGCCTCGGGGGGAGAACCGGACAAAGTCGTGGATGAACTGGTCCGCCGCAAGCTCATTCGCCCCCTGGTCACGCAAGGCCATATCGGCGACGTTTCATCCGATAAAATCGTTTACGATGCACAGACTACTTCCGGCAGCTCCGGCGGACCGCTCATCAACAAGGATGGGCGGGTTATCGGCGTAACGTTTGCGGTGGTCAGGGGCTTTGGAGGCTCCAATTTTGGCATTCCTATCCGCTATGCGCAGCCTCTGCTCAAGCGTTAGGCGTTCGGCACTGGTTTGTCTGCTGGCGGTTGCTCTGGTGTGGCCAGCGCCCGCCGGCGCTTATGCGGTGCTTTCGCATGAGGCGATCATTGACGCGGCCTGGGACAGCCACCTCAAGCCTTTGCTGTTGAAAAAGTATCCGGCAGCTACCGAAGAGGACTTGAGCCGGGCGCAAGCCTACGCCTACGGCGGCGCCATTATTCAAGACATGGGCTACTACCCCTACGGCAGCCCGTTTTTCAGCGACTTGACGCACTATGTCCGCAGCGGCGATTTCGTGCAGGCGCTGCTGCGCGATGCGCAGAACCTGACGGAGTATGGGTTCGCGCTCGGGGCGCTGGCGCATTATTCGGCCGACACCGAAGGGCATCGTATCGGCACGAACCGCGCGGTGCCCGTTCTATATCCCGGCTTGGGCAAGAAATACGGCGACAGCGTGGCCTATGAGGACGGGAAACTCGCGCACGTTAAAACGGAATTTGGTTTTGACGTGCTGGAGATTGCGAAGGAGCGTTACGCGCCGGACGGCTATCATGATTTCATCGGATTCGAGGTGGCGCGGCGCGTTCTTGACCAGGCTTTTCGTGAAACCTATGGCCTGGAACTGAAGGGCGTGCTGAAGGATGAAGACAAGGCGCTGAACTCCTTCCGGCGTGACGTGAGCAAAGTGATTCCCAAAGCCACGCGCATTGCCTGGCACCTGAAGAAAGATGAGATTAAAGACGACGTACCGGACGCCACGAAGAAAAGATTTCTCTACAATCTATCGCGCTCCAACTATGAGAGCGAATGGGGAAGGAATTACAAAAAGCCAAGTCCGGGTGAAATCTTTCTTGCGTTTCTTTTCAAGTTGATCCCGAAGTTTGGCCCGCTGAAAGTCCTTCAGTTCCGCACGCCAACGCCGGAAACCGAACATATGTTCGAGGCCAGCTTCAATGCCACCCTTAGCCTTTACCGCAAACTGCTGAACGATACGGGAGAAGGCACCTTGCAGCTGGAGAACGACAATTTTGACGTCGGAGAAAACACCGGGCCTGGAAAATACCGCATGAATGATGACGTGCACGCGAAGCTGCTGGATGAGTGGGCGGAAGCGAATTTTACAAAGGTCACTCCGGAGGCCAAAGCAGAACTCCTGCGCTTCTATGCCGACCCGGATGCCCCGAATGCCACAAAACGTAGTGCCAAGGCCTGGGCAAAAGTGCAGATACAACTCCAGCAGTTGCAGGCCGCGTCGGTCGCTCCGGTTATTGCCGATTCCGCGGCGGCTGGGCGCCCCTAAGAGGCAAGGCTCTCCTAACCCGAGACTCCGAAGTGCGCCCGCTCTTCATTCAGAAAACCTTTGCATTCGGTGCATCGAAAAAACGGTTCCAGGTTCGCCCTGCTGTTGCGGGACAATGTAGAATTTCGCTAGAGGCCCCGGGCCTCAGTAATGAAGAACACCAAGCCAATCCAAAAGCTCCTGGCTGCGAACCGCAGCGAAATCGCCATTCGAATCTTTCGCGCGGCCAATGAACTCGGCTTGCGCACCGTGGCCATCTACTCGCAGGAAGACCGGCTGGCACTGCATCGCTTCAAGGCGGACGAGGCTTACCAAGTCGGCGCCGGGAAAGGCCCGGTGGAAGCCTATCTGGACATTGCCGGCATTATCGCGTTGGCCAAAGAAAAGGAAGTGGACGCGATTCATCCGGGTTACGGGTTTCTTTCCGAAAATCCTGCGCTCGCGCGTGCTTGCGAGAAAGCCGGTATCGCCTTCATCGGCCCAACGCCGACTCTTCTTGAACTGCTGGGCGACAAGACGGCCGCGCGAAGGCTTGCTTCTTCGGCTGGAGTGCCGGTGCTCCCAGGGACAGAAGAGCCCGTCGAGTCCACCGCAGAAGCGCAAAAGATTGCGAAAGAAATCGGTTACCCGGTGATGGTGAAGGCGGCCAAGGGAGGCGGAGGCCGCGGGATGCGCGTCGTGCGCAACGCAGCACAACTCGACGCGCTGCTCGAAGAGGCTCAAGGCGAGGCGAAGTCGGCTTTTGGCGATGCTTCGGTGTTCCTCGAGAAATATTTGCCCCGGGCGCGCCACCTGGAAGTGCAAATCCTTGCCGACCATCATGG
>Ga0126381_100003516_pt1 | contig 16994 bp, 11 predicted proteins | sample PanSoiMetPlot_28_FD_96465 | JGI IMG/M metagenome (GOLD analysis project Ga0126381, IMG submission 96465) | Tropical forest soil microbial communities from Panama - MetaG Plot_28 | ecosystem: Environmental > Terrestrial > Soil > Tropical forest > Bulk soil | place: Panama | collected 2016-02-17 | reverse complement strand
GTGTTCAACGTGATGCCATCGCGGAGCTGGATGTCGAGCTTCAGGGGCGTGCCCGCTGTTACGCGAATGTCGTGCTGGAGGTAGGGGTGGTAGAGGAAGTCGGGAGCGTTGACCGCAACGTCGTAGGTTCCGGGCGCCAGACTACTCAACGTGTACCCGCCCTCTTTCGAAGTGATTGCTTTCGAGGTTGCCTTGGTTTGCGTGTTCGTCGCCTCGACGGGAGTCATGCCGACAACACCGCCATCAGCATCTATAACCTTCCCCGTGATCGAGCCTGTCTGCCCGAACACCAGCGCCGGTATCAACACGAACAATGCAGTCCGCATACGCAAACCTCACTCTCGTAAGATAATCTTCCGGAACGACTGAAAAGTTACTGAGCCCCAAAAGTATTGCAGGAATCGATTGCGCCTTCCTGCATTCCGGTCTTGAACCATCTCACGCGGTCCGCGGCCGAACCGTGAGTGAAGTTCTCGGGCGAAACGCGGCGTCCGGCCATGCGCGCAATACGGTCGTCGCCGACTGCGGCAGCTGCGCCCAATGCGGATTCCACATCGCCCCCTTCCAGGATGTTGCGCTCCTCTGTTGACTTTGCCCAAATGCCCGCGAGGCAATCGGCCTGGAGTTCCATGCGCACGGATAGCGCATTGGCCTGACTCGGATTCCTCTCTTGAGCCGCGCGGACTTTTGCCTCGATTCCGGTGAGCTTCTGGACGTGATGGCCAAGCTCGTGTGCAAGAACGTACGCCTGTGCGAATTGACCGGGCGCACCAAAGCGCTGCTTTAACTCGTCGTAGAAACCGAGGTCGATGTATACTTTTTCGTCGCCGGGGCAGTAGAACGGTCCTGTGGCGGACTCCGCTGTACCGCATCCTGATTCGGTCTGATCCCGGAACAGCACGAGCTTTGCGTGCCGGTAGCCTTGAAGCTTCTGCTGCCAGGTCTTCTGAACGTCATTGAACACGAACGTGACGAACTGCACTTCGGGCGCTTCGGCCTGGCTGCGCGCGGGATCAGCAGTGCTGGTTGCGGGGCCGCTGGAGCCACCCAGGAAGGGTGAAATCAGGTCCCGTTTGAAAACCAAGCTTAGTAAGCCTAGTACCAGGATGCCGCCAATTCCAATGTGGCGGCCGCCGAGGGCGAACCCTCCGCCTCCTCCGCCACCTTCGTCTCGGCGATCTTCAATGTCTGAACTATCCCCGTCAGGAGTCCATTTCATGACCTAATTCTAACGCCCGTAACGGCTGAGTGCCGGAGACGGGGATTGCGTGCGCACCCCTCTGGTACAGGCTAAAAGCCGGCGCCAGAGGGGTGGCCTGAGCGTGTGATCAGAATCGGATTTGGGCAACTAATTGGCCGGTGCGAGGTGGAGCGTTTACGGTAGACGTGTTGATAGAGCCGAAGCCGGAGACGATTTGCATTCCGGGTTGGCTGCACGCTCCGTTGACGCCGTTGACGCCTTTACATACAGCCGCAGTCTGCGGGCTGGTCAAGCTGGGGTTGTTCAGATACGTCCGGTTGAAGATATTGGTGAACTCTATACGGACGTTTAGCTCGACCTTCTCCTTGATCTGGAACTGCCGGCCGACGGCGAGATTCTCAACCGGCCTTCGCTGACCGCGGAAGTCGTTGTAGTAATATTGGCCGCCGAATTGGCCAGGGGCTGGGTTGGTCCAGGCCGCAGGGTTCAGAATGAAGGTCGTGTTGGGGTCGTAGCAGTGGCAGTTGATGTCCGTCAAATACAGCGGCTGTCCCGTGCGAACCTGCTCATTACCTGTCTGGAACGTGACGTTGTTCATTGTTGCGGTGGCCAAGTTGGAGGGATAACCCGTGGCGTTCGCGGCTGGGGCCAATAGCGGCAGGCCGCTCGCGTAATATACAAAGCCATTGAACATCCAATTACGTACCGCGTGCGATACGAACTTGTTGATGTCCCATCTCGGAGTCGAGTAAGCGAAGCCGAGTCGCGTGACCAGAGGTTGGTCTAAAGACGAAAGGCCCTTGGCCAAGCCTCGGTTTTGGACGTCGGGAGTTCCCGCAAACGTATCCAGCGATTTGGACCATGTGAACCCAAAGTCAGCCTGGAACCCATGCGAGAAGCGTTTGTTGGCCGTGATCTGCAAACCGTTATACCAACTGTCGCCTAGCGGAGGATTCACCAGCGCGATGGTGGTGAACTGCGGGAACGGACGCAGCGATTGCGCCACCGATGCGGTCAGGGGGAAGCCTGCGAAGGGCAGTTGGTTTTGAAAACGGCCGGCGGCTGCGGAGCCGATGGGTGCGAGCAGGGTGGCAATGTCGGCAGGGTTATTCAGGTTGAGCCCGTTTTGATTCAGGATCGAGGTACTCAAGTAGTTGTAGTTAGTGAGCGGCTGGCCGACATAAGTGGGCCACCATACGCCGTGGTTTCCGATGTAGGAGGCCTGCACAACCAGGTTGTTCGCGAGCTCGCGCTGAATGCTGATGCTCCATTGATATTGGCGCGCTGGACGTCCAGAGTTCTGGTCGTAATATTGAGGGCCGGGTCCGGGTGTGACGCCGCCGATGGGGTAGAAGCCGGGGCTCAGATTCGGCCAAGCGATTTGAGCCGCAGTGAGAGGTGCTCCGTTGATGGTGACGCCCTGGCCCAGCGTCATAAGCGGCGCGCCGAGAACCGGGTTTGGCGCAAAGCGATTGGCGGCTGCCGCGTTTCCGCTCGCGCTGCCGAAGACTTGAGCAACACCTGTGCCGGTGTAGGCTACGCCGAATCCGCCTCGAATCACCGTTTTGTTGAAGACCTGATATGCAAAACCAAGGCGAGGTCCGAAGGCGAATGGATAGTTTTTCGCGAAGTCGCAACTGCACGTTTGTTGGTAGATCACCGCGCCGGGATGGCCACCCGCGGACGGATTCGCCAGTGTCGTCGACAAATCCGGCGAGCGGCCGTATTGTTCCTTGTACCAGGTGGAATAGTCGTAGCGAAGACCGAGGTCGAGCGTCAGTTTGCGGGTGACCTTCCAGCTATCCTGCGCGTAAAAGCCCCACTGCTGCTTACCAAAGCGGACTTGAGAAGGAGGATCGACTTCGGCGGTGTCCGTAGCGCCCAACAGGAAGCTCGCATATGGGAATCCAATATGGTTGGCGCCGATGTTCGCCGTGCTGTTTCCGGTTGACGAGTTGACCAGGTAGGGCATGGCTGTTTGTCCGCTGGTGAAGCCGTAAGTGCCGGAAAGATTGCTGACGGTGATGGTGTAACTGCCCTGGAAACCGACGCTGGCGCCGAATTTGAAGGTGTGGTTCTCTTTTACCCAGGTCAGGCTCGCGATGGAATCGACGATGGTGTACTGATTATCGGCGCGTCCCGGAGGGCCGATTTGCGGTTCGACCGTTGAGCCGAAGCCTCCGGCGGTTGCGTCGGAGAGTCCCGTGAAGCTTGGGAAAGTTGCGGGACGCTGGAAGGCCTGGCTGCACAGGCCAATGCCGCCGCAAACGTCGTAATCCGGAGTTACAGACGGGCGGCCGAGGTAATCCTGATCATAGCCGGCGCCTAGGTGCAGCAACACAGTGGGCGTGATCGAGCGGTCGTAGTTCAGGCGCTCGCGGTGGGCGTAGATTCCTCCGCCGAACGTATAGGAGACGGGCTGAGGCAATCCGTCTTCGCCATAGCCGGTGGTAGTGAGCGTGGCGGTGCGGCTCCAGAAAAACGAGAGTTTATCTTTCGGACTGATGTTTTGATCGATCTTGAGCGACGGAGCTTCGGTGGTGCGATGGACGAGTTGGCTGTTCTGGAAATTGTTGATTACGCCCGCTGCGTTGCAGGGAGGTCCGGCCGTGCATAGCGGCAGCGGCAGCATATTTTGAATCTTGAGCGAGACGGGATCGAAACGAGTCAGCGGAATAGCATTATTCGGAAACGGATTCGTTACAATCTGGCCATTTGGCGCGGTGGAGCGTGTGGCGGGATCGTAAATGGTATTTGCGATGATCGCGCGGCCCAGCGGGTCCGTTCCGAGGTTCTTGCTTCCGGCAGCCGTGATCGCTGCGCTGAAGTCTCCTGCGCGATAAGCGGGCGTGGGGATTGAGAAAGCGCCGGGCAGGAAATTCTGGTTCTGAATGAACTGTTCCCAGCTAAAGAAGAAGAACGTTCGATTGCGACCGTCGTAGAGCTTAGGAATTCTGATGGGGCCTCCGAGGGTGAACCCGTAATCGCTGCGCTTCTGGGCTGGGCGGACGTGCTCGTTGGGATTGCCGGCGAGGACCGTAAAGGGCTGCGCGGCATTAAAAATCTCATTCTGGAAATACTCGTAGCCCGTGCCGTGATACTGGTTGCCCCCGGACTTCATTGTGACGTTCATGACCGCGCTGCCAGCTTGTCCAAATTCCGCGGCATAGTTGCTGGTTTGGACGGTCCATTCCTGAATGGAATCCATGCCGGGCTGGTTCTGCTGATTCGCGCCCTGGCCGAGGATATTGGTGCCATCCATTCCTTCGATGAGCACGGTTTCCGACGCAGTAACTCCCCCATTGATGCGGACGGTCGGGCCGGTGAACGGAGGGCTCGGTTGGTAGTAGCCGCCAGGTAATAGCGCAACCATGTTGAAAGGATTTCGGATGCCCGAGGAATTCGATCCTACGGTCAAGAGCGGGAGCGTATTCATCGTTTTGGTTTCGATAGTATTACTGAGCTCGCCGCTTTCGGTGTTTAGGAGGGGGGCCTGTTCGGATATGGTTACGGATTCGGAAGCGTTGCCGACTTCGAGTGCGGCGTCCACGCGTATGGTTTGCGCGGCTTGAATGATCAGGCCCGGGCGTACGTATTTCTTAAAACCCGGGGAGGTGACGGTGAGAGTGTAGGTGCCGACGGGAAGCTGGCCGATCGTATAGTTCCCGGTACCTGACGCGACGGTTGGATAGGTTACCCCGGTCTCCGTATTGCCAGCTTCGATAGAAGCATTGGCGACCACGGCGCCTGCTGGATCTGAGACTGTGCCAGTAATCGAACCGCGGTCGGTTTGAGCAAATCCAACCAAGGCGGTCGTAAGGAAAAGACAAGCGAGAGTTCTAATGCGCATAGACCATACCCCTAGGCTATTTAGCCGAGGGGAAGGGTATCACCATGGTTGGCAGGGGTCAAGCACGGTGGAATGATGTGACGGTCAAGTAAAACGTTGCGCTTTCTTACGAACTTTTCACTTGGAAATGACATTAGATTCGGACAACTCTCCGCCGGCCGGATGCTTTCTGTTAAATTGAACTGGCGGTGTCTAGCGTAAGCAAGAAGCTCTCCCCCGTGGACCCGCCGGTAGCGCCGGCTCGTAACCTGAATGACCCCGATCTTTATTTGGACCGGGAACAAAGCCTTCTGGCGTTTCAACGCCGTGTCCTCGAAGAAGCGAAAGATACTGAAAATCCGCTTCTGGAGCGGGTGAAGTTTCTTTCGATTTTCTTTTCAAACCTGGACGAGTTCTTCATGGTGCGCGTCGCAGTGCTGACGCAGAAGTCGTCTGCATCTCCGCAGGATCGCGCGATGGCAGAGCAGCTCGAATGCATCTCAACCGAGGTGCAGTATTTATTTTCGGAAGCTTATGCGATCTGGACAGAGCTTGAGACGGGGCTCGCGGCGGAGGGGATCCAACTCAGTAAATACATGGATCTGGACGTTGACCAGAAGAGCTGGCTCGACGGGTATTTCCGGGACACGATTTATCCGGTCTTGACGCCGCTGGCGTTCGATCCGGGAAGGCCTTTTCCGCACATTTCGAATTTGAGCCTGAACCTTGCGATTGTGGTGCGCGATCACGCTGGGCGGGAGCGATTTGCTCGTGTCAAAGTGCCGGACACGCTGCCGCAGCTTGTGAAGGTCGGCGCGAGCGATCGTCCTCCGGGAAAGCCCGCGCTAATTTGGCTGGAGCAGGTGATCATGCACAACCTGGAGCATCTGTTCCCGGGATTGGAGATCACCGCCGCTTATCCGTTTCGAATCATTCGCGATGCGGAAGTGGAGCTTCAGGAACTGGAAAGCGACGACCTTTTGGAAAGCATCGAAGAAGCGATGCGGCAGCGCCGGTTCAGCGACGTCGTGCAGCTGCAGGTGGCCCGGCACACTCCCGAATACTTATTGAAGATCCTGCTGGCGAACCTGGAACTCGACGGACATGATGTTTATCCGATTGACGGGCCGCTGGACCTGAGCAGACTCCGGCAGTTGGGCTCAATCGATCGGCCGGATTTGAAAGATGCGCCTTTTACGCCTTACACGCCGCCAGAGTTGCGGCCGAAGGCGAAGGACGACATCTTCACGACGATTGCGGCGGGAGATATACTCCTGCACCATCCGTATGAGTCGTTCCAGCCGGTAGTGGAATTTTTGCGCAAGGCTTCGGACGATCCGGATGTGCTTGCGATCAAGATGACCTTATATCGCGTGGGCCGCAATTCGCCGATTGTCGAGAGCCTGCTGCATGCGATTGAGAACGGCAAACAGGTCGCGGTGCTGATGGAGTTGAAGGCCCGGTTCGATGAAGAGAGCAATATCGAATGGGCAAGGGCGCTGGAATCCGCGGGCGTTCATGTGGTGTACGGTCTGGTGGGGCTGAAGGTTCATTCGAAAGTCGCGCTGGTCGTAAGGCGCGAGGGCGAATCGATTCGGCGCTACGTGCACCTGGGGACGGGAAACTATAACGTCGTGACGGCGCGCTTCTATACGGATTTGAGCTTGCTGACCGCTGACGAGGAGATCGGGGAAGATGCCACGGATTTGTTCAACTTTGTCACCGGCTATTCGGCAAAGAACGATTTCCATAAACTTCTAGTGGCGCCTATCACTTTGCGGAAGAAACTCGAGGGGTTGATCCGGAGGGAGATCGAGTGCGCGGCTCGCGGGGAGCGGGCTCATCTGATTTTCAAAATGAATGCGCTCGAGGATCACAGCATGATTCGCTTGCTCTATGAGGCGTCGCGGGCTGGTGTGCAGATCGATCTTTTGGTCCGCGGAATTTGCTGCTTGAGACCGGGCGTCGAAGGCGTGAGCGACAACATTCGTGTGACGAGCATTGTCGGGCGTTTCCTGGAGCACAGTCGAATCTTTTACTTTCGTAACGCCGGCAACGAGCAGATTTATTGCGGAAGCGCGGATTTCATGGGCCGGAATCTGGATCGGCGTGTCGAGGTTTTATTCCCCGTTGAGGATGGGAAGTTGATTGCCCGGCTGCGGGATGAGATTCTTGCGCAGTATATGGCGGACAATCGCAACGCTCGGCACATGCAGCCGGATGGGACCTACTTGTGGGAAAAGCCGGGGCGCACGGCGAAGGATTGCCAAGCCAAATTCCTAGAGCATTAAAAAAAAGCGGGACAGTATTCTCTATTCCTAATTTCGCCAGGGATGCCCATTGGCTGACTTGCGAATTGGGAATAGAGGATACTGTCTTGCTTTCTGGGAAGCTACAATTGACAACTTATGAGCAAAACAAACTGGGACGTTAAGAACCTGGTTGCTATCGATACGCACGTCCATGTGGAGTCGGACGTGAAGAGCAACGCGGCGGATGAAGCCGCAAAGAAGTATTTTGGGGAGTCCGGAGTCACCGCGGACCGGCAGAAGCTGGCCGAATATTACAGGGCGCGCAGGATCGGGTGTGTAGTGTTTTCGGTGGACGAGACGCTAACAGGGCGTCCTCAGGTTCCGAATGACGACGTCGCGAGGTTCGCGGCCGAGAACAGCGATATTTGCATAGCATTCGCGAGCGTAAACCCTACTCGCGGTGCGGACGCGGTGAAAGAGGCCGAGCGGCTTATTGCCACGGGTGGTTTTCGAGGTTTTAAGCTGCATCCGCCATTGCAGTGCTTCCAAGCCAATGACCGGCTTGCATATCCGTTCTACGAAGTCTTGAATGCGCACAAGATGCCCGTGATTTTTCATACGGGGCACAGCGGGATCGGCACGGGGATGCCAGGCGGGGGCGGGGTTCGGCTGAAGTACGGGAATCCCATGGACATAGATGATGTGGCTGTGGACTTCCCGGATATGCCGATCATCCTGGCGCATCCATCCTTTCCATGGCAGGATGAGGCGATTTCCGTCTGTCTGCACAAGCCGCAGGTTTATATCGACCTCTCAGGCTGGTCGCCGAAGTATTTCTCGCCAGTGCTGGTTCAATATGCGAACACACTGCTGAAGAACAAGGTGTTGTTCGGGTCTGACTATCCGCTGATTACCCCAGACCGGTGGCTTTCGGACTTTGAGAAGATCGCGATCAAGGACGAAGTTCGGCCTTTGATTCTACGGGAGAATGCGATCCGGTTATTGGGATTGAATTCTTAGATTGCTCGGTTTACGGCCGCGGAGCCCGGATGAATGGGATTGGAGACTCATCCGGGACCACGCCGTCTCCCATTGCAGCGAACCCTTTGGAAACTCAGATATTAAGGTGCGCTCGAGCGAGAGATTGTGATTAGGATAGTCCCCTTACTTGGGCTTTTTGTATCGGATTTGTAAAATCCTTGTAAATTCCATGGGACATTATCGAATCTTGGTCTCGAGATTCTCGACGTTAGTTCGATCCGTAGAAGTAAGCGGAGAACGACGTTCCGCGGCGTGATAAAGATCCAGCGCCGCTTTCCAGTGCGGGATAGCGTCGGCGCGGCGGTGATCCAATGCGAGAAGGTCGCCAATGCTGCCTTCAGCGCTTGCGAGCGACGTTATGTACTCTGGGTCGCGCTCGATGAGACCTCGGTATAAGGTCACGGCTTTTTGAAAGTGGTCCATCGCTCTCGCGTTACCCGTATCGGCGAGGGTGTCGCCATAGCGCTTATGAATGCTGGCAAGCGCTGAGAGGGCACGCGCATTGACCGGATCTTGTTTGACCACTTCTTCGCGCGCGTCGAGGGTCTTCTTGAAACCTTCAAGAGCTTCCTGCCTCTTGCCTAATCGCCACAGCATCAACGAATGGTCGCTCAGCGTGTAGGTGAGATTCAACTCGGCATCAGGGTCAGTGGGGTCGCGCTGAAGAGCTTGCTGATCCATTTTGAGCGCGGTGGAGTACTCGTGGAGCGCTTCCGAATCTTTCTGCTGGACAGCGAGAACCGCCCCGATCCGTTTGTGACATAAGGCAACATTCTGGATGGCGATCAGCGCGTCAGGGTGCTTGGCGAGATCGCGTTCGTAGCTCTTAAGGGCGGCTTTTAGAAGGACTATGGCTTCGTCGTACTTTTTCGCGCCGATTCGCAAGGAGGCCAGGGCATAATTATTGGCGGCCGCGTTATTGCGCGCCCGCTCGTCATCCGGATGAGCGGCTAAATCGGCATCGCCGAGTTTGCGGGCTTGGTCAAGAAGCTTGTCCTGGATGTCCTTTTCGCCAAACGAGCCTTGCAGGGTGGCCAGGTCACGGTAGGCAGCGCATAGGCTGAGAAGAGACTGGCGGTCCTGGGGAGCGCTGCGTATGATCTGCTCGAACAGGGCCACGCCCTTCTCGTAGCTTTTTATCGCCCCTGCGCCATCTCCAAGATTGGAGACACTGGGCTGGCCTTGAATTGTTCCAAGGCGAACGTATCCTTCGGCGACTTCGCGCTTCAGGTCGAGATCATTGCCGGATTGTTGGTTCAAGGTGTCGAGGTATTCAAGGCTCTGGCTGACAAGCAGCGCTCGGGCCTTGGTTGAGCCAGGTAGTGGCGCGATGGCGTCGTGCAGGTCAAAGAGTACGGAATGCGCAAGACGGCGGACATCATTGAAGCGCTGCTTTGCGATGCGAGCTTCGCGGACGGCGATCGCTAAGCCCAGCAGGATGCCAATTACGGCGACGCTGATGACTCCCGTCAGAACGCGATGCCTGCGCAGGAACTTCGCGGCCCGGTAGGCCACGCCCGCATTGCGCGCTTCGACAGGGCGGCCGTCGAGATAGCGGACAATATCGGCAGCGAAGGCGTCGACGGACATATAGCGCAGTGCGGGCTGTTTCTCGATGGCCTTGAGTACGATGTTGTCGAGGTCTGCGGACATAGGCGGGGCGATCTCAGAGGGTGGCGGTGGGTCGGTTTCGCATACCGCTCGCTGGACTTGCCCTGCCGTGTCGCCGGCGCCGCCAAAGGGGCGCTTACCGGCAAGTAGCTCATACAGGACGACGCCGAGCGAAAAGACGTCCGAGGCCACAGTGATCGGCTGATTGAGCACCTGCTCGGGGCTTGCATAGGCGGGCGTGAGTATGGGCGCACCCATCTGCGCCACGGTTTGCGTGACCTCGCCCGAGGACTCCAGCATGCGCGCTAAGCCGAAATCGAGGAGCTTTGCCTGTCCATCTTTATTGACCAGGATGTTGCCGGGCTTTAGATCGCGGTGGACGACAAGGCTGCGATGCGCGCTTGAAACTGCGGCGCAGATCGTAAGGAACAGACGGAGCCGATCCTCGACGGGAGGTGAACTCTGAGCGATCCAATCCGTGAGAGGAAGCCCCTCAATGAACTCCATGACGAGATATGGACGTCCGTCTGTGGTGACGCCGCCATCCAGCAGGCGCGCGATATTGGGATGTTCCAGGCGGGCCAGAATCTGGCGCTCTCTAAGGAATCGGGCTTCGAGTTCAGTTTGGGAATACACTGCCGGAAGAAGCTTCAGCGCGACGCGTTTGAGGAATTGACCATCGGCGCGCTCTGCTTCGTAGACCACTCCCATGCCGCCGCGGCCGATTTCCTGTACCAGGCGATAGGGACCGATTTGGTCGGGAAATGCACGTTCAAACTCGCGGTTCAGGCCGCCTGCGCCAATAGCTGTCCTGTCAAGTGCATCTTCGTTCTCGAACCGGAGGAGAGACTCTGCTTCGCGCCGAAGCTCAGGGTCGGTAGCGCCTACTAAATCCAGGAGCCGCTTGCGCTCTGTGGAATTCTGTTCCAGGAGATCGTGGAGCAAATCTCGTACCTGATTCCAACGTTCCTTTTCCATGAGTGCTGAATTTCGCCGAGTTATGCGGCAGGCGGAGCCTCGCTCATTTGGCGCATGAGCCACAGGCGAGCCGTGGCCCAGTCGCGCTTCACCGTGACGGGCGCCAGGTCGAGCACCTCTGCGGTTTCTTCGATTGAGAGTCCCCCGAAGAAGCGCAACTCCACGATTTTTTCCTGGCGGGCATCCATACTGCCAAGGCGTTCCAGGGCGCGATGCAGGTCCATGAGATCGACCGCAGGCTGCTCCGAAATCTGGCCGCCGGAATCGAGTAGAACGCCTTCCTGTTCGCTATTGCGCTTAGCAACCGATTTGGACCTGGCGTAGTTGATCAAAATGCGCCGCATCATGCTCGCAGCGAGGCCTAGAAACTGTGTGCGATTCGAGAAATCCACGGAATGCTGGCCGACCAGACGCAGGTAGGCTTCGTGAACAAGCGCCGTGGGTTGCAGCGTGTGTCCGCTGCGTTCGCCTGAAAGGTAACAGCGTGCAAGTCGGCGGAGTTCCTCATAGACCGCAGGGGTCATATCATCCAGGGTCGACTTCCGCGTGCTCACGTTACGGACTTCATCGTAACAGACGCGGGCGATTTGACAGGTTAAGTTGCCCTAGGCTCTCCTCAGAAACTCACGTGCAAGGCATAGAAAGGGTTCGGCTAGAGTCTTGTCAGGTCCGTCCCGCTTCCTCTCTCCAGTAACCAATAGGGGGCGCCGGTACTCGTTTGGACGCCGCCGCGTCGTGTGCGCTGAAGCCTGTCCTGTGGGTTAGGCCTGACCTGTGGCGCGGGCTTTCGCCTGCGCTTCCATCTGCGGACGATGGAACGGCCAAAGCCGGAAGAATTCGGCGCTGAAAATCAGGAATGGGAAGGTCACTCCCAGGAGCGCCGAGGCAGTCCAGATTTCAAGCTCGTAGGGCGGAGGCCCTGAATGTAGGTCCCCAGTCGTGTATTTGGAAAGAGATGCATACGCCCACGCCAGTAATGAACCGACGATCATTGCCGCCGCCGCATTCATGATCCCTTTCACCGGTTGTTTGAGGCTCGCAAACATCGAGCCTTGAAGCATATTTAGCACGATAATGGTCCCGAAGATGAAGGGGATTGGCACAGAAATCATGAAAGCCACGACATCCATGTGCATGGTGGTGACGCCTATGTAATAGGCCGCCGTGCCGACGATTGCAGCAACGATGGTCCACACGATTCCCAACGTGGGCTGCTTCATGATGGAGCCTGAAAGTGTAAAAGGCCATAGGTCGAAGTGGAGCAGGAGGAAGAGAATGCCGACCGCCGTGATATACCAGACCGTGATGTTCCACGCATTGAATGCCCCATGCGGATCGAGTTCCGGCAGATAAATCGGGGCTCCCTTGAGGAATGCGAAGTCAAAGCCGATACGGTAGATCGCATACGTGATGGCGTAGGCAGCGACCCATACTGCCAGGCCGGCCGCAACGGGGTTTTTGAATATCGATGTAAAGGGCCAGCCGCCGAACATGATCGCTAACCAGAATGTCGTGAGCACGCTCGCGATGGTGAACATGATCGGCATCGGGGTGGGAGGACTTACGCGTCCGCCTATGGTCGCCCATAAGGTGTACGCGACAACGATCCCGGATAGAACCGAGAGCAAGATCAAAATCAATCCCTTAAGCGGTTGAGGCTTTTGCGCGAACGCGGGCTGGTTCGAGCCCCACGTGACGCCGATAATGATCTGCATAGGGATCATGCACTGGATGAAGTATGCCACCCATCCTGTAAACGTCCCGAAAGAAAAGAAGGATATAAAGCCGAGCGAGATGGCGATTACCACCAGCGCAGCTACGATCCCGGTAGCCGGTTGTTTCACGGCTAACCATTAGAAGCCTGAAACGGGAGTGTTGTCAACGGCCCCGCCGAAGACCGCGTTCGAAAACTTTGACCTGCAGCGGCCTATCACTTCCCCAATCTAAAAATAGCGTCTGAGACTTTAAGATTATGTGTACTTGAACTGGTCGGGGTTGGACGCTGCCCCCATTAATGGCGTAGAGCCGATTTTTATGGTGGGCGGTCACAGGATCGAACTGTGGACCTCCTGCTTGTAAGGCAGGCGCTCTAACCGGCTGAGCTAACCGCCCGCTGAGGGACAACTCTCAGCCTAGCATGCGCAACCCGCTCAGACGATCAAATAATCCTTATTGGCGAGGCTCCGTGTTCGCCGGGCCACTTCGTAGCCCTCGGCGCTGCCGTTCTCGTTTGTATTGCCTTCGATTGTTGTGATCGTGTCGGTTGCGACCGACTCCACTATGCCAATGTGCAGCCACGTATTCGTCGTCTTGGGGATCAAAAACATGTAACCGGGTTTCACTGAAGCCAGTTCCGCCGGGGTCTTCGGTCGAAGCAATGTGCCTGCGGACTCCGCCTTGCCCCCCAGGTAATCGCAGCCGAATGCATACGGATGCGGGGCCATCACCCCAAGCGTCTGCGCGGCCTGCCGCAGCACCCAGGTCGCGAATCCTGCGCACCATGGCCACTGTGCGCCCTCGTTTCCCGCCATATACAGACGAACCCAGGGCCCGCAATTCTCTCCGCCAATTTCCAGGGGTTTTTGCATCAAGTGTTGCTGGGCGTATTTGACGAACAGCGCGCCAAGGCCGTCGGCCGCGGGAGTAATTCTCTTCTGCACGGTCACCAGCGGTGAGACCAGCGGAGAAAAAGTCTGCATATCCACGATTCCCGTCGACAGCAGACTATATTTTGTTTGGAAATTCCTTACGCACAGTTCCGTGGCGGGGCCGAATTCGCTATCGACCGCTGTCCCGAATCCGTGAAAGGTCAACCATTCCTGCACAATCTTGACGTCGCCGGAATGATCGCCTTTTTTTAAGGGCTGATTGAGTTGAGTCTCTGGCATTGCACCGGGAGAATATCACGCCCGGCCCTAAATGTTATCGAACTTCAAAATATTAAGTGGTTGAAATTAATGCTTTAATCCCGGAATTCCGCCCATCGTCGGCGCAAGACGCACTGCCCGAAGAATCGCCTCGGACACCGCCTCCGCCGCAGCCTCGCCAAGCGAATCGAGTGGCGGGGACGCAACGTTCCCGACCGACAACCCAATGATCAAATCGCCGTCCGACAAAGTATTCACGGGACGAATCGCCCTAGCCATCCCCACGTGCGCCACGTGCGCCATCCGGTTCACCTGCACTTTGTCGAGCTTCGCGTTCGTCGCCACCGCTACAAGAGTGGTGTTTCCCCGCGAAAAACCGCTCCGGCCTCCGCCCTTCATGATCTTCGCGCTATCAGCGAATTCCATCGACCCCGGCGCTATGCGAGCACCAGCTACAATCTTGCCCGTCGAAGGATCCACCACGTCGCCCACAGCGTTCACTGCCGCGAGCGCCGAAACCATTACGCCTTTGTACGATCCTTCAAGTGTCACGGTCCAGGATCCAATCCCCGATTTCATCGCCTGCTTCATCCCGAGCAGCTTCCCGACCGTCGCACCCGTGCCAGCGCCTACCGCTCCCTCGGCAACAGCCTTATCTGTCGCGGCAGACGCCGCAACCTCGCCCATCTCGCGCGATGGGTGGGCCTTGGAATTTCCAATCGTAAGGTCGTAGAGAATCGCGCCAGGAACCAGCGGCACCTTTCCGCCTGGCCCCGTGTCAAACCCTACGCCCTTCTGGGCCAAATAGCGTCGCACGCCGCTCGCTGCTTCGATTCCGAACGCGCTTCCGCCTGCGAAGCAAACCGCGTTGATACGATCCGTGACGTGATACGGACTCAGCAGGTCCCACTCAGTTGTGCCGGTGGCGAACCCACGAATTTCTCCGCCCGCCACGGCGCCACCTTCAAATAGGATCGCCGTACAGCCCGTCAATCCGTCATAATCGGAAGAGTGCCCGACCAGAATGCCGGGGATGTCGGTCAATCCCTTCATAGAGTTCTGCCCTAGAATAGCACTTGCCCATTTATGCTCGATCTCTTAAAGAAGCCTGTCGAGACGTTCCAGGAGTTTGTGTTGCTCGCCGGCCGCGCGATCCGCAACATCTTCCGAAGCCCCCATTACGGTGACGATATTTTTCAGCAGATGGACATCATCGGCGTAGGCTCGCTACCCATCGTGATCATGATTGGCTTTTTCAGCGGTTCGGTCATGGCCCTTCAGATGGCGCGCGCCCTCGCTACGTACGGAGCCCAAGGACAGATCGGGCAAATCGTAGCGATCACACTAGTACGCGAGCTTGGTCCCGTACTCACCGCGATCCTCGTCGCTGGCCGCAACGCCAGCGGTATCGCGAGCGAACTCGGCTCCATGAAAGTCTCCGAACAAATCGATGCGATGCGAGCCCTGGGAACGGATCCGATTCAGAAGCTCGTAACTCCAAGATTGATCGCGATCGCCGTGGTGCTTCCGTTGCTCACCATCATCGCGGACTTCATCGGACTGATCGGCGGCAATATCATCGCCAGCACTCTGCTCTCGATTACGGCCTCCCAGTATTGGACCTCCGCTTGGCAAGCACTCGAATACAACGATCTTGTACAGGGCCTCGTGAAACCCTTTGCGTTCGCCATTATCATCTCGCTGGTCGGTTGCCTATATGGCATCCGAACCACGGGAGGAACCCAGGGCGTGGGCAAAGCCACGACGCAGGCCGTAGTTTCCGCATCGGTCTGGATTTTCGTGACGACGTTCATGATCACCAAAATGTTTGTCCGCATCTAAATGGAAGAAGCGCCCGCAGTAGTCCATTTCGACGACGTGAGCATTCGCTACGGCGACACGGTCGCGCTGGATCATGTTTCTTTTAAGCTCCATCCCGGGGAGTCGCGAATCATTTTCGGCGCGGCGGGGTCCGGTAAGACGATTCTGATGAAAGCGGCCGCCGGCCTGGTGAAGCCCGATTCCGGGCGCATCTTTGTCTTCGGCCAGGACATCACGCATCTAAAAGAAGGCCAACTTTATGAAATCCGCGCGCGCATCGGATTTTTATTTCAAGAGGGAGGCCTGTTCGATTCGATCAACATCGCGGATAACGTCGCTTACCCTCTGCTCAACCAGCCGACACTACGCCACAAATTTCTGGAAAACGGCCATGATAAGTCGCTGCATGACCGTGTGAAGGAAGCCCTGACGTTCGTCGAGCTCGGCCACACGCTCGAAAAATATCCGAGCCAGGTCTCGGGCGGCATGCGGCGGCGCGTAGGAATTGCGCGCGCCTTAATCACGGAGCCCGCTTTGATGCTCTACGATTCGCCCACGGCAGGACTCGATCCCATCACGTCTAACAACATCATTGCAGTGATTTTGAAAGAACGCGAGACGCGGAATACCGCGACTCTAATGGTGACGCATCGTTACCAGGACGGACACCTCATGGCCAAGTTTCGCTACAATCCGGACAGTGAGAACATTGAGCAGGTTCCACCGGTAGCGGAGACCGGAAAGCACCAAAGAACCCGCTTTTATGTGATGAATCAAGGCCGCATCGTATTTAAAGGTTCAGAAGAGGAATTGCAGGCCGCGGAGGATCCGTACGTGCGGAAATTCAGGAGACGGAGCTAGGTCTTAAATCGTTTATGGCGCAAAGTAAAACACGTTGGGCTCAGTTGCGTGTCGGGATTATGGCGATTGTCGCGCTTGTGATCCTGAGCGCTCTGATTTTCCTGATGTCAGGGTCTCAAGGCTTCTTCAGAGCAAAGAGCCGCCTTTACAGCTATCTCAACGATTCCGCTGGCCTCGCGGAAGCAGCGCCTGTTCGACTCAACGGCATTCTGGTAGGCAAGGTGAAGAGCCTTGCTCTTTCCGGTGAGTCCACGCCCGGACGCATCGTAAAGGTCACGCTCGAGGTAGACGACGACTTTCTGTCCTCCATTCCGAACGATTCTCAAGCCAATATCGCAAAGGAGAATTTACTGGGAACGGGCTTCATCGATATTAAGAAGGGCAAGTCACCCACCCCTGTGAAGGCCGAAGACACGCTGGGCTCGAGCGAAACACCCGAACTGGAAGATTTGTTCGCCCAAGGCGCCAGTACAATCGCCGCTTTACAGATCACTTTGAAGCGCGTAGACGACATGGTCGCCGGGATTCAGTCC
>Ga0126381_100003515_pt1 | contig 16996 bp, 11 predicted proteins | sample PanSoiMetPlot_28_FD_96465 | JGI IMG/M metagenome (GOLD analysis project Ga0126381, IMG submission 96465) | Tropical forest soil microbial communities from Panama - MetaG Plot_28 | ecosystem: Environmental > Terrestrial > Soil > Tropical forest > Bulk soil | place: Panama | collected 2016-02-17 | reverse complement strand
GCCACTGCTATCAGGCCAAGAGTCATCAACTGCACTCCGTACCGCAAATAAAACGGCTCGTGGATCCAGGAAAGGACGACAACGGAAACTCCCAGCGCCACCATCCACCGAAATGACTGTCCCCAACCGAGTTCGGTCGCAGCTGAGAGAGTCAGTACGGTCGGAATCACAAGCAGAATCGTGTCGTACGAGGGGTAATACACATTCACGAGCATGGTCCAGGTGATCGTGGCGGCCCAGGCCAGCGACTGCTGAGGTCTGCTCGATCGATCCGTTCGCCATAGAAGGATGGCAAGTGTTGCTACGGCGCTGATTATCGCAGCCGCGAGCAACACCACGGCATAGAAGGGCCTTCCACCGATGCCGGGATACGAGAACGAATTGAGATCGACAAACTTCCATAGCCGCTCTGAAGTCTTGCCGTACGCGCCGGCTATCTTTCCAAAATCGAGAATAAAGTGCAAGTAAACAGGCCAGATGCGGAGACCGGCAAACAGCGTTGTCAGCAACGCGAGAAACGATACGCCGCTCGTGAATCCTGCGAGCGTCTTAAATCGTCGCGTCAGAACCAGCATCATTACGATCAGTGGCAGCAGTGTGAACTTATACAGGACAACCGAAAGGGCTAGCCCCGAAAGGAACGGCTTCGAACGGCGCTCGAGCGTAATCGCGAGCGCTTCGAAGAATAGCGCTACCGCAGAAAGCTGGCCGTTCCCGAGTGTATTCATCAGGAAGGCGTGTGATCCGAGCGCGAAGCACAACACCAGCGAGTCCCGGAACCGGTCGCCAAGCGAGAATTCCTTTAGCAATAGTCTTATTCCAGACAGATATAGCAGCAGTGAAACGCCAGCCCAGGCGAAGTACGCGTGAACAAAATCGAGATGAGCAAAGATCCTGAAGAACTGCGAAACAAAGGGAGGATATGGGCTGGGGCCGTAAGTCCCATCCTCCGGCCGAATGCTGATGATGCTCTGGAACGTTTTCAGCTGCAGGCCGTAGTCGTAGACATCGATGGCCGAATGCGTGTTCGCAATTTTCCCGACCCCGTAGAGATACACAAAATCAACCGGGCCCTTTTCGAAAAATAAGTTCCCGTTCCTGGCTTGAACCACAAGGGCCACAACACCCGGCATCAGAATCCCGAAGATAAGAATCGACCAGCAGATCACGCAGATTTCTTTCATGCCCGGAGGAGGTCCAAGAAGTTCCTTGGGCCACAGCGCGATCCTCTTTACTTCACTGCTCATGCCGCATTTACCCCTTCCGCCTTCGCCGGTTTACCGGTCAAACTCTCGCGATCACGCTTGTCCAAAAGCCTGCTTTTTCGCCGTGCCCGAATCAGTCCTGATTCTCTCGGAGGCATCTGATCCGCTGACGGACTTAAGTGTTAGCTGTATTGAATCTATCTTGAACGCTGGTGATTGGGAGTGTCGAATCTTTCCGTGAGCCATTACTTGTGAGACTACTGCGGTTGGTGGTCGAATATCCCTCTTCCCGTGATATAAGCTATTGTGATTTCATGACAATCGCGAGCGAGCTCACCCGGCAAGACAGCGCCGCCTTGACCGGATCGATTCCTTTCGAACGCTTGCGGGAAGAACTTCCGGTACTCTCCAGGCGCTATCAGGAGAATCATCCTGTACCGCACATCTTTCTCAGCGAGTTGCTTGTTCGAGAGCTGGCTGCGGCGCTTGAGCAGGAGTTCCCCAGGCCGAGCTCCCATCAGTGGACTCACTATCTGCACCAGAACGAGAACAAGCATGGCATGACGAAGCGGGAACTGTTTCCGCCGATGCTCGGGGAAGCTGCCGACGAGCTCAATTCGCCTGCATTCGTCGAATGGCTATCGGAGCTTACCGGTATCCCGGGGCTTATGCCTGATCCCGGCCTCGAGGGCGGCGGTTTGCACCAGTCTGGTCCAGGTGGATATCTAAACGTCCACACAGATTTTTCGCACCACCACTATCACAAGCACTGGAAGCGGCGCATCAATCTCATCCTCTATCTGAACGATGGCTGGAAGGACGAATGGGGCGGAGCAATCGAACTCTGGGATCCGGCAATGAAGGAATGCGTCGCGAAGTATCCGCCGCGTCTGAATTGTGCGCTAATCTTCAATACCAACGAGATCTCTTACCATGGCTTCCCTTCACCGCTCACCTGCCCTGAAGGCCAGTCCCGCAAGAGTCTCGCGTTCTACTACTACACCGAGGAGAAAACGCCGACGTCGCCTCGATCGACAAATTATCGTGCCCGTCCTGAGGATGGCCTCGCAAAATCAGCGATGATCTGGTTAGACAAGAAGGCGGTTGATCTCTATTCGCGCGCCAAAGCCAGCTTTGGCTTTTCAGACGATCTCGCCAGCAGGGTCCTTGCATTCCTGTCGAAGAAGAAGTAGTTTCGCGATTTCCACAGCCGCAGGCAGGTGTTCAAGGCGGCCCTTCGAATCCACTGCGCAAACGACTGGCATAAATACCAGTAACGGCTCGAGCGGCTCAAGCGTAGTCTTTTGACAAAGCCGAGAACGAGGCTGCGGGATTTAGAAGGAGGCTGGAATGATGCGCAAACCCATCGTTGCACTGCTTGCTGTACTGGCCTTCGCGCTGCCGGCCCAAGCCGGCGACAAGCTGAAAGGAACATGCACGCTTAAGGATTTTCAGCCCGCGGGGACGACGGACAAGAAGCACAAGCATCAGCAATTCGACCTTACCTTCGTGGCTTCAGGCACCCAATACACGTGCCGCAGCAAAGAGGGCGACAAAGTGAAGGCCACGGATTTCCCTGTGGGTAGTGACATCACGTACGAAGTAGATAAGGACAAGGGGCAGGTGAAGAACCGGTCAGGGAAGAAGGTGAGTTGCACCGTCGTGCGCGTCGAAGCCAGATCGAACGCCTCGAATCCGTCAACCGTTCCGTAGAGGTTGACCTCGCTTGACATCATGAGGACGTAGAAGTGGCTCCTCCGCCAGGAAAGAGCCGCTCCGTTGAGGCAATCCGATCCGCTTTTGTCCGGTCACGCTCGCGGCGGCCCGGGCAACATCCTCGTTCACATTGATTCAGACTGTTCTCTTATGCGTGCCCGTGCCGCATGAAGTGGTCCGCCGTTGAAGCTGCTTCCCTGACCCTGCCTGCGAGCATGATGCGCGAGAAGCCGCTCATCAGCACAGCAAAGCCGAGCAGCGTACCGATCGCCCACACGGAACTGTTCGGCCAGTGAAAGAGGACCAGACCGCCCAGCAGCAGGCTAGCAAGCCCGTCAAACAGGAACCATCCCCACCCATGAAGCGGCCTCATCTGCATCGCGGTGACAATCAGCACGCCCGCCTCAACCAGCAGAAATGCCGCGAGCATCGCGGTCAGCGTGGCAAGTCCGGCAACCGGGAAGAACGCCAGCGCAATGCCGGCGATGACGAATACCACCGCCGAAAGCGCTTTCCAAAAGAACCTGCCAAGCGCGTGCGAATGAAGCGCAAACACGAACTGCGCAACACCCGCGAGGATGAGTACCCACCCCAGCAATACAGACGTGATGACCCCGGCTGCAAAAGGATAGGCAATCAAAAGCATTCCCAGCAGCACGATCACGATCCCCATAATGATGGTCCACGTCGAATGTCGTTTCACTTCTCCCGCTAAGCTGTTCGTCGCCATGCTGTTCTCCTCCACGACTGCGATGCCCGCCGCATGCGCAACACGCAGCAGTCGTTGTGTCGATGGATTCTCTTGCGTGGTTGACGTGCCCGCTTACGATCTTGCGTCTTCTCGATCGATCTGAGCCGGATCAGTGATTCGAACGATTGCCGTCGAAACGATGGACGAAAAAACCATCCCGATCGACCTGCTTCCAGCTCTTTCTTAAGGGGTTCCTACAGACGAATGCAAGCCTCGCCTCAGCCTCATGCGAGGCAAGCGGGCGGCCTCGTCAGGTCCCTCATTATAGGCGCGAATTTGATTTCCCTGCAACGCAATGAAGAGTGGCCGAAAGAGTGCGTATGACAACTTTCGGAAGGATATGCAGATTCTTTTTCGGGGCCTTAGCTTTCAAACAGCGAGCCCGAGCCGCTCTCGAGCGTCGAGCGCGTACGGCGACGCATAGGTTGCACCTGAGAATTCAGCGCGACGGCAGGCGAAGCCAACATGCCGGCAATCTCGCGGAGCTCGGAGCGTGCGCGACCGATGACCTCTGCGACCTTGCCGTCGCTCTTCTTCTTGGGCGCGGCGGTGCGGGAGGGTTCTTGAGCGGCAGCGGGCGCCTCCGCGCGACGAGCCTGGCCCAGAGCCTGGCGCGCGCCGGACAGCGTGTATCCCTCTCCATATACCAGCCGCTTGATCTCGACAGCAATCTCCACGTCGCGCTTGCGGTAAAGCCGTTGTCCGGTGCCGCTCTTGTTCGGCTTCAGTTGTGGGAACTGCGATTCCCAGAAGCGCAACACGTAAGGTTCGACTTTGAGGATGCGCGCGACATCGCCGATCTTGAAATAAAGACGGTCAGGGATAGTAAGAGTTTCAACGGCGCGCTTCGGGGACAGATGCGTTGCCATAGTTATATACAGAAATCCCGCCGGGCAGCGGGCCTACTGCTTAAACGCAGTATAGGCCACGAGTTGCCCGCAGAGCGAAACAAAAATATATGACTGTTTGGTCTGCGGCCGGGGATTTTTGTTGAAAATCAGGCCAAAATTGCGATCTTCAGCCCTTCTTCGACCGCTCGATCGGCTTTCGCGCGGTCGAGCCTTGAGGCGCTGCACGCAGATACTGCACAGGCCAGCCTACCGTCTCGCCCAGGGCCGCTGCCGCATGAATCGCCCAGTAGGGATCGCGCAACATCTCACGCGCCAGCACCACGATGTCTGCCTGCCCTCTCTGGATAATGTCATTGGCCTGAACCGGCTGCGTGATCAGGCCCACGGCCGCGGTCGGCACCCCGGTTTCCTTGCGAATGCGCTCGGCAAACGGCACCTGAAAGCCCGGGCCAACAGGAATCTTTGCATGCGGTACTTGCCCGCCCGACGAGACATCGACCAGATCGACACCATGGCCGCCCAGCTGGCGCGCGAGTTCGACCGCCTCATCCGGACCCCAGCCGCCTTCGGCCCAATCCGTCGCTGAGATGCGCGTAAACAGCGGCAGATGATCGGGCCACACGGCGCGCACCGCATCGGCGACCTCGAGGGCCAGGCGAATGCGGTTTTCGAAGCTGCCGCCGTACTGGTCGATACGCTGATTTGCGAGTGGCGACATGAACTCGTGCAGCAGGTATCCGTGCGCGGCATGGATCTCGACGAAGTCGAAGCCGGCCGCATCGGCGCGGCGGGCCGCATCGGCGAAGGCGGCGATCAAGCCGGCGATCTCAGCCACATCAAGCGCTTTCGGAACCGCGTAGGTCGGCGAGAAAGGAATTGCGCTCGGTGCTACCGGTTCCCAGCGTCCCTCCTCGGGCGTCAGCAGGCGCTCGCCGCCGAAGGGCACCGTCATGCTGCCCTTGCGCCCCGCATGGGCAAGCTGAATGCCTATGCGTGCACCCTGCGAGTGAATAAAACGCGCGATCTGCGCGAGTTTCTCGATGTGTGCATCCTTCCAGATGCCAAGGTCGCCGATCGAGATGCGCCCCTCGGGCGTGACGGCCGAGGCCTCGATGATGATCAGCCCCGCACCTCCTTGCGCACGCGCGCCAAGGTGGACGATGTGCCATTCGTTGGCGAACCCGTCCTGCGACGAGTACTCGCACATCGGCGAGACGCCGATGCGATTGGGAAAAACAACAGAGCGAAGCTGAAAAGGAGAGAAGAGAGGAGTGCTCATGAATGATCCGTTCGAACAAGAGATGCGTGAAGGGCTGCGATCGAAGCAAGATCTAGCCTGTCGATTTTGCGCGAGCTGTCTTTTTCACTGGCTTCATCACCTTCATCGGGCCGTAAACAGTAATTGCGATCCGCGCTCCAACTTCCGCTGCGGCGCGAACAGCTTCTTGGCTCACTGCACCCCAGTAAAATCGCCCCTTCTTCGGAGCTTCAAATCCAATATCAAAACTGCGGTACTCTGCTCGATCCCAGATTCTGCGCGGTTCAGGCGGGAGTTTCTGGATCAGCTTACAGAACTTGGCAATGCAAGAATCGGGTGTTTTGTCGTAGCCGGCTAGTTCCAAATACGCCTTGTGCTTCCCAAATTCCATTGCCAAGTAGAGGACCATCACATTTCGTCGAAATGCGGAAACCAAAGGGCTCAGGTTGGACCCTGAGAAGATTTCGAGGTCCACGTTTAAGAAGGCTTTTTCATCCAGCTTGCTGATTGCCACTGCGTTTAACCTTCCAACATCAGAGTTGGTTCTATGAATCGAATCAAATCAGGAACGACCAAGGGGCTAAAACCGGGCATTCCATCCCCTTGCTTGTCGGCACAACTGAATTCGTGCCCTTTCACAAAGCAATTCCCTGCTACGGCACGTATCCCGGTCCTCGCAGAACTCTCCCCGGCAAAGCACCCGTCATCTTGCCGTCCTCAATCACCGGCACGCCGTTTACGAGCACGTAGTCCATCCCGGCCGAAAGCTGGTTGGGTTCTTCGAAGGTTGCCTTGTCGGTGATCTTCGCTGGATCGAAGACGACTAGGTCGGCCCACATGCCCTGCTTCAGAACGCCGCGATCGGTCAGCCGCATTCTCTGCGCCGGCAGCGCCGAAAATTTGCGGATTGCATCCGGCAGTGTGAGCTCGTGTTCCTCGCGCACATACTTGCGAAGAATACGCGGAAACGTGCCATATGCGCGCGGGTGCGGATGCTCGCTTGCAAGCAGACCCTCCGGCGAAGTTCCCTGCGAATCGTTATCCAGCGAAACCCACGGCTGCTTCAGTGCCAACAGAACATCCGGCTCATCCATGCCGAAAACGGCGACCTCGGTAAACGCCTTGTCCTTGATCAGCAGATCGCAGAGCGCATCGATGGTGTCCTCGTGCCACAACGCGGCGACCTCAGACAGACGCTTGCCTTGCAGCGGCACCAGTTCGGGGTTCTGCACCACCGCAATCAGAACTGACTCCGGCCCTGGAATCTCCTGCCATTCGTTGTCCCAGTTCTCGCCAGCGGAGTCGTTGCCGCTGCGCGTGAGGTCCTTGCGAATCCGCGCCCGCGTCGCCGGGTCTTTCAGGCGTTCAACGAGCTTTGCATCGCCGCCGTCATGCGCCCACGGCGGAATGAAGGCCGAAAACGTGTTGAACCACGCGGTATAGGCGTAGGTATTCGCACTTACATCCACGCCTGCAGCGCGCGCGGCGTCGATGCGGGCGACGATCTGCGGCATCTTGCCGAAGTTGGCTTTGCCTGCAGCCTTCAGGTGCCATATCTCCACCGGGATGTGTGCCTCGCGGCCGATGCGCGTAGCTTCGTCAATGGACTCGAGCACCGCATCGCCCTCGCTGCGCATGTGCGTGGCATAGACACCGCCATACTTCGATGCCGCGCTCGCCAGCGCGATCAACTCCTCGGTCTTTGCATAGGGAGCGGGAGAGTACTGCAGCGAAGTCGACACACCCACTGCTCCGTCGCGCATGGCCTGGTCAACCAGCGTCTTCATCTGGTCGAGTTGCGCAGGCGTGGGGTCCACTTTCGCATCGCCCAGCACCATGCGCCGAACCGAGGTCGCGCCCACATAGGTTGCCAGGTTGATGCCCATACCCTGCTTTTCGAGCCGGGCGAAATATTCGCGCAGCGTATGCCAGTCAGGAGTGATGTGCAAATGTTCATAGCCGGCGCGATCGGAGGCGATCATCGAGTCATTCAGCGGCGCGACGGAACCACCCTCGCCGGTGATCTCGGTCGTGATGCCCTGGTAGATCTTCGAGGGCAGCCGCGGATCCACGAGTATCGTCAATTCCGACTGTCCCAGCATGTCGATGAACCCCGGCGCGACCACCTTGCCCTGCGCATCGATCTTCTGCTTTGCCGGTAAATTGGCGAGGTCGCCGATGGCCGCGATGTGGCCGTTGCGAATGCCGACGTCGCCCGAATACCACGGAGAACCGGTGCCGTCGAGGATGTGCCCGTGCAGAATCACGACATCAAATGGTTCCTGCTGTCGCATTTCCTGTGCATTCGACAGAATTCGTCCCAACATTCCCACAGTGCAGAACAGCAACAACCCCCGGGTTACGCAGCGCATGATTTCCTTTCTCAATTCGGGCAGTTCCGGTAAATCGCTTCGATGGCGGGCTTTCCGCTCCCTCCTGTTGTCACAGAAGGCAACAGGATGACCTCCGTACTCTCCCCATTCGTGTATTTTTGCCTTGTCGTCTTACAATAACGGCTATAACCCCGCTTGGTAATGCCCGAGCAGGACTGAAATCATATGCGGATACGCGCGTTCACTGGCAAGGGAGCTGCGCGGTCTGGAAATACGAAGATCCGGGTCCACCGTAGTGGCCCCTGCCTTGGCACCCTAAAGTCCCATTAGGACAGAAAAGGAAAACTGTTTTGAGCGCAATGTGGAAACCCACCCAACCGAATCAATCCGCCCCGACACCGACACCGACCCCTGAGGCTCCCCGCCCGACGCCGGTTCAGGCTCAGCCCTCCTTTGAGGCGGCACGGCCGGCCGCAGCACCTTCCACGGGCGAGCAGGCCAGCATCAGCAAAGGCCTCTCCATCAAGGGCGAGATCACGGGAAGCGAATCGCTGTTCATCGACGGCAAGATCGAAGGCAGCATCAACATTCCGGGCAATCGCGTCACGGTAGGCAAAAATGGCGTGGTCAACGCAAGCATCAGCGCCCGCGAGATCGTCGTGCTCGGCAAACTGAAGGGCAACGTGACTGCCACCGACCGCGTGGACATTCGTGCCGAAGGCGCCCTCACCGGCGACGTTGCGGCTGCCCGCATCAGCATCGAGGACGGCGCATTCTTCAAGGGCGGCATCGATATCCGCAAGCCCGATGCCAAGCCCACCGCGGTTCCCGAGAAGGTCGCAGCGGCTCACTAAGATAAAGAGAGTGGTGTTCCACGCTCTTGCCACCAGGACCTCCGCCCTGGCAGAGGTCCCGGTGGTTTATTGCCTTGAAGAAGTGCTTCGGGCACATCGGTCGTTGGCGCCCGACGTTCTCAGGCCGGCCGCATTCGCTTCACGATCACCCGCGGCAACGCCGACCCCGTCTTCTTTAGCACCCACATCGAAATCCCCGCCCACAACAGCCCGCCTGCAAGCAGGATCACAAGGTCGTGCCACTTCCTGTGCTCGTGGATAACGATACCGGCCAGCCATGAGAAGACGATCCACGTCGCGAGACCACCGGCGAGCGCGGCGGCCAGGCACCGCCAGAGTTCGCGGTAATCCAGGCTTAAGAGCGAGACCATGCGCCGCTGGTGCAGCAGCCCGGCTATGGCCATGGTCTGCAGCCCGATCCCGATATTTGACGCGATCGCCAGTCCCATCGCACCGAATGCGTGAAAGAGACCCATGTAGATAGGAAGCGAGACTAGAGTCACGATGGTTCCGGCGGCCATGGGCGTGAACGTGTTGCCCGCCGCGTAGAAGGCACGCGAGTAGATGGCCTGTGCCGACCAGAGCGACATCGAGATCGAGAAGACTGAGAAATAGGCAGCACACTGCGCGGCGTCGACCGCCGAAAAACGACCGCCCGTGAACACCAGGTCGATTGCCGGCTTGCCCAGGGCAATCATGGCCGAGGCCGCCAGCAGTCCCAGGCAGGCCACGCGCGAGACCGAGTCCGCTACGACGTTCGCAAATTCGAATCGATTCTCCTTTGCCCAGAGGCTGGCAAAGAACGGCATCGAAGCCGCGCCCGCAGCCTGCGCCAGCACCGCCATCGGCGCTGTGAAGAACTGTTTGGCGTAATTGAACTGCGAGACAGCCCCGCCGATCCTGGAGGCGAAGTGGGCGATAATCCAGCTGTCTGCGGTCACCAACGAAACGCCCGCCATCAACGGGAGCGAGAGCCGCACCCACTCGCGCAGGCCTTCGTCGTGCCAGTCGAGGATTGGCCGGTAGCGCGTCCCCTCCCGCCGCGCAAAGAACCAGTTCAGAAAGAAAGGCCCGAAGAAGGCGCCGGCAACCGTGCCGATCGCCAGCGACGAAACTCCCAACTGCCTCACGAGCAGCACGCCGCCCACGATAGTCCCCAGGTTGTAGATCAGCGGCGCAACTGCCTGCACATTGAACTGCTTCCGCACCAGCAGGACGGCACCGAAAACACCGCCCGCAAAGAAGAACAACTGCGCCGGCAGCAGGATGCGGGTGAGTCTTACGCAAAGAGCAGCTTTTTCCGCGTCGAAGCCGTTGAACCACCAGCGCACGTACCAGGGCGCAAATATCTCGGCGAGCACGATGGCCCCGCCAAGCACCAGGTACATCGTGGTCAGGATCACCGACAGCGACCGCTCACCCTCCCTCTCGCGCCCCGTCTCGCGATATTTGGTGAGGATCGTGACGAAGGTTATCGAGGCCGCGCCGCCGACGAGGAAGTACGAGATCATGTCCGGCAGCACGAAGGCCGCATTCAGCGCATCGGCCTGCATTCCGCTTCCGAAGAGCCACATGATGTACTTCACCCGCACCAGGCCGATGATGCGCGACAGAAACACCGAAACCATCAGAACCACGGTCGCGCTGAACGCCGAGTGGGCATGCGACGGCCGCAGCGCCCGCAGGGCGCGCGTTAACATGGACGGTGCGCTCGCCCGCGCCTGAGTTGGCAATGAATCTTCCACTGTCTTGATTCTACCGAGGTCGCAGATTGCCGCGCTTTGCCTCAAGTTACTCGAGTGCCAGCCGTGTCACCGGCCTGGCCTTCTCTCGGAATCGGTCCGCGAGCTTGTCCGTGTGGTGTGTAACGGCTTTGAAAGGGAACGGATTTATCCGTGCCACAAAAGCCGGAAAAGAGCATAGGCTTTAGCCGCCGAGAAATGTTTTCCTGCGGGTGAGAAAGACTTCCCTCGGGGCTTAAGTGCCGCGCCAAATTGCTCTGCTTACGGCACGGACAAATCCCGTGCCCGGCTAATGGGCGAGGTTCTTCAAAACCCGCCCTTCCGCCTTTGTCTCCTCATCCCCGAGTCGGGCGCTTATCCTGTTGCATATCCTGTCCGTGGGGGATGACTTCGATGCGTCGCACTGTCGGTTTTCTATTCGCCTTCATACTCACAAATGTCCATGCCCAGGCCATTCACGGTCGCGATGGCATTACGCTCCCCCCGCCACCGGTCGTTGCCTCCGATCCGGTTACCGACAACTACTCCGGGACCAAGGTCATCGACGACTTCCGCTGGCTTGAGAACGCGAAGAGTCCCGAGACACGCGCCTTTATCGATCAACAGAATGTCTACACTACTCGTTACCTCAAGCAGGCCCCCATTCGCAACCAGATCGTTGACGATCTCGATCCGCTCGAGCACACTTCGCGCTGGTCCATTCCAATACAGCGCTCCGGCAACTACTACTTCATGAAGCGCCTCGCCGGCGAGGAGCAAGCTTCGATCTACATGCGCCGCGGCTGGACAGGCGTTGCGCCGAAGGGTCAGCCTAGCGCTCCGAAGGATGAGCGCCTCATCGATCCTTCCTCCTTCAGCCGCGACAACAATACCTCGGTTCGTCTCGCCGACGTCTCGCGCGACGGAATGTTCCTCGCCTATGAGGTCCGGCAGGGCGGCGCCGACGAATCCACCATTCGCATCTATAGCGTGGCCAGGAAGAAGCCTCTTGAAGACGATATTCCCTCCGCCATTTACTACTCCATCTTCTTTACGGCTGACGGCAAGGGCCTTTACTACGCGCGGACTGACCGCAAGGGCACGCTGCTCTTTCTTCACAACATCGGCACGCGCAACTCTGACGACAAGCTCATCTTCGGCCGCGAATATCACGGCGAGCTGCTCGGTCCCATCGATCTTTTCCGCGGCGCGATCACCGATGATGGGCACTACCTCGTGATCACGATTGACCGCGGCATCCCCGCCAAGCGCGTCGATATCTGCTTCCGCGATCTCACCAAGCCGGGCTCACCCTTTGAGGTCCTCGTGTGGAGCCTCGATGCACGGTTCTCCACGATTTACGCCCACGGCGCGTGGTACGTTCGGACCGACTACAACTCGCCCAACGGCCGCATCCTGCGCGCCGACCCCGGCATCATGCCCGAATCCTGGAAGACAGTCGTTCCCGAAGGCAAGGACGTCCTCGACAACTTCTCGATCGTCGGGGGCAAGATCTATGTCAAGCGCCTGCACGACGTGAAGTCCGAGATCAGCGTCTATAGCCTCGATGGAAAACCAGAAGGTCAGATTGCGTTCGAAAACATCGGCTCAGCTTCCTATGTCTCCGGGCGCACCATCGACCATTACGGGTTCTACAGCTTCGAATCGTTCATTCAGCCGCCGACCATCTACCGCGTCGACACCGTTACCGGCAACCGCGAGGTCTTCGCCGAGCCGAAGACTCCGTTCAAAACGGCGGACTACGATCTCAAACAAGTCTTCTACAAATCCGGCGACGGCACACAGATTCCGATGTTCATCGCCGGCAGGAAAGGGTTGAAGCAGGATGGTTCGGAGCGCCTGCTTATGACCGGATACGGCGGCTTCAACCTCAGCGAGACGCCGGTCTGGAATGCGGCTTGGGCGTGGTGGCTGCAGCAGGGAGGCTGGTTCGCCGTCCCGAACCTGCGGGGCGGCGGCGAGTACGGCGAAGGCTGGCATGAACAAGGTATGTTCGAGAAGAAGCAAAACGTCTTCGACGACTGGTTCGCTGCGGCTCACTACCTGATCGAGAACAAGTACACCTCGCCGGAGCACTTCGCCATCCGCGGCCGATCGAACGGCGGACTGCTGATGGGCGCCTCGATCACACAGCACCCGGAGCTGTTTTCGGCCGTGTGGTGCGGCTATCCATTGCTCGACATGCTGCGCTATCAGAAGTTCGAGCAGGGTCCGCACTGGACCACCGAATACGGATCCGCGGAGAACGAAAAGCAGTTCGCATACCTAATGAAATACTCGCCCTACCAGAACGTGAAGCGCCGAGCCGATTATCCCGCGATCATGTTCTTCACGGGCGACAGCGACACGCGCGTGGACCCGCTCCATGCGCGCAAGATGACCGCAGTGATGCAGTCGGCCTCCGCCAGCGGCCGGCCGATCCTTCTTCACTACAGTGTTTCGGGAGGCCACTCCGCCGGCGTCAGTGTCGAGCAGCAGATCCAGGATGATGCGGATGAGCTTGCATTCCTGTGGACGGAAACCGGCAGCCCTGGGAAGAACAAGAGATCCATTGCTGCAAGCGAGCAGTAAAGAGGGGTTTACAACTCGCGGAAGAGACACGTCGTGAGCGCGGTCTTGTAAGAGGGCACAGCTATTTCAGCAAGCCGAGCTGCCACGGCTAGAGCCGTGCCCTTTCAAAAGAATGGGATTTTAGTTAACCCGCTAGAAGCTCCTCGCGCTACTCCACTTCCAGCACCAGGCACTTCAGGTACTCCGTCTCGGGCAGATTCAGCACCACGGGGTGATCGGGCGCTGCGCCGCGACGTTGCTTCAGTCTTACGCGCCGATGAGCATCGGCGGCAGCAGCAGCGACGACCGCTTCAAAATCGGCAAGCGACACATGATGCGAGCATGAGCATGTAACCAGCAGGCCACCAGGTCGCAGCATCTGCATGGCGCGCAGGTTCAACTCCTTGTAACCTCGCAGCGCGCCTTCTACCGCACGCTTGCTCTTGGCAAACGCCGGCGGATCAAGCACGATGGTATCGAACTGCTCCCGCGCCGCAGCCCAGTCGCGCAGAACCTCGAACGCATCGCCCTCTACCCAGTCAACTTCGTCGGCACGCAACTGTCCTCGATTCGCTTCAAGATTCCGCTCTGCCACCTCCAGTGATGATCGCGACGTATCGATTCCCGTAACCGACTTCGAGACGTGAGCCAGGTGCAGGGCAAAGCCGCCCTGATATGTGCAAACATCAAGCGCGCGTCCGCCCGGCGAGAGTCTCCACGCCCAATCCTGTGCAGCCTTGTAGTTTGCGTGCTGGTCGAGGAATGCACCCGTTTTCTGACCGGCATTGGCGTCAAAGTGAAACGTCAGCCCGTTCAGCCGGAACTGCGTGGCCGTAGTCGGATTCTGAGGATCAGCGGCGTAGAGCGGCTCCAGCGACGGCGCGCTCAGACCCTCCAGTTCGCGAATGCGCGGATCCGGACGTTCCAGTATCGACGCCGGGTTGATGCGCTCACGAATCGTGGCGACGATCTTCTCTCGTACCGCTGCAGAGTCCAAGCCCCGCACAAGCAACTGCACAATGACCAGTTCTCCGTACTTGTCGGCCACCAGCCCGGGAATCTCGTCTGCTTCGCTGAAGCACAACCGGCAGGAGTCGCTGTCGACGTTCTCCGAATTGAGCATGGAGTGTCGGCGGACAATGGCATTTTTCAGCCGCATCTCCAACAGGTCCAACCACTCCGCATCTCCAATCGCGTCCCGCGAGATCAGCCGCAGCGCGATCTGCGATGAAGGACTGTAGAGCGCCGTCCCCAGCAGCAATCCGCGATTGTCTGCTACAGGCAGCAGCGCGGGCGTATTGCCCCCACCTACCTCCAGCGTTTCCACGTCCGACGCATAGACCCACACGTGTCCGGCGCGCAGACGATCGGCTGCACGGCGGCTGATCCGGGCTCCAAATGGGATCTCGTTCTTGTGCCCCGGTTTGTCCTCGGAATAGGGGATTCGTGTCGACGCTGGTTGAGCTTCCGAACTGGCGGCCCGATTGCCCGCTCGCCCCTGCGTTTTAGAGTCGCGGTCAAAAGGCGCCTTGGCAGGCGCCTTCTGACTGTTCCGTGGTCCAGGCTTTTTCACCTTGGTCGTTTGCCCCCATTTTGAGCGGTGTCGCGCTGCGGGGCGCAGAGCCGCCGGCGGTTATTTGGCCTGAATGCTCTCGACGTACCGCGTCAGGTTGCTCATCCTGAGCTGCTGCTCCTGCGGGTTGGTCTTGTTCATGTTACCAAGGATCTTGCCCCAGACAGGCATCTGTGCTGATCCGTGCGCGGGAATGCCGGTACCAAATTGAAGCACTCCGTACACGTGCGAATCCGGGAATTTCCCATGGTTGTTCCTGGTCAGGGCGGTCAGATCGGTGGGTGGATTTTTAAGGGCGCTAGCTGCGGGCCCGTTTCCTCTGCCGTCGGTGCCGTGGCAAGGTGCGCAGTAGCTGGTGTACATCTGCTTGCCGTTGTAAGCGGCCGTCTTGTCGACCGGTATCGTGATTTTTGACTGCGTCTGATCTGCAAAGCTAATGCCGGCCGCCACCAACACGGCCGCCGCTGCAACTAAGAGGTTTTTCAGCATACTTTCCTCGGTTCTGGACCTCTAGTCCGAGGGCGACTTTACTCCCGTTCTGCGGATCACGGGAGTGATGGTCAGCACAGTGTAAATATATTAAAATAATAACGTTATGGAGCGATATGCCTAACAAAGATAAGCTAAATCAGATTTGGGATAACAATGTGAGGTTCGCGACAATTGGCCGTTTCGGCGTGGCTGGGCCCATCCTTCTATAGCTCCTCAACACGGCCCTCCGACGCGCGGGCCTTGGACGCAAGGTTCTTTGCAAAAGCCAGCGCGAGAGGTTGCAGTCCGACGCTTGGCCGTAACACCCGTGCTCGCTTCATCGCACTGCATTTGAGGCAACTTCAATATTTGCGGCCTATAATAAAGCATGGCGACAGTCCGTCAAGCCACCCCGGCAGAGCTTCCCAGCGCCACCGCTGAGCAGACGACGCGGTTGGATCGGGCTCGCCCGCTTCTCGATCAGGCCGCCATCGATCGCCGATTTGAATCGCTCCTCCGCCAGGTCCAGGCAAACCGCCCGAGCGAAGACCTTGACCTGATCCGCAAGGCGTGGGAATTCTGCGTTCAGCACCACAAGGGTCAATTCCGCGCCTCCGGCGAGCCGTACATCGTCCATCCGCTTGAAGTAGCGGAAGTTCTGGCCGAGATGAAGCTAGACGCGACGGCTATTGCCGCCGGCCTGCTCCATGATGCTGTCGAAGACACGCCAGCCACCCGCGAGCAGATCGAAGCCGACTTCGGCGACCAGGTTGCCCACATTGTCGAAGGCGTCACCAAGATTGACAAAATCCAGTTCGCCAACCGCGAGGACCGCCAGGCTGAAAACGTCCGCAAAATGTTGCTGGCCATGGTCACCGACGTTCGTGTGGTGCTCATCAAGCTGGCCGACCGCCTCCACAACATGCGCACCCTCGAGCACCTGAGCCCCGAACGTCGCGAATCTATTGCGCGCGAGACGCTCGACATCTACGCTCCCCTCGCGCATCGGCTCGGAATGGGCAAGGTACGCGGCGAACTGGAAGATCTGGCCTTTCGCTACACGGACCCCGTAAGCTACGAGAAGATCGCAGCGGAAGTTGAGGCCGAGCGCATCGAAGGCGAGCAGTTTTTGCGCGGCGTTGAAGACATGCTCGTCGAGCAGCTTCGTGAAAACAACATCCAGGCCCGTGTCGAGTGGCGCATCAAGCGCTATTACTCCATCTTCCAGAAACTTCAACGATCCAAGGTCACCTTCGACCAGGTCTACGACTTGCTGGCGATCCGGGTGATCACCAAAGATGTCGCCGCCTGTTATGCCGTCTTCGGCCTCATCCACACGCTCTGGCGCCCTGTGCCGGGCAGGATCAAAGACTTCATCGCCATTCCGCGCGCCAACCGGTACCAATCCCTGCATACAACCGTGATTGGCGACGGTGGCCACCAGTTTGAGGTGCAGATTCGTACCGAAGAGATGCATCGCATCGCCGAAGAAGGAATTGCGGCGCACTGGAAGTACAAGACGAAGGACGACGTGCTCACGGCCCGCGACGAGGAACGCCTGAATTGGATCCGCCAGCTAGTTGAATGGCAGAAGGAGATGACCGATCCCAACGAGTTCCTCTCAAGCCTGAAGATGGACCTCTATCCCGACGAGGTCTACACCTTCACGCCGAAGGGAAAGGTCGTCGTCAT
>Ga0126381_100003513_pt1 | contig 16997 bp, 9 predicted proteins | sample PanSoiMetPlot_28_FD_96465 | JGI IMG/M metagenome (GOLD analysis project Ga0126381, IMG submission 96465) | Tropical forest soil microbial communities from Panama - MetaG Plot_28 | ecosystem: Environmental > Terrestrial > Soil > Tropical forest > Bulk soil | place: Panama | collected 2016-02-17 | reverse complement strand
GGGTCAGCGCGAACGCATATACCGCGCGGGCGAAAGCTGGTATGAGACGCCGGGAGCACATCATTTGATCGGTCGCAATGCGAGCAATACTGAACCGGCCAAACTGCTCGCCGTATTCGTCGCCGATACTGGGGACAATGCTCTGACGACTCCTGATCACGCAGGAGATTCGAGATGAGAGTTCTGGTGGCAGGGGCGACTGGGGCTATTGGACGCCCATTGATTCGCGGTTTGAAACAACACGGGCACAGTGTGTTTGGTTTCGCGCGTTCGGCGGAATCGACGCGCGTCCTGACTGAGATGGGCGCCGAGGCTGTGATCGGGGATGTGCTCGATGGGGCGTCGGTCCAGGCCGCGATTGCGCGCGTGCGCCCTGATGCCGTCATCAATGAGCTGACCTCACTGCCGCGGCATTACACTCCGGCGGAGATGAAGGCTGCCGCGGAACGCGATAGCATGGTCCGGAGGGAGGGAAATGTCAACCTCCTTGCAGGCATGCGCGAATGCGGTGTGCGCCGCTACATCCTGCAGTCTTCGGGATTCTGGTATGCGCCCGGCCCAGCGTTGGCTGATGAATCGTCGCGCTTGGCTGTTGATGCTTCACCCGGCGTCGCCGCCGGCGTTCGCACCTACCTTGAACTCGAGTCGACAGCCTTTCGGGCCTCGGAAACAGACTGCGTCGCGATGCGTTACGGATTCTTTTACGGACCGGGCACTTGGTACACGAACACCGAGGATATGGGAGAGCAGGTGCGCAGCCAGCAGGTGCCCATCATCGGCGCCGGCCAAGGCGTGTGGAGTTTCGTTCATATAGAGGACGCCGCATCCGCGACGGTCACGGCGCTCGAATGTGCTCCGGGCGCTTACAACGTCGCTGACGACAACCCGAGCCAGCAGTGCGAATGGCTGCCGGCATTCGCAAGCTTTTGCGGAGCGCCGGAACCGCTTCAAATCACGGAGCAGGAAGCCCTGGCGACTTCTGGAGCCGACAGCGTCTATTACGCGACGCGCCTGCGCGGCGCCTCCAACGAGAAAGCACGACGCGAACTCAATTTCCGCCCACGCCCCCTTGAATGGCTCCGAGGACGGGTGGTCCCGGCGCAACATGGATAAGGCCAACTGATCGAAAAGTCGCTGGAAAGGCAAAGTACGTCCCGAAAACGTTCGAAACCCACCCTGCTTAACCTTTTCTTCAGCGACGGCGGAGTCGGCATATTGCTCACGTCCCAGCCTCCGCCCAGAGCTTTGCTAAGCAACACGCTGGCGTCCGGGACATCGACGATGCATTGGCACTGATGACCGAAGACGTGAACTGGCCCAAGGCTTCGGGAGGCGGCAGAGTTGTTGGGAGGGAAGAGATCCGCGCCTATTGGACTCGACAATGGTGCGAGTTCGATGGCCTTGTCGAACCGCTGGCAATCACCGAGGAAGACCGAGGCAAGGTCCGCCTCAGGGTGCGCCAACTCGTCTGGAACCTCCAGGGGGATGTTCTATCCGAGAGCGAAGTTCTCCACGTATTCACTATGAATAGCGGTCTTATCGCAGCCATGGCCCTCGGGGATGAGGCCGACTCTGCCGATGGTCCGACTGCCGCATTCGCACGTCGATCCTGACCAGCCACGGGCGACCGCGGCCAAGCCGCTGAGGACTCGACGGGACGATGCCGAACTCTTCAGCGCAGAAGTAGATGCGGATTCGCTGTTCACGCTCTCATATTTGGCCGAGGAAGAAAATCATCAACCGGAATCGAGTCCCGAATCCAGCCTTTGTACAGCCAATTTTAACTTATTGATTCTAAGTAATTTGGTAGCGCTAACGGGAATCGAACCCGTATTTAAGCCTTGAGAGGGCTCCGTCCTAACCGTTAGACGATAGCGCCGTTAGCTCCAGATTACCAAACCCGCCATTCACCAGAGCCTTCCTTCGCCCGGTCCCCACGTGAAGCCAGTACTGACAATGAACTGCGGCTGAACCCCTGACATTCCCAAGACTGTATATCGCCGGTAGCTGAACGTCAGGTTCGCGGTGGCATTGTGCGGCAGCGTGCGGGAGAAATTCAGGCTCCCGAAATCGGACGTGTAATGGTTGCTCACTCCGAGAGTCGCGTCCAGGGTCGTTCGGCCGGCGGAAATCGAACCCGTATAGCGCCTCCAGAAGGACATTTCGAACGCACCGCTGATGACCTGCTGTGCGGACGTCAGAATCGCGCCATTACCCGGCGATACGCCGTGGGCGTAGGAAATGTTCGCGGTCCGCCGCCGCCCGAAGTCCTTCACGAACTCGGCCGAAATATCGGAAATGTAGGAACTGTGGTACGAACTGATCACCGCGCTGCTCTGCCCGATCAATGCCGCAAAAACCGGATCTACCGGAACCGCGATCAGACCCTTATTCTCAATCCGAGCCACGCCCCCCCGCGTCCGAAGCTGCATGCTGCGGTTGAACGCGTACGAATAAATCAGCCCCGCGGTCTCCGCGTCGCTGTCGGATAGATGATGGGCGAACACGTAACTCAGATACGAATAATAGGCGCCGATCGTAGTCTTCCGCGTAAGCCGGTAACTGACATCAGTCTGCGCCTGGTAACCCGAGTTCCCATAGAGCCCCGGACCGTCACGGCGTACGCCGAAGAGCGATCCCTGGTAATCGAACGAAAGCCGGCTCGATTTCTGGAACGTCAGGCTGATCTGGGTGATCGACTGCCTGGTCGACTGATCAAAAACCTGCAAGGTCGGGCTTGCGCCGAGGTTGACATTCGCGGGTGAAACGCCCGCCTGCGTCAGCGGCTCGATCAGCGTACCGCTCTGAGAGAGGACTGACGCCGATTCCACGATATTGAGTTGCAGACGCCGCGTAAAATTGTGCGCGTAATCCAGATTGAGAACGACGTTCGAACCGTTATAGGCCGCGGCGCTGCTGTACCGGTTATACATCGCATTCAGATCTACGCCGAGCTGATCCTTTTGCCAGAAGTGTCGGCCCCGAAACGAAAAGCTCGCCGCCGTGCCAAAAGAGTCTTCGGTGTGTGTGGCGGGATTGGTGGATGATGCGCCGACCAACCCTGACGTAAAGTTCTCGCTGGCGCCGGCGTCCCAGGTCCAACCGACCTGGCGCAATGCCATCGGACGGGTAAGAGTGTAAGTGCGGCTCAGCACCGCCGGACCGCTATAGAGTTCATCGGATTCGGCATCGGCCGTGTGAGGTCCCTCATCGCGGGAAACCGGCTTCAGATTCGATTCGGCAACCGAACCGTGCAGGGGCGCCGGGGGTGCCTCCACGGGCGTTGGGCTGTCGTCATCCGGCGCCGTTCGCGATCGATCTTCAGGAAGGCGCGTATCTTCCGGCGGGGAAGCCAGCGGATCATACCTGTCGACCTGCCTCCGACGCAGTTCCTCGGGAGTCAGCGCGGGCGCATTCTCGGTCGGCAGTTTCGGCTCGGCGACTCGCGGACCGTTGCCTTCTGTTTGTTTCTGATCTGGCTTTGCGGAATCTGAATCGGGCGCGCTCTGCGGCTGCTGCCCGTATGCGAACGACGCTCCGAGGCACATGGCGCTGCACAACAGCGAGCCAAGCGCCAGGCGGCGAATCCGGTCGACGCGCATCCTCCCAATCATAACCTTTACGAGCCCCGCCGTATGATCGCCTCATGAAATTTCACACGGAGTACCTGACCTTCCGTACCAGGTCGCATCGCGAGTACATCAACATCACCCCGCAGGTCGAGTCGGCGCTGGCCAAAAGCGGAATTCGCGAGGGCATGATCCTGGTTTCCGCCATGCATATCACGGCGGGCGTTTACGTCAACGATGCGGAAGGAGGGCTTATCCAGGACATCGATGAATGGCTCGAAAAGCTCGCGCCCTTCCGCGAGGACTATCGCCACCATCGCACCGGCGAAACCAACGGCGACTCTCATCTGAAGAGCCTGATCATCCATCACGAGGTCATTGTCCCGGTAACCGCGGGCAAGCTCGACTTTGGTCCATGGCAGCAGGTTTACTACGCCGAATTCGACGGAATGCGCTCCAAGCGCGTCATTATTAAGGTAATGGGCGAATAACGTGATGAGAGAAACGATATGACTCTTCGAACCCCGGTCATTGTTGTTCTTTGCGCCGCGCTCGCGTCACCCGCTGAGTTGCCGGTACGCACGGTTGTGCTCTACAAGCACGGCGTCGGTTACTTCGAGAGGGCGGGTACGCTCGGCCCCGGCGAGTCGGCGCGTCTCGATTTTAAAGCCGACGAGATGAACGATGTTCTCAAGTCTCTGACGATCTCCGATAACGGCGGCAAAGTCACGGGCGTTCGCTACGATTCGAGCATTCCGCTCAACCAAAAGCTGGGAGAGTTTCCGTTTCAAATCGGGGATGCGCAGCCCCTGAGCGCTGTGTTTGATCAGCTCAAGGGATCGCGGCTCGAATTGGATTACGGACCGCAAAAACTGGCTGGCGAGATCGTATCGGCGCGCGTGATTCCGGGGGACAAGGATCATCCCGAGCGGGAACAGATCACGCTTCTCATGGATTCCGGAGAGATGAGGAACGTGGATCTTTCGGCCGCCGCGTCACTTCGTTTCAGCGACCCGAAGCTCCAACTGCAGTTTCGCGACTACCTGGCCGCGTTGACGACCTCGCGCTCGAAGGACAGGCGCAGCGTTTATGTCGATTCGACCGATTCGAAGTCTCGCGATGTCAGGGCGGAATACATCATGCCGATGCCCGCATGGAAATCCAGCTATCGGCTGATGTTCGATCCGGCGGGCGCCTCGCCGACGCTCGAAGGCTGGGCTATCGTAGATAACACCACCGGTGAAGACTGGACCAACGTCAAAATGTCGTTGATTTCCGGCAAGCCGATTTCCTTCATCAGCCAACTGTACGCGCCCAAATACATTCAACGTCAGGGCGCGGAGTTGCCGGAGGACCAGGCCGTCGCGCCGACTGTCTACGGCGGCGCGGTGGACGCGTTGAAACAACCTGCTGTCGCTGGCCTGCCTGCCGCAAAGAGTTCGATGAGGAGATCGGAGACGATGGGCGCAGTGGCTGGAGGGGTAGGGGGCGGAGCCTATCGCCCGGGCGCGGGCCTGAATGTAAATGAGCAGCTTGGCTTGGGAAGCAACGTGGCCCCCACCGGCACAGCCACCGAAATCGCCGATCTTTTTGAGTACTCGATCGCGAATCCCGTCACCGTGAAGAGGAACGAATCCGCGATGCTGCCGTTCTTACAGCAGAAAATTACAGCGCGCAAACTCATCATCTATTCGGATGACAGCAAGCCCAATCCCCTGAACGCCGCGGAACTGACGAACAATACAGGCAGAACGCTCGATGGCGGACCGATCACTGTTTATGATAGCGGCGCATACGCCGGCGAAGCGTTGATTGAAACGGTGAAGAACGCGGACAAGCGCTTCATAAGTTATGGAGTCGATCTGGGCACGCGCATTTCAACGAATCAGAACTCGCGGAACGATAACGTCCGCGAAATTCACGCGCACGACGGCATGCTCGTTGCGCGCTCGGCGATTGTCCAGAAGAAGATATTCGCCGTTCGAAACGTCGACGCCCGCGCGAAGACGTTGATCATCGAATATCCGGTGCGCACGGGATACAAGTTGATCGATACCGCGCAGCCGATGGAAACAGCGAGGGATGTCTATCGCTTTGAAGTGAAGGTCCCTTCGAGCGGGACCGTCGATTTTCCGGTAACCGCCGAGAACGTTTACGATCAGCAGACTGCGATCTCCTCGCTGACGCCCGATGCTTTGCTCGTCTATGTCCGCAATAAAAATCTGAGCGACGCGGCCCGCAGGCAATTGCAGCAACTGGCCGACCTGAAGACCCGCATCGCGGATGCGGACCGCGAGAAATCAAATATCGATAGCGAGATTCAGGGCACCTCCCGCGATGAAGATCGGACGCGGCAGAACATTACGAGTCTCTCGCAGGTTGGCGGTCAGCAGCAGACGGTACAGGATTACGCGCGCAAACTCGGCGAACAGGAAGCGCAGATCGCGAAACTCAGGGACCGCCAGACCGCGGCGGACGCGCAACGCAATTCGCTTCAGTCGCAGTTGAACGACCTCATCGCGAAACTCGATTTCTGATCGCACGCTAGACTCGATAGAGTGCCGGTCCGTGAACCTCGGGAAGACGCCATCCGCGCGTTGGCGGAAAAATGCGGAGTACAGCAGCAGTTCTGGGACGTTTTCGGAAAAGCGCACAAGACCGACACTGAGACTAACCGGTCGATTCTTGCGTCCCTGGGTTACGACTGCAGTTCGGAACAGTCGCTGGAGGAATCGTCCCGGCCGAGTGAGTTGCCGCCGGTCATAGTCGTCGGCCATGGCGAAACCATTTCTTTGTCGGGCCTGGAAGAAGCGGAGGTGATGCTGGAAAACGGAGAGGTGCGCCGCGGCCTTGCGGACCTGCCTCTCGGCTACCACGAAGTGCGCGCCGGCGGTTCGACGATGCGGCTGATTGTCGCGCCCGATCGCGCTTATGCTCCGCCCGCGAGATGCGCCGGTCTGGGAGTAACCCTTTATGGGCTGCGTTCCCAAAGGAACTGGGGATGCGGCGATTTCCGCGATCTTCGCGATCTGATCTCATGGGCCGTTCCGAATCTCCACGTCGATTTCATCGGGCTGAATCCGCTTCACGCGATTCACAATCGGACGCCCTATAACGCGAGTCCTTACCTTCCGAACAGCGTTTTCTACCGCAACTTCCTCTATCTCGACGTCGAAGATGTGCCCGGCTTTGGCGACGTGCGGGACCGATTCCTCGATGCCGAAACCGTGAAAGAGATCGAAGCCCTTCGCGAGCCGGAGATTGTGCAGTACGAGAAGGTGGCGGCTCTGAAGCGGCGCGCGCTGGAACTGGTGTTCGCGAATAACCCGCCTGACGAAGACTGCCGCCGATGGATTTGGGCAGAGGGCGAACTCCTCCGATTATTCGCGCTCTACTCCGCCCTCGACGAATGGCTGCACGTTCAAAATCCGAAACTCTGGGTCTGGACCGACTGGCCCGAAGAGTATCAGGACCCAAAGAGCGCCGCCGTCGCCGAGTTCGAACGTACGCATGCGGGCCGGATTCTGTTTCATGGTTGGCTCCAGTGGCTTGTCGACCGGCAGATCGCGGAGGTGCAGCGATTCGCCATCGCCTCTGGCATGAAGATCGGTCTGTATCACGACCTCGCGCTGGCCACCGACCGTTATGGCTCCGATTTGTGGGCGCGTCGGGACTTCTTCGTGAAAGGCGCCCGCGTCGGCTCGCCGCCTGACAGTTTTTCGCCCAACGGCCAAGACTGGTCGTTTCCGCCCCCTTATCGGGAGCGCCATATGGAGGACGGCTACCGCACTCACGTCGAGGCGTTACGAAAGACTATGCGTCACGGTGGGGCTTTGCGGATGGATCACGTGATGTCCCTGTTTCGTCTCTACTGGATTCCCGAAGGTCACGATCCCAAGCACGGCGCGTACGTCCGCGATCGCGCCACCGATCTGGTCCGGCTGCTCGCTCTCGAAAGCGTCCGAAACAAATGCTGCATTGTGGGAGAAGATCTGGGAACGGTTGAGCCTGAGGTGCGGCAGACGCTCGCGGACTACGCCGTCATGAGTTATCGGCTCCTGATTTTCGAGAAGGATGACCACGGATTTAAGCTGCCGGAGGCGTATCCGGAGCAAGCGCTGACTTCAACCACAACTCACGACCTTCCGACTCTCGCGGGATTCTGGACGGGGCAGGATATCGACGACCGTCATGCCGCGGGAGCGATTGACGATCGCGGCGCGGCCAGCCAGCGAAAGGACCGCGCGCGGGTGAAGCAGAAACTACTGGAAGCTCTTGATCTCAAACATTTGCTGCCTCCCCGCTTCGAAAGACACGCCTCGAAGATCGGAGAGCTGACTCCCGAAATACATAACGCTGTAATGGGCTTTCTGGCGATGACTCCCTGCGCGCTCTGGCTGGTAAATCAGGAAGACATCACCCGCGAGATGCGGCAGCAGAACCTTCCGGGCACCACAGCGGAATATCCCAACTGGAGCCGCAAGATGAGGTGGACGATTGAAGAGCTTTCCCGCAATGAGGAAGCGATGGGATCGTCCTCGATGATCCGGCACTGGATTGCCCGGTCGGGGCGCGCTTCCGAATAGCGATTATTCGTGGCGCAGAGCGCGCATCGGCTCGATATGGAGCGCTCTGCGCGCCGGAATCAGCGTGGCGGCTGTGGCCGTAAGGAACAAGACAATAGCTGCCACCCCGAACGTCACCGGGTCGTTCGGGCGAATGCCATAGACGATTTTCGCCATCAGGCTCGAAACTGTGGCAGCGCCAATAATTCCCGCGGCCGCGCCCCAAACCGCCAGAGCGATGCCTTTCAGCCCGATCATGCGGAGCACCGTGGGTCGGCTTGCGCCAAGCGACACCCGAATACCGATCTCATGCGTACGCTGGGAGACCGAATAACTCATCACCCCGTAGATGCCGACCGCCGCCAATAGCAAAGCGACGCCCGCCAGGGCCTCGAGTAGATACATCTCGAACCGTGGTTGCGCCGTAGCCTCCGCAATCACCCGATCCATCGTGATGACTTCGGAGATCGGCAGGTTTCGATCAAATGACCACACCGCATCTTTCACGGCTGCCGCGAAATCCGCGGGATTGCCGCGCGTCCGCACTACGAGCGTGATGTACGAGAAGTGCGCGCCCGGCGCTTCCATGAATTCCTTGTTCTGGAGCGCAGAAAGGTAAATCTCAGGCATCGGCTCGGACGCCCAGTCCGATTGCTTCGCATCAGCCGATACGCCGATGATCGTGTAGGTCTGTGATGGATCTCCGAGCGAAATGCGTTGCCCGATCGGATCCTGACCCAGCCAGTAGCGACGCGCCGCGCGCTGATTGATTACAACCACGCCGGGCGTCGTCGCCGCATCGTTCTGATTGATCGCGCGGCCCGCGACTATCGGCAGCCACATGGTCTCGAAATAGCCGGGCATCACGATGCGATAAATGCCTGCCGGCGATTCTCCCGGTTCCGGTTCGGGCCGTCCGGCGATACGAAACGACATGCCCCACATATCGCCGGCCAGCGGAAGGTGATTGATCCCGCTGGCTGCCTCCACGCCGGGAATGGCTCGGATGCGGTCCAATAATTCTGAGTAAAAGATTGCGCGCCGTCCGGGCGCCGCTTCAGGGGAGGCCATTACGGAGACAGCCATCGAAAGGACATTACGGGCGCGAAAACCCGCATCCAGCGAATCGAGCGCGATGAGGCTGCGGATCATGAGACCCGCTGCCGTCAACAGGACAAACGCGAGAGCGAATTCAGAGGCGGCAAGAAAGCTGCGAAGACGGTTGCCGCTCGCGCCGCCGGTGGCGGATCGCCCTCCCTCCTTCAAACACTCGCTGAAATTTTCCTTCATGGACCGAATGGCAGGCCCGAGGCCGAAGACGAGCGATGAAAACAGGACGAGGGCGAGCAGAAACAAAATTACCCGAGCATCGATCACGATGCTTTCGACGCGAGGGAGAAATGATGGCGCCTCCGCAACGAGAATGCGGAGACTGGCCAATGCGAGCAACAAACCTCCGCCAGCTCCCGCCAGGCCGATGAGCAGGTTTTCGACGAGAAACTGGCCGAACACGCGGGAACGGCTGGCGCCGAGAGCAGCGCGAACTGCGATCTCCCGGCGACGATCCGCTGTGCGGGCGAGAAGCAGGTGTGAGACATTCGCGCAGGCGATGAGCAGAACCAACGCGCCGGCTCCCAGGAGAATCAGCAGGGGCGCTTTGACCTTGCCGGTGACGTTTTCCTTGAGCGGTCTCACCACGACGCCGCGATTGGACCCGGGATACTCGCGTTCGAGCCGGGCGGTGACGCCGGCGATGTCCGCGCGCGCCTGTTCCAGAGTCACGCCGGGTCGAAGGCGCGCAAAAACGCGAAGGCTGTTGCCGCCGCGGTTTGCCGCGCGCTCTTCCAGGGACAGCGGCGCCCATATCTCGGCCCGCGTCTGCCAGAACGGAGCGAAGCGAAATCTCTCGGGCATAATCCCGACGATGGTGAAAGGCTCGTTATTGAGGAGAATCTGCCTGCCAAGTACGTTCGGATCTCCGTTGAAGCGCCGATTCCACAGGCGATAGCTCAGGATCACCTCGTGGTCGGCGCCTTTCCTTTCCTCGGTGGGGTTGAACCACCGCCCAGCCAGCGGGCTCACGCCCAGCATCGGCAGCATATTGGCTGTCATGCGCAGTCCGTTAAGGTGTTCCGGCGAATCGACGCCCGTCAGATTCGGCCCCCAGGCTTCGGCGGCTGCCATCGTATCGAACGATTGGCTCGCGGCCTTCCAGTCGAAGTAGTTGGCGGGGGCGACTGCTCCCGTGCCGATCGTGACGAGTTGGTCCGCATTCCGATAATCGAGCGGGCGCAAAAGCACCGAATTTACAACGCTGAAGAGGGCGGTATCGGCTCCGAAGCCAATCGCAAGGGTCAGGATGCTGACGATCGCGAAAACCGGATTCCGCCGCAGACTCCGAATTCCAAAGCGAACATCTTTAAACACGCGCTCGACCGACGTGAGCGCGCGGGCTTCGCGATGCATCTCCCGGGACTGCTCGATGCTGCCAAATGACCGGCGCGCCGCCTCGCGGGCCTCAGCCGGCGTCATGCCGCGGTTCTCGTAGCTTTCGCGCAGTAGGGCAAGATGGGATTCCATCTCGCGGTTCATCTCGTGCTCGGCCCTCCGGCCGAGGCAGAGATTGAGGACCTTTCGGAAGGCTGCCCGCAGCATCATCACACGGCCTCGCTCAGCAGGCGCTCGACAAGCCCGGACATCCGGCGCCAGCGCGCTGTTTCGGCTTCCAGCGCCTTCTCTCCGGACTTGGTAATCGAATAGAACTTCGCTTCACGGTTAGATGGTGTCCTGCCCCAGGTTCCCTTTATATGACCCTGCTGTTCCAGGCGCACCAACGCCGGATAGAGCGTTCCCTGATTCAACCGGAGCAGATCCTCTGAAATTTGCTCGAGGCGGGTAGCAATCGCATAGGCGTGCTGCTCTCCCATGGTCTGGAGGGTACGCAGGACGATTAGGTCCAGCGTTCCCTGAAGCAGCGGCATTCGTCCCGTTTCTCCACTTGTCATCCTAGTGATGTTCCAGAACTCGAGCTTTGCGCCGTTTCACTGGATTGTCAAGTGGAACCTGCGGAAACCCGGGAGCGGGCGGGTCCAGACGGTCTTTACACATAATCACGTTCTACTTTTGTAGGCCAAGGTAACAATCGGATCAGGCCATCGTCATGTTGGAAACGGTGCAAAAAAAAAGAAGTCTATGCAAATGAAACTAAAGCTGCTTCTGGGAGTGCTGCTCGCGGCATGCGCGGGGCTGGCGCAGAATGCGGGCACGATTCGGGGGTCGGTGACGGATCCTTCGGCCGCTGTGGTACCGGGCGCGACGGTTCAGATAACCGGCAACGGCGTAAGCAGAAGCGCAAAGTCAGATGGCCAGGGCAAATTCACTTTGACAGTACCGCCCGGAACGTATGCGGTGCGCGCTGACGCGAAAGGCTTTGTCACTTTCAGCCAGCCAACCCTTACAGTTTCCGCGGGGCAGGTGAGCCCTCTCGATATCGCGTTGCAGATCGCCGCCGAAGCGCAGGAAGTGCAGGTCAGCGATCAGGCGGCGGGGCAGGTCAGCGTCGACCCTTCGTCGAATGTGGGCGCGCTTGTTCTGAAAAATGAAGATCTCGATTCGCTGCCCGACGATCCTGACGACCTTCAGGCTGACCTTCAGGCTCTCGCCGGTCCGGCCGCGGGTCCGAATGGAGCGCAGTTTTTTGTCGATGGATTCAGCGGCGGTCAATTGCCGCCGAAGAGTTCGATCCGCGAGATCCGCATCAACTCGAACCCGTTTTCGGCTGAATTCGATCGGCCCGGGTTCGGACGCATTGAAATTCTGACTAAGCCGGGTACCGATGCGTTTCACGGCAGCGCCTTCTTCAACTATGGTGATCGCGTCCTTGACTCGCGTAATCCGTTCCTCGCCGAGGAGCCGGGCTACAGCACCAAGATGTTTTCCGCCAACGTGGGCGGCCCGCTTTCGAAGAAGGCTTCGTTCTTCCTTGATTTCAACAAACGGAACATCAACGAAAATAACCTGATCAACGCCCAGGTGATCGATCAGAACTTTAATGAGGTGCCGTACGTCGGCGCGTACCCCACGCCGAACCGGTTGTGGATGATCAATCCCCGCATCGATTATCAGATCAACGCGACCAACACTCTGGTGATGCGGTACATGCACCAGGATTCCACCACGGTGGGCGGCGTCGGCAGCTTCTCCCTCCCGACTCAGGCGACCCATTCCGCCGTCAAGAACAACGTGGCTCAGATCACGGAAACGTCGATTCTGGGTACCAAGGCAGTGGACGAAACGCGCTTTCAGTTCCGCTCCAGCTATAACAACCAGGGCGCCCAGGGAGACATTACCGTTCCCGGAATCGATGTGGCGAACTCGTTCAACTCTGGCGGCGCGCCCTTCCTCGCGAACTACAATCACGACCACGCGTACGAATTGCAGAATATTCTGACCACAACGCAGGGCACTCACGCGATCAAAGTGGGTTTCCGCGGACGGCTGGATGATATTTCGAGCCTGTCCACTTCGAATTACAACGGTTCTTACCAATTCACGCTCCGTGGAACCGCGGTGCCTGCCTGCCTCCAGAGCTACGCGGTAAACGGCTACGTCCCGACGTCGCTCGACCTCTATCGCGAAACGGAGCTGGAACTCGCGAATGGGGTTCCGATCGCCCAGGTGGTCGCCGCCGGATGCGGTCCCACTCAGTTCACGCTCAACTCCGGCATTCCGCTCCAGGATGTCAAACAGTACGATCTCGGCGTTTTCGTTCAGGACGACTGGCGCTTTCGTCCCAATCTGACCATCAGCACCGGCGTTCGCTATGAGACGCAGACCAACATCATGGATCACAACGACTGGGCGCCTCGCGTCGCGGTCGCTTGGGCTCCGGGAGCGAAGAAGAATCAGGCGTCGAAGACGGTCATTCGCGGTGGCTGGGGCATGTTCTACGACCGCGTGGACGACAGCGTAGCTCTCTCCGCGCTGCGTAACAACGGGTTCACGCAGCAGAGCTACCAGATCACAACCACCAATACGCCGCTGATCTTTTATCCCAATGTTCCGCCGCAATCGATTCTCAGCGCGACCGGTTTGACGCAGCAGAACATTATCCGCGTCGATCCGGCAACCCGCGCCCCCTACATGATGCAGAGCGCGCTCTCCGTCGAGAGGGCGTTGCCGGCCCGGACGTCGCTCTCGGTGAACTTCATCAATTCGCGCGGGGTGCACGTGCTCCGCGAGCGAAACGTCAACGCGCCGTTGCCCGGCACCTACGGAACCACCGCAACTCCCAAGGGCGTCATCCCGTATCCCGGCCTGGGACCGATTTATCAGTACGAGAGCACCGGCGTGTTCAAGCAGACGCAGGCGATCGTCAATATGAACACGCGATTCAACAGGCGCTTCTCGCTTCAGGGATACTATGCGCTCGGATTCGCGCACACGAACGCCAACGGGCTGCCGATGGACCAGTACGACACCGCCCTGGACTATGGCCGCGCCAATTATGACCGCAGGCATCAGGGCTCGATCAGCGGCAACATTCAGTTGCCTTGGGGCGTCAGCGCCTCTCCGTTCGTCACAATGAGTTCGGGCGCGCCGTTCAACATCACGACCGGCGATCAGTTCAACGGCAGCGGCATCTTCAACGCGCGCCCCGCGTTCGCCACGTCGGCCACTGTGAAGCCGATTGTAACGGCTTGGGGCACGTTCGATGGCGCCCCGCCTCCGGGAACGCCGTTGATTCTGATTAACTACGCGGAAGGTCCCGGTCAGATATCGGTGAACGTCCGCGTGAGCAAGAGCTGGGGTTGGGGCGAAAAGACGGCTCCTAACGCGGGACCTGATGGCGGCGGCCCCGGCGGTCCTGATGGCGGCGGTCGCGGCTTCGGCGGCGGCGGGCCTCGCGGCGGTGGCCCCGGCGGTGGTGGCGGTCGCGGGGGCGGTGGTGGGTTCGGCGGCGGTGGATTTGGCGGCGGTCGCGGCGGTGGTGGCCGTGGCGGCGTGTCTGGCAAGAAGTACACGCTGACAGCCACAGTTAACGCCCGTAACGTCATCAATCACGTCAATCTGAATCAGCCCAACGGAAGCCTGACGTCGCCGTTCTTCGGCGAATCCACTGGCCTCGCCGGCGGCGGCGGCGGTCAGTTCGGTGGCGGCGGAAGCGCGGCTGGCGTACGGAGAATTGAACTCCAGGTTCGCCTCTCTTTCTGAAATCAAACCTTCGTTGAGACTGCGGGCGGGATCCGAGAGGGTTCCGCCCATTTTATTGGTCTTGGGCAGATCGCTTTCATATTTTCCTGCCCGCACCTCGCGTTCATCCTCGCGCCGCCGTGGCTTTATATCCGCTGCTCATCTCCACAATCAATCCGGCTCGGAACATAACTCTCTACAACGCCCGTTCCGCAGACTATGCGCCGGCGGAAGAACACGAAGGTCGCTGAAGCCTGAGTAAATCTGCGGCGTAAAGCAACGCTAAAGATTTTGACCCTGAAAAAGTTAGGGTTCGCACGCGTTGCCTACACGCTGGCACTCCTCGTCACGTTCGCGCGGTGTTTCTGCGTCGGCCGATACATTCGCAGCCGAGGCGATGCGCTCTGTTCATCGCTGAGTAACGTTACGCGATTACCCTGGGCGACGAGGAGGACACACACCTGTCCCAGAAACGTATTCTTACCGTGGCCATGTTGGCCGTCACGGTCACCGCTCCCTTAGCTATTGCTGATAGCGCCCAGAGTAGCCACGTTTTGCTCATCAGCATTGACGGCATGCACGCAGTGGATTATGAGATCTGCGCCGCAAACAATACGTGCCCCAACATGAAGAAGCTCGGAATGACCGGCGTCAACTACACCCGCACAACCACATCCCGGCCCTCCGATTCTTTCCCGGGGCTGATGGCGCTCGTTACCGGAGGTACGCCGAGAACGGTCGGCGCCTTCTATGACGTCGCCTGGGACCGCGTGCTTGCGCCGCCCCACACCACCACCGGCAACGGACTAGCTGGCGGAGTGTGTGTACCCAATCAAAATAACGGCACGCAGACTGAATATGAAGAGGGCGTCGAAAGAGATCAGACGATGCTTAATGGCGGCGGCCCGTATTCATCGCCCATCGATGGAGGCGTGTTGTCTATCTGGGGCGACCGATTGCCGCGCGATCCATTTTCTAAACCCACGCCTTGCCTCCCCGTCTTTCCGTGGAACTTCATCCGTACGAACACCATCTACGGCGTGATTCACGCGGCGGGAGGCTACACCGCGTGGTCGGATAAGCACGCGGTCTATGCCGCGGTCTCCGGTCCCACGGGAACATCCGTGCCTAGCAATGTCGACGACTATTATTCGCCCGAGGTGAATTCCAATCAGATCTCCCTGCCGAAGGTGGTCACGGCCGGAACCAACTTCGACTGCAACAACATTGTCCCGAGCGGAAACGACTGGACAACAGACTTCCAGGCCATCCAGTGCTATGACCAGTTGAAGGTCAACGCGGTTTTGAACTGGATCAACGGCAAGACGCACCTCGGCGGCGCCACGGCTCCGGTCCCGGTTATTTTCGGGATGAATTTTCAGTCGGTCAGCGTCGGCGAGAAGCTGATCGAAAACGGTGTTTTCGGCGGCTACAAAGATGGCGCCGGCAATCCCACGCCGAGCTTACTGAGCGAAATCCAGTTCGTGGATGCAGCGATTGGTCAGATGGTTCAGGCTCTGCAAAAGGACCAAACCCTGTTCAATTCGACGACGATCATCATCACCGCCAAGCATGGCCAGTCGCCGATCGATCCCGCCCGCTTCTTCCCGATCCCCGGACATTCCGGGGCCAACGGAACGTCGCCAGCCAATCTGCTGTTGGCGCAGAACTTGATTCCTCCAGTGGAAGCCGCCGGCCCCGGACCGACCGAAGACGACATCTCTCAGTTGTGGCTCTCGCCCGGCAACACCACCGCGACGAATACCATGTCAGCGGTCGGCGTTCTGGAAAGCAACGCGAAGGCGGCGGGAATCGGCGAGATCTTCTATTCCACCTCGCTTGAGACGATGTTTAATGCTCCGGGCGTGCCTACGGTCAACGCGCCCTGCTGCGCTCTGCAGCCGGGCGGCGACCCCCGGACGCCGGACATCATTGTGGCTCCCAATGTGGGCGTTGTTTACACCAAAAGCACTAGCAAGCAGGCCGAACATGGCGGTTTTGCTCACGACGATACGAATGTGATGCTGTTGGTGTCGAATCCCGCTTTTGCGCCACGGACCATCAATAGCTTTGTGGAGACGACGCAGGTAGCGCCTACGATTCTTACCCTCCTCGGCTTGAATCCGAACGCGTTGCAGGCTGTGCAGCTTGAAGGTACGCCGGTTCTTCCGGGCCTGCCGTAGGAACGCTCAATACCGGTGCGGGAGCAACGTTCTCAGAAATCGTTGCTCCCGCGCAATCGGGAACATGTATGGAAAACTCGAGACCAGGTCCAGAGACGGTATGCTTTCCTGGCCGGTCGCGACCGCCGCGGCGTTCCAGGGCTTTCTCAAGGTCCCTCAGACAGCAACCTAGGGAAACGCATGACCAAAAGAAATCGAGACTCGACTGCAAAAATCGTATCCGGATCGTCGAAATAGCGATCACTAAGATGTTGGCCTTGAATTTCAGGCACTTACCTCGGACATTGCGCACCAGCAAACGATCATCGTGATCGAGAGTAGGCACTTCCGTCCGCAATGCGCAGGGGTATCACGCTCTCGAGGTCTTTGCCTCGTGAATTAACTCGCTTGGCGGAGACGGATGTTCAGCATTCCAGTTTTTTCGTACGGCATCCTGGTTTTTGAGGATGTGAAGTGGTTTCGGGCGCCGCTGCCCCGGTGGGCGGGTC
>Ga0126381_100003512_pt1 | contig 17001 bp, 11 predicted proteins | sample PanSoiMetPlot_28_FD_96465 | JGI IMG/M metagenome (GOLD analysis project Ga0126381, IMG submission 96465) | Tropical forest soil microbial communities from Panama - MetaG Plot_28 | ecosystem: Environmental > Terrestrial > Soil > Tropical forest > Bulk soil | place: Panama | collected 2016-02-17 | reverse complement strand
CGCCGTTGTTGATGAAGATGCCGCCGGTGCCGGTCAGCGCGCTGAGCGTGCCGGTCTGGGTCTGCAGCATCGTGCCCGCGGCGCCGATGCCGGTCGAGGCCGACAGGGCAAGGCTCGGCGCGGTGACATCGACATCCGCGCCATTGTCGCCGTCGAGGATCTTCCCAGTAGTACTGCTGAGCGTCGTCGCACCGGCGGACGAGATGCCGGTCGCGAGGGTCAGATTGAGACCGGTCGAGATCGACGTCGTCGTCCCGGCGTTCCATGACGATGTCAAACCGTCGACGCTGCCGATCGTCAGCGCGTTGCTGCTGCTGTTGTTAAAGGTCACCGCGCCGGCGGCATTCCCGAACGCCAGCGTGCCGACAGCGGCAACGGCATTGAGGCCGTCGCTGACCCCGTTGCCGGTCAGCAGCGCCAGATTGGCGACCGACACCACGGTGTTCTGGATGAAGCTGCCGGCCGTCGTCAGCGACAAGGTATTATACCCGGCGTGAGTGCTGATCGGGTTCGCCACGGTGATGTTGGCGGTGGCGTCGAGCCGCACCACCGACGCGGTGATCAAGGCAAGCTCGTTGTCCTGCACCGCGACAAACCCGGCCTGGTTGTTGCCGCCGAGAAGCAACTGCTGCGTCGTGGAAAACGGCGACAGGGTGACGATGCCGTTGCCGGCAATAACGTGCTGCTGGATGAAGAGGCCGTCGGAGATGAGGTTGATCGCGCTGTTGTTGGTGACGATGCCGAAGTCGCCGTCGACGGCGCCGATCGTCAAGGCGTTGATGCCGTTGTTGACGGTCACGGCTCCGGTGACCTGCCCGGCGAGAACCTGGATGTTGTTGGCGGCGTTGTTGAGCGTCACCGGACCGGCGCCCGAGATGCGGAGGTCCGGGATGGCGAGCGAGCCGAAGGGCGCCTCGCTGATGGTGCTGCTGCTGATCAGCGTCAGGGTGTTGCTGTGGGCGAGATTGAGGTTCGGCGCGGCGATCGTGATGGCGCCGGCGCTGTTGCCGCCGATGTTCACGGTAGCCGCGGTGATTTGATTGAGCTCGGCCTGCGTCAGCCCGAGGACGCCGGGTGCGTTGTTAGCGCCGAGGCTGATCGCCTGACCGCTGCTAGAGGGGGCAAGAGTGGTGCGCGCCGTGCCCGAATTGATCGCCTCGCCGATGACCATCGCGTCAGCTTCGAGAAAGATGGCGCCATTATTCGACTTGACCGCGGTCGTGCTGGTGCTGTTGAGGGTCAGGGTTTTCCCCGAACCTGCCTGCAACGAAATGGTGCCGCCCCCCGCGTTGTCGACGATTTGCGGTGCACCGGCAACGAGGCCCGGCGAGGTCAGCATGGTGATGTCGCCGAACGCCGTAATCGTGATGTTGCCCGAGGTGCTGTTGGTGACCGTGGCGTTGGCGTTCATCGTGAAATTGCGGCCGGTCAACCAGCTTATGCCGGTGGCCGCGCTCATCGAGCCGGTGCCGACGCCGTCGCCGAGATTGGTGTCTTCGCCGATCTGGTTCGAAGTGTTGACCGAGCCGGTGTTGCTGGTGATCCCGGCGCCCGATCCGGTATTGAAGTCGGCGGTGGCGCCAGTCGTGGCGATGGCGATGTTACCGGTCGCGGTGATGCCGTTGAAGATGTCGTTGATCGTGCCGTTGTTGGTCAGCGTGATGCTGCCGCCGGCCGCGTTGGTCGCGACCAGCGCCCCGATGTTGAGCGTGGTCGGCGCGCTGACGCCGTTGGCGATGTTGATATTGCCCGCGCCGCCGCCGCCGGCCGCCGCCCCGAGGTTGCTGACCTGGGTCCGCAGGGCGCGCGTGTTGCCGATACTGCCCGCGGCACTCAGGCTCAGCGTGGTGACGGCGATGTCGGGGCTGTTGGCGTTGGGGTTGCTGCCGTTGATCGTGCTGCCGGCGCCGAGGTTCTGGATGATCAGCGTCTGCAGCCCCGCCGCCGGGTCGGGGTTGTCGAGGAAGAGGGTGTCGCCCTTGTTGCCGCCGTCAAAGATGACGGAGGTCTTGTTCGCCAGGATGTAGGCGCCATTCGCCGACGTCTGGATGTCGGTCGTCTGAAACCCGTTCTCGGGCGGGCCGTCGGTCACGCTGATCGTGTCGCTGGGGGCCGTATCGGCGTACAGAAAGGTCGCCACCGGAGTCGTGTCGATTGTCGTGGTCATCAGGATCTTTCCTCGGAAAAGCCTCGGCCCCTCATTCGCCCCGAGCGGGGTGGATGCGTTCGATTACACCCGCCGATGCGGAGATACGGACGATTCGGTTCAAAAGATGCACGAACCCGTCACGCTTTTCGCGACTTGGCGCTCAGCTGGCCAGATTCGCAAAGCGCAAAGCGCGCGCGTGTTGGAACCGGAGGCGCGAGCGCGATGATCGCGTGTCGGTCCCGGCAGATAGGATCGGGCCAAGCCGATGCGACGCGGCATGATGCCCGGAACCGGGCGAGCGGGCCCGGATGGCGGCCTAGACGGCGCCGATGATCGCCGCCCTGGTCCCGCTTAGAGCGCGGGCTTGTTCAAGCGGCCGGCCGCGTGCTGCGCTTCGTGGGGAACAGCGCCGACACGACGGTGCCTTTACCGGGCTCGCTGGCGATCTCCATGCGGCCGTCATGCAGTTCGACGAGCCGTTTGGCGAGCGGGAGGCCGAGACCGATACCGTCGAATTTGCGATCGAGACCGCTGTCGATCTGACCAAACGGCGCCAACGCGGTCGGCAGCTTTTCGGCCGGAATGCCGATGCCGGTATCGGCGACCCGGAAGGCGAGACCGCTTGCCGGGTCGTGCTCGACCGAGACGGTCACCTCGCCGCCTGCCGGCGTGAACTTGACCGCGTTCGACAGCAGGTTGATCAGGATCTGCCGGAGTTTTGCCGCATCGCCAAAGAAGCGCGGAAGGTCGGCCGGTATTTCGCAGCGGCAATCGATCTCCGCGTTGCGCGCCATTTCCTCGATCATGCCGATGCTGAACCGAACGGCGCGGGCGATCTCGACCTCCTCCTCGACAAGCACCAAACGGTTCGCCTCGGCGCGGGCCATGTCGAGAATGTCGTTGATCACGGCCAGCAAATGCGCGCCGCTCTCGGCGATCGCGGTCGCGTATTCGGCGTATCTCTCGCTGAGGGGTCCAAAGGCAGCGCCGCGCATCAGCTCGGAAAAACCGATGATCGCGTTCAATGGGGTGCGCAACTCGTGCCCCATATTGGCGAGAAACTGGGTCTTCGCCCGGCTCGCCGCCTCGGCGTCATCCTTGGCGGCGACCAGACGCACCTGGTTTTGCCGCAGTTGGTCAAAGGCTTGGCTGGCGCGCAGCATGTACCGCACGCGATGGCCGAGAACGACCCAGTTGATCGGCTTTGAGATAAAGTCGGTGGCGCCGGCTTCGTACGCCTCGGTGATCGACGGCACATCGTCGAGCCCGGTCGCCATCAGGATCGGGACGTATTCGGTTTTCGGCCGACTGCGCAATTCGCGAACCAGGGCAAAGCCGTCCATCCGCGGCATGATCACATCCGCAACAAGCAACTGCGGCGAGCGGGCTTCGACAAGGTCGCAAGCCTCGTCGCCATCCTCCGCCTCGATGACGTCGTAGCCATCGACTTCGAGCGTCGCGCGCATCAGCGAACGAACGATCGGATCGTCGTCGACGATCAGGACCGGCAGCGTATTGGCAAGGTCAGACATGCTCGGCTCCAATCAATTCCTTCAGGCTGGTTTGCGCTGCGGTCAGGTCCGCCTCGAGCGCACCCAGCAATTCCCGCGCGGGATCGACGCCGCCTTCGCGCGCCAGGCTCTCGATCTCGGCGCAGCGGCGTGACAGCGTGCCGGCGCCAAGCGCGGCGGCGCTCGACTTCAGGCTGTGTGCCGTTCGCCACATCGCCTCGGCGTCGCCGGCGGCGCACTGCGCGCGCAGCGCCGAGGTCAATGTCGGCGCGGTCTGCGCGAATTGCGCGACCACCCGCTCGAACAGCGAGGTGCCGCTCTTTCCCTGGATCTCGCGGATCCCGTTGATGACCGCGAGGTCGATCGCCTCGGTCGCGGCGGGGGCAGCCGCCGATGCGGGGGTCCGTGGCTTTTCGCGCGGCGCCTGCTCGCGGCTTGGGGTCCAGCGCCGCAGCACATCGCGAATTTGCACCTCGTCGAACGGCTTCACGAGGAAGTCGTCCATCCCCGAGCGCAAGCATTTCTCGCGTATCTCAGCCAGCGCATGCGCGGTGAGCGCGACGATCGGCGTGCGCGGTTTGCGCTGATCAGCGGTCGCCGCGGCCTCGATCTCGCGGATACGGCCGGCGGCGGCAAAGCCGTCCATCACCGGCATCTCACAATCCATCAGCACCAGGTCGAAGGTCTCGCTGGCGAATTTGTCGACCGCGCATCGGCCGTTCGCCGCGGTGACGACCCGGCAATCCATGTTCTCGAGAATGCCGCAGGCGACTTCCTGGTTGACCGGGTTGTCCTCGACCACGAGCACCTTGGCGTTAAAACTCGCCGCCGCCCCGCGGATGCCACGCCGCGGCGTCCGCGCGGCGATGTCTTTGCGGCCGGCATTCGACGCTATCGCGACAAAACAGTCGAACAGCGCCGACGGCCGCGCCGGTTTGCTGAGGGTGGCAAACGCTCCCAGCGATTGGATCACCGCATCGTCGACGAGATTGTTCATGCCGACGAGCAGGATGATCTGCGTGTTCGCGGCGCGGGCGTCGCCGCGGATCGCCCGAGCCAGGTCGATCCCCGCGCCGGCAAGCCCCTTGAGGTCGATGATCACGACGTCGAACGGCTTCCCCGCCGCCGTCGCCTTTTGCCACGTCGTGTGCGCCTTTCGCACGGTGCCGGCCCGGGTCGCGGGAACCTGCCAGCTGGCGAGATATTGGCCGATGACCCGGGCGCTGACCGCGTTGGTGTCGACGAGCAGCGTGCGCAACTCGCGGGCGATGTGACGAGCCCCCTCATTCGCTTCGTCGGGAGCCGGCACGCTGCGAAACGCCAGGGTAAAGAAAAAGCGCGACCCGCGGCCGAGTTCGCTCTCGGCGGCGATCGTGCCGCCAGCGAGCTCGACGAGATGCTTGGTGATCGCGAGACCGAGCCCGGAGCCGCCGCGCGACCGCGTCATCGACGCGTCGGCTTGGCGGAACGGCTCGAAGATCTGGTCGAGCTTATCGGCCGCAATGCCGATGCCGGTATCCTCGACGCAGAAGGCGATCGCGATCTCGTCGCCCGCCTGCTTGCCCACCGCGAGCTCGATCATTATCTGGCCCTGCTCGGTGAACTTCATCGCGTTCCCGACCAGATTGATCAGGATCTGGCGCAATCGCACCGCATCGCCGAGGAGCTCTGCCGGAACGCTTTCCGGGATCGAGTAGATGAGGTCGAGCCCCTTGGTCGCGCACTGCTCGCCGAACAGGTCGGTCACCTCGGCGATGACCTCGCGAATCTCGAACGGCGCATCGAACAATTCGAGCTCATGCGCCTCGATCCGCGAGAAATCGAGAATATCGTTGATCAATGCGAGCAGCGTGCGGCCCGAGCGCGCGAGACTGTCGACGAGCTGGGCCTGCCGCTCGTTGAGCGGGGTCGACGCCAGGAGGTTGGCCATGCCGATGACGCCGTTGAGCGGCGTGCGGATTTCGTGGCTCATCGTCGCGAGGAAGTCGGATTTTGCCCGGCTCGCTTCCTCGGCCTGGTGGCGCGCCTGGATCAGTTCCTTTTCGCTGCGTTCGCGCTCGGCGATCTCGGCCCTCAGGCTGATCGCCAGTTCGGCCTGGCGGCCGGCGAAGCTCGCCACCAGCGTAATGCTCGCGATCATCACCGTGACGATCGTGATCATCACCGCGAGCGTTATCGGTGGCAGTGTCATCGGTGCGCCGATGACGTCGGGCACCGGAAAGAACAGCGAGGCGCGCATCGCCGTGTAATGCATGCAGGCGACGCCGCACCCCATCACCGTCGCCGCGACGAGCGTCGCCGGGCCTTTCGATTGCTCGCGGCGCGGGAAGCGGAAGCGGATGCTGAGTGCGACGAAAGCCAGCGCAACCGCGACGACGACCGAGATCCCGACCCAGACCGGGTCATAGCGCAGCAGAGCCTCAGGCTCCATTGCCGCCATGCCCGAATAGTGCATGGCGCCGATACCGGCGCCCATCAGCACCGCGCCAATCGTCAGCTGGATAAAGCTCGGCTGCTCCTGGCGGCTGATCACCGAGAGCGCCACCGCGCTCGCCAGGATGCCGGGGATGACCGAGGCCAGCGTGCCGAGCGGGTTGTAGCCGGTGCCGCACTCGAGCGAGAAAGCGAGCATCCCGATGAAATGCATCGCCCAGATGCCGCCACCCATGACGATCGCCCCGGCGCAGATCCACGCGCGCCGCGCCCGCCCGGTACTAGCGGCGACGATACGGCCGGAGATCGACAGCGCGACATAAGCGGCGAGGATCGCGATAACAACGGAGAGCCCCACGAGCCAGGGATTGTAGACGCCGGCGTAGTTGGTCTCTGGGGCGATCGAATCGAAAACTGGCAGAAATCGCGAGTCGAGATGAAGCAGCATTCAGGCGCACCCGAACCGGAAGGTCTTGCTGCGCACCATCACCTAAATTGGTGAATTCTTTATAAAAATCAGGCTGCAGCGGAGCCGCACGCCCGCCGGGCGCTTCCCTCAAATGAAATAGCGCAGACGCTACGGTCGGCTCGCCCCGGACATTCTCATCACGGATCGCCGACCTGAAAGTCCCCCGCCTGCGCCGGCGCGATCGGCCGGAACAGGCTGCGATCCGGCTTCAGATCGAGAAGCGGGGTGTCGTCCAGGCAATCGAGCCCCCGCACGGTGACGGTTGCGCCGTCGATACCGACGAGATGGGCGATCGCCGTGCCAATCGGGTTCGGCCGCGCAGGCGACCTGAGCGAGAAGGTGCCGCGTGACGTGCCGTCGTTTGCCGGGCTTTGCATCACGAGATCACGACGCGAGAGGTGCAGCCAGTAGAGGATTTCGATGCGTTCAAATTGCCCAAGGCTGTCGAGGGCCCGAACCCAAGGCTCGAACACTTCGATGCGGCACAACGGCCCGTCGGAACGACCCTGTCTTGGGGTCTCCATCCGCGAGGTCCACGGCGTCCGGATGCGGCCGATAAACACGAGGCCGGCATCGGTCGGCGGCGGCATCTCGACGGCAACCTCGGCTTTGCGGATCTCGTTCTCGCGAACCATGCGCTCAAACCTTCGGTGATGAGCTCGATCGAAAAAACAGCTTCCTCGAAGGCGGCGATTTTAGTGACCTGGTTACGGGTTGTCGTCGGCGATGAGCGGCCGGCCCGGCTGCAGCACAAAGGACCGCACGATCGGCATCTCGAACTCGGCCACCAGTCGCGGCTGCGACAAGAACGGCAAGGCGAACGGTGCGGTGCGCGGTGCGCGCATAATTCGCCCGCAGCGCTCAAGCGGCAGGACATTCCAGAGAGTTTCCGTGACCCGCGCTGGGCCGGACCCGTCTCCAGGCCGAGAGCCGCTTGCCGGTGCCGGCCAGTTCGAAGTTGGTCTTGACGTCGGGAACAAGTATCGCCGCAACTTCGGTGTTCCCGAGTCCAAAGGTTTCGGGAGAGGCATTGGGCAAGAAGAGCAGCCCCAGATCCTTGCAAAACGAGCTCTGCAATTGCCGCTGGGTGAACATCATCGGGCTGGGAAGCGTGGGAAACTGCGATGCGCGCTCGGCCGCGACCAGATAGACCCAATCCTCCCAGTCGATCAGCGCGACCCTATCTCCCGGGCGCGTTAATCGGTCTATCAGCGCCACATCGGCAGGATCCGCAGCATACGCAGTGCAGCCCGGTCGGTGATCCGCCTCGCAGGGCTGGATCCGCACCCCGAACGGCCAATTAAACGGGCTCGGAAATGTGCGATACGCCGTCAGCGGCGGCAGGTAAGGATCGCGCGCCGAGTGGATATCACACAGAAAGACGAACAGAAGCGCGCCAAGCAGGCTCGCCGCCAGCGGCTGCAGCCGAAGCTCGACCGGCCGCCCCAGCAAAGACCGCTCGCCCAGCGGCTCCAACAGGCGGCGCGCCCACCATGCCAAGACGACGATGAATGCCCAGCAATTGACTTGCCAGAGCGATAAAGCCGACTGGTTGATGAACTTGGTGGTCATCAACAGGCCGAGGATCGCGACAAAGATCAGCGCGGCCAACTGGTCACGACCGGCGGGGGGTCGCTCGAGCCTCGCGCTGGCGATCGCCCAGCCGATGCTTGCCAGAGCCACCCCAGGCGCGACGATGTAGTAAAACCAGTACCAGCCGCCGAGCCATTGAATGCTTTCGGCCTCGAACCCGGCGGCGAAAAGCACCATCGGCTCGAAGAGGTAGATCAGAAAGTGATAATCAAAAACGCCACGGCCAAACGCCACGAAGCTCAGCAGCATAAAGCCGATAAACGTTGCCGCGGCAAGCAGCACGCCCCGGCGCAAGGCATGGGCCACACCGCCCACCCCGAGGATCGCGACCGCGACGGCGACGCAGGCTTCGCTTCCGGTTTCGGTGTTGAGGAAGAGCGATCCGGCGAGAGCGAGGGCCAGCACCGGCAAAGTCGACAAGCTGAGGCCTCGCCGCACCCATAAAACCAGCGCCGACGCCACCACCATCACCAAGGGGTAGCGGATGGCCGTGCTGGACGGCGCGAAGAGCGGATCGGCGCTGGTGAATTGCGTCAGCATCACCCCGATCGCGACAACGATCGCCCAACCCCAGCTGCGGAGAAACCACCACAGAAAGAAAAACAGCGAGATTTGAAAAATCGCCATTGCGCCCAAGACAAACCAAACCGCATTGATCATCGTCTGCGCAGCGCCAGGACTTAAGAAATACGAAAATATCCATGGCACCCCGACACTGTATTGATTGTAATAATCGATACCCGGGATCAGGCCGGACGTGAAGCGGTACGTCGCCGCCCCGACCATGAAGAAGCCGTAATGCAGTTCGTAGCCGACCGAACGGGCCACCCGAGCGACATCGAGAGGCCACAAAAGCACGACGAAAACCGCGATCCCCGTCGCCGCCTTGAGAGCATCCTGCAGACTCGGTTTTGGCAGGAAACCCGGCGCCGATGGCGCGGGGGTTGCGGCCGGAGCATTCGTGGGCAGGACAAATTGCGGAATAAGCGGTCCTGAGCGCAGCAACAGCGCGGCGACGACCAGGGCGGCGGCACCCGCCGCCGCATAAAGCATTGCCCGAGGCCCCGGACTGACCATCGACAAGCCGATCAATCGGCTCATGACCGGGATATAGAGCGCGAGCACGAACGCGGTCTGGATCGTGACCAGTCGACGCCCGAGGCTCCAGCGTGCGCCGAGGTAGCCGCCCAGTCCGCCGAGCAGCAGCGACAGCACGAAGAGCCCTTTTTCGCGATCCTCCAAATAACCGCTCTCTTTACCCCATGATTGCGTTGCCCAGGCCAAGCCGCCGACGTGGCTCGGCGATAGGGCCGTCGCATGCAACGGGAAATAATTGCAGCTGATCGCCAGGGCGAGCCAAACACCGAAAGCCGCACAAACCAATGCGCCAACAAACCGAGCCAAATCCGCCTGAACCAGCATTCCCGATCCCTTCAGAGGTGCACTTGGCCGAACAAATTCAGATTCGTGGCGGCGAGGCCTGAGGCCCTTGGCGCTCTCCTGCAAGGGATGCGCGCCCTACCCCCTGCCCCTCGTGCACGGTATCCCGTTCAGCAGCGACTTTCGGAAATCGGCAGCAGCCCGGGAAGGCGCAACTGGCAACCCCATTTCGGAGGATTCGTCAGTTGCGCGTCGGCAGCGCGGTCGGTGTCGAAATTTGTCCGCCATTCGAGAGCCTCGGGCGCCCCAGCGATCCGCGTCCGCGCGGGATGGATCGGCGCGGCACGCCGGAGTGTGCGTCGTGCCTGGTTATAGACCAAGATCGTTTGATCTCTCAGCCCCGGCGGTACAGGCGATTGGACAGCCGCCGAAGGCCGATCTCGACCAGAGTATGCGCCACCGACAAGAAATTGCGCGTCGTCATCGCGTGCGATTTGTCTTGCCGCTGTTCGATCGTGATGATCGCGACCTCCTTATAGGTGAAGCCGAGATCGAGCAGCTGGCAGAGAATGTCGGCTTGAAACCCGAAGCCTGCCGTGCTTGGGTGCCACCGCATAACGTTATGCCGAAGATGTACTGCTTGCCCGTTATAATAATGCAGATTGTACCCCGCCAGAAAATTGACGATCCTCGTATATGATTTTGACAAAGCTTGCCGGGAATTGCTCTTCCCTTCACTTGATAAATAATATGGAACAATGATATCAGCTTGACCTATCGCGCGAAATACCGTGGTTATATATTCCCATGGCTCCGAATTATCACCGTGACTTAATCGATAATATTTTCCAATCCCGAGAAAGGCCGCGTCAATATAATTTTGAGCCAACCCTTTGTTCTTGCGATTGGCCCGCAGGATGATCCTGTCTGCCGGATGCTCGTTGATGTACTGCGCGACGAGCCGCGGAGAATTGTCTTTTGAGGCGTCGTCGATGACGATGATTTCGTAGCTGAGCCCGGATTCTTGAGCCGCGCGACGCACCGTATCGAGGGTGCCGACAATCAGAGCGGATTCGTTGTAGCACGAGACGAAAATCGTCAGATCCAGCGAGGCTTCGCCATAGGGGGCGGTCAAGTGCGGCTGAGACTGGAGCTGAGCCGCCGCGGGTGTCATCACCACTTCGGCGTCCCAGAACAGCAATCCGGGGCTTGGGCTACTCATTGGCTGCCGATCGCGGTGATACGAACCAAAACCTGCTGGCGCGCATAGCCAAGATAATCGTACGCGATGTCGTGGGCCGCCACGAATTCCCGCCACGCCTTGTACTCGTGGTTTCTCCACCCCGGAAAGTTGAAGTACTCGTCAAACAAGATCACCGTACCCACCTGCATCCGGTCGCGCAGCCCGTTGAAGATGTCCCGAGTCGACGAATAGAGATCGCAATCGATGTGTATAAACGCGACCGGTCCCGGCACCAATCGGCACCAGGGTTCGAGCGTCTCGTTGAACCAGCCCTTATGCAGGACGACGTTGGCGGGGACCTTTGGCAGACGCCCGCCGCGCGAGAAGGCCAACCGCCCCAGATTGTAGCCCGCCCAAGCCTCCGGCAAGCCCTCGAAACTGTCGAAGCCATGGAAGGTCACATCCGGGCGGCGGCGCGCCAGGTGGCGGATGGTCCCTCCAGAGAAGACGCCGAACTCGAGGTAATGACCCGAGACCGCCGCTTCTCGAAGCGCGACCTCGAGCAGCTCTTTCTGCGTTTCATAGCCGACAGCATCGCCCATATGGGAGTCGATGTAGTCCACCGTGTCGTTCAGCGCCCGTATCGCGCGTTCCCGCACCGGGTGCAGTCGGCCGGTATCGAACAACTGATAGCCCGCCAAAACGACGCGGTACAAAATGTACTTCAGGCGAAAATTTGTAACCAGCATCGAGGCTGCGGGCTGCGGGAATGCGTCGGTTAGCTTATCGGCGGGAGATGCCGTGCGACCGCGCAGGCTGGCGCATCGGCGTTTTGCCGATTCCCGGTTTATCCCGCATGGGCCGTCCGCGGCAGTGGCCGCAGTACGTATCTGTAGAGCCACATGGCGCCGGCGGGAAGGCTTACCAGCGCAGCCAGAAGCGCCATCTCCACCGATATCAGAAAGGCCGCATCGTGCGCGACGCCGCAGGGCGCGAGCCCGGCGATCATCGCGCTCTCACGAACGCCCCAACCGCCGGCCGAAATCGGCAGCGCCACAAGCAGCACCACGGGCGGCATCACCAGCAGGAAATCGATCAACGAGACGTCAAGGTGTTGCGCTCTGGCCAGGCAATACGGGATCAACGCAAGGATGATCTGGCCCAGCGCAGACACCGTCAGCAGCTGTCCGCTCGACCGGCCGGAGTTCACCAATCCTCTTCCCGCCCGCGCCAGATCCACCAGACGACCGACGATCGCCCCGCTGCGCCCCGGTACCCAGCGCGCGAGGGGCTCGACCAGCGAGAGGCCCACAAACGGGACGGTAACCACGGCCAGCGAAATCAGCAGCGGAGCGCTGTGCGCCATCGGGCCCAAATTCAGCACGACCAGGGGGATCACAACGACGGCGAGCCCCGCGAGGGCGGCCGCCCGGTCGAACACGACGGAATGGATGATGGAGGCGCGCCGGTGCTCCCCAAACGACAGCAAAATCGCGCGGGCCGCGTCGCCCCCGACGGTGCCGGCGAGCCAGCAATTAAAGAACGTCCCGATATAGGTGGCAGACAGCACGGTGCGCCAGGCGATCGGCGCGCCCAGCCCTTTGAGAACGACATCCCAACGGAGCGCGAGAGCAAAGGTCTGCACACCGGTGACGAGTAACGCGACGAGTAGCCACTGAAGCGATTGCCCGGAAATCTTCTGGGCGATCTGATCGGGATTGATCTGCCGACAGACCACGACGATCAGGATCGTCGACACAGCGATCTTAAAAAAGACCCCTACCCTGCCCCGGGACAGGCTGTCGGCTATCGTCCGCCACCGCCGAGCCGGCAACGATGCATCCGAAAGACCCATACAGTTGACCTTGCCCCCGTGGACCCGTTGCGAGCGGGCGGCGCATGATTAAATCACCGCGCACGTAACGTCCATCCTCATCTCACTGCACTCTAGCGATCGATCTCCGGAGGATGCTAGCGCGGCGATCGAGCGGGCACGCGCTCGCCCTCCCGGATGCGCCCCGTCTTTGGCAGCGTCTTTGGCAGCGCAAAATCACCGGCTCGCGGGGAGACAACGGGCGATCCTGCGACAATTCGCACCGCGTGGCGGCGCCCGTTGCTGTGGGGCGCCGGGTAGCTTACGGTCGAGCCAACCCGGCGCCCAGCGAGGTCGACCCAGATGCTTCCTTCGACACGCGCACAACGTGGAGAAGATGCCGTCTGTTGAGATAATATAAAGACTAAGTGGAAAAACCGATCATGAGGCGTTGGCCTACCTATGCCATAGTTCTTATCATATTGGCGTTACCCGTGACAATTTACTACGCCCGGATGGGAAAGCAGGTGCCCCTGCCGACTGATCGTGACGCACAGCGCATCGAAGACATGCAACATTTGGGCGATGCGTTGGGCAAATATTATGCTGATAAAATGAGCTATCCTGCACAGCCCGCTTCGAGCAACTGTGTAACGCCCTACAACAACGTTTCGGGCTTGGCCGAAGCGCTCGTACCAAAGTACATCAAAAACATTCCCCAGGATTCGCAACAGCCAGCTTGCCAATATAATTATTGGTACTGGTCCGATACGAAAAATTACCTCGTGTTGGTGCACCTGGAAACGATAAGTTCAATCGATTACAACGACCACTGGTGTATCGGGACCTATGGCGGAACCATTCCGGCCGACACCTTCCACTATAGGCACTGCCCGCAAAATTAGGTCGGGTGGCCCCGGCGGTTGGTGCCGCGCGGGCGTCGCGCAATTGGCGCGCCGGTTCTCGCGTTCAACAAACCGCCCGCTGCTTTGTCGCTTGGCGTTGCTCGGCAACCCTAATAGCAATAGGCCGGGACATCGTGAGGAGGCTAACCGATGGCTGAGCGGATCACGCTGATCGTGGTGACCGTCGTGGCGGTGATGTTTGGGATTATTCACGAGGCTCGGACGGACGTTCCCAGCCAGGCCTACAAGCCGATCGCCGGCGAATCGGATGGCGGCAAATCGTGGATCTGGGTGGTGTCCGACAGCGGCAAAGTGTGGACGTGCCTGATCAAGTCCTCCGACATCGGCTCATCCGCGGCGCCCACCTGCGGAGCCGCGGGCAGCCTACACTAGGCTTCGTCTGAACCAGCCGCCCGACAAAGGCAATGCGGCCGACGACGCTCGCGCGGGTCGCTCACGCTGCCGACCTTCGCCGGTGGCGAGATCGTGCGGCCGTCGGCAGCACCTCGCCATAACGGCGGAAATCCAGATCAGGTCGCTCCCAAGGAACCGGGACGGCTTCAGCGCGCGGCTATTAGATTTTGACGACAAGGTGGCCCAATGCGATAAATCCAGGGCTTGGGGATGCGTCAGTTCAAACTTCGTCGCCGTCAGCTCAGAGCCCTCTATCGGGCAAATCGCGGCCCGCTACGACCGGCGCCGCGATTTCGAGGGTCATGCAGCGACGCAACGCCAGTCCGCCGCACGGCGACGTCGATCGCGCCCCGCTGGCTGAGGCATATTGCCAAGCACGCGAAACTTAGCGAGGAGAGATCATGTCGGGAGGGCAGCAGGCGACGACCGGTCCGGAGCCCTCGGTTTTCGTCGGCAGCAGTACGACCACCGCTTCAGCAAGAGGTTGGGGTACGGAACTGCCGACGCTGACCGGTCTGCGGTTCTGCGCCGCCTTCTCCATCTTGGGAATGCACACAATCGAGTGGTGTGCCGGATTCAATAATACGCGTGTCTTTGGCCTGGTTGCCGGCCTGATCGGCTTGATCGGCATGCCTTTGTTTTTTGTATTAAGCGGCTTTGTCATCCATTACAACTACGGTCGCCACTTTCGACATCAGCCTTTTGCCGTGGCAACCCGGAATTTTCTCGCGGCGCGCTTCTCGCGCATCTACCCCCTATTTTTCTTCTTCTGTGTTTTTGGAATCATCAGCGACTTCATGGCGAATTGGCTCGCTGACTATTCGGGTGATTTTTGGAGCTTTGTTGTTTACTCCTTCACATTGACTCAAGGCTGGGTTTATCAGATCGTCGTGAACAACAGATTGCTTCTGGCCAACGGTTTTGGCTTGAGCTGGTCTCTCTCTTGCGAGCTTTTCTTCTACCTCTCCTATCTAATTTTCGTATTCGCGATCATAGCGCTGAAAAAGCCGCGCGACGCGATTATCGCAATAATGATTTACTCATCTCTCGTCATCTTCATGTTGGGCTTCTGCTATCTCCATAGCGACGCCATTGGTGAACTTGCCCGACCTTATCTGCGGCATTTTATCGATAGGAACGAAGACTTCTCGAATTCATTTTACCGATGGCTCTTCTATTATTCTCCGTACGCGAGGGTCTGGGAATTCATATTGGGTTGTTTGACGGCCCAACTGTTCTTGCTGCTTCGCGATCGTCCGGTGTCGGAGACCGAGCAGCAATGGGGAGCGCTCTTGCTCCACGTCGCCATCTTCTTCCTGATCCTTTACGACATCCGCTATGTCTTGAACGTCAATGACAGCCTGGGTCAGGTAATCAGCTTCTTTTCGCTGAATTTCGGCTGCGCCGTGCCGCTGGCGGTGGTCATTTTCTGTTCGGCCCGCTACAAGTCGCCGATCACGACCCTGTTGTCGCAGTCGTGGATCGTGTGGCTCGGCGAGATCAGCTATTCGATTTACGCCGTCCACACGTGGACAGTGCGACCGTTCATCCGTCCGGTCACCACCTTTTCTTGGCCGCTCGGCGTCGACGCCGTGTTGCGGATCGGCTTTGCGATCGCCTTCACGATCATTGTGTCGACCGCGACATACTCGATCATCGAGGTTCCTTGCCGCAAGTATTTCAGAAACAAGCTGATGCGTTCGCCGTCCGCCGCTCGCGCCCCTCTGCCAGCCGCCGTCGAAAAGGAAGCGTAGTCCACTCCCGACGGCTCCAGGGGGAGCGGAGCGCAGGTAGCGCCGAGGGTGTTCAGCGGCGGCACTTCGCAGCCTTTGATCCAGGTAAATTGTTGCGGTCGGCAGATCCGAGCCGGAGGGGTGGATGAACATTATCAACGGGCTGCGGGGGTGGCGACGCGACATAAAGCAGCTGCTTCATACGTCCCGAAACCTTACCGCAGCGGTCTATCAGCAGAGCGATCTGCTCGATCGAAAGTTGGAGCGGATTATCGACGGCCAAGACAGTCTTGCCAGCCTCGTCAATGGGCGACTTCCCACCGGCACCGACACGGACGACGGCCTGCGGCAGCTTCCTCCGTCGCCCGAAAATCGCGCCCCGCTGATCGCCGACCGGACACACAACCCTTACCATCCGGATTATCAGCCGGGTTCGGTGCGCAACTACCCGGGCGCCTTGTTCAACGGTAATGCCCACTGCACGAACCCGGCCTTCGTCGCCTTAACTGAGCGACTCAGCGCGGAGGAGCTTTTATCCGGCGTCTGGGACAGGCCATTGGCCGAGGCCTTGATCGAGGTGTCATCGGTCGATGGCGCCGTCGAGGTGTTCGAGAGACTGGCATTTCTCGAAAACGCGATGACTAGTCTGGGGGCTGGCCTCGACGGACAGGCTTGCGCCCAATGCCTGAGGCTGGATCGGATGCTGTTTCTGTACTGGCTGGTGCGCCGAACGAAACCGCGCACGATTGTGCAATACGGCGCCTACAACGGCTTATCGACATCATTTTTGATGCTGGCGTTGGCAAAAAACGGCGGCGATGGAAGCTTGAGCGTGATTGATCCGCCATCGCGATGTCAAACGCGGATGCACGGCCCGCTTGCCTGTTGCGCATTGATCCCCGAAGGCAAGACAACCGCCTGGATGCTCCCCGAAGCTCACCTCGGTCGACTGACGGTTCGGGAAGGTGATGTCACTCAATTGCCTGACATCATCGACCAGTTCGATACGATCGATGTCTTCTGTTACGGTGCAGATCCCATCCATCAACACGCCCTGGTCGCGTTCCAGGCCGCCTACCGCAAGATCGCGGCCGATGGGCTGGTGCTCGCCGAGCACGTTCCCTGGCATACTGCCGTTTGGGATTTCGCCGACGGTCTGGGGGCGCCGTCATACAATTTCAAAGGCCAGATCGGCGTCGCGTTCCTTTAGGCCTTCGAGCGTTCCCTGCGCACTTTTTCCAAGGTCTCGGGATCAAACACCGTCCAATATCGCTGCTTCAGCAATTTGTTATCGGTTTGCACCCCGGTGTCCACATCCAATGGCGCGACGAACGGAATATCCAGCGTCTTCTGAAGAATCACTGTAAAGCCGCAATCGGTACTGGAAAAGCGTAACTTTTCCTCCACGGCTTCAGGAT
>Ga0126381_100003511_pt1 | contig 17009 bp, 9 predicted proteins | sample PanSoiMetPlot_28_FD_96465 | JGI IMG/M metagenome (GOLD analysis project Ga0126381, IMG submission 96465) | Tropical forest soil microbial communities from Panama - MetaG Plot_28 | ecosystem: Environmental > Terrestrial > Soil > Tropical forest > Bulk soil | place: Panama | collected 2016-02-17 | reverse complement strand
TGCACGTGCCAGGCTCATGGCGTCCTGTATCGTATTCACGCTTTCATCAGCCATGATAGGCACGTTCACCTGGCTTCGCACGTCCGCCATCCAACTGGGGTCGACTGGGGCCACGGGTTGTTCGGCGAAGTAAATGCCGAATTCGTACATTCGACGGATAGTCTGCACAGCAACTCGGGGTGACCACCCTCCATTCGCATCGACACCCAACCGAACTTCTGTTCCAATCGCCTCGCGGATGGCCCGAACTCTTGCGACATCTTTATCTGGCTCGATACCGACTTTGACCTTCATCGTTCTAAAGCCTTGCTCCACCGCCCAACTCGCCAGTTCAGCCGCCTTTGAGGGTTCAAGGCCCGATACGGAAAACTTGGTGGGCACAAAGTCTCGCACCGGCCCTCCCCACAAACGATACAAGGGCATTCCGGCGGCTTTGCCTAAGATGTCCCAAAGGGCCATCTCTACTCCTGCTTTGGTGAAGGGATTGGCCGTCAGTTGTTGTCGGCACTTAGCCGAGAGGCGAGCAATCTGCAAGGGATTCTCATCCTGGAGCGTCGGAGCCAGATAGTCACGGATGAAGTGCGCGGCCGTAACTTGGTCCTCACCGCTCCAAATAGGAGTGCCGGAAACTTCCCCCAGGCCGACAATGCCTTCGTCCGTATGGACTTTGACTATGAGAAATGGCGAAACAGTGTGAGCGCCCAAAGACCCTCGAATAGCACGCTCACGATTGATCGGAATGCTTACCGGAATGGTTTCAATACGCGCGATTTTCAAGACGATTAAGTAGTGAATTTGCCATGAATCTAAGCTTGTAACTTTCGGAGAACTCAGAAGACTGCTTTCAGGGCGATCTGCATGATTCTGGGGTCTCCGGCCGAGAAGATTTGCCCGGTCGACCCCTGGTTAATCGTCGTATTGGGATCGTGGAGGTTTACATTGTTAAACGCATTGAAGGCCTCCCAACGAAACTGGATATACCGGTTTTCCTGAAAGTAGAACTTCTTCATCAGCGCGAGATTAGCCACTTTCGATCCCGGGCCAGTCATAATTCCGATACCGGCGTTCCCAAACTGAAAATTCGGTGGCGCAACAAAGGCGTTCGGATTAAACCAGAGGTTGGCACTTTGATTCGAAATGTTCGGATCGCCAATCAGATTGGGCCGGGTGCCCCAGCCGTTCCCCAAGGTAGCGCCGGGAACACCAAATGTGAGCGGATCACCAGAGGAATAAAGATAAATACCCGAAAGCTCCCAACCTCCAATCAACGCGTTGGTCAGCCTATTCCAGTTCCCACCGATGGCGTGGCCCCTTCCAATCGGGATATCCCAGATGACATTAGCCGACAGGATGTTGGCGTGATTGAATGGAGACAGTCCGCGATTGTAACCCTCGGGCGCGAACGGCGTTGGAATTGTATAAACACTGTCCGCGCCATTTTCCGACATATTCTTCGAGAAGGCATAGGAAAACAGGAAATGAAACCCCTCTGAAAATCTGCGCTCTGCTTTAAATTGAGCCGAGTGGTACCACGAATGGCCAATATTGTTATACAAATCGATCGATCCAAAGGCAGGGTAGGGCTTCGCTGCCTGGAGGTCGGAGTAAGAGCCGGCTGGTACTTCGTTCAAAGAGCTCTGAGCGATCAAATCATCGCTCGAACTGCCTACGTATGATCCTGTTACTGCAATCTTATAAGGCAGGGTTTTTTGAATCGAGACATTCCACTCGTGATCTATCATCGGTTTGACGTTATAAGCGGCTGCGCCGACTGACGGAGCAACGAAGGAGGTCGGATTGGCAGGCCACGCCGTCTCCCACCGTTGGAGTTGAGATGGACTCCAGGTCTGAGATTCATAAGTCCAATAGGGTGGCGCGATAATTTGAGACGCGGTGATGTTGCCACGGTAGCTGCTGGCGAAAGTCCCATATGCTGCCCGGACGACCAGATCTCCCCTTTTTTGAGGCCGCCAGGCGATGCCCAGCCTTGGAGAAACATAACTCGATGGGACAAACAGTCCGCCCGGAACTCCTACCTTTGAGGCCGGCACCCAAAGCCCTTGAGTCGCCTGGGCCAGATACGGCGCAACGGGTTGGGAGGTCAAATCCACCTGGCCGTCATTGTTTAACCCCGCAATCGCCTGACCTGTACTCGGATCGAATGTGCCTCCGGCTCCTCGGATAAGCGATTTCGCAAACCAGTGATCCCAACGAATGCCCAGTTCGGCTGTAAGTTGGGAGCTGATTTTCCAGGAATCATCCACGAAAAGCGCGCCATATGGACTCGACTTCATGCCAAACGTGTGAATCGGGTAGTTCCGGTCGCTGTCCGAAATGTAGCCAAGCAGATAATCGGCAAACCCGTCACCACTGTACTGGCCGTTGAAATCAAAAACACCTTTAGAACAGCACGATCCATGGGCCGCGAGCAGATACAGATGAAGGTACTGGTAGCCAGCTACGATGGTGTGCTTTCCCCAAACCTTACTGATGCTGGCGGTGCCGCTGATGCTCTGAGACTTGAACGTCGACGGAGTGCCCCAACCAACTCTCGACGAAATCCCTGCATATCCAGCAAAGGAAAGCACGTCCGGAAGTCCGATCCATTGCTCCCGGCCTGCTGTCGGAAAGCCCTGGATTCCTGCCTCCTCCGTGAGGTTTTCCTGACCGATTTCGGTACAAGGACCGGTTTGGTTGCAGGTCGGCTCAGTTGTATTTACGGTATTCACAGTGCCAATGCTTAGGTTGAGTAGAGTGCTGGGATTGATTGTGTAGTCGTAGTTCAAGCCGGTGCTGTACGAATGCGTATCTTCGCTACCGGTAATACTGGGGCGATAGCCGACGATGTTCTGAGGCGTGTCGAGATGGAGTATCCGCCAGTAGATTCGCTGATTCTGGGTGATTTGGTGATCTATTCTTCCGTTGAATTCATCGTTGTTTAAAAAGGTGGGTGCGAGGGCATTGTAGATGTTACCTGGCGAATTAGGTAATAGAATCCAAGGGAAGAAAAATTTTGATGCCGCAGAGATTTGGGATTGGGGGATCTGGTTACCAGGAAATGGCTTGCCCGTGGTGGGGTCCGTGATGTTGGCTATACCCGCGAAGTTTCCTTGCAGCATTTGCGGGGATATCGTGTACGTGTTGATGATTTGCGACTGACTAATCCGGGTACCTTCGTAGCCACCGAAAAAGAAGGTTCTATTTTTCCCGTTGTACACCTTCGGGATGAGCACGGGTCCACCGCCCACAAGGCCGAATTGGTTTTGAGTCAGCTTGGGGGCGCTCTGCGCGAAGGTATTCCGCGCGTCGAGAGCGTTGTTCCTCAAAAATTCCCACAGCGTGACATGAAATTCGTTGGTGCCGGATTTAGTGACCATATTCACCTGCACCGGATTGCGACCATTTTCCGCGCTGAAATTCGATGTAGACACCCTGAACTCGGCGATGGTGTCCGGATTGGGAGTTGCCGTTGACCCTTCGTCGCAGACAGCGTTGGAAGCCACGCCGTCAACGTGGAATTCGGTTTGGTCATCCCGGTGGCCCAGTCCCTGCACACTCGACGTATTGCCGTCGGCGCAAGAAGTCGAGAATGACCGGCCCCCATATCGGACGCCCGGCACTAGCTCCGTGAGTTCTATGACGTCGCGGCCATTCAAGGGAAGTTCCTGAATGGTCTTGGCCTCGACGATGCCTCCGGTATCAGCCTTTTCGGTCTGGAGAAGATCGGTGGTTGCTTCCACCGTTATCTTCTCGTTGACATCGCCTACCTGCAAAACCGGGGTGATCCTCTTGCGTTCGCCGATGGTTAAATCCGTTCTCTCGAGGGTCCAGGTCTTGAATCCAGGCGACGTCACGGACAGCGAGTAATTACCTTGGGGGAGCGCGCTAATCTCAAAACTCCCGTCATTCCGGCTGGTCTCCACCTTCTGGATACCGGTGTTCAGGTTGATGACGGTTACGGTCGCGCCGGCGATCATACCGCCATTAGGATCCGTCACGACGCCGAGAATTGCTCCGTCAATCCCGGTTTGTGCCAGCGCGCTAGGAAGCGACATCACCGACAGCACAACCGCGAAACAAGAAAGTCCTCTCATTACTCGCCCCTTTCCGGCTGCGCTGCCCAAATACTGAGGGTGCGTTCACACCAACACTTCACCCTTTAGGCACCCAGTAACGATGTAATAGAAGCATTATGTAATCCAAGCCGCTGCCTGTGTCAAGGCGCTTTATGACTCTCGTCCATTGGCCTGAACGAAACCGCCGCCTCGCGCGGCTCAAATACTAATCCGTTTGCTAACGTGTATCGATACCGGTGTCAATCGGTACGCCTGGGAATATGGAGGGTCTTAGAAAAGGTGGTTTCTCGTGAAATAAACGATTAACTCTCCACGAAGAATGATTCCGAATTTACTCATTAGGAAGGTTTGCAAATGCTGCCGCTAGAACTTGTTGGTCAATTCGGGCAGGATGGGTTTTGTGCTGTCCCAACCTTCCTGACGAGTGAGCAACTTGATTCTCTCTTGACCCGGATTCGATCCGTGTGTGCCGGCTCGACGCTTGCGCATCATGATGCGAGTCGCTTGGAAATGGAACCGAAACAGACCGCCGATGGAGACCAGGTGCGACGGATTTACGAGCCGTGTACCTACTACCCGGAATTCCGGACGCTATCGGAAAGCGGCAGCCTGCTTGAATGCGTGGCGCAGTTGTTGGGCGAGAATCTACTTTTTCACTACAGCAAGATCAACATGAAACCGCCATCCATCGGCTCCGTTGTAGAGTGGCACCAGGATCTTGCCTATTACCCGCTCACCAACTCCGATTCGCTGGCGGTGTTGTTCTACCTCGACGATGCCGACCAGATGAATGGGTGCTTGCAAGCACTCCCGGCAGTCCATCGAAACGGCATTCTAAACCATAGCTGGGAGGGTTATTTTCGCGGCCAGATCACTGAGCCGCTGGATGCATCACAAGCCGTAGCGATCGCCGGCTGTGCTGGGACGGCCATCTTTCTCCACGGGATGACTCCGCACGCCTCAGCGCCAAACACATCCAGTCGTGCGCGGCGGACGTTGATCTTGAGTTATCGCGCAGCGGACGCTTACCCGGTCTACATAGGCGAAACAACGATTCATGCAGAGAGCCACGTGCGCCTGGTCCGCGGTCAGCAACTTCCGTACGCTCGGTTTAGCCCGCAGGAAATGCCGATTCCCAGATACCGGGGCGTGCCCAAGTCTCTTTACGACTTGCAGGAACGTTTCAACAAGGAGCGGAACTAGGCGGTTTCTCTCTCTAGCGCTGCGCGATGGTCAGCCGTGAATCGCATCGCCGCCACAAACAGAAGAACAACTGCGCAGCCGCAGGATCCAATGGCCTGCCACTTCATTAGAGCCGCCATACCTAAGGAGGCTTTCCAGAAGCCGGCAGCCAGAATCCCAGCCCCGCCGGCCAGGCCTCCGATGAGATTCAGAATTCCCGCAGCCAGTCCGTACTCTTGTTTCGAGATGACGTCATACGCAGTGGCAAAGACATTGGCGACGAAAACCCCGGCAAAGAAACCAAAGGCGGCCGTCGACAACTTGGTCATAGCGAGCGATCCACCTGCAAGGCTCAGAAATGCGAACGGTGCGGCCCCGATGAGACTGGCTCCGGCAATTAGAAAGCGCCCTGAGCGGATGCGTTTCACCAACCAGTCAGCCAGCATGCCGCCCGCAAGAACGCCAGCGATGCAACTTATCTGAAGGAAAACGGTTGCCGCAATACTGCTATCGGTCATCGAGAGATGATAGCGGTCGTAAATAAAACTCGGAAGCCAAGCATAAAGCATCCAAAGCATCGTGCAGAAAGCGAGGAAGGCCAGGGCAAGCGTCCAGTAGCACGCAGTTCTCAAGATCACTTTTGGCACAGCCTTTGAAGACCCGTCGGCGGCCGGCAGCTGCGGCACTCGGTGGAATACTTTCCGTAGCGCGATGCTATACGCAACGCCGGTGACAGCCAGTATCGTGAAGCCGGTACGCCAACCAATGTGGTCAGCTGTCCAACCGCCATACCAGCCGCCTGCTACGATACCGGCAAATTGCGCTGAACTATGAATGGCCAGCGCCTTCGAGCGAGTTGCTCCGGAGTGAAGGACCGCGATAGTGGTCAACGCTGCCGGCATGTAGAGAGATTCCGTAAGTCCCATGACGGCCCGCCAGAACAAAAACACCGGCGCAGACGTGCTAAGCCCTGTACCGAGCGTCGCGATGCTCCATAAAACGAGGCTAGAGACAATTAACCGGTCTCGTCGCGTCAGGTCCGCTAAACGTCCGCTGAAAGGCGTGCAGACCGAATAGACCCAGATAAACGTGGTCCCGACCAATCCTAGTTGTCTCTCGGAGAAGCCGAGGTCTGTGCGAAGTACCGGAAAAATCGAAAACACAACCTGGCGGTCCACATAGTTCAGAAAAAATGCGAACCAGAGAAATCCTACGGTAGTCCACGCGAACCACGGCAGGCCCTCGCCAGAATTTGAGGGATGCCTTGCTCGGGTGGCTGGTGAAGCCATCGCTCAATTCTACGAGTAACTCTGGGTTCGTTGTATCCGTCGCCTTACATAAAGCCTTCTTAGCTTTCGTGCCATATGTGTGACTTTGTGGCTGGCACTATTTCAAAGAGGCTTGAAGTGTATACTCCATCTACCGGTCGACATTCTACATCACCTCGAGTTATAGGAACTTCATGAATAGACTGAAAGAGAAAATCGCTGTTGTTACTGGTGGCGCAAACGGAATCGGCAGAGCTATCAGCGAGCTGTTTGCCGAGGAAGGCGCCTGGGTTCTAATTTCGGATATAGAAGATGAACCTGGCAATACTACCGTCCAAAACATTCGCCAGATGGGCGGATTAGCTGAGTTCTACCATGCGGATGTGTCCTCAACGTCTGATGTCACGCGTGCTGTCGAAATTGCGGCGGCAAAGACGGGCAGAATCGATATTCTTTGCAACAACGCGGCATACATGGGGCCCGGCTTTCACGACATTCTGGGTTCAACAGAGGATGAATGGACCAAGTGCATCAACATCACACTTCTAGGGACTCACCATTTCACCAAGGCGACGCTTCCCTACATGATTGAGCAAAAAAAAGGGTCTATCGTGAACGTGGTTTCGATTCAGGCGTTAGCTGGGATGATGACCTCGGTTGCCTACACGGCGACGAAGGCAGCACTTCTGGGTTACACGCTAAGCGCTGCTTACGATTACGGCCCACAGAACGTACGGGTTAACTCGCTGTGTCCCGGTCCTATTCAGACTCGAATATCGCCCAAACCCAATGACCCGCATTACAAGTGGCAGAGCGACAACACTGTGTTAGGCCGCGTCGGCTATCCCCGAGAAGTGGCCTATGCGGCCCTCTTTCTTGCGTCAGACGAGGCTTCTTACGTTACCGGAGTGACCTTGCCGGTAGATGGGGGATGGACCTCGAAGTAGCGCCATTCCAGACCGTACTGACGTAAAACATGGTCACGATACCGCATGCTTGCCCAACGATGCTTCAACGTCACGAACAGTATGACTGAGGCACTCAGAAATTTTCTGCACTCGTTTGATGTCCGGTATGTCTTGGGCCCATTCCTTCAGATCCGCCAGGATTGATCTTAGATCTTTGCGATATTGGATCCTTTCTTCAACGGTGAGTTGTTTGGTTATGTACACAGGCGGACCAGGATGGTCCTCTACCAAAGGCTCAATCGAAATCGTCCCGCTACGAAGAGAGGGCTGGTAACGCAGGTACGCATCTTCAGCTCGAATGAAGATTTCGGCCAGGGCGTCCGTCGCCGATCGTCGCGACGGGCGGTATAGCTCTTCGATCGAAGCGGCCAGGTGTTTTTGCCAAGGAATCGCAGGATTGCTGAGCATCTTCCCGGCCATCCAGAACGAGATTTCGTCGCCGGGGTTCTCAAGGATGTGGAAGAAGTACTCGCACGCCCTGCCGCCTTCCGCGTACAGCTTCGCGATGTGTTCGCTGCCACGCCGCACGGTTGGCAAGAACCAGCCGTTTCGCACCAGGTGCTGTGGCGGTTCTACCTGCGGGCCACCGAGGGTGCCGAAACTGCAGACGAGCTCGCGAGTTAATCTTTCTCGCCAGGAGGATCCAACACTTCCGGCCGAATCTCTCACGTCGATCAAATAGTCGATATGCCGGCTCAGGTCAACAAGTGCCGGTAGACTTGCCGCCTCATCCAAACGCATTCCCCATCCGCTGACACCAATGGTTTTGCCCGGCCAGCGCGCACGTATGTATTCACTGACGTGAATATCAAGGCGAGCATGATATTCGCTATCTGACCAGCGCTGGCATTGACTGCATTTGCAACGGCCCTGGTCCGCGGATTGTAGGCTCGCCCCGTCAACTGGGAATCTCGTCATCGCGAAATCGATGACTTTCCGCATCCACTCCCACGATTGCGGCTGGCTGGCGCACATGGCCTGGGGATTTCCACGGCTCAATTCCGGATTCGCCCGAATTATCTCTTCAAACCCCCAGCTATAGACGCCAAGGCCGGTATACACGCGTATGCCGTGCTCATGCGCGGCGTCAATGAGCTTGCCTACCAATACGCCACGGTCTCCCGGAACGGCACTGGCAATATCCAAAGGCCAGCTACGCGACACATAAAAACCCCAAATGACGATCTCGCTATATCCGAGCCGCTTCATCGCTGCGAATGTCCGCCCGTAATCCTCAAGCAAGGCGGCGTCAAGTCGCATAGAAGGCCACGGCGCGTGGACATCGGGCCGTGAATCCAGGTCGGTGATCCACCCAAGGTACGCTCGATGACGAAAGCCAGCAGTGTCAGCAGAGTCAGCAGCAGCTAAGCCATAAGGCACGGCCAGCGAAGCAGCCTTGAAAATGTCTCGTCGAGTAATCGATGAACGTACGTCGTGCGAGATCACCCTGCCGTTCAGTTCTTCGGGCGTTACAATACCCCGTACTTCTCGTACACGTCCCGCAGATAAGCACCTTTGAGCAATTCATCGCGCGTATGATTTTCGCGAGTGACTTTATCGGTTGCGAGACGGATGGCATCGGGCACAACTTCCACAGGAATTACGATTACGCCGTCGTAGTCGGCGAACACCAGGTCTCCAGGCGATACCAGCACACCGCCACAGTCCACACGCACGTTGCAGTCGATCACGATGCCCCGCCCACGCGAATCGACAGGCTTAATACCCGAGGCGAACACAGGAAATCCCAAGTCTTCAATCTTTTTGACATCCCGCACCAAACCATCGACTACTGCACCGCGTGCCCCGCGCGCCCGCGCAGCAGTTGAGAGCAACTCGCCCCATGGGGCATTCCGTTTGGAGCTCGCTGTCGATATCACAACAACTTCACCCATGAGGATGCTGTCCACGGCTTCGATTTCCGTCGCGTAAGGATCAGCTGGAACATGGTACAAGTCAACACAAGAAATCGTGCGTGCCCATCCGGCAAAACGGCATTCTGGAAATAATGGGCGGACATACTCATTCATAGCTTGGTTGTTGTAACCAAGTTCATCGAGTGAATCGGCGACGACGGCCGTATACAAGTTCGCTTCGATATGCTTGAACAATTCGATATCGTCGCGCGTGGCGGCCGATCTACTTGGACGGTTTTGGCCGGCAGGCATGCACATAGAGTACTGGAAAGGTGGCTATCAGACAACACGGACCCTGGTTTCTGTCCAAGTATCTGGACGATTTGTCTGCATCAAATGCATCTTACGGATCGTTTGGCTTGACCAGCTTAGTTCGCCTGCATACCATTGTTCGTGCCTTTGTGACCACCGCCAATGAAAGATGTGATTCCGCAAACTGAAAGCGCAACTACTTAGTACCCGAGATCAACGCATGGCCGTGGTTCCGTTCGTTACAAATGTCTTTCATCGACTGGCTGATCGTAGCGCTCTACTGCACCGTATTGATTTTCGTAGCCTGGGTCTTTCACCACCGGGCGGCCCGTAGTATCGACTCTTACTTCGTCGCCGACCGTAAGCTTCCGTGGTGGGTCATCGGACTATCCGATACGGCAGCTTACACAGGAGGAGGCCAGGCATTCCTTATGGTGTTCTTCCTCGGCGGCTTCGGCGGGTTTTGGCTCATGGGCTGGGTCACTTGGGTCATCTGGATTCCGCTCGTTGCCGTCATATGGGCGAAGATGTGGCGTCGCCTGGGAGTTGTCACCACCGGAGAGTTCATAGAACGCCGTTATGGGGGTCGGGTAGCGCGATTATTTCGCAACGTGTTCGCGATCTACGCTTGCACGGCGTGGGGCCTTCCGGCGCTGGCATATGCGGCAGCGTGGATGGCGGTCTCGCTCGGGCAGGTGCTCGGATGGCCGGGAGGACGCGTGCTGATTGTGTTTGGAGGCGTTACTCTTGCCTATACCATGCTTTCAGGACTGTTGGGGGTTGCTTACAACGATGCCCTACAGTTTCTATTGGTGATAGCCGGCAACGGCATCCTCGGACTTATATTGCTCGCCAGGTCCGGCGGTTTGCAGAATACATTGGAACATATCCTCACTACGCGCGGGCACGAGTTCCTTAGCCCTTGGCCGGTGGCTGGAAACATGGGTTCCATTTCGGTATTCGCATTGTGCCTTCAAGGTCTGTTCTTTGCCGGCTCACCATATGCAGGCGAAGGGTGGACTGCGCAGCGCTATATGGCCGCGAAGAACGAATTCCACGCTGTGATCGGCCAGGTACTCAATGGAGTGCTTGCACTAGTGGTTCGGTTGATTCCTTTTATACTGATCGGGCTCGCTGCAGCAGCACTCTACCCCCGTTCTGCATTCCCCGTGCCGGCCGAACTGTGGGCAGAACTCGTCAGGACGTACGCGCCGGCCGGGCTACTGGGTCTTCTATTTGTGGCCTCGGTGGCGGGATACATGGGCGCGATCTCGGCATTCATAAATTGGGCTGCCGGGTACCTGGTAAACGATCTTTATCGTCTTAGTCTGCGGCCTAGAGCTTCGGCCCGTGAGTATCTCCTCGTAAGTAGAATGTGTTCGGCATTAATGCTTCTTCTTGGGGTAGCGTGGGCCTGGAACATTAATCCCAAACAACTCGACCGTTGGGTGCTCTTCATTAACTCGGCACTAGTGGTGTTTCCACTTCCGTTGGCATGGCTCAAATGGTTTTGGTGGCGCACCAATGTGTTTGGAGAAATGATTGGTATTCTCGGGGCATTCCCCGTCGGTTATACCGTCTGGTTCGGGTCAGATGCGATATTCCCGAGCGGCTTACGGAACTGGGTTCAACGCACTGTGGGCATAAGCCTGGACGGTATCGTGCCCGCATTCGGCGACCTCGGCCGATTTCCCTTTTGGGCAGGATTTGGCATAATTTTTGGTCTTGGTTGGATCGCGATACTCCTCGCGACACTTTTGACGCGGCCCGAATCGATGATCGTTTTGCGAAAGTTTTATCGCGATGTCCGTCCGATAGGATTTTGGGGTCCTGTGGAAGCCGAGCTTCCGTCAGAGGAACGGGAGTCAATTAAGCACCACGCTCGCCGGGAACTAACTGCATGCGGCTGGGGTGTGCTGTTTTACTTCTTCCTGGTCCTGTCCCTCTTCGCCCTGTTGGGAGGACACTTTGCGCTGGGGATCCTCGCCGGGCTTCTTGCCTTAACGACGGGCGTCATGTTCATTCGCCTGTTAACCCGGCCACGGCGAACTAGTAGGACATAGCTCAACAACCGAGCGTTCACGGTACTGAACGCTTAGTTGCATGCCGGCGACTATCACCCTTATGATTGCAGTTCACCTATGAAAGGTCGCCTTGGCGCATTCTTTCTCCTGGTCTCGCTGGCAACCGCTTCAACACCGAGAAGCTGGCTCCCGGAACCGAAAATACTTTCCAACGCGGTTAGCGATGGCAATCCCGAAAGCTATGAATTGCTGTGCACAGGCGCTCAGGCTGATCCTTGCGATATCGGGTTGGAATGGGGATCGCCACAGTCAATCGGCACGTTTATTATTGATTACGCGACACTGAGTGGGCGCGCTTATGAGCCTTCTGCGGCGGGTCAGCGTCTGGAATTTTGGACCGGCGCCACTTGGCGTTCGGTTCCGGCAAGCATCGAGATCGACTACCGGAAGCAAGCGGAATTCGCTCTTCTCCAAGGCGGCGGGACCGCACGCTGGACCTATCGATTCCAGCCCGTCCGCACAACCCGGTTAAGAGTGCTTCTCACGCAACCGGCAAATCTCGACCCAGGACATCGCTGCTACGCAGTACGAGAGTTACGGGCCACGGCTGACTTAAACCCTCCCGCTACAGCGAGCTTTCGGGTATTGGGAGCGTTACCCTCTATGCCAGCTTGGCTCGAACCCGGAGCAAACCTGGCCGTTCCGGAGGCAGGTGCTCAAATCTCGCTCGGAAGGAAAACAGAAATCAAGTGGCCTCGCCGCCTTCTGATCAACCAAATTGACGTAGAGGCTACTGCGTCGCCAGCGATTGAGTGGTGGGACGGAAACGAATGGCGGGACGTCGAGCCCCTGCCCACCTCCAACCCTGGCGAATCGCGCTTCCTTCCGGTCTCAACAGAGCGTCTTCGCGTCATTTCCATGGAACCAGTGGGCCGTGTTGAGGCACGCCTCGACGCCAGCGCCGAGCGCTATTTCCACGAGGTAGATGAATCACGAATCGACCTCCTGGGCAGCCGCTTCCGTGAAATGCCGCACCCCGATCTCGCTGCTGCCAAAAGCCTGCTTCTGCCGCTCGACTTTGCGAAAGCTGCGATTGGCAGACCTGCCGATAAGGAGGAAACAATCGTTCTGTGGAACGGAACCTTCCTTATGGCAGAACCTGCAGCGGCAGGAGGGAAAGTCTACGACCGATGGTTCGCTCCGGCGGCCGGTCTCACCAAGCAGCTTATCGGAACAGATTGGACGCACACCCAGTCCCGTTACCTGGACGGCTACCTGCCATCTACCATCACTACGTATTGTCAGGAGAATTTCACCTTCGAGCAGACGCTCTACGTTACTGCGCCGGGTTCGCCACTTTACGGCACTGTAGCCGAAATCGTCGTTACCAACCATTCAAACGTTGGAGGCCAAACCGCCCTCACTCTTGCGATGGGGCGTCGTGCAAATCAGCGCAGCCCAGGGACACAAACCAGCCCATTCTACTTTTATCCTCAAGTGACCGGTTACCAGCTGGATGCCAGCAGGCACGCTGTAGTTTCAACGGCTGGCGACATCATCCTCTACGCGGAGACCGAAGGACTCTGGGAAGGAACGCCACGCGAGAATCATCTACGTTATTCGTTGTCGCTAGCACCGAATCAGTCCCAAACCCTGCGATTCTTCGTACCCTCGGTGGAGAAAGGCCTTTACGCTGTTGAGTCATTCCGCAACTATCCCTGGCAAAAATCGCTCAACGATTTTCGCTCCTGGTGGCAAGACAAACTCACGTCGGGAATGCAGCTCGACTTGCCCGAGCCCGAGCTTAACGCCACCTACAAGAACCTCCTCGCGCAGGCGCTTATCATTACTCTCGACGACTCGCTCGTTCGCTATGGGGCCTATTTTTACGAGTCTTATTTCGGCATCGAGGAGGGCTGGCCAGCGGTAGCGCTCGCGCAATACGGATATCCCGGCGTCGCACAAAGGATTCTATCCCTCATGCTCTCGCCCGAACTGATGGACAAGAAGAACTATCACCATCAGTATCGAAACGGGCTGGAACCCTGGTACGCAACCACGATCTACCGGCTTGCAGAGGACCGTGCATGGCTTGAGCAGATCGCACCCGACCTGCGCGCGGCCGCCGACTGGACTTTGCGTGCCACCGCTACCGCCAAAGGTGACAAGTATTCCGGCATTCTGCCCCGCCACGCCTACGGAGGCGACATTGACACGCCCGCTTATAGCTTTTACGCCAATGCCACTTGCTGGCGTGGCATGAACGATACGGCTCGAGCGTGTCGCACGCTGGGACGGCAAGACGACGCGCGGACCTACCAACAGGCGGCCGATAAGTATCGGGACCGTTTGCGACAGCTGGCCGATCAGCTCGTCGATCGGTCCACCAAGCTTCCGTTTCTTCCGATGTCGTTCGAGATTGGTGCAAGTCACAGTTACCGGGAACGCGAACCACCATATGACTTCTTGGGTATCAATGTTCCGTCCAGTAATACCTGGGTCTACTTGGGCAACTACTGGAATTTGTTCGCGCCGATGTTGCTCGAATTGAAGCTATTCCAGCCAACGGATCCACGTGCCCGATGGATCCCAGATTATATGGATGCCCGCGGAGGAATTCTGGCTGGCCTCGTGCGGTTCACATTGGGCTTGGACCAAATCTACGGCAAAGGCTATTACGAAAGCCTCCTCGAACAGGGCAGGCGTGCCGAATTCCTGACGTCGCTTTACGGCATCTTCGCGCATGGCGCCTCGCAAAACCTGCACAGTTTCCCAGAAGTAGCTGGCATTTTCCCGCTTCGCGTAAATAATGCAGCTATGTGGCGTGAACATCAGCGCAACCTTTGGAATTGGTATTTTCAGTGGGGCTGGGGCTTCGAGGGCTGGCAGAATTGCGAAGGCGAGCCGTTGTCCGCCGGGCCCGGAATGGCACTGCAAATGCTTCGCATGGCGCTCCTTCGGGAGACTATTGAGACTCCGGCTCAAGACTCGCTGCGTCTGCTCGATGGAGCGCCACCGGAGTGGTTTGCGCCTGGAAAGCGTATCGCCGTCCGTAATGCGCCCACCTTCTTTGGCAAGATCTCGTTTGAGACGGAAGCATCAGCGGGGGAAATTCGCGCGCACGTGACGCGTCCGCCCGGCTTTCGCGCGCGGCAGGTCATCCTTCGCTTGCCGCGAATACCTCGTAGCGTCTTAATCAACGGCAAGGATTGGCGCCGCTTCAACGGTGAGGAAGTCACTCTACCGGAAGGAGATTCCATTGAGGTGGTTGCAAGCTTCCAATGAACCTTACGAACAAAAGGCTACTGCAGGGACGCGTCGCCGTGATCACAGGAGCTAGCCGTGGGATAGGCCGTGCGATTGCACTCCGTTATGCGCTCAACGGTGCAGCCGTAGCGGTTACTGCGCGGTCCGCCGGAGACCTCCAATCGTTAGTAGAAGCAATTCAACAAGAGGGTTGCAGAGCGGTCGCAATACCGGCCGATCTTACTGATGTGTCCACACCGCCGATGGTCGTCCATCAGGTCCTCGAGTCGCTCGGAACGATTGACATCCTGGTGAACAACGCCGGTATCGGCAGCAGTGCCGGGCCGAGCCCGATAGTCAGCTTCGATGATTCGCTGTGGAACAAGACGCTGACTCTGAATCTTACCGTGCCTTATTTGTTCACAAAAGCGACGCTTCCTACGTTTCTCGCGAAGAAATGGGGCCGGATCATCAATATTGCTTCGATCAACAGCAAGATCCCCTCGATCCATGCAGCCGCCTATGTTGCCTCCAAGCATGGATTGCTGGGTCTCACCCGTGCTGTTGCACTGGAGGTCGCGCGCGATGGAATTACAGTAAACGCAATCTGTCCGGGTCCCGTCCGAACGCAGATGAACGATCGGCGCGTTGAGTACGATGCTGCCCGGCTGAATTTGCCATTTTCTGAACTGGAGTCACGTCTCACTCCCATCGGTAGAAGGCTGGAGCCGGACGAGATTGCCCCCATGGCGGTCCTCTTAGCCTCCGAAGAATCTGCTGCCATCACCGGTCAGGCCTTTAACGTCTGCGGGGGAATCGCTACGTGAAACTGTTGAGGTCTGTTGATCAAACGAATGAGCAATAGGCTGTACAGAATTCTGGAGCCTTGCTTGGTCATTCTTCCCTGATCATTTAGAATGCCGATGGTGCTTCGACTAATCGGTTCCATCTTGTTACTTGGGCAGCTTTCCTTTTGCGATGACGCTAAACCACTTCGAATCAGTGCATGGTATTGGCTGAATGCGGCCCCAAAGCAAGAGTGGGAGCACGATTTCCAAAAGATGTCCCAACTCGGTTTCACGCATGTAGCCCTATGTTGGGGTTTGGACTCGGCTGCGTGGAGACTCAGGGTAGAGGACACGAAGGACGCGCTTGCCTACTGCCGTCGGGCCGGGTTGGGCGCTTACTTTATCGTCTGGCACCCGGTGCACAATTCACTGACTCGCCGTCCAGAGTTTCAACAAGTGGATTCCGGCGGCCACCTACGCTTTGCGTTCAACACCTTCAACTCAAAGTGGCGCGAATCGCAATGGAAGGAATATTTGCAAACGGTCGCGCGTCTCTATGCGCAAGATCCCGCGTTCGCTGGGTACATCTTCGACGACTCGTTTAGCATCGGTCCGAAGGGAGGGATTGGCGGTTCTGGCGGTCCAGCTTCGGACAGGTTTATTTCCTACAGCGAGGACGACCGCGGCAGATTCGGGAAGACACTGCCGAAACAGCCTTCTGATCCCGATTGGGAAGTGTGGACGCAGGCTCGCGCCGGCTGGTGGGAAGATTGGGCGCGAGATACGAATCACTTCATCCGTGCGGTAGACAAAAATACCTCGCATGAGGTCTACCTGGAAGACGAGCAGCACGTGCTTTCTCAACAGACCCGTAACGCGACGGGCGTCGATTTTGGACGCGTTGCAAGAGCCTTTGACGCCGTGGGAGCGTACACAGAACCTCGGTGGGATGACAAGCCAGGGTCGAGCACAGGCGCCGCCGAACAAACCCGTAGCGTGATCGAAAAAACCCGGGCGGCGGTTGGCCCAGACAAGAAGATTATTTTCACTTTTTGGGTGGGCAATATTCTCGAGTTACGCACTCCCGGGCCCGCAAGATATCCGACTTTCGACCAGATTCAACAAATCTGCGAAGCGGCGCTTCAGTCCGGCATCCGTCATCTGGACATGTATGGCTACCGCATCGGTGACTACAGCGTGACGGACGAAAACTGGCTGCTGAAGCGGCCACCAGCAAAAGGACCGTACCCGCTGACCGATCCATTTCCGGGAAAGTATCTCTACGATCG
>Ga0126381_100003510_pt1 | contig 17019 bp, 16 predicted proteins | sample PanSoiMetPlot_28_FD_96465 | JGI IMG/M metagenome (GOLD analysis project Ga0126381, IMG submission 96465) | Tropical forest soil microbial communities from Panama - MetaG Plot_28 | ecosystem: Environmental > Terrestrial > Soil > Tropical forest > Bulk soil | place: Panama | collected 2016-02-17 | reverse complement strand
CCGCCGTGCATCTCGCCGGCCCCTACAAGATCGACACGCTCGCGATCGAGGCAAAGATCGCCGCCACCACCAAGGTACCGAACGCGCCCTATCGCGGCGCGGGCCGCCCGGAAGCCGCCTTTGCCATGGAGCGCATCGTCGACCTCGTTGCGGGCGAGCTCGGGCTTGAGTCCGCAGACGTGCGCTTGCGCAACATGGTCCGCGCCGACGAAATGCCGTATCGCGTGGGCATTCCCTATCGCGACGGCGAGCCGATCGTCTACGACGGCGGCGATTATCCGCGCGCGCTGCGCCAGGCGCTGGCGGCGCTCGGCGGGCTTGCGGAATTTCGCGAACGCCAGCGCGTAGCGCGCGAGAAGGGCCGCTATCTCGGCCTCGGCATCGGCTGCTACGTCGAAGGCACCGGCGTCGGCCCGTTCGAAAGCGCGACGGTGCGCATCGATCCGTCGGGAAAAATCTTCGTCTCCTCCGGCGCCGCCTCCCAGGGGCAGGGCATGGAGACGATCTTCGCCCAGGTCGTCGCCGATGCCTGGTCGGTCGACCCCGACGATGTCGTGATTTCGCTCGCCGACACGGCCGGAATCGCGATCGCCTTCGGCACCATCGCCAGCCGCGTCACCGTGACCTTGTCGGCGGCCATTCACGGCGCGAGTGAGCGACTGCGCGCGAAGGTTTTCGCCATCGCCGCCAATCTCTTGGAATGCGCGGCGAGCGATCTCGAGTTGCGCAAGAACGGCGTCGGCATTCTCGGCGTGCCGGGCGCCGAGATCTCGCTCGCGGACGTGGCGCGGGCGGCAAAACCCGGCTGGGATCACGCCCGGCCGCCAGGCGTGGATGCCGGACTGGAGGAGACTTTTTACTACGAGCCGCCCACGGTCACCTGGTCTTATGCGGTGCACGCGGCGGTGCTCGAGGTCGACATCGAGCTCGGCCGCGTGACCATTGACAAATATGCCATCGCCCACGATTGCGGCGTGGTGGTCAATCCGATGCTGGTCGAGGGGCAGATCGTCGGCGGCGCCGCGCAAGGCATCGGCGGCGCGCTGCTCGAGGAATTCAACTTCGATCATGACGGCCAGCTGCTCGCCGGCTCGTTGATGGACTACATGATCCCGACCGCCTGCGACATCCCGCACATCGAGCTGATCCACCAACATTCGCCGTCGCCGCTCAATCCGCTCGGCGTCAAAGGCGTCGGTGAAGGCGGACCCATTGCGCCGCCGGCGGTGATTGCCAATGGCGTGTGCGATGCGCTGCGCCCGTTCGGGGTCGAGTTCAACCGGCTGCCCATCACGCCGCAGGGCATCCAGCAGGCGATCGCACCGGCAAGAGACTCGCGCAGATTGTGATGCTGCCCGCGTCGATCTGCTGATCGGGGCAAGCTGGACGGGATGATGGCTGCGACCGGCAGCTCTACCGCCGCACCAGCGTGAAAACGGCGATCGCCGTCGCGATCCCGAACGCCAGCATGAGAAGCAGCATGGGCATTCCGCCTGCCGCGTGCGCCACGACCTGTCCGCCGAGCTGCGCTGCGGCTGCGCCGATCGCCATCTGGATGAAGCCGGTGACACCGGAGGCGTTGCCGGCAACTTGCGGCCGGATGCTGACGGCGCCGGCGACCGAGGTCGGCAGCAACAGACCATTGCCGAAGCCGATGACGATCTGGGGCAGGAAAATCGTGGCCATCTCCCATCCCGGCAGCGCGACATAGACCAGCACGGCGAGCAAGCAGCCAAAAATCGTCAGCGCGATGCCCCACCAGATCAAAATATGGATCGCGAATTGTGCCGTCAGCCGCGACACCGCGAAATTGCCGGCCATGAACCCGATCGAGGGGACGAAGAACCACAAGCCGTACTCGGCTGATGTCCGTCCCAGCATGCCTACGACCACATACGGCGCCGCGCCCACGAAACTGAAGAATGGTGCCGATCCAAGCCCAGCGCAGAGCGCGTAGCCGAAGAACCGTGGGCTTGCGGCGAGCGCCGCGAGATCGTCGCGGAAACGAACTGTCGAACTCGGCGCAAATGACAGGTTACGGGTCTCTGGCAACGCCAGTACCGCCCAGGCGAATACGATGAAACTGAGAATCGCCGTGAAGACGAAAATCGCTTCCCAGCCGAACAGCGTATCAAGAATGCCCCCGATGAGAGGCGCCAGCATCGGCATCAGCACCACGACCGAAGTCACCAGCCCGATCATGGAGGCGGCATGTTCGCGGTCATAGAGATCGCGGATGATCGCCCGTCCGATGGTTTGTCCGGTCGATGCGCCGAGCGATTGCGCGACGCGCGCGGCGACGAGGCTTGCGATGTTCGCGGCGAGGATCGCAGCCGTGCTGGCGATGGTTGCGAGCGCAAGTCCCGCGAGCACGACCGGGCGGCGGCCGAAGCGGTCCGACAGCGGCCCGAATACGAGCTGTGCCGCGGCTAGCCCCATGAGATAAAGCGACACTGCAAGCTGCACGGTGGCGGGATCGGCGGCGAACTTCGTCACAAGCCCTGGGATCGCCGGCACCAGGATATTGAGCGAAAGCGAGCTCATGCCGGCCATCGCGATCAACAGCGCGAGCAGGCGCCAGGGTGTACGCGCCTCATCTTTAGCCCACCCGTTTGGCGCCGGCTCGAGCAATGGATCGATCCGACCGCTTCAGCTTCGCTCGAGCGCACGGCTCGCGGCCGCGAGCCACGTGCGTGTCGCATCGTCAAGGAGCGGCGACAGGGTATCGCAGACCCGGGCGTGATAACCATCGAGCCAGGTGACCTCTTCGGGCGTGAGCATCTCGGATGCGATCAGCCGCCGATCGATCGGCGCGAGTGTAAGCGTCTCGAATGCATTGAGCGGTTTTTCCGCTCCGCCGACCGGTGTGGCGGGAACCACCAGCACTAAATTCTCGATGCGGATCCCATAGGCACCGCTTTTGTAATAGCCAGGCTCGTTCGACAGGATCATACCGGGCTTGAGCGCGGTGGTGCCGAGCTTGGAGATGCGCGCGGGACCTTCGTGTACCGAGAGATAGCTGCCCACGCCATGGCCAGTGCCATGGTCGAAGTCGAGGCCCTGCGTCCACAGGAACTGTCGCGCAAACGAGTCGAGCTGCGCGCCAGTGGTTCCCTCGGGAAAAATTGCGCGCGCGACGGCGATATGGCCCTTGAGCACGCGGGTGAAGCGGTCCCGCATCTCGGCGGTCGGCTTGCCGACAATAACGGTACGGGTGACGTCGGTGGTGCCGTCCTCGTATTGGGCGCCCGAGTCGATCAGAAACAGTTCATCTGGCGCAATGACGCGATTGCTGTGCGTGGTGACGCGGTAGTGCACGATCGCGCCGTCGGGGCCCGCGGCCGCAATGGTGGGAAATGAAATGTCCTTGAGCAGCCCGGTCTCGCGGCGAAAGCTTTCGAGGGCCGCCACCGCATCGATCTCGGTTAGGCTGCCCCCTGGCGCCTCGCGATCAAACCAGGCAAGGAAGCGGGTGACGGCGGCGCCGTCGCGGATGTGCGCCGCGCGCGCGCCGGCGATCTCGACTTCGTTCTTGACCGCCTTCATCAGCGCAATCGGACAGGCGCCTCGTGCCACCTTGCCCCCGTGGCTGGTGACGAGGCGCGCCAGCGCGTCGGCGGCGGTGGCTTGATCGAGGCGCACGGTCGCTTTTCGCCCGCCCAACGTCTCGAGCGCCGGCGCGAACTCCGACGGCTCGCGCACGTCGGCGAGTGCTTCGAGGCGGCTGCGCACCTGCTGCGACAGCTTGCGGCCGTCTATGTAGAGCGAAGGCCGACCTGCTTGCGGCACGATGGCGAAGGCGAGCGGGAGCGGCGTGTGTGCGACGTCGGCGCCACGGATGTTGAATGTCCAGGCGACGGCGTGCGGGTCCGACACGATGAGCGCGTCAGCGCGGAGCTTCGTCAGTTCGGTGCGAATACGGGCAAGCTTTTCGCCTGCGTCTTCGCCGGCGAAGCGCACATCGTGCAACGTGACCGCTCCGATTGGCGGGGCAGGGCGCTCGGCCCAAATGAGGTCGATCAAGTCTGGGTCGATCGCGATCAGCTTCGCGCCGGCGGCGGCACAGGATTTCTCTAGCCGCTCCGCGGCCTCCACCGTGTGCAGCCAGGGATTGTAGCCGAGCCGGTCACCTGCCGCGAGGTTCTCCTCGATCCAGCGATGCGGCGGCATCTCGATCAGGTGCTCGATTGCAAATAGCGAGGTGTCAACCTGCTCGCACGCCTGCAACTTGTAACGCCCATCCACGAAGAGCACGGCGCGTTCCATCAGCACGATGGCGATGCCTGCCGAGCCGGTGAAGCCGGTGAGCCAGGCGAGGCGCTGCTCGCAGGCGGGCACATATTCGTTCTGGTGGCGGTCCGAGCGCGGTACGATGAAGCCGGTCAGGCCGCGCCGCGCGAGCTCGGTGCGCAGTGCCGCCACGCGAGGTGCGCTGGCGCCGCGCTCGGCTCGATTTTCGAACGACTGGAAGTGGGCTTCGAACATGGCCGCAATCTATTGAGCCCGTTGCAGGCCGGCAATGACCCGCCTGCTCGCGCCAAGCCAATGCGTCAGCCTATGCTTCGAGCGTGTCGCATGCTGCGCCTCGCCGCTGGGCGCATGAGGACGAGCGTCGTCCAGCCGTCGAGCCGGATGCGGCGCACGAGCGCGAGGCCGCGCGCGCGATAGCAGGCGAGCGCAGCGTCCGCATCTGCCGTGAGCAGGCCCGAGAGCACCAGGCGGCCGTTGGGCGCGAGGAGCCGCGCCGCCGGCGTCGCGAGCGCTTTGAGCGGCTCGAGCAAGATGTTGGCGAAGATTATTTGGTAAGGACCGCGCGCGCGGAAGGCGGCGTCGCGCAGGCCCGCGGCGTGAAGAACTGCGACCGTCCCGCCGACGCGATTGATGCGCGCGTTGTCGCGCGCGATCGCCACCGCGCGCGGATCGACATCACTGGCCAGCACCGGTCGCTGCAAAGCCTTGGCGGCGGCGATGGCCAGCACGCCGGTGCCGGTGCCGACGTCGAGCGCGACGGCCGACCGCATCCTCTTTCCGTTCGTCCCCGCGGAAGCGGGGACCCAGAGCCCCAGTCTGTGGCCCCTGGACCCCCGCTTGCGCGGGGGCGAACGGGCCCTTTCGTTTCTCTCCTCCTTGATGATCCGATCGAGCGCCAGCAGGCAGCCGCGCGTGGTGCCATGATGGCCGGTGCCAAAGGCAAGGCCTGCATCGATCTCGATGCCAATGCGAATGATTCGCGCGCGCTCGCGGACATGTGCACCATGCACGACGAAACGTCCGGCCTCGACCGGCGCAAGGCCTTCGCGGCTCTTGTCGACCCAATCGGTGGGCGCGAGCGTCTCGAAGCTCAGCGCCTGGGCCACCGCGGTCCCAGCCGCGGATACAATCAAGGCGCGCACGGCGGTCTCATCGGGGCGCTGGCGGAAATGGACGGCCAATGACCAGCGCCCGGACGCATCCTCGAAGACCACGACGGCGATCTCCTCGGCCGTCGGGCTCGTGGCAAGCGCATCGGCGATTCTCTGCACCGTCGCGGCGTCGCCCGAGAGCCGCGCAACCGCGGTTGTGTCGCGCATGCGCGAAGGTTTCGGCATGGGCCTCAGCTCTCCTGTTTCATCCCCGTGATTCACCGCGGAATATCCAGAGGCGGCACCGGCCGATCCAACAAATGGTCAACAGCTTATCCGCCGATTGTCCACAGGCCCGGCGCGTCGCGCCTCAGTGGAAGTGCTTTCGCTGCCTCTCTCTTGCACGCTCGCCTTTCGTTTTGCACAAGGCTGCCCCCAACGCTGCGGCCTCGCGGTATGACCGGGAACGCAGTAGATTCGCCCGCATATCGAACAGGCACGGCCGAATAATGCACCAACCAATAGGCGTGCCCTCCGTCGAAACGCGCGGGTCTTGGATCGTTGCGACTGTGGTGCTCGTGGTCCTGGCGCTGTCCTTCGGCGCGCCGTGGATCACGATTATTGCGCTCAAGATGATTGCTGCCGAGCAAGGCGGCCTGCGCTCCGTTCCGGCGTTCGCGACGGCGCTGGCGTGGCTCGGCTTCGGTACCGGCGGTATTGCCGTGGGCTACGTCGCCGAACGCGTCGGCGTGCGCGCCACCGTGATCACGGGCGCGGTGATGATCTGCATCGGGCTTGCGTTGTCGACCGGCGGCGCGACCTGGCAGCTCTATGTCGGGCAAGGGCTGTTCGTCGGCTTTCTCGGCGTCGGCGGCATGAACGCGCCGTTCTACGTCTATGTCAGCCGCTGGTTCGATCGCCGGCGCGGCTCTGCGCTCGCGCTGATTTCGAGCGGCAGCTATTTCGCCGGCGCGATCTGGCCGCCGATCTTCGAGCGCGCGGTGGCCTACGCGGGCTGGCGGCAGACGATGCTCTATTTCGGGTTGATCGAGGTCGCCGTGGTCGTCCCGCTGGCCGCGATGTTCCTGCGACCGCCGCCGGAGCTGCCGCCGATCGGCGCGCTCGGCGGGACTTCGACGCCCTACACCGTGATGGGCTGGCCGCCCAATCTCGTCTTCGCCGTGATGGCGGCCGCCGGCATCCTCTGCTGTGTTCCGATGGGCATGCCGCAGGCCCATTTGCCCGCATTCTGCAGCGATCTCGGCATCCTCGCTTCGCACGGCGCGGCGATGCTGTCGGTGCTGCTGGGGACGGCCTTCGTCAGCCGACAGTTTTGGGGTTGGATCTCCGATCGCATGGGCGGCCTCAACACCGTACTTGCGGGTTCGACGTGCCAGATCGCCGCGATGTCGGCGTTCATGTTCACGCAGGATGAAATCGGCCTGTTCGCGGTCTCCGCGGCGTTCGGATTGGGCTTTGCAGGCATCATCCCAGCCTACATTCTGGCCATTCGCGAGTTCTTTCCGGCCTCGCAGGCATACTGGCGCATCCCGACATTTCTTTTCTGCAGCGGCAGCGGCATGGCGATCGGAGGGTGGCTCGCGGGCGCGCTTTACGATCACTACGGCACCTATATGCGCCGGCCTTTGCCGCCGGGATTGTCGCCAACGCCATCAATCTGGCGATGATCAGCACGCTGGTGTTCCGTCAAGGATCCCGCTCGGCGCGGTTTGCTTGACCGCAACACGCGCCCGCTTCAATCTGGCGGGCAAAAGTCGCAAGGATGATAGAGGAGCAGCCACCATGACCTTCCGCATTGCAGTGGTGCAACCGATCTGCCATGCGCCGCCTGGCGATGCCGCCAATATTGCCGACGCCGAGCGCGCCATCGCCCGCGCGGCCGAGGAAGGCGCGCAATTTGTCTGCTTCCCGGAAACCTATCCCGGGCCGTGGCGCATGCCGGCGACGTTCGACCCGACCGCGGCCATGGTCGAAGCGGCGGCGAAGCACAAGACGCACGTCGTGTTCGGCACTATCGCGCCGATCGATGCCAAAGCCGCGACCGCCCACAACCTCATCTGCATGGCCTATCCCGACGGCCGCGCGCCGGCGCGCTACCACCGCACGCACCCGAACGGGCCTTGGATCTATACCGGCGGGCCGGCATGGGAATTCCAGTGGGTGCCGGGCGACGAATTCCCAGTGTTCGACACCGCGCACGGCAAAGTGGGGCTCGCCATGTGCAGCGAGGTCTACATGCCCGAGGTTTCGCGCGCGCTCGCGCTGCGCGGCGCCGAGTTGATCTTCATGCCGGCGGGCAAGGACAAGCGCAGGCTGTGGGCGACCTGGCGCACGCTCATTTGGGCGCGCGCGATCGAGAATCTGGCGATCGTGGTTACGACGCAAAACCTGTTCGACCATTCCGAGCGCGGGCTCGCCATGGTCGCCTCGCCGGAGGAAATCTTGTTCGAGAGCACGATCGCCGGCACCGCGGTGGTGGACGTGAATCTCGAACGGCTGCGTTACCTGCGCGCAACGCGCGACCAGGTGGGCTCGTCCGAGACCTGCGCGGCCAAGCAGGGCGTGCTTGGCCCGCAATGGCAACGGCCTGAGCTCTACGATCGCATTTATCCGCGGCCCTTGCGCGAAGCGGCGGAGTAGGACCTCGCGAACGGCACGCCTTCGCACCAGCGTCTTGCCGCACGAGTGTAACAATCGGCGCGGCCCATGGCCCTGACCTCGACGCCGGGAACGTTGATCGTCGCGTCCGCCTATCCCGATCCACCTTTCGATGTCCTCGAGGAGGACTCGGCGAGCGGCTTCGACATCGAGCTGATGCGCGCGATTTGCTCGCAGCTCCGCCTTACTTTGCGGCCGCTGCGGTATTCAGGCGACGACTTCAACGGCATCTTCGATGGCCTCGCCGCCGGCAACTATGACGCCGTCATCTCGGGAACGACGATCACGCCGGAACGCTCTGCCGTCGTGCTGTTTTCGAAGCCTTATCTCGAGTTCAACCAGGGCGTGGCGGTGAATCGCCGGTTGACGCCGAACGTCGCGTCCGGTTGGCGATCTGCGCGGCCTGACCGCCGGTATCCAGTCCGGCAACACGTCCGATTTCGTCGCCAAGCGTCTCTTGGCGGAAGGCGCCATCGCCGGCATCAAGTACTATCCGTATCGTGCCATCGCGACCGCGCTCGACGATCTCGAAGCTGGACGCGTCGGTCTCGTGATCAAACTTTTTCCTGTCATCTCGTGGCTGGTGAAGGATCGCCCGCAATTGGCGGTCGTGCTGCAATTGCCGACCCACGAGCAGCTCGGCATCGCCTTCGCCAAAGAGAATCAGCCACTATGCGAAACGGTCAACGCACGCTCGCGACGTTGCGCGAGAACGGCGAATTTGCGCGCCTGCAAGCACGCTGGTTTCCCCGCCAGGCCAGCCCCGCAAGCGGGGCCAGGGCGCAATAACGACAGGCGCACCAGAAATAAGGGCCGCCCTCACAAGGGCGGCCCTACGCTCACGCCACAACGCACAACAATTCGACACACAAAGCTCGGCTAGCCGCCGTGATCCCGGCGGTGCGGGCGGTCACCTCCCGGCGCGGACGAGCGCTCGTAACTCACGTTCCACGCCACGCCGTCACGCCGCCCGCGGCGGTAGTCGCGCCACCACGCACACGCGTCGCGTGCCAGTGCGACCGGAACGAAGCCGACCGGGGCCAGCACCCCCACGGCCAGAATGACCCAAAGCCAGTCGTAATCCATCGCCACCTCCCGCCGTTTTCCCCGAACGCCATCGACAACGTTTGAGGCGATCAGCCAAACTTCACTCACAAGGCTCGCGTGGATCAGACGCAGGACCAGAAGAGTCGCAACGAGATGAGTCAAGCCCCCGCCAGCCACACGTGACGTCCGGAAATGCGCTGTATTGAAAATCGGTTCCGTGGGCGTGATGGAACCGACTCAAAGCGAGTTAAGCCGTTGAGTGGAATACATTTTCGTATGAGACGCGGCTGGTCTTTCCGCCACCGCAGGGCAGCCATGCGTTTTGGGGGACGCCCAATATGGACCGCGCGGGTATGCCGGCGCCATGCGCTTGCGGCCGCCGTGATCGCCATCGCTTGGTCGCTCGCTGGCGAGCTCGCGCAGGCGGCCTATCCCGAACGGCTGATCACGCTGATCGTGCCGTTTCCCGCCGGCGGGCCGACCGACATCATTGCGCGCATCGTCTCCGTGGGCCTGCAGCGATCGCTCGGCCAATCGGTGATTGTGGACAACCGCGGCGGCGGGGGCGGCAATCCCGGCATGGGAATTGCGGCCCGCGCGGCGCCCGACGGTTACACGCTGCTGCTCACCTCGACCGCCATTGCGGTCAATCCCGCGCTCTACAAGAGCCTGCCTTACGATCCATTGACCGACTTCGCGCCGATCTGCGAACTGGTCAACGCGCCGAACGTGCTGTTCGTGCGCGCCGATTCCGGCATCAGGTCGATCGCCGATCTCGTCGCGCGCGCCAAGGCCGCACCCGGCGCGCTCAACTATTCGAGCCCGGGCGCGGGCACGAAGTCGCATCTCACGGCCGAGCAGCTCAAGCTGCGCGCCGGCATCGATATGGTGCACATCCCATACCGGGGCGCGGTCCCGCGACCATGGCGGTGCTGGAAGGGACCGTCGAGCTTGGGTCGGTCGCGCTCGCGCCGGTCGAGCCGCTAATCAAGGAAGGTAAGTTCACGGCGCTCGCGGTGACCGGAGCGGAGCGTTGGTTTTCGCGGCCGGACGTGCCGACCATGATCGAGTCCGGCTTCCCCGGCTTCGTCTCGGATACGTTCAACGCGCTGTTTGCACCCGCCGGAACTCCGCCCGAGATCATTGCAGTTTTGTCGAGCGCCACCAGGGCGGCGCTGAAGTCGCCCGAAGCGCGCGAGCAGGCGCACCGTGCCGGGTATCAAATCGTCGGCGGGACGCCCGAAGAACTCGCCGCGCGTCTTGCGTCGGAAATTCCGGCGGTCAAAGAATTGGTCGCGCGATTGGGAATCAAGCCGGAGGAGAAATGAGTATGTATCGCTTTGCATCGGCGGCGTTGATCTGCGCAGCCGTCCTCGCGCCGCCTACGCTGCAGGCGCAGGCCTATCCCAGCAAGCCGATCCACTTCATCCTGCCCTACGTTCCCGGCGGCATCATCGACACCGCCGGGCGACACCTCGCGCTGCGGCTGAGCGAAAGTCTCGGACAATCGGTCGTGCCAGAGAACCGTCCGGGCGCGGGCGGCATGGTCGGCGCCGATGTGGTCGCGCGATCGGCTCCGGACGGCTACACGATGCTGCTCACGGATCCCGGGCTCGTCTCCAATCCGACGCTGCAAGCGGACGTCCCCTACGACCTGTTCAAGGGACTTCAGGGGGTCTCGATCGTCGGCTCCTCGCCGGCGGTGATCGTCGCGTCGCTGAAGCTGCCGGTTAACACGCTGCCCGAATTGATTGCGTACGCGAAGGACAATCCCGGCAAGCTCAACTTCGCGTCCGCCGGCATCGGCACCGCACCGCACCTCGCGGGCGAAATGATCAAGCTGCGCACTGGCATCGACATGACGCACGTGCCCTATCGGGGCATCGGCGCGGCCTACCCGGACGTCATGAGCGGCAAGGTGCAGCTCGCGTTCTCGAGCATCGCCGGCGCGGTGCCCTTCACCAGCGACAACCGTGTACGGCCGCTTGCAACGACAAGCTTGGCGCGCAGCCCGGTCTATCCCGACGTGCCCACGGTCGCCGAAAGCCTGCCCGGCTTCGACGTCGACCTGTGGATCGGCATCTACGCACCGGCCGGACTGCCGCCGCCGGTTCTGGACAGGCTCAACGGCGAAATCAACAAAGTGCTGCAGCATCCGGACTTGAAGGCGGCGTTCGCCAAGATCGGCGTCGAGCCGCGCGGCACCAGTCCCGAGGAAGCCGCGTCCTTCACCCGCTCCGAATACGAGAAATGGAAGCAGGTGATCGTCGCGGGCAAAATCAAGCCGGAATAAGGGGGCGGGACCGCGCTCACTGTCGCGTGCGTGGGTTACAGCGGCGTCCCGCGACGGGTGAGGCCGATCGGGATGTGAGATCGGATTCTCTCCGTTCGTCCCCGCGGAAGCGGGGACCCAGGGGCCACAGTCCGTGACTGCTGGGTTCCCGCTTGCGCGGGAACGAACGGCAAAAAGCGATTACGCTGTCCCGCTCAGCCCATTCCGGATGCGGATGCCGGCTCGATCTCGCACAGCAGGCGCACTTCGCCCGGCTGCGCGTACGGATATTTGTCCTTGTCGAGATATTTCTTGGCGAGCGAATCGATGTGCTGCGCGGCGCCCTCTTCGCTGACCCGCCGGACGCGCCCGCGAATCTGGACATAGCGATAGGGATTGTCCGGATCGACGATCGCCATCGCCACGGGGGCGCCTTGTTTGAGATTGCGCGCCTTCACGCGACCTTTCGCGGTGTTCACGCGAACGAGACCATTGGTGTAATCGAACCACACCGGGGTTGCTTGCGGCGATCCGTCCGGCATGAGGGTGGCGATGATCGCAAACGCTTTCTTGCGCTTCAGCAGGTCGAGATATTTGTCGGGAATGTTTGCCATGACACGAGCCTCCGGGTGCAGCATAGCGGGACGCGGGGGACAGCGCAGCCGCGTTTCGGTATTATTACAGCGTAAACAGCTGGTGGAGATGCGCGCCGATTAGCGGCTTAACTTTCTCCTGTTGCGCGGAGGTAATCGGCGAGACCGGGGCTGATATTGGGTACGAACAGTTCACCGACGCTCATCCTGCGCTTCGCGAGCTTTTGCTCATCAAGGCAGGCGAGGAGAGCGTTCAGCGTCAGAAGGCTGCCATCGATCGAGTAGTCCCAGGCCTGCGGCCCGAAGAGTCTGCGCGCTCCTTCCACCTCGTCGACGATCCAGGGGAGACTGATCGTCAACGCATCGGTGTCATACATCGAGCGGTAAGCGATGTCGCGCGCCCTACAGAAGGCTTGATACAAGCTGACCGCGAGCCACGGTTTCTCTTTGTAAAGCTCGGTTTTCAGCACAAGCGTATGCATGATCGGAAAGATGCGTGTCCTGCTGTAGTAGTCCATCTCGACTTTGCGCGAATCCCGAAACAGCCGCCGCACGGTTGTGCCAAATCCGCCGGGAATCATCACCGAAATGAGCGCGTCGATCTCGCCGCGTTGGAGCATCGCCTCGAGCGTCGTTTCGGCCGGAATGGATTCGACCCTGATGCCGTCAGGCGGCTTGATGGAGCGGATCGGCTTGCCGGTGACACATACGATGTCCTCCGGCTTGACGCCGTAATCGTGGGTGAGAAATCCGCGGACCCAAACGGCCGCCGTCATCTGGTAATTTCCGACACCCACGCGCTTGCCCTTTAGGTCTTGAGGCGACTCGATCGTCGCATCGGAGCGCACGTAGAGCGCCGAGTGGCGAAAGACCCGGGACGGAAACACCGGAATTGCGATGAAGCGCGTATCGCCTTCGGAGCGCAAAATCGTATAGGACGAGAGCGACATTTCCGATGCGTCGAACTCGCCGTGGTTGAGCATGCGCCAGAAGGTCTCGCCTGGGCGGAGTGGTAGGAATGTCAGGTTGACGCCTTCCGGCTGCACCCTTCCGTCAATCAATGCTTGCGTGCGATCATAACGGCCGCAGGCGAGGGTCAGTTGCAACTTGCGCATGGCGCTAGGAACCCGAGTCATTGCGAGGGAGGAAAGGAAATCACATGCACAAGCTTATCGCCATCGCGGCTGGCTTTCTCGCAACGAGCTTGGCCAGCGCTGCAGCGGAGGTCTATCCGGCGCGGCCGATCACGGTGGTCGTGCCGTATCCGGCGGGCGGACCCACGGACACACTGGCACGCATTCTGGCCGATCACATGAAAACCTCGCTCGGCCAATCCATCATCATTGAAAATGTGACCGGTGGCGGCGGCAGCATCGGCGTGGGACGGGTCGCGCGTGCGGCTCCCGATGGCTACACCGTCAGCATCGGCCATTGGAATACGCATGTCGTGCACGGCGCGACGCTTAATCTCTCCTTCCACGTCTTGAAGGATTTCGAGCCGGTCGCGCTCTTGGCCGACACGCCGATCTGGCTGGTGGCGACAAAGACGCTGCCGCCCAATGATCTCAAGGAGCTGGTTGCGTGGCTCAAGCAAAATCCGGGAAAGGCCACGGCCGGAACGGTGGGAGTTGGCGGGGCGTCGGACGTCACCGGCGCCTACTTCCAGAACGTGACCGGCACCAAATTTTAATTCGTGCCGTATCGCGGTAGCGCGCCGCTCAACCAAGATCTGATCGCAGGGCACATCGATCTCAATTTGGGGATGGCGGCGGCCAGCTATCCGCTGGTGCGCAGTGGACAGATCAAGGCCTATGCCATGATGGCGAAAACACGCTGGTGGGCCGCATCCGACGTTCCGACGATGGAGGAGGCGGGTGTGCCAGGCCTTTATGCTTCGTTCTGGCATGGGCTGTGGCTGCCGAAAGGGACGCCTGACCAAATCATGGCAAAGCTCAATGCGGCGGCACGCGCGGCGTTGGCCGACGCCGGAGTGCGAAAGCGCTTCGCCGATCAAGGCCAGGAAATTCCGCCGCCGGCGCAGCAGACGCCGCAGGCGCTGGGCGCTTATCAGAAGGCCGAGATCGAAAAATGGTGGCCGATCATCAAGGCCGCCGGGATCAAAGCCGATGGAAGTTGAAAGCTCGCTCAGCTTGTAGCCTGCTTTGGGCTGGCAATTTTCGCATAGTCGAACTTCATGAGATACCCCAACCAATCAGCGAGCGGAGGTTCTGCTACGGACGCGTAATTTGAAAATGGCGCGGAAGCACCGTCAAGTTTTATGAGTGGCTGGAGGATGGGGGCCGCAAGCTGCCCGCAGGACCCTCGGTATGGATCTGCGGCGACTGCCATCTGGGAAATCTCGGACCTCTCGCTGACGCCGACGGCCACGTGGACGTCCAAATTCGCGATCTCGATCAAACCGTCGTTGGGAATCCCGTCCACGACCTCGTCCGACTGGCGCTGTCGTTGGCGTCAGCGGCTCGAGGGTCCGATCTGCCCGGCGTGACCACGGCCAGGATGCTGGAAGAAATGATGAACGGCTACGAAAGGGCATTGGCTGGAAGGTTCGGTGGCAAAGCGGAAAAGGACCATCGGCCGAAGCTGATCCGCGAGATCCTCGACCGAGCGGTTCACCGTAAGTGGCGCCAACTGGCTGAAGAGCGGATCGAGAACGTAAAGCCCACGATTCCGCTGGGGAAGCGATTCTGGGGGCTCACGAAAAGGAGCGGAAGGCCCTCACGCAACTTTTAAACAGCGACGTCGCTCGACAACTCATCACCGCGCTCAAAGGCCGTCACGGGGATGATAAGATCGAGGTACTGGATGCTGCCTATTGGATGAAAGGTTGTAGTTTACTCGGCCGTCTGCGGTATGCGGCACTTGTTGGTGTCGCCGACAGGGAGCCTAGTGCGAACAATCTTTGCCTCGGGGCCCGGGCGCTTTCCCCGAACCTGGGTGAGCGAATGATGGCCGGCCGACTGTTCGACAAAAGCGTCACGGTGCGGGAGTTGATGCCGCAGGACCTCAAAATCGAGATTGACCAACTCAGCCGAGAGCAGGCGACGACGATTGCAGGATATCTGGCGGGCGTCGTCGGTCGCGCCCATGCGCGTCAGATGGATGGCGCGACGCGTCGAAGTTGGAAGTCGGAGTTGGCCCACAACCGCTCCAAAACACTGGACGCGCCGTCATGGCTCTGGGTGAGCATGGTGGAGCTGATGGCATCGCACGAGGCCGCATACCTGGATCATTGTCGTTACGCGTGGGACCAAACCTAAAAGTTCTACCTTCAGCTCAGTCGCACCGCTGTATCGGCAGTAATCGGGCGGCGAATCTCGGTTATGCGGCCCGAGGGGCAGTTCGAGGATGAACGGCGCAATGCGCTTCGCTTATTGCTTCTACGGCCAAGCCGGCGCGTGCGTGCCGAGCGGCACGGTTGGCCGCACCCAGTACGGCGGCGTTTCACTCATAACAGCGGCGTGGCGCACGGCCGTGAGCCGGCCGAAGCCGGATGGCGTCTCCTCCAGCCGATCACGCACAGCCTCGAAACCGGGATCGGGACAAGATAGGCCGTCGATGCGCCCGAGTTTGCGAAACCAATAGCCCGTCTGCGCGAGTGAGACGCGAACGTGCCAGCTGCCGCCTCGCTGGGCGCGGCGCGCGAGCGCCGACATCGCCGCAAGGGCCATCAGGTAACCCGTGGCGTGGTCGAGCACTTGCGCCGGCAGGGGCCGCGGCTCGCTCGCGCCAAAAGGCTTCCGCTTCGGCGGCATTGAGGCCGCTCGCCGTCTGCACCAGCGAATCGAATCCGCGCCGGCTTGCCCACGGGCCTTCCTGACCATAGGCGCAGAGCGAAACGTAGACGATCCCGGGCCGCATGCGGGCGACGTCGTCCGGGCCGAAGCCGAACGCCGCGATGGCCCGTGGCCTGTAGCCTTGCACGAATACGTCCACATCCCGCAGCACGGAGGCCAGCGTCTCCCGCTCACTGGCCTGGCGCAAATCGATCGATGCCGACAATTTCCCCCGTCCGGTGTCGATGACCAGCGGTTGCATCGATGGCAGATGCGATGCCGTGATCAGCAACACATCGGCGCCGTGCGCGGCGAGCGTGCGACCGCATACCGGGCCGGCAATGATGCGTGTCAAGTCGAGGACCTTGACCCCGGACAGCGGGCGCTCGGCCGCGGGCAGGGGCTCAACCGGCGCGTCGCCGATCTGATCGATGCTGAAGAGGGGCAGGCGAGCGATGGCGCGGCCCTGCGGATGGTCGTCCCACTCGCGAAATGTTCGGCAAGCGGTCACGACGAGACCGGCCTCGGCAGCGGCCGTCTCCAACTTCTCCGCCTCCCATTGGTCGAGAGCGCGCTGCACCGCCGTGCGCTCGTGACGGCAGCCGAGTAGCGCGAGAACCCCATCGCGATGATGCGGCAAATTGGTGTGAAGCCGCGCCCAACGGCCGTCGCCGCAACGATAAAGTCCCGCGATCGGGTCGTGATACTCGGACGGGGGCTTTCCGTCGACGCGCAAGTACCGTTCGCTGCGGAATTCGATCGCGGCGCTGCGCATGTCGACGCTGACGCTCTGGAAACGGCCCGTGCGCAGCCGCCACAGCTCGCTCGCAGCGAGAGCGGCGGCGGCAATGGTCGCCTGCGCGGCGGTACCCACGCGAAACGAGGACGGCAGCACCGGCTCGTTCCCCGTGAGATCGACGGCGGCGAGCGCCGCCTCCGGATGCCCGGCAGCGCGCCAGATGTCGCTCAGAACGTGTTTTGGGGTGGACGCGGTCATGGGGGCAATCCAAGCGCGCTGCACGATCGAATGCTGCCGGCTCAATCGATCTTCAGCCCCAGTGCCCCGACGATCGGACTCCAGCGCGCCACCTCGCTTTCCACGTAGCGTCGGTAAGCGTGCGGATTCAAGCCGCCATGCGGCTCGAAGGTGCCGGAAACCAGCAATTGCCGATAGTCCTCGTCGGCGAGCAGCGCGAGATTCGCTTTCGCGATCTGGTCGATGATGGCGTTGGGCGTCCCCGCGGGCGCGAACACGCCGATGAAATTCGGCGTTACCAGATCAGTGAGACCCT
>Ga0126381_100003509_pt1 | contig 17022 bp, 21 predicted proteins | sample PanSoiMetPlot_28_FD_96465 | JGI IMG/M metagenome (GOLD analysis project Ga0126381, IMG submission 96465) | Tropical forest soil microbial communities from Panama - MetaG Plot_28 | ecosystem: Environmental > Terrestrial > Soil > Tropical forest > Bulk soil | place: Panama | collected 2016-02-17 | reverse complement strand
GGCCGGCTGGCATGACCACCCCGCCAAGGCGATCGAGGCGAGCGGCAGGATCGCTCCCGCGATGACCGCGCACGGCAAGATCGCCGAGCTTGAGCGCCAATTGCTGCTGCTGCAGACCCAGCTCACCAGCGCCCGCGCCGCGCCGCCGCCGCCGCCCGATGAGTTCGCCATCGAGGACCCGCCATCTGGCGAGCCGTCAAACCCTAACGGACGTCGTAACGCCGCCTGATGCTGGTCGACCCCGGTAACCTCACTCTTGGGGATCTGTGCCGCCAATCGCTTCTTGAATGCGGTGCTATCGGCGTCGGTCAGACCCCGCTCGCCGACGACGTCACCGACGCCTGGGCCCGTCTCCAGTTCATGCTGCTGCAGTGGGAGAAGAAGCGCTGGCTGGTCTATCATCTCAAGACTTACGCGCTGATCTCGACCGGGCAGCAATCCTATACCATCGGCCCGGGTGGCGAGTTCGACACCGGACCCGGATCGACCCGGCCCGGGCGTATCTCCAGCGCCTTTGTCCGTCAGCAGCACGGCAACATCAATCCGGTCGATTATCAGCTGCAAATTATGCAGTCGATGGAAGACTATAACTGGATCACCCTCAAAAATCTCCATGCCGGTCCAGGTGAAGCGGTCTTTCTAGATACCGATTGGCCGCTCGCGCATGTCTATGTGTGGCCTATCCCGCAAGCGTTCATCTATCAGATTCACGTCACGGTATATGAGACATTGCCGTTCCGCTATGCCAGCCCGGCCGTTACGGTGGACCTGCCGTACGAATATTACGGCGCGATGCTATACAATCTGGCTATCAGACTGCGCCCCAAATATCGGCTCGGTACGTATCCGGGCGATCATCTTCCAGGAATGGCGCGAGACAGCCTCGCGGTGCTGCGAGCAGGTCAGGTGCAGGTAGCGAAGCTACGGATGCCCAACACATTGCGGCGCCGCGGCCTCTACAACATCTTTAGTGACCGCCCCTAAAACAAGGAGGACTAAATGCCGATCGGTATCTCAGCCCCGAATCCGTCCGGGATTCCCGGTTTCAACATCGCTGGCCAGTGGGTGCGCGCCGGCAACGCGCCGGGCGCGATCAACGCGCGCGCCCTGCCTGGATGGTACAACGTCTTGCGCTCGGTGCCCGTCGCCAACGGCCCGGTCACTTTGCCGCCGGCCTATTGCGGCGGCGAGCCGGTCTATGTGTGGAACTATTCCAACGAGATCGATCCGGTGACCGGTCTGCCGATCGGTGTCCCCAACACCGCAATGGTGTTTGGCAATGTGATGCCGGACGGCCAGCAGGATACCGTCGCCGATGCCGGCGGCGTGCAGGGCGTCAACGGTGTCGCCGTACCGGTCAATGCCGTCGTGATGTTTTGGCCTACCACACCGCAGTCCGGATGGACCAATGCGTGGCGGCCAGGAGCATGGCAGTTCAAGCTCCTGGCGTAATCCTCTAGGACACTCGTCATGCCGTGGTCGGTCTCTGATCATCCCTCAAACATTGTCCAGTTATTTACCAGCTTCCTGCCCGGATTCAGGCTCATCGACGGTACTGATCTGTTCGATATGAGCCACCTGCTGTTCTCTGCCAAGGAGAACATTAGAGCCAATGGTAGTGGTGGCTCCTCCAGTATCGCTGGTAATTGGGGCACTGCGGTGTGGGGGATCGCGCAGTGGGGTGGAACAGGGATTGCCATCGGCACCGTTCCGCTGCAGACGTATATCAGTCAGATTACCGATGCCACTGCTGTGATGCTTCCGCCCGGCATCCCGGGCCGTTACGTACAGGTGATAAATGATACTGGCTCATCTCTTGAGATCGTGCCGTGGCCATTCAACGAACTCACCCAGATGGCTGACACGATTGCTCCAGCTGGCAGCTCGTTTCAAGCTACCTCCGTCTTCCAAGCCCCAGGAGATATCGCTGAATATGTCTGCTTTGCGGCAGGCTTATGGAAGCAGTCGAGTGGAGGCGCGGGGGGCGGGCCTGGTGGTGGTTTTCCGGACGCCCCGATCAACGGAGTGACCTACGGTCGGCTCAATGGCGGCTGGGTTCCAGTTATGGGGCTCGGCGGCGGCACCATGACGGGGCCGCTCATATTGCCTCCTGGCGTTCCGACCAACCCAAACCAGGCGATCACGCTCAGCTTTGTGCAGAACACGGTAGCCAACCTGTCGATTGACGAGGGGACGTATTGATGGGCAATGACCCGTTGACCTCAATGATGGCGATGATCGCAATGATCGAGCCGGGGTATCGGATGATCGACGGCTCGCTCTTGAAGCAACTCTATCTTGCCGCTGGGCAACCTGCCTTGGCTGCCACCGTCGATCCTGGCTTCCGATTGATCGACGCTACGTTGCTGCACGACCTTGCGGCACAGGTTGGGGCCCACATCGTTCGCCCGATATTTGGCGAGGCGTTTCAGGAGCGAGGTCCTCGCTTGATTGACGGTTGGGAGTGGAAGGAACTGGCGCAGCGGGCCCAGGTGCCGCCCGGCCCCGGTATCTGGGGCGGGACAGACGTTTGGGATGGTGGACAGAATTGGATCTAGGAGTATGACATGCCAGTAAATCCTAGCATACCGATCACCGGTACGCCGGTAGCGGCACTCGAGATTCAACAGAACTTTGCTGCGGCGGCGACCGATATCACGACGCTCAATACCACCAAACAGAACACGCTGGTCAGCGGCTCGACCATCCGTACGGTCAACGGCAACTCGCTGCTCGGCGCCGGAGATCTCACGATCGCTGGCGGTGGCGGCACGTGGGGATCGATTACCGGCACACTGACGAGCCAGACCGACCTCAACACCGCTCTCAACGCGCGAGCGCCCCTGGCATCCCCGACCCTGACAGGGGTGCCAAGCGCACCGACAGCGACCGCCGGCACCAACACGACGCAGTTGGCCACCACGGCATTTGTGACTGCCGCGGTTACCGCCGCTACCGCTGGAGTGTCATCGTTCAACACCAGAACCGGTGCCGTTACACTCACGCTTCTGGATGTTACCGGAGTTGGTGGAGCGCCGCTGGCGAGCCCAACTTTCACAGGCACGCCGGCCGGACCAACAGCAGCAGTGGGCACCAATACGACACAACTCGCCACCACGGCATTTGTCATCAGCGCGGTGAGCGCCGCTACCGCCGGCGTCTCGTCATTTAACACCAGGACTGGCGCGGTTACACTCACTCTTGCGGATGTTACTACGGTCGGCGGCGCACCGCTGGCCGGCCCGACTTTTACTGGTGTGCCTGCCGCACCGACAGCAGCTGCCGGCACCAACACAACACAGCTGGCGACCACCGCGTTCGTGACTGCTGCGGTTGGTGCGGGCGGCGGCGGTATCTCCGCCCTCACCGGAGATGTTGCGGCCTCTGGGACTGGTAGTGTCACGTCAACGGTCGAGCGCATCCGTAATCGCAATGTTTCTGCCAGCGCCCCAACCGATGGACAGGTGCTTCAGTGGAATCAGGGCGGCAATCAGTGGCAGCCCGGAACGGTGGCGGCGGGGGGCGGCATCACCGCCCTTACAGGTGATGTTACGGCCTCGGGCACCGGTTCGGTGGCAGCGAATGTGGTTCGTCTGCAGGGCCGTAACGTTGCCGCGACAGCTCCTTCCGGTGGCGAAGTGCTGGCATGGAACGCAGTGGGAAGTCAGTGGCAGCCGACCCCTGCTGCAGCCGTGCCCGGGCCGGTTATCGTGCCCGTCGCGTCAACTACCGGCAGCGCCGCTGCATTTCCTATGGGCACCTTGCGTATCAGCGACATGGACGGCTCGCTGTGGTTCTCTGATGGCAATGCGTGGAATCCATTCTGATGGCCGTAATTAACTTTTTCGTCTTCGGCCCGCCAGCAACCTATGCAGGCGCCATCGGCGATATCGGCATCCGGCCGTCGAACGGCGAGCAGTGGCGCTGGGATGGTGCGCTGTGGCAGCCGATGTTGCCGGACGAGTCACGGGGCGACATCATGCCGTCCCCCGCCACCGGTGGGTTGGCCGGTCTTAATAACACTCATCTTGCCAAGACTGGCGCGCGGTCGTTCGAGGTCGGCTGGGTCAATCCCTCGGAGGGCATTGTCTTTCAGCACGATCAGGCTACTGCGCTAGACGCGTGGACGATAAGCCATCCGTTGCAGAGCCGTTGGCTTGATATCACCGTCATCTCGCCCGGCAACACCAATCCGGCGGCAACTGAGCATGACATTATTGTTCCAGCAGTAAATTACGCGACGATGTTCAGCTTGACACTACGGTTCCTGGAGCCGATTGCCGGCACTGCGATTCTGAGGCGCTGATGGCTTATGTATTTCACACCAAGCCCCGCTCCAAACTTCCTGCCACCGCCCCCGAGGACCTTGTCCGGCTACAAGATGTCGGTGACGGGTTTGCCGGTCATGCCGCCGAGGAAGCCGATCTCCCGGCCGGTGGTGCTCCGGGCATCTGGGTAACCGACGACCCGCCTGGGCATGCCTGGGAGTGGGACCCGGCCGCTACCCCGCCGGAGTGGAACGATCTCGGGCCGCTCAGCCAGATTGAACTGCACAACCGCGATCCTGCCGCGCATCCCGATATCCGCGCTCTTATCGGCACTGGTCCCGGCGGTAACGGCTTGCCGCGCGGCGAACTTGGCATCTACACACGCGGCACCGATTTTGACGGAGCCGGATTGCCAGACCTGCAGGAGTTTCTCGACGACCACATCAACGGCCACTGGTTCCAAGTAGAGGATGCCGGCCCGACCAGCCTGACGATAGACAATGGTAATGTCGCCAACACGTCGCGCACGGTTACCTTCCGCAATATCTTTCTGCAGGGCTTGACCTTGCATCTGCAAACCCAGGCACAGTTTGCTGACACCGTGACGATGTCTGGTGTGACCGGCGCCGTCGAGGTCGGCAGCACCAGCAACTGGGGCGCCGCCAATTTTGCGACGACGGTCAGTGCGCAGAATGTCTCCGGCCCGGTGATTTTTAGTGGCGCCCACACCCACGCCACATTCAACAATGTCAGTCTCTTCAACTGCCCGGATGTGCGGCTAAATCCTGAATGGAGCGCTGCGATATGGCTGAACGGCACGTTGACCGTGTCGCAGTCAAATGTCCTCTTGGAGGGCCAAGGTCCAGCTATTCACAGCTATCTTCGGACGGATGTCAACTCGGGTGGCCGTCTCGATATTGTTGGCACCTTGGGATCGACCGCAGTAACTCTCGACAGGTCAGGTGTAGAAGGTACGAGGTCGGGTTGGACGATCGACCGCCGCGCTCCCGACCGGCCGCTCGAGACGTTCCGCCGCCGCGAGGGCGGTGCGGTAGGAACTGTCGATGCCGACGACGTCGCGATGGCCAATCTGATCAATGTGACCGTGCCGGGCGGTGTCGGCGGCTGGCCGAACGGCGCTAGCGTCGCTCCCACCGATAGCGTGTGGGACGTGTTGCGGCGGCTTCTCAACCCGCGCATCCCGCCGACCTATGTGGCACCCACATTGACGCTTTCCGGCACCACACCGCTGGCGCGCGAGATCGGCGAGAATGTCACCGCGACCTTGACGCCAAACTTCCAACAGAATGATGGCGGCGCGATCACCCAATACCGGCTGTCGCGTGACGGTGCCAACATCCTCACCAACCCTACCGCGATGGCGCATACCGATGCCGCCTTCCAGCTCGCCGTCAATGTCACCTACCAGGCCGCTGCTGATTTTGCGCAGGGGCCGGTCAAGCCGGACAGCGAAGGGGTGAATGACCCGACCGGTCAGATCCAGGCCGGCACCATCACAAGCGCCGCTGTGACCTACACACCGCAGCGCCGCGGGTTCTTCGGCCCGCTCGCGGCTCCGCCAGCGCCGACGACGTCGGCAACCGTCCGCGGCCTGGCTTCGAATGTGCTGGGCCCGGGCAACAACACGCAGATGGTGGTCAATATCGTCAATGGCCGCGGTGTGTCCTTTGCCTATCCGGCTACCTTGCGCGCTCTGACCTCGATCTTTGCCGCGACCTTGGGCAGCACCAACCTTGTGAGCCAGTTTGCCGAGACCTCGGTTACCGTCGAGGGCGCCAATGGATATGCGGGTGTCGCCTATCGGGTGTACTCGATGACGACCGCGGTTCCGTTCTCCGACACCTATACGGCGACAATCTGATGAGTGGCCTGCCTTTCCCGTTTCAGTATCGGCGCGTCAACCCGCAGCCGATCGACGAGTCGGATGTCTTTGCCAACCTGGCGGCGTTTCAAACCTATCTGACCGGCGGCACGGCCTATGCCGGGCAGATCTGCGCGGTGCACAACGGCACCAACACGCCCGACCTCTACCGCGTCAATGTCGATCTTACCTACACGGCGGTCGGCGAGGGCGGCGCGGGAGGCCCGCTCACGGGTGATGTAACCGGACCCGCCAATGCGACTGTCGTGGGGCGGATCCAGGGCCGACCGGTTGCCTCCGCGACAACCATCGCTAACGACCAAGTGCTCGGTTGGGCGACCGCTTCGTGGACGCCGATGAACGTCCGGCAGTTGCAGGGACGCCCGATCTCCTCGGCAACCCCGCTGGCCAATCAGGTGCTCACCTTCGACGGTGCAAGCTGGACGCCAACTGACATGGCCGGCGGCGGCGGTGGTTGGGGGTTGCCGTTGCCGCTCGGCGAGTTCAAGCACGTCTATACCGGGACGCGCTACGATGCGCCGCCGTTGAGCAGCGTCATGGTCTACATGGTCACCCCGGCGTCGCGCGGGGCATCCTTCACGTTGCCGTTCAGCCTCACAATGAGCGGCGCCGGCGCCAGTCAGACGATCACGACGACGCATTGGGCACTGTTATATTCGTATAATCATCAAGGCACTGGGTTCTGGCGCGGTCTGCATCAATCAAATACCGGCAATATTGCGCCAGTTGCTTATGACGTTAACGAGGTCGGCACCGATTACGGTTATGGCGCTTACATTTACGGTTACGGATACGAAGGCGGGGTGCCGCTGACCCGCGCACTCAGCAGCCCGCATCTGATCAATGTCTTCGAGATGGCGGGACCGGGTCTGCCGGCGGCCTGGGACGGCGGCACGACGATATGGGATGCCGGGTTCACGACGTGGACCGAAATCTGATGCGCATCGCGCACAGCTTCTGGACCAAGCCAGCTTGCCAGGGACGCTGGGCGATCGATGACCAAGTGATCAAGGATCTCTGGCTGTTCGCGCTCTCCGCCCATTACGTGAAGAAGAACGGCTATCCGCTGGTATTGCACACCGACCAGGTTGGCGAGCAGCTCTACGGCATCCTGCCCTATGACGAGATTCATCGCACCCTCGACAACATCGACGTACCGGACGTGTTCTGGGCCGCCGGTAAAATGCACGCGTTGCGGCTTGAGCCGCTCGGCACTGTGCATATCGACGGCGATGTCTTTCTGAAGCACCCCGACGTGTACGAGATCATCGGCATGCCGGGCTACGACCTGATCGTGCAGTCTTACGATTGGTCAGGCGCGCTGATGATGGTGCTTAAGGTGCTGCGCCCGTACCTCCTTAAAGAATTCCCGTGGATGCTGTCGCCGACGGATAAGACTTCGGTTGAGCTGTCGTACAATACCGGCGTCTTTTGCTTTCATAATCAGGAACTGAAAGACCGCTACCTCGACGCCTATCGCGATGTGGCGCTTTATCTGAGCCGGTCAAAACGGCTCATCGAGCATCTGCGGATCAACCGCCATGGTGATACCGCGGCGACCAACATGTGCGCCGATCTCGTCGTCGAGCAGAAGATGCTGCGCTCGATCGCTCTCAGCAACGGCTACCGGGTGCACAAGATCATCGACGAGGTGCCGACCAAGGATCGCGCGTGGATGGGCGCTGGTGGCCAGACCGAGATCTATGATCATTTTATCTGGACGCTCAAATACAAGCAGCTTGATGTGATCAAGGAAACATTGCGCGCGCAAAATCCCGGTCTTTATGACAAGGTCGCTACCCGTATCGCAGAGTTCAACGCATGAGGTTGTTGCCCACCGGCAAGTACGATTACGACCTCTTCCCGATCACCGAGCAGATGATCGAGATCGACGCCGACGGCAATGACGAGGTGGCGATTGTCGAGAAGCTTGGGGTCATCGACGTCGCCGACGAGGACCTCGACCGGATCCGCTTCAGCCGCAAATTTAGCGATGACCTCGACATGGTCGTCGACATGACCGACGAGGAAATCGGCCAGGAGGAACGCAACCGAGCCAAACTTGCCGGTGCCGTCGAGATCGATGCGCTGACGGGTAAGCTGGAATCATTGGGTTATCTGACAGATTTGTTTGTCGAGGGCAAACTGGCCGATGAGGAATGGCGCGACATCGTCGCTCAGCGCGACATGCTGCGCCGCCGCATCGACGAGTTGAGAACGGTCCATGGAGGGTGACGCCCAGCTTGTCGCTGCACTCACTGGGGTCCCCGTCGTGGATGAAGCAATCCGCCGCTCCGAGGAATGCTTCTGGCACCGCATCGTCGAGCGGCAGTTTCTGCTGACCCATATCCCGGACGGTTCAGTTGGTGTCGAGTTGGGTGTCTATACCGGCATGTTCTCGGCCTTGCTGGCGCACGACAAGAAAATCCGCCAGGTGACGTTTGTCGATCCGTGGTGGCTCAAGCACGGCGAGAGTTTTCCGCGCCGCTGGAAGGATTATAGCGACTGGGGCAAGATCGCGACGCGCAAGGCTTATGCGCTCGCCACCGAGCGCATCCGCAGCTGTGGTCTTGAGGGCCGTGCGATTGTTGTCGGGTACGCCGAGCGCTGGCTCGCCGCACAACCCGATGCCAGTCTCGATTGGGCCTATCTTGATACCGTCCACACTTACCGTCAGACGATGCAGGAGCTGGGCTTGCTCGACAAGAAACTGACGGCGCACGGTATCATCATCGGCGATGACTGGGATTTCGATGGCATCTTTTTTGCCGTCAACGACTTTGTCAAAACCCACGATTTCCAGGTCATGTTTTGCGATGTCCGCAATCAGTGGATGCTGCGCCGCTCGCAATATCCGCCATATGATTACAAGGCCGATTTTGCCGCCGCTGCTATGGAACGACCGACACGGCTCTATAATGCCGGGCTGACACCGTACCCCGAGTGAGGATCTGACATGCCTTCTGCAATCAATGCAAGTTTCCCGACCGCCGGCAACGCGACAACCGCGTCCGTCAGAGCCAATTTTGCCGCTGCCAAGGCCGAGATCGAGGCGCTGCAATCCGGCATGGGCGCTGCGGGTGTCGGTCGCACTGTCCTCGGCGGCGATAATCGCATACTGGCGACCCCGACGGCCGTGCCAGCCCCGGACCGTTATGTGATTGTCGGTCATTCCAACACGCTAGGTAACGCCGCTGCGTCAGGCACCTTGGGCAATATTATGCTGGGTGCGTCGAATACGCTGGGGGCTGGATTTCAGACGGTTACCCAGAGCATTCCAGGTGCCAGCTTCACTGCCTACAGCATTTTAAATGTCGTTGCTGGGCAGTATAACAATCTCAGCGGCTCAACCACCTATTCCAATACCAGCGTCTTCGGAACAAGTAATCAACTGTATGGCGGTGCCGGATCGCGCACTGTCGTCGATTCGCTCGTTTTTGGCTCACATAACCAAATGAGCGGCAGCACGACGCCCGAGGGCCTCGCAGTGATGATTGGCGCGAACCTGTCGCGCAACATCATTGTTGGTAATCGCAATGTCATCACGAGCGGCAGCGCTACGGCGCCACACACCGACCTGACGATTATCGGCAACAGCATCAACACCAACAGTGCCAGCGGCAGCGCGATGAATACGATCATCGGCGGCGGCTATACGTTTGGCCTCGGCGTCAACAGGAATGTGATTGTCGGGTCAGGTAGCGCGACAAGCTTCCCGAGCGCTGGCGATGTGGTCGTTCTCGGTCATTATCCCAATTATAATTCTTTGACCTCGGCCAACTATGTGATTGCGATCGGCAACCGCGCGCGGTTTTACAATAACGGGGCCCATATTGGTGACGATAACATCACCACGATCTCCTATGGCAATGGCACTGGGTCGGATTTTACGGTGCGTTCGGATTCGCGCCTCAAGGAGAACATCACACTTGCCGACATCGACCGCTGCCTCAACGACATCAACCGCCTCAAGGTTTCCCGGTTCAGCTACAAGAGTTTTATCAAGGGGCGGGTTGACCGGATGTGCACCGGGTTCCTCAGTAGCGATTTTGCGCAGGTGTTCCCAAAGTCGGTGAGCCGCGACAACATGACCGTCGGCGGCCATGTGTTCGAGGAAGACGATCCCGAGACCGGCGAGAAGCATTACGGCGAGATTGTCGATCAGGAATTGATCGAGAATTGCGAGAGCATCGATCCCTCACAGCTCGTTCCGACCTTGGTCGCGGCGGTACAGGCGCTTTCCCAACAGGTACGCCAGTTGGAGACCGGCAGGGCAGCACTCTCCGCGCAATTGCACCAAATGCAGACTGGTGGGACATGACGCCTTACAATGACGCGCGTAATCTGTTGCGGCTGCCGCATCGCGGAGGCACCATGCTGGTTAACTTGAAGAACGGGCTGACCTTGTCGGTGCCCGACAACACACCGCGCGAGGCCTTGCGCAAACCCGGCTACTTCGTTCTTGACGGTAATCCGTGCAATATCCCGGATCTGACGATCACACCGGCCTTCTATATTCCGTGCGAAGAGCCTTCCGACGATTATGAATTGCATCAATACGAGGTGATATTAGGGAGTTCGGCGGAGATCGTATGATCACGCTAGGGTTCAAGAACCGCTACCGGGTCCTTCATCTGTCGGCCGAGTTCGGCAACGCCGTCATCGGCGGGGTCACGACGCACGTCAACGAGCAATATCGCTACCGTGATGCCGAGACCGGGTTCCTGCATTACCGCGACAACCTCGACTTCTCGCTTGCCGATTATGACGAGCACCAGGACATCGCGGTCATCACCAATGACGATATTGAGCGGTTGATCAAACTCGATTTCGACATCCTCGTGGTGCATTATTTCGGCCTCGCGCACCTCGTCACGCACGAATTGCTGCAGCGCCGCCAGCTGGTCTACGTGGTGCACTCGGTGCCGACCCCGGAGCCGCAGCCGAAGTGGCACGCCTTTGGTGGTCATTACCAATGCGAGACCAACGTCAAGTCGTTGTGCCATTACGCCAGCGCGATTATCAATGTGTCGGCGGCCGAGCAGATCAAACTGAACCGGATCTTTCCCGAATACGCCTCCAAGACCGGGGTCATCTATAACGGACTGACGATCCCCGACACTATACATGTGGCGCCGCCGCGTAAGTCGCGGCTCGGCTTTGCGGCGCGGATGGATTACCGCAAAGGTCTGATCGAGACCTTAAAGGCGATCCGATACCTCGATGTCGAGTTGCACTTGGCGTGCGACAATGCCGATCGGATCTATTATTTGCGCCGCGTCAACGAGTACATCTATGCGACCGGGATTGCCAACCGGCTGCACTGGCATGGGTTCTGTATCGGTGAGCGCAAAAAGGCGTTCTTTGAGTATTGCGACGTGGTCGTCATGCCCTCGCTTTACGAGCCGTTCTGCTATGTCGTGATCGAGCCGCTCGCTTACGGCAAGCCGGTCATCGTCGCCAACAATGGCGGCTCCGGTGAGATTGTCGGGCCGGACTACCGCTACCAGTATGATCCCTATTCGCGCGATGGCTACGCGGAAGCGTTGCGGCGGTTCCTTGAGGACCCGGTCGAGCGCATCGTCGAGGAGACGCAGCATCTGGTCGAGCGGTTGCCGCTGTTTGACGGCCGCCGCATGGTCGAGAACTACCGGGCCTTGCTACGCGCGCTATGATCAAGATCGATTTCAAGCCGCGCTACCGGACCCTGCACCTCGTCAACGAACTGGGGACGGTCTTCCACGGCGGCGTGCACACCTACATCTCGGAGCACTATCGCTACCGTGACGATGAGACTGGGTTTATCCTCTACCAGACGGACAATCAGGATTATGTCGGGCAACCGGATGTCGCCATCGTCACCGACGCCGATGCCGGCAAATTGGAGTGGCTCGATTACGACACGTTGATACTGCATCACTACGAATACAACCACTTTCTTACAGACCGTGTGCTGCAGACTAAGCGGGTGATCTTCCACACTCACGGCATGCCGACCCCCGAGCCGACGCCAAAGGACTTCCCGTTTGGCGGGCATGTCCACGCCGAGCAGATGTACAAGGGGCTATGCCAGTGCGCCGCCCATATCGTCTGCGGCTCGCACTGCGAGGCGGCGAAGCTCGCGCGGCTCTGTCCGGAGTTCGCCGACAAGATCCATATCATCCCGATCGGCATCACGATCCCGCCCGGCATCAAGGTGGCGCCGCCGCGAATGCAGCGCACCCGGCTCGGCCATATCAGCCGCCTCGATTATCGCAAGGGCCTGCTTGAGACGTTGAAGGCGATCCGGGGCCTCCCCAGTGTCGAGCTGCACATCGCTTGCAACATGCAGGACAAGCGGTACATGATCTTGCTCAACGATTACATTGCAGCGACCGGGATCGGCGACCGGCTGCACTGGCACGGCTTCTGTGTTGGCGAGCGCAAGGCGGCGTTCTTCGACTATGTCGACGCGGTGGTCGTGCCGTCGCTGTGGGAGCCGTTTGGCTACACCGCGATCGAGCCGCTGATTTACGGCAAACCCGTTATCGTCGCGAATAACAGCGGCATGGCCGAGATTGTCGGTCCCGATTACGCCTACCAGTTCAATCCGTTCTCCATCCGGGAGCACTTTGAGATGATAGAACGGTGTCTCAATGATCCGCCGGCCACCGTGTTTGACGAAACCCGGCAATTGATGGCCCGCTTGCCGCTGTTTGACGGCAAGAAGATGGTCGAGGACTACCGCGCCTTCCTCACTGCGCTGTGATCCAGTTTCAATTCAAGCCGCGATACCGTGTGGTGCATCTGACCCAGGAACTCGGCAACATTGCGTATGGCGGTATCCACACGCATTGTAGCGAGCAGTATCGCCACCGCAGCGCCGATACCGGGTTCGCGCTGCATTCGATCGATACCCGTTTCGATTATGAAGCGCAGCCCGATGTCGTGTTCCTCGGCAACACCGATATCGGCAAGCTTGAGTGGCTCGATTTTGATATCCTGGTGATCCATCACTGGGATCTGCACAAATTCCTGACCCCACAATTGCTGGCGACAAAGCGGCTGGTCTATGCGTGCCACGGCATCGAACCGTTGCCGAGCGCATCGCCGCATCAGGCGCAGGTGACGTACGAAACGCTGCTCCGCCATGCGATTGTGGTGGTCTGCGAATCTGCAGCCGAGGCCGCGCGGCTCAGCCATCATTATCCCGAATACGCCAGCAAGGTTACGTTTATTCATAACGGGATCTCGATGCCGGAGAGCATCGAGATAATGCCGCCACGCGCCGAGCGCCGGCGTCTCGGGCATATCGGGCGCTTGGTCGATCGCAAGGGTCTGCTGCAGACCCTCAAGGCGATGCGTGATCTTGATGCTGAGTTGCACATTGCGGCCGACGTAGATAACCGGTCCTATGTGCAGCACGTCAATAATTATCTGGACGGCCACCAGCTCGGCCGCCGCGTGTTTTTCCACGGCTTTTGTGTCGGCGCGCGGCGCACCGCGTTTTTCGCGTATGTCGACGCAGTTGTCGTCTCGTCGCTGTGGGAGCCCTTTGGCTATACGACCATCGAGCCGGTGCTGCACGGCACGCCCGTCATCGTCGCCAACAACAGCGGGCCGGGCGAGATTGTCGGTCCGGATTACCGCTACCGGTTTAACCCGTTTCTCATCGCTGACCAGGCGCGGGTGTTGCGTGAGTTTCTTGATGATCCGTCCGAACAGATCGTGGATGAGTTTGGCAAACTGGTTGGCCGGCTGCCGATGTTCGATGCCACCGTCATGGTCAAGAAGTATCAGAAACTGTTCAATGCCTTGGGGAGCCGAGCATGACCCGGGAAGAGTATGATGCCCTTGTTGCCGAAGCCCGCACAAAGAACTTTTCCTATCCCGAGCGTTGGGCGTGGAACCAGGCAGTCCAGCGTGGCTGGCACCCGGAGTTGTCGGGCATCCCCCAACCCGATTGGGATAATGGTGCAACCAAGCGTGATCAACCTTAATGTCGTCGTTCAAAGCTGCACTTCACGTTCACACGACAAGCAGCGATGGCGCTCGGCCGCTATACGAGGTCGTCGAGGAGCACTACAGGCGGGGCTTCGACATCCTGGTTATTACCGACCACGATGTGCTGACGCGCAGTTGGGTGACGGCGCCACGCGCTCTGTCGCGCGACAGATTTGCTGAGATCGCCGCCGGTTTCGGCCGGGGCGGCCGTGCGATGCTGCAGATCCCGGACACCAACGAGCAATCTATCCACGATCACATCAATACATTTATGGTCGAACTCAATAACTCGCCGACGGTGCAAAATACGCTGCAGGTGACCCAGACCCAGAACGGTCTGTGCCATTTCAACCACCCGGGCCGCTATCCGCGCACTGTTGCTCAATACGTCGATTGGTTCATGAATCATAGCAACTGTGTTGGCTTGGAAATAATCAATCAGGACGACCGCTACGTGAATGACCGGGTTCTGTGGGACAATGTACTGGCACAGACTATTCCGCAGGGCCGATATGTCTGGGGCTTTTCCAATGATGATTCGCACGGTCATAATCAAATAGGATTTTCTTTCAACATGTTTCAAATGCGCAGCAATACAGTGGCACAATTTCGTGCCGCAATGCATACCGGCAGTTTCTATGCTGTTGCCCGAGTGGCGCGGCCCGAGGGTGTCAACAACCCGAACCGGAATGCCGTGGTGCCGGTCATCAACGACATCGTGCGAGACACCAGCAGCATAACCATTGCCGCCGAGCACTATGACCGGATCGACTGGATTGGCGAGGGCAGCCAGAAGATCGGCGAGGGCAGCACGATTGCTCTTGCGGCGGTGACCGGCTCGTTTGTCAGGGCCAATGTAATCGGGCCGGGGGGCATCGCGTTTACGCAGCCCTTCGGGGTCTAGACTGAAGAGGATTCGATGACTTTGATCAACGATCTCTTTCTTGCGCCGGCGCAAGCTACTGCGGATTTGCCGCGTGTGTTGCGGGACGCGCGATGGTGGGCGAACCTGCCTCGTGCGCAAGGGCCCGTCAATGTCTATCGCAATGCCGAGGGTCTGCTGGTGCTGAGCAAAGAGACGATGGCCGGGACGTTGATTGCCACAGTCCATCCCGATCCGTTCTATCTTTCTGGTCAGCGCGAGGAGTGGCGCGAGGCGTTCATGCAGCTCGGGGACAGGAGGTATTGATGGCGATCACGGCGCGGCAGCGGCAGAAGCTGCCATCAAAGGACTTTGCATTGCCCGGCAAAGGCACCGGCAAGGGCGGCAAGGGCCCCGGTTCCTACCCGATCGATACGCCGGCTCGGGCCAGGAATGCACTCGCCCGTGGCGCGCAGCACGCCTCGCCTGCCGAGCGTGCCACCATCAAACGCAAGGTCAAAGCCAAGTACCCCAGCATCAAGGTCAACAGCAACAAGGGGAACTCCAAATGATCGCCCTGTTTAACGTCTTGACCAGGGAACGATGGGAGCTGCCCGATTCATACAGTGCTCAGCCGTTATATCTGGCTAATCCTCCTTGGCCGCCCGGATCGTACGATATCACGAACGGGTCTCCTAGCCCGCTTACTGTGGTCTATGATAGTGTTCTTACTTGTACTGTACCTGCTGGGCGTGCTTGGAACGTAACCACCAACGAGAATATGTATAGCTGGTATCCGGTCGGAGTGGACTTCTCGGTGTGGACCGCCAGGGCTGTCGGCCGAGGCCGATGGGGAACAGGCTGGGCACCGCCACCTTATTATAGTCCCAGCTTCACTGGTCCTGGTTGGGACTCTGCCGGCCTGCTGTGGGATGCGGGAGATAATTGGCAATGAGCGAGGCAAAAGAGGTGATCGTCGAGTTGATGCCAGCCGAGGTTGACATGCTCATTGCATTGATTGAACGCGACTTGCAGGGCACGCGGCCGCTGATTGATCTGCAGCACAAGCTGCAAACCGCGCGTGGAGTGGTGGCGACTGGCCGCCCTACGGAGCGCCAGGAGCAGCGGCGCGGCTGACACGGCTCCTTAAGAGGCTGGGGTTTTAAATGCCGCGGTTGCCGCTGATCGGCGGCAGCTTTACAACGCGTTCGATCATCGCCTCGGCGCAGCGCTGCATCAACTACTATCCCGAGACCAACCCGCGCTACATGCAGCAGACGCCGACGACGCACTACCAGCGCCCCGGCTATGTGCCGGTGGCACAAATCGGCAGCGGGCCGATCCGCGGTCTGTGGCAACTCTCCAACGGCGACGGCTATTGTGTCTCCGGTAACGGGCTGTTCAAGATCAATGCCGACTGGACGTCGAGCCATCTCGGCGACATCACATCCGGCCGCACCAACATCTGCTCGATGGTGGATAACGGGTTTGACTGGCTGCTGGTGGACGGGTCGGCCAACGGATGGACCGGCGGGCTCAACACGATGGTCTCGTCCAATCCGCCCTTCGCGCCGGTCAACGATCCGACGGGCACCTTCACGGGGGCCGACCGGGTCGACTACATCGACACCTACATTTTGGGGAATCAGCCGGGAAGTGTATTCTTCTGGTCCACCTACTCCAATCAGCTGGTGTGGGATGGGCTGTGGATCGCCGGTAAGACCGGCTGGCCCGATAATCTTCAAACAATTTATGTCAACCGTCACGAGATCCTGCTGCTCGGCAGTCTCAAAGGTGAGTTGTGGTACGACGCCGGCCAGCCGCTGTTTCCGTTTGCCGCGCTGCCGGGTGCCTATGTCGAGCACGGCATCGCCGCCAAGTATTCGATCGCGCACTACGATATCGCGATGTTCTGGCTGGGGCGAGACTTGCACGGTCATGGTGTGGTGTTTCGCTTCCGCGGCTATTTTACCGACCGCATCAGCAACCACGCGCTCGAGTTTCAG
>Ga0126381_100003508_pt1 | contig 17022 bp, 7 predicted proteins | sample PanSoiMetPlot_28_FD_96465 | JGI IMG/M metagenome (GOLD analysis project Ga0126381, IMG submission 96465) | Tropical forest soil microbial communities from Panama - MetaG Plot_28 | ecosystem: Environmental > Terrestrial > Soil > Tropical forest > Bulk soil | place: Panama | collected 2016-02-17 | reverse complement strand
GCGACGCCGGCGAAGTTTGGCCGGCTGGGGCTGGTGATCGTCTGCGGGCCCTCGTCGGCCGCGTTGGCGCCAGGTAGCACACCGGACGGGACGAAACTCTGAGAGCGTCCGCTTCCCGTGGAAGTGAAGGTGATCGGGACGACGGCGCCGGGAACGGCTTCGTGGTCGTGCTTGCAGTCGTCCGCGTTGAGCGTGGCCTCGCACTTGGTCTTCGCGATCTGGAAATGATCGGGGCTGGGGTCGACCACGTAGTACGTCGCCCCGTCGACGAGGCCACCAATGGGGGTTCCGCCGCCGGCGCTGTAGACGACCGGATCGCCAACGGCCGGTGGGTTCATGAACGTGTAGGGAAGGACGATGTAACTGGTGCCGGGACCATAGCTGACATCGAACTGCGCGGTGAACCTCGGGGAGGTGTCGGAAGCGATGCCCGGCGAGTCGGTCGGGACGAAGCGCTGGTTCTCGCCCATCCGCACGCCAGCGGGCAGGCTCAAACCGGTGATCGGCACAGGGGCAGACCCGGGTGGGGCGCGAGCGGCCGAGAGCTGGATCTCGGTGTCGCTGACCCGGATCACGTAGTAGGTGTGGCCGTCGGTCAGGCCGGTGATAGGCGCGCCTCCGCCCGCGTCGTAAACCACCTGCTGGCCGGTCTGGAATCCGTGACTGTATCCCAGGTTGATGGTCGAGCCATTGCTCTCCGGGCCCGTCGGCGGCATCGGATTGTGGTCGGGGTTCGGCGGGGCAGTCGGGTAGCCGCCCTGGTTGCCGCGGGGATCGAAGCGGGTGTCGGTGCCGGCCGTCGCGTAACTTCCGGCGTTCACCGTGCTGTGGGTGATATGGGGGCCGAGCGCCAGCGAGGTCACCGTACAGCCGCTACCGATCGTCGCGCTGGTGTTCTTGATGACCACCGGCACGGAGACTCCGGCTCCAACCGCCGCCGTGCCGCCTACAGAGATGTTTCCGGCAACTGCGTACAGGGTCATCGACTCATCAGCCGACACGATGGCGTTGCCGCCAGCCCACACGTACGAGTTGTTGCCCAGCGAGGCCGTGGTCGTCACGTTGATCACAGGTATGGCGGCGTTGACCGACACGGCCGCCGTGCCGCCGAAGGTACCGCCGACGGAGATGGACTTGATGTTCTCGCTGGACTTGGCCTGCACAACTACGTCGCCAAGAGCCTGGATGGTGCTGGAAGTTCCCGTGCTCGCAGTGGTGGTCTTGTGGATGTCTTCGACGTCGACGCCAACACCGACGCCGGCCGTGCCGCCCCCTGCCACCGCACCGGCGAGCCCCAGCACCGTGGTGTTGTCGGTGGCGCTGACCACCACCGCCTGGGTGACATTGGTGCTCGAGTTGGTGCAGTTGAGCCCGGTGCAGTTGATCGTGTCGCTGTTGCCGATGCTGGCGGTGGTGTTGTCGGTCAGGACGTCGACGGTGACAGAACCGCCGACTCCGGCAGTGTCTCCGCCGGCACCCGCTATGGCGGTGATGAACAGGTTGAGCGTTTGATTCGCGGTGACCGTGAGCCCGGTCGCACCGTCAGCTTCGACGCTGGCACCGTCGTTGATGGTGGCGGACACGGTGCCGTTGCGAACCAGTACCGCCACTGACGCTCCGATGCCGCCGGTTCCGGTGCTGATGGCAACGTTGCCGGAGATGATGTTCAGCTTGTCAGCGGTATCGGTCGCGCTGACGGTGATGTTGCCGAGCGAATGCACTAGAGCGTTGCTGTCGATGTAAGCCATGGTGGCGTGGTTGCCGGCGTTGAGGACGATGATCGCGATCGTGCCGGAAACAGAGACACCCGTCGACGCGCTGCCACCGACGACGATCTCGTCAAGCGACTCGGAGGACGCGGCCGACACGGTGATGTCTCCGCCCGTGGTGACGTGGGCGCTCTTGCCGATATAGGCGGCCACGTCCTTGGTGATGACGTCGACGATGATCGACCCGGCGACGCCGGTGTCGCCGGTGGTGGCGGCGATGGCCCCAGCGACGTTGACGATCGTGGTGTCGTCCTCGGCGGACACAGTCAGCGTCTGGGTGGAGTTGCCGGTGGTGGTCTGGTTGACCATGGCGCCGTCACCGATAAACGCCTTGGTGGTCAAGGAGAAGACGTCCACGACAATGGTGGCGGTGACCGCCGCGCTGCCCCCGCCGGCACTGCCGCCCACGGCTACCGACGACAGAGCCGGCAGGTACTTGTCGAGGGTGTCGTTGAGTCCCGTCTTGGGCGCAAGGGGGTTGAACGCCTGCTTGGCCGTGATGCTGATGCCGTTGGCGGCCTGAACCGTGGTGACCAAACCGGCGCCCGTGGCGGAGTCGATGTAGGCCTCGGTCTGGGCGGTGATGATGTTGACGGCGAAGGCGCCACCAACTGCGGTACCGCTGGTCGACAGGGCCCCGGCGAGCGCCAGGCTGAGCATGCGCATGTCGGTGAGCGCGTTGACCGTGACACCCGCGGTCGAGGTCAGCGTTGCGCCCTGCCCGACCGACGCCGTGGTGTGGAGCGTGAGCACGTTGATGCTCGCCGAGCCGGCGATGCTCGCGTCCTCCTTGCCACCGGCGGCGGCGAGACCCCAGACGATGAAGTCGTCGTGCTTGCCGTCCGGCGTGACTGCGGCCACGGTGATGCCGCCACCCGTGACGGTTGAGCCACCGCCTATGGCCGCCGTGTTGGTCATGTTCTGCACGTTCAGGCCGACGGCCGCGCCGATGCTGGTGTTGGACTGCAGGTCGGTGCTGCTGCCGATCGCCTGGGCGGTGCCGGTCGTCAGGTCGGAGGCGTTGACGCTCACTGCCCCAGAGCCGCCACTGATGATCACGGCCCCGCTCCCGCCGATCTCAGCAACGTTGGAGGTCACGACCCAGTTCACTGCTATCGCCGCGGCGACGCCCGTCCCGCCGCCTCCATCGCCGGACTGACTGCTCGAGCTGTTGTTGGCGGTCTTGGTCTGGTCGTTTGAGCTGGGGACGCTGCCCTGCCCGTTGGTCTGGCCGGACGTGTTGGGGTTGTCTTTTACCTGACTGTTGGACTTGCTGTCGGCACTGCCGTCGCCGTCCGTGCTGCCCCGTACGCTCGATGTTGCCTTGGCGGTGTTGGACATCTCCGAGGTTGCCGATATCGCCACCCCCGATGCGCCGGTCACGGTCACGGACCGGTCCAGAGCGGCGGTGGTTGTCCAGTCCAGCACGACGTTGAGGGCCACGATTGCGCCGATCGCCACGTCGCCGCTGGCCGCCTCGGCGCTGCCGGTGGTCTCTATCTCGGCAGTGTGCTCCGCGGAGATGGTGACGCCGCCGGTGACGGTGAGGGTGGAGCCGGTACCCAGACGAGCGGTGACGTGCTCGTGGTTCACGAGCGCCAGCCCTACCGCCGGCGTGATCGCCGGGTTGTCGCCGGTGGTCTTGGTGCCGGCCTCGACTTCGGTGACGACCTGGCGGAAGCCGACTGCCTCGATGTCGACGTTGTGGCCACCGGAGAAGGTGGCACCGTCCTGGACCTCGGACCGCACCTGATTGTTGGTGGAGTCGCTCAGGATGTTGAGCGACACTGCTGCACCGACACCCACCGCGTCGCCAACCTCGGCCTTTCCTGAGGCCTTGGCGTAGTCGCGCTCGTTGCTGCGGCTCTTCAGAGTCAGGTCGCCGGTCGTCAGGGTCACCGACGCACCGCCCGGCACGAGAGCTTCGGTGTTGTTGTAGACGATGTTGAGGGCGACGGCGCCAGCGACACCGACCGAGCTGGCATCACCGGCCCCAGCTTCAGCCTCGGCGGATATCTCGTGCTCCGACAGCCGGAAGATCTCGTCGGTGGTGGGGGACGTCGGCAGGGCGACTGCGTGGGGGAAGCCGCCCACCGGTGGGGTGACCACGTTCCAGGCATGACCACTGCTGCTGAACTTGTAGAGGCCCGCCGCGTGCCCGAGGCCGTCGTCGGCGGTCAGCTGGAAGTAGTCCTTGTCCTTGGGGCCGCCCGTCGGCAGCTTGTCCCCCGAGTCGGCACCCAGGAAGGTCCACTGGGAGCCGTTCCACTGGTAGAGGCTGCCGGACGGGTGATCGTTCTGGGCCTTGTCCAGGATGAAGAAGTCGTTGACGCTGGGCGAGGTCGGGAAGCTGGTGCCCTCGATCGTCGACGGGTCGACCGACAGCTGCGACGACCAGCTCCCGCTACTACCGTCGTACTTGTAGATCCCCTTGCTGTTCGAGCCGTCGTCTGCGGTGAGCACGAAGTAGGCGCCGGCGTATGGCCCGGGTAGCTCCTTGCCACGGTCGATGACGTCCCAGCCGGTGCCGTTCCAGTGCCTCAGCACCGCCATGTTGTTAGGATCGTTGAGGTCGAGGATGCCCGCCTCGACATCGAGCCCGGTGGCCGAAATCGTGGAGTTCCCCACAGTGGCCTGGTTGGTGATGCTGATCGAGTTGACCGCGACGCCGGCGCCCACATTGACGCTCGCCTTGGCCTTGTCATCGCCCTTGCCGTGGGCTGAGACATTGGTATTGGCGGCGCTGGTGACCGTCACCGTTCCGGTGATCGACGTGATGGTCAGGCCGTCGGCGAAGTATGCGGTGTTGATGGTAGTGACGATGTTGATCGCGACGGCGGCGGCAACCGACAACGACGCCCCGCTACTGTTGTCCTGGCCGTCGGCGGTGCCGTCCTTCGGGGTGGAGGTCTTCCCGGAGTTCTTGCCGTCCTTGTTGTTCGCCGCCTGGGTGTCGTTGGCGTTCTTGAGGTTGTTGTCGGCGTCCTTGTTGGTGTCGTTACCGTCGGACTTGGATCCCGAGGCCGCCGCGTCTGCCTCCGTGGAGATAAGCGAAGAGCCCGATGCCTGGAAACTGATGGGGCCGGAGGCGTGCAGGCTGCGCAAGGAGTGTGCGTCGACGGTGTGGTTGACCACCGCCAAGGCGAGGGACAAGCCGATGCCGGCGTTCGATCCGACCGTGGTGTCGCCCTTGGCGTTGGTAGTCACCGATCCGGTGAAGGTGGCCGTCACCTGGATCTTGCCGCTGTTGTTGATCTGGGGCCCTGCGCCTAGTGAAGCGACCGACGACTCGTTCGCGATTGATACCGCTATTGATGGGGTGATTGCGACGTTGCCGCTGGAACCACCATCGGTCTCATTCGTCAGCGAGTCGGTGTTGCTGGAGCCGAGCGTGATGTCCGTTGCTCCGGTGACCGGCGGACCGTTGGCAGGGTTCGAGACGTTGTCGAATCCGGTGAAGACGTCGTTGTTGACGAGGTTCAGACCGATCGAAGCGCCGACGCCGACCGTGGAATTTCCGCTCTGGTTAGCCTTGGCGATGGTCTTGCTGGTGTTGTTCGAGGACCCGCTCATCGACACGGCACCATTGGGCTTGATCCCGTTGCCGGGCGCAAGGGGGCTGTCCGCGGGGCTAGCCGGATAAACCGCCGCAATGGTCTTCTCGTTGAGCAGGTTCATGGCAAAGGACCCGGCGATACCGAAGCTGCCCGAGGTGTCCGTGGCGCCGGAGGTCGCCGTGGCGCAGATCGTGTTGACACCGCCGTTCATGCCCGCCGAGAGGCTCAGGCCGGTCGCAGCGGTGTCTCCGGCGGTGACGCTGATCGACGCCCGGTTGGTGATGTTCACCAGGTTGACCGCTGCTGCCGCACCCACGGTTCCTGAGCTGCCCTTGCTGGCGGATCCGTCGGCGGCGGCATTGGCGTGGGTGACGTTAGTGGTCGTGTAGGTAATCGATCCGTTCTGGGAGGTGGCCTGCGTGCCTGGCGCTTGCTCGGCGGTCGCGCTCGAGCCGACCATATTGAACGCGATCGCGGCTGCGACGGTGATCGAGGTTCCTCCGCTGTCGCCGCTCTTGGCAGCTGGGGTACTGGTGCTGCTAGAGCTGCCGCCGTTGGCTGTCGACGCAGCGCTGCCGAAGGCGGCCTGCTGATCGCCCTTCTTGTTCACGGTGCCACCTGGATCACCGGTCTGATTCTGCGCACCCGCGGAGCTTGCGGTCGCCTCAGTGTCGGTGGTCGAGGTTCCGTCGGCCTCGAATGAGAGGTTGTTGGTGGCCGTGGCATTGCGATAGAGGGAGGAGTCGACGAGATGGTTCGCGGCGGTCAGGGCCAGCGAGGCTCCGATCGCCAGGTTGCCGCCGTCGGTGGCTCCAGTAGCGGTCGTCTTGGAATTGGCGGTCTGCTTGGCGAGGGCGTCGAGCTTGCCGGACGGGTTCAAGAGGACCGATCCGCTGTTGACGTCGGCGGCGGTGGAGATGTTGTCGACGTTCAGCGCCAGGACCGCGGTGAGGACCAGGCTGCTGCCTCCTGCGGCGCCGCTCGTGGCGCTGGTCTGGCTGTCGCTGTTGCCGGTGGCCCGCATGACCAGGTCGTTGACTCCGTTCGCCCCAGCGTCCTTGGCGATATCGGCATCAGTCGTGATGTCGGCGACATTGATCGCCACCGACGCCCCGACGCCGACCGAGTTGCCGCTGCCGTCCTTGTGCGACTTCGCCGTCGCGGCGTCCTGGACGTTCGACGTGGCGGTCAGGTTGGCACTGCCGTTGATCGTGGCTGGGGTCGGGCGGATCTCGGCGAGGGTGCCGATCACCGCGATGTTCACGCCGATCGAGCCCGCCACGCCGACGCTACCCCCGCTGCCTGATGCGCCCGACTCGGCCGAGGCGCTGTACTTCGACTGGCCGGCTCCGGGCAACGCTTCGATGGTCACGCCCAACGGTGCGTTCAGGGTGGCGCCGTTCGCCACGTAAGCCTCGATGGTGAAGACCGCAATGTCGACAGCGACAGCGACACCGATGCTTCCCGACTTGGATCCGTCCGCCATACCTGCGCTGGCGGTGCTGGTCAGGTTGTTCAGAGCGGCGGAGTGGATCTTTTCCGTGCCGGTCGCAGTGACCGTTAGGGAACCGCCGTTGGGGGCGATGTAGGCGTGGGTCCCGCCGGTCAGGGTCACCACCGCGAGCGCCGCGGTCACATCGACGCTGCCGTCAGCCGTCTTGGAGTTTCCGTTGGCTCGGGATGGGTCGTTGGCCGGCTTGTCGTTGCCGGCAGAGCTGTCCGCGCCGCCCTTGCTGGCCGTCGCCGTGCTAGTCGGTGTTGCGTCGGAGTCGGCGGTGACCGCCACATCCTTGGCCGTGATCGGGGTGCTGCTGATCGAGTCGATGTAGGCCTCGGTGTCCTGATTGACCACTGCCACGGCGATGCCGGCGCCGCTATTGGCCGGGCTGGCGTCACCGGTCGAGGTCACGTTCACGTGGTTGACGGCGTCGAGGCCAAGGTCACCCGTGACGGTCAGGTATGCCTGGCCGGTCACCTTGGTGATCGAGGTGCTCAGCACGGTGACCGTCGCAACTGCGGCGTCCTGGGTTCCTCCGTCACCTTCGTTCTTCCCCGAGGACTGGGGGGCGCTGGTGCCGTGGACGTCTGACGTCGAGGTGAGCGTCACGTCGCCGCCGCCGACAATCGAAGCGGTGGTGTCCAGCGTCACCGTCGCCTTCGAAAAGATGAAGATGTTGTCGGTGTAGTTGCTGTCGGCGGTGAAGGTCGGGACGGTGGAAATCGCGGAGATGATGACGGGGCCCGTGGCGCTCAGCATGCTGGTCCCCGTGATCGAGACCCCTGCGTTGCCGTAGAGCGCCAGCACATTGAGCGAACTGGGGCTGATGCTAGAAGTGGCGGTGATGTTGATCGCCGAGGAATGGACGCTGGCGCTAGTGATGGTGACCGAGGTGTTGCTGCAGTGAGTCGCCGGCGGCACAGAAGCGATGCAGCCGACGCTCGGCCCGCCGGTGACCGTCTGGGCGGCCGTCAGGGTCAAGGCGCCGGTGGTGAGGTTGAGCCCGCTGGCCAGCTGAGACTGCTCCGAGGTGATGGTCAGACTCGCCGAGCCCAGGTCGACGGTGCCCTCGACCTGGACGGGATCTGTAGTGCTCGCCCCGTTGATGGTCAGAGATCCAGTGGGGGCGGTGAACGAGGCACACTCGAAGGCGCTGGTCGAACTGGTCAGGGTCAGGCCGCCGCCTCCGCCACATGGCGCCGTGATGCTGTCCGCGAGAACGGCGCCGTCGGCTCCCGACGGCAGGTTGAAGACCATGTCGGTGCTGGTGCCGGAGTTCGCGATCGGGGCGATGTTCGAGTATTCGATCGTGGTGGCGTCGGCAAGGAGGGCGCCAGAGTGAGGTCCGGTCGGGTTGGACACCAGGTTCTTGACCGTGCCCTTGAGGACAAGCGTGTTGTACCCGCTGCCCCCGTCGAAGTTGATGGTGACGGCCGGGTTGATGGTGCCCGTGTCGACCGTGAGGGTGTCGTTGCCGGTGCCCTGGATGTCGATCTCGGCCACACCCGAGATGGGTAGCGTCTGGTTACCGAAGGTGGCCGTGCCGTCCGGATTGAACACGAGCGAGCCGGTGCCGCTGAGCGTGAGGCTCAGCGGTGACGGCCCGCTCGGAGTCGCCGACGCAGGTGCCGTCCCGGTGGGTCCGGTCGATCCAGTCCCCGACGTAGCCGAGGGGTCCGTGGTGGTCGCGCCCGAACCCGAGGTCCCTGAGGTCCCCGACGTGGCCGAGGGGTCCGTGGTGGTCGCGCCCGAACCCGAGGTCCCCGACGTGCCCGAACTCGTCGTCCCCGACGGTGAGTCATCCACGGGGCTGGAGCCCGCCGAGGACAACAAAGAGCCGTCGACCTGGTAGGTCTGACCCGGCGAGAGGGTCGGGTTCATGACCGTTCCGTTGATCTCGCCGAGTCCCAGCACGTGCCCGAGCTCATGGCGGACGACGGTCATCAGATCCATGTGGGCGGACGCCGGGTCGCTAGGGAACGTAACGTTCCAGCCCCAGCCGTCTGCAGTCGGATCGATGGTGATCGCGGTTCCGACGGTGCCACCCAACCATCCAGCGGCAGGGTTGGCGATCGTGACCGTCACCCCGCTGAAGTTGGCCGACGAGTCGACCGCCTGCCACTCGGACTCGCCCTGCTGCACCGCCGCGTTCAGCTGGCTCGCTGTCAGGGCATTGGACGGGTCGACAGGGGTCGCCGCCACGCTGGCTTCCATCATTGGCAGCATGCCGTTCGAGGTCAGCTGCTGGGTCGCAATGGCCCCCACACCGCCCATCACCCCGAAGGTGGCGAAGGTGGCGATCGCTGTCACTGACTGAAGGGCCAGCCGCCAAGCTCTGCGTCGCCGGGTCCGTGAACCGGATTGGCTCGGGGGGTCTGCGGGCGGGAACGGCGAGGATGCTGCTGTGCGCAGCTCCTGGTTTCCCTCCGCCCGACCCAACACTAGCCCGATCCCCGATCTACCTCAGAGCAAGCATCCGCGGGCGATGTTGGGCAGACCAATTCCGGTGCCCCGCCCCCCCTTGTGATCCCATGCGATTTATAGAGTTACGGGCCCAGTGCTGTCAAGAGCTTCTTCCATTGCTCTCGACACGCTCTGTCCTTTTGCAGCCCCCCGCGCGCCGTGAACCGATGACGTTCCGCAAGCCAATGGAAATGGCTAGTTACCATCCGTCACAGAGAGTAACTTCAATTCGATCGGTTAGTGATGATTCGCTGAGAGTTCGGGAATATCAACCACTTAGAAGCTGTTTAGAGCCAGTTTGCGACAGACCTTTCGGCCGGTTTTTGCTGCTTCTGCCGCATCGACAGTCACTGTTTCCTCCACGACGGTTGCGCGGCAAACGGAGGCGCCCAATGACGACCGTATAGCCGAGGATTCTTCCGGGAGAGGACCATGTCAGAACGCGTCCTCGACCTGCCCGCGATGCTGGCCGAGGCTTACGGTTAGGTCGCCCGCTGCCCGCGGCCGACCAGGCCGGCCTCCAGGATCTGAGCCGCTCCGCGGATCACGCAGCGCAGCGGATCATCGACGACAACGGCAGCGATATCAGCAGCCGTTTCGATCCGGAACGCGAGGCCAGGCAGTAGCGCACCTCCGCCGGAAAGCCGAATCTTGCTGCGGACTATTTCCTCGGCAAGATTCGGCGGGATGTCGGCCATGATCTCCTGGACGATGCCCGTAATAGCCCGGACGGTCGGCTCGACGGCCGTCGATACCAGCCCGGCCGAGACTCTCGCAACGCGGGGGATGCGCCTCGCCGCGTCAACGCCGACCGTTTCGGCCTCGGTGAGCGGACCGCCGGCGAGGCCAAGCGTCATCTTGAGGTTGCGCGCCGCGTTGCGCCCGATGAGCAGGTCGTGCTCGTTGCGCACCGCCCTCGTGATGGCATCGTCCATCGCGTTTCCGCCAGCTCGGAGCGAGCGCGCCCGCACGACGTGACCGCCGACGAGTACCGCCACCTCGGTCGTGCCGCCCCCGATATCGACGATGAACGAGCCGGAGCCGGCGGTGACGCCGATCCCCGCGCCCGCAGCGGCGGCTACCGGCTCGTCGATCAGCCGGACTGCGCATCGTGGCCTGAGGGCTTCGGCCGCAGCGACGACCGCACGCCGTTCCACGTACGTTGTCTCCACTGGCAGGCAGACAACAGCCGGCACTCTGCCAATCCGCCACCGCAGCTTCGCCCGGCGTAGGAAGGCCTGAAGCAGCACGACGGTCGCGTCGAGGTCAGCGATCACGCCGTCGCGCAGCGGGTGCACGACGTCGACGCCCTGAGGTTCCTTGCCAGCCAGCTCATCGGCTTCGGAGCCGACGGAAACGACCAGACCGGTGTCCCGGCTGACGGCAAGCGCCGTTGGCTCGTCGATGACCACGCCGCGGCCTGGAACGTAGACGAGCGTATTGACGGTGCCGAGATCGATGGCCACGCCCGAACCAGCCCGCATTGTCCGCCCTCCCCAGAAATGCCCGCGACGCCTAACGATACCGGCGGCGGCCGGGTTGGCCCGCGCCTTCGCGACCTAGGGCTGCCAGATGTCGGTGACGGGTGCCGCGCTCGCTGCGCCCCCGTCGCGGGCAAGCCCGTCGGCCGCCTCGATGGTGGCCAGGACGCTGTAGTGCGTGATGCGCTCCGGATAGCGACCAGGTCGCACCTGCTGCCCTACGAAGATCGTGGGAATGAGGTTGGGCCCGCTCTCGTCGTCCTCGTCAAACGTCACGATCAGCAGGCTGTTGTGAGTCATGGCCCAGCTCGCATAGCTGCCCAGATGCGCGCTCAGCCATGAGTCGCCGGTGGCGACGCCGCAGTTATGCATGTCATTGCACAGGTTCGGGGTCACGAACGAGACGGTCGGCAAGCTGGCGTAATCGGCCGGGAAGCTGCCGAACGGCCGGCTCAGCGACGCGGGCACATTGGCGAAGCTCGCCCACGGCACGTGCTTGCGCGCGTAGTCCCCGGCGCTGCACACTGGCGATCCGGTGGCGGGCAGTCCCTCGGCATAGCCGACAAAAGTCTTGCCGGCGGAGAGCAGGCCCGAGGCCAGGTTGGGCGCCGTGAATGTCACGGGACAGGCGTCACTCGTCACGCCCTGCGTGCTGCCAGAGAAGAGCGCGAGGTAGTTCGGCTCGCTCGGGTGCGTGATCGCATAGGACTGTGTGAACATCGCGCCGGAGCGCGCCAGCTCGTTCAGGAACGGCGCATACGGACTGCCGATGACCTGCTGGTACGCGTGATTCTCCAGCACGACGACGACGATGTGGGCCGGGTGCGGCACGCCGGCCACCGGTGCTGCGATGGCTGCGGGCGATGAAGGGCTCGCGCTGGCGGATGGCACGCTGGAGCTGACCGACGCGCCGTGGGATGGCCCTGACGACGCACAGCCGGCGATGGCCAGAGCGAGCAGCGCGCCGGATGCAGCTACAAAGGGCAACCTTCTCATTCCGGACAGTATGCCCGGCGACTGCCTGTGCCCGCGCCAGACGGCCAGCGCCATCAGCTGCGACCGGGCCAACGCGACCGGCCCGGTCGAAGCCCGTTCCCTCTTTGATGGGCTAGCCAGCGAACGTATCCGGGTCCGGGCCGGTCCGCTGGCTACGGTTCAGGGCGCTGATCGCCTCGACGTCCTCGCCGGTCAGCTCGAAGTCGAAGATGTCGACGTTCTCCCTGATCCGCGCCGGGGTCACCGACTTGGGGAAAACAACGTCGCCGCGCTCGATGTGCCAGCGGAGCACCACCTGGGCGGACGTCTTGCCGTACCTGCGGGCAATGTCCGCGACGGTCGGGTCCGCTAGCACGCTCCCGCGCCCGAGCGGCGACCACCCCTCGACGGCGATCTCGTGGTCGGCGCAGAACCCGCGCACCTCGTCCTGCGTCAGGTACGGATTGATCTCGATCTGGTTGACCGCGGGCGTCAGCTCGCCCTCGGTGTGGATGCGGCGCAGGTGGTGCGGCTGGAAATTGGAGACGCCGATCGAGCGAGCCCGGCCATCCCGGTAGAACTCCTCCAGGGTGCCCCAGGTCGATACGAAGTCACCGTCGTACCGGGTGGGCAGCGGCCAGTGAATGAGGAACAGGTCGACGTAATCGAAGCCGAGCGCCTTCAGCGAGCCGTCGAACGCCCGTCGCGCGTCGTCCGGCCGGTGCGCGTCATTGCTCAGCTTGGTGGTCACAAAGACCTCGCCGCGGCTCAGGCCCGACTTGCTGATGGCTTGCCCGACCTCGGCCTCATTGCCGTACATCTCAGCGGTGTCGATATGCCGGTAGCCCGCCTGAAGGGCTTGCGCCACCGCGGCCTCGGTCAGCGGCGGCGGGATCAGGAAGACCCCGAAGCCCAGTTGAGGAATCTGCTGCCCGTTGTTGAGCATAATATCCGGAATATCGGGCATAGCTACGCTCTCCTCGTTCGCGACTCTGCAGGTCTAGCTGCTCTGGCGCGAGGTACCTACCCGCGGGTGGTCACTCACTCGCAAGGATCTCCGACCACCCTGCTGTCTAATCCACGCCCGGGGGGCGCGAGGCGGCAAGGCTGACTCAGCCGGCCGAAACAACCCCCTCGGGCCCCACTGAGCCTGGTCACCTGCCGGCTTCCGGCTTCCGGTGAACTTCGGCGGCGAATCGCACGCCAAGCCAAGCGGCTGTCGGTACCATTCGGCGGTGATCGAGTTCTTAAGTTGTCGCCCCAATCTGGAGGTCGACGATCTCGCGCCCGCCGCTGCATTCTTCCGCGAGGTACTCGGCTTCGAGGTCGAGGTTGACGAACCCGCGATGGGCCTGATGCTGCTGCATCGCGACGGGGTGGGGCTGGCGCTCGTGCGATCGGCCAATCCCGGCGTCAATGCGACCACAGCTGCCTACATCGGTGTCACCGGCGTTGATGACCTGCACGATCAGTGCGTCGCCCGCGGCGCGCCGATCGTCACCGGCCTGGCCGACCATCCATGGGGTCTGCGCGACTTTGTGGTCGAGACGCCGGGTCGTCACCGGCTCGCACTCGGCGAGCGGATCTCCGGCCATCCCGGCTGATCCAACGCGTGCAGAAGCCCTGCCGATCGAGGTCGGGCTCAGCTGAGCTCGGCGTCCAGCGCGGCCGCGAAGACCTCGCTGATCTGGTGCAGCTCGGCGGCGGTGATGACGAACGGCGGGGAGATCTGCAGCGCCACGCCGCGGAGAAGGCGGGTGATGACGCCCCGGCGGCGGGCAGCGGCCACAACACGGGCGCCGAGCCCCGGGTCGGCCTCCCGCGCCGCCGCCGACAGCTCCACGGCGGCGAGCAGGCCCGCGCCTGTGCGGACCTGGCTGACCAGCTCGTGGCCGGCCAGCGGCGCTAGCGCGTGAGCGAGGGCCGGCTCGAGCTCTCTGACCCGCGAGACGAGTTGCTCCCGCACGATGATGTCCAGGTTGACGAGGCCGGCCGCGCACGCTGCCGGGTGCCCCGTGTAGGTGTAGCCGTGCCGGAAGACTTCTGTCGAGCCCTCCCGCCAGAACGGCTCAGTGACGCGTGGCCCGGCGATCACGGCACCGAGCGGCATGTAGCCGGAGGTGATTCCCTTGGCAACCGTCATCATGTCGGGCTCGAGTCCGTACCGGATGCTGCCGAACCACTCGCCGGTCCGGCCGAAGCCGGTGATGACTTCGTCGGCAACCAGCAGCACATCGTTGTCGCGGCAGATCTGCTTGACCTCCGCGAGGTAACCCTCCGGCGGGAAGTAGACACCGCCGGCCCCGACGACTGGCTCGCAGAAGAATGCACCGACGCGTTCCGCGCCGAGCTGCTCGATGATCTTGGCGAGTGCCGACGCGTCGTCCCACGGTACGTGCTCGACGAGGGTAACGAGCGGCCCAAACGGCTCGGTGAACGCCGGAATGCCGCCGATGGACGTGCCGTAGGCGTTCATGCCGTGGTAGGCGTGCGAGCGACCGATGATGACCTGCTTGCCGGGCCGGCCGACTGCGCGCCAGTACGCGCGCGCCAGCTTCGCTGCTGTGTCAACCGCGTCCGAGCCACCGCCCGGGGTGAAGAACACCTTGGCGTTCGGGATCGGCACAAGCCCGGCGACCCTCTCGGCCAGCGCCTCGGCAGGCTCGTTGGAAAACCCTTCGTAAGCGTGGTAACTGGCAAGCTCGCGCATCTGGGCTGCAGCCGCATCCGCGACCTCGGCACGGCCGTGGCCGATATTGACGTACCAGAGGCTGGCGATCGCATCCAGGTAGGACCGGCCGGAGGCGTCGTGCACCGTCGAGCCCTCGCCCCGGACCATCGTCACGATGTTGCCCGCCGCGGTGGCCATGTTCGCGAACGGGTTCCACAGGGCGGGCCCGCTGGCCCCTGCGGCAGCTGACATTCGGCACGTCCCTCCGGGAGGTTGCGGCAGGTTCTCGCCGCGCTCAATCTATCGGGACGCACACAGGTGTGACCTGGCCGGCCTGCCCGGCGGCCGGATTGGCGGACTGGCTGCTCAGGCGCTGCTCAGAACTGGGACTTGAGCTGCTCGATCTCGGCGGCCTTGGCGCGCAGTTGCGTGTAAGCGGGCCGTTCGCGGATGCGCGCGAGCGCCCACCGCACGGCATCCGCCCTGTTGCTGGCGATGCCGGCGGTGATGAGCGTGTCCAGTGTCTCCAGGTCGGCTGGCCCGAGCCTGGCCATGACCGGAGTCAGTTCGGCGCCGGCCGGCGAACGCGCTTCGAGTGACCGGCCCGGCGATGCCATGATGAATCGCGGGCCGGCCTGGTCGTGGCCCATCCGGATCTCGACCCTGCTCACCTCCGGCAGCTTGTCCCGCAGGTCATGCCGGATCTGATCCATTTGCTGACGGAACGACCCCTCAAGCTCCCGCGCAGCGCGCTCGCGTTGATCCTTGTCCTCAGGTGCTGCTGCAACCACCCGGACGACGAACTGACCCGGTTCGACCACGGGATCGTCGCCGTACTGCAAGAGCGCGACCTGCTCGATCGTGCCCTCCGGAAAGCGGCCCTTGATCTCCTCATCGAGAATCCGCTGAATGCGATCGGCGGCTGCCTGGTCCACGACCCACTCCTCTTATTACGCCTGTAATCAGAGTAACGCCGGTAACTGCGTGCGGTCAAACACCTTTTGTGCTCAGCGCACCTGCGCGTAGCACTCCATGACTGTTCTGTCACGACCTGGCAACCAGGTCCGCGCAGGTGTGCGGCCGCTGATCTGTACGAAGTGCTCCGGTCCTGGCATGATGGCGTCACTTTGCCGTCCCCGCCGGTATGAGTACCTGAGCGCGATTGCGCTAGCCCATGCCCCCGACCGGGCCTGTCCTTCAGGATGCTGACCGGCCCGGCTGGGTGTGCGCCAACTTCCGGAGGTGGCTGCGGTGGTCGCTGAGACTGAGCCCGAGTACGTCCCGCAGATCGAGTACGTGCTCGCGTCCGAGCTGCGTACTGGCGTGATCCAGCCAATGCCCGACCTGAAGCCGGAGGAGTTGGCGGCTCTGCGGGCTGACATCGCAGAGCGCGGCGTACAGGTCCCGGTTGATGTGATCCACGAGGTCGGCTACTGGCTGGTGGTTGACGGCAACAACCGGGCTTCCATCGCCGCCGAGCTCTTGCAGAAGGTTCCCATCCGGCCCGTGCCCGGCCTCACGATGTCCGACGCCATCGACTACGCTCTGCGGGTCAACGTCGCCCGCCGGCACCTGACGTCGAAGCAGAAACGCGAGCTGATCGCTGCCGAGCTGCGCCACGACCGCAGCCGATCAGACGCCGCTATCGCCCGCCTGCTCGGTGTCAGCGACAAGACGGTGGCAGCGGTCCGGGGCAAAAACCTCGGAAATTCCGAGGTTTCGAAGTCGGCAGGTGGCCGGCCGCACCGGGACGGGACCCCGGCGAGGCGCACCGAGCGCTCGCCAGCCGCGCCCCGGCATCAGATCCGGCGGTCGGGAGCAACGCCCAGCGATACCCCTGTGGTTCCAGAGCAGAGGCGGGCGCCCCTCGACATCGAACTGCAGGCGCTCCGGGCGGAGCGCGACGACCTGCGCGCGTGGCAGGCCGGCGCCGCCGAGACCGAGACAGCCTTCGAGGCAACCATCGCCGACCTGGAGCAGGCCAGGCAGCGGATCAGCGAGCTGGAGCGCGACGTGACGACGCTGGAGGACGAGAACCGGGCCCACGTCGAGGCGCTGGCGGGAACCCGCACCCGGATCGGGCAGCAGGAGGCCGAGATCGACGCGCTCCACCGGGCGATCAGCGACCTGAACGGGGAGCTGCGCACGGCCAGGGAGTTGGCTACAGACGCGATGGCCGCTTCGCCAACCGGGCCCGCCGAGCTGACCGAAGCCCTGCAGGTCATCGAGGAGTTGCGCGACAGTCTGGCGACGATGACCGGGCGCTATGAGGCGTTCGCTGCTGCCGACGCCGATAGCCCTGACAACGAACCCGCGCGCGGTTACAGGCGCCTCGCCATGGACATGGCGGACTGGCTGGATCTGGTGCACCCAGACTGGCAGACGGCCATCAAGACGCGCCACCTGCCAGATCGCGACGCGCCCCCCGCTGCGGCCGCGCACGACGATCAGCACGGGCAGCGACGGCGATGGCGGCGCTCTTAGGGCTGGCTGCTCGCGGATCTGGTCCATCTGCTGACGGAACGACCCGCATCTGACGCTCGGCACAAACCTGCCGAACGTCGTGATCGGCCAGCTCACCGTTGACCCGAACGGCCTACTCTTCGCG